>Ga0137403_10000238_pt1 | contig 69826 bp, 69 predicted proteins | sample CZOMad2_1_16fung_FD_122057 | JGI IMG/M metagenome (GOLD analysis project Ga0137403, IMG submission 122057) | Vadose zone soil fungal communities from Angelo Coast Range Reserve, California, USA - CZOMad2_1_16fungal (Hybrid Assembly) | ecosystem: Environmental > Terrestrial > Soil > Vadose zone...
GTGGACGCTGGCAAGCCGATCTACCTCGGCTTGGGGTCAGGCTTGATCGTCAACCCCGATGGGTACATCGTCACGAACCAACACGTCATCGAGAAGGCGGCGGAGCTCCGTGTGAAGCTCGCCGACGGGCGTGAGCTGATTGCGACGGTTGTAGGCCAGGATCCAGTGGCGGATCTGGCGCTTCTCAAGATCGAGGCTGGCGACTTGCCCGTGATCCCACTCGGTGACTCATCGACGCTGCAGGTGGGCGAGCCTGTCATGGCCATCGGCAGCCCCTTTGGATTCGATCAGACGGCTACCGTCGGCATCGTGAGCGCGCTCGATCGCGAGGTCGAATTGAAGCCGAACGGCCGCTTCATTCAAACGGATGCGAACATCAACCCTGGGAACAGCGGCGGCCCGCTGATCAATCGGCGAGGCCAGGCGATCGGCATCAATACCGTGGTCGTTACCAAAGGCGGGGGGAACACCGGCATCAGCTTTGCGATCCCGACGCGGTTCGCCGAACCGATCCTGACTCGGCTGGCTGCCGAGCGAGGGGCGGGCCCGACGGCTCCACAGCGATGAGCACACGATGGTGTGTTGCGCCAAGACCCGTTGCTCTGCACGACAGCCTCCGCCGGTAGTTCAAGAGCAGACTGCGGCACCGCGCGATTTGCCCCAGGCATCAGCAGGCGCCCCCGCCCGGAGGCAGAGCCGCTAGGGTTCGCACTTGCAGGTGCGCGCGGAGGCACGTCGAAAGTTTCTTTCGCAAGAAAGCGCAAGCCCGACCGAACGACGCCGGTAACCAGCGCCCGCGGGCGACCGTCATAACGACGACTCAGTTTGAAAGAGGAGTCGAAGATGGGAAGGCTCACTTCCGCGGAGCGTCGCCGGATCTTTCTCGCGCAGGAACTAACCCGCCAGACCATGCTGGCCCGGATGTCCGTAGCGCCGACGGCGGACATCGACCACGGCGGCGCCAGCCGCCGCCAGCTGCGACGGTTGTTGAGGACAGCGCTGATCCTGGCGCTGTTCGCCGGTGGGCTAGCTTTCTACGAGCTCGCCGAGTTCCACCCACCAGCGTCTCTGGTAGACGCGTTCCTGCAACGTCCGTAGATGGCGAGGCCTTCGGCCGACAACCGGCCCCGGCCGGACGTGCAGGCCTGGCGCGAGTCGATCGTGCAGGGCTTCATGCAGGTAGAAGACGTGGTCTACGTGGGGCTGGGAACGCTCCTGGCAGCGATCGCGCTCGTGCTGCTCGTCGCAGCGGCCGTCGCGTTCGTGCGGGCGCTTCTCGGCGAGACACTGCCCGACCATGCCGTGGAGCTGCTCGACCGGATCCTTCTGATCCTGATGATCGTAGAGCTCCTCTACACCGTCCAGGTCTCTTTCCGCGAGCACGCGCTCGTACCGGAGCCCTTCCTGATCGTCGGGTTGATCGCCGCCGTCCGCCGCCTGCTGGTACTCACCGCCGAGTTCGCGCGATTTCTCGAGAAAGGCGACGGGGCGTTCCGGGGGGCGATGCTCGAGCTGGGACTGCTGACGGGGATGATCGTGGCTCTCGTCGGCTCGCTCGTCATTCTGAGAAAACGCCAGCCTCCTGTTGTTGTCGAGCGCGCATGAGCGTTCGAATCACCCCTGAGGTCTTCTTCTCGGCATGCCGCTTCCGACGGCCAGTTCCTTGAGAGACGCCTCTTGCTGCTCACCGCGCTCGTCGTCGGGATCAGCGGCTGCGCCGCGACCGTTGGACTGGGGAAGACCGCATTACGGGACGGCCGCTACGCGGAGGCGGCGAGTAAGTTCGAGACGGTCAGCAAGGAGCGCCCGGAACGAACGGACGCGCTCGTGGGGTTAGGGATCGCACGCTACGGCCAGAGGATTTACGGCGAGGCGGTGGCGTATCTCAGCCAGGCGGTGAGCCGGGACTCGAAGCGGGCGGATGCCCAGCTCTACCTCGGGCTCAGTTATCTCGAGCAAGGCGACGAAGGTGCTTCCGCGGAACATCTCCGCGCGTTCTGTGGTCTGACTCAGAGCGCTCGAGTAGCCGGCCAAGTCGACGACGCCCTCCAGCTGATGCGCACGGAGCACCCCGTGTCGCCGCAGTCGCGCCACTTCGTCGCCACGAGTCTGGAGTCCGCTATGAAAGCCGAGCAGGAGCTTCACGACGCTCGGTCGGCCTACGCTCCGTGGCCGTACGACGGCGACTACGACCCGTTCATGTGGGGGCTGAGGTGATGGCCCCATGATCAGACCCGCTTTCGCGCGCCGAGGAGATCAAGCGCGGCCTGCACGACATCCTCCGCGGGTAGCCCTTCGCATTCCTGCGGAAAAGAGGCCGCACACGTCGCGTTCGCGCCTCACACAATCGTCATAACGACGGTGCTCACTCACCAGACCCTGGCTCCGCGAATCCGTTGAACCGCGGGGTCGGAAGGAGATATCGGGATGCGACCACTCGGGCTGATGCTTGCGACGCTCATCGTCGGACTGCCGGCTGTAGTCCATGCCCAATCGGCCCGGGCCACACTCAGGGACGCTCAGGGCACCGTCGTCGGGGCCGCGACACTCAACGAGGTTTCCGGCGGCGTGAAGATCGCCGTGCAGGTGAGCGGTCTCAAGCCGGGCGAGCACGGATTCCACATCCATGCCGTGGGCATGTGCGAGCCGCCGGCCTTCACCACGGCGGGCGCTCACTTCAATCCCTACGGCAAAGAGCACGGCCATAAGAACCCCAAAGGCGCTCACGCCGGAGACTTTCCCAACCTCACGGTGAGAGCCGACGGGACGGGTTCAATCGACGTGACGGCCGCCGGCGTGACCCTGACGCCAGGCCTGCACTCGCTCCTCCAGCCAGGAGGCACCTCGCTCGTCATCCATGCCGACCCGGACGACGAGAAGACAGACCCGGCCGGAAATTCGGGCACGCGGATCGCTTGCGGGGTGATCGCTTCCACAGCAAGAAAATGAAAATCTTCTCATCGCGCGTCCCTGCATCCCGCTGGCACACGTCCGTCATCGTAAGGATAATGGAAGAGAGGGAGAACATACGGACTTGAAGAGTGACGAAGCCATCGAACAGGCGCCGAACGTGTGTAAGGCGGCGGCAGATCTCAGACTTGGAAGGGGAGCGCGGTCATGCGGCTGGGAAAGGTGCTCCTGGGCGCCGCGGTGATCCTGAATGTCGCCGTGCCTCAGGTCGCGTCGAGTCAGATGAAGTCACCGCCGGGCGGCGAAGCGCCACCACCAGATGAAGAAGTTGAAGGGCGCGTAGAGCGGGCCGATGCGCAGTGCTAGGAGCGCCCCCGCGAGCACGAAGAACATCACCGCCGTGCTCCGCCAGGTCGGCATCATCAGGCCGCGGGCCCGAGCGTAGCGACCAGAATGGCAGCGGGACTCAACAGCTCTCGATACGGTGATCCAACGGTCACCAACGGAGCCCCGAGCATCGGGTGGAAATGGAGTCGGTAGGCCGTGAGCTGGGTAGTCGCCCAGATGCTGAGGAGCACGATTCCCGCGACCGCCCCGACCGCGCCGAGGTACCTGCACCCTGACCCGGCTCGAGCGCCTGAACGCGGGTCTCCGCCATGACTCGCACCCCTTTCTCGATCGCCTCTACGCGGAGCGTGACGACGTCGCCGATGCGGAGCTGGCCGCGGCCGCGCGCCCGCTGGACGGCCGCCGGCTGCGGGATGTAATGGAGGCGGTCCCGGCTCTCCACCAGCAAGTAGCGCTGGTCTCGGAGCTCGTCGGCCAATCCCGTGCCGATGACGCGCCCGGTGATCACGGTCCCCGTCTCGATCCGGGTCACTGTCACGGGCAGCCCTGGGGTCCGACAGCCGGGCCTGGTGACGGGCGCGCGCCTTGATGATGTCGCCGCTGAGCTGTGCCTGGCGGAGCGCGGTCTCGAGCTGCGGCGAAAGCCGCCAAGTACGGGTCCAAACTTTCTCGGCCAGGCCCAGGTCTTCGAGCATCTGGAGGCGGCGCAGCTCCTGTTGTCTGAACGCCCGCGCGGCGGGCGCCTTTGGAGTTGGTCCATCGATCGTCACGAGGCCTCGGGTTCCCCCGTGACGGATGAGCGCCCGGTCGATTTCGGTGAACCTGAGCCGGTCCACAGACTGCCCGCGCGAGTTAACGATCTCGCGCTCCGAGCGATACCCGAGCACCTGAGTCGCGAGGTCCTGGCTGCGCCGCCGGACCCCCTGTTTCAGGTAGTCCGGATGGATCTGGAGGGCCTGGCCGCGTGCGTCTCGACCGCGCACCAGAAGGTGCACATGCGGGTTGTCCGTGTTGTAGTGGTCGATGGCGACCCACTCGAGGCGCGTTCCCAGATCTCGCTCCATGTGGGACACGAGAGCCCGCGCGTGCGCCTTGAGATCAAGGCGATCGGCATGCTCGGGCGAAACGATGAACTTCCAGAGGCGGGCGTCGCCGGCCCGCTGCCAGCCTCTCAGGGTGGCGGTGAGGTCGATGCCCTCGCGCTCGGCGCTGAAGCCGCGCCCCTTCCCGCCCTCGCGCTGGGCACCTTCCCGCGCCAGGTACGTGCCGGGCGCGGCCCAGGAAGCGCTCCGGCCGTTTCGGGAGTAGAAGGCCTTCGCGGTGCTGCGCTGCCAGCGAGCGTCCACCCCCGTCAGGAACGCACGGCCGCGGCCTCGTCCGCCCCCAAGTCGGCCGGCGCGCCAGCGATTGCGGCGTGCCCGGCGTGGCAACGGCGGGCGACGTCGACGATGGCGCGAGCCCAGTCGCGCGGCGAGCTCGAGGTGGTCGCTCGCCAGTGCCATCATCGGCTCGCCTCGGAGCCGGCGCCGCTCCACGTCCATACCGGCCACGCCACTGCGCGCACCTGCGATCGCGAGAAGGGCCCGAGGTACCGGCTGTCCCAGCTGTTCGGCACGCGCGTGCTCACGAGCCAGAACTCGTCGGCGCCGACCACGTGCCGTCCCCAGACCGCGTGTGACAACGACAGGCCGAGGCTGTCTACCTTGGCAGACGAACTGCCGGGAAGGCGCTGACCGTTGACGATTACCGCCTCCGGCCCGAGCTCCACCACGTCCCCGGCGAGGGCGACGACGGGCTTGATGACCGGCTGCACACCACCTATGCATGGGCCGGCCCCGAGGTAGCCTCGAGCACGCCCGAGCGCCGCGGCCTCGACACTTACGCAGGCCGCCACCCAGGCCCCCCGAGTGGGGGTTCCCGCGACGGCGTGATACAGGCCGCGCGGCGCGCTCGGGGAGAGATTGACGTGCAGTCCGAGGCCAAGGGTTGCGGCAGCCAGAGCGCCCGCGAGCAGCACGCCGACCACAGCCCGTCCGCATGTCCGGCGGCACCCGCGGCAACACCGAATCTGCGCCGCGACGGAGCCAAGACCACGAAGTACTCCACCAAGGCCGTGCTTCATGACTTCATCCGAAGTGATAAGGACTTCGGTCGCATGTGATGTGAAGCTTTATCTTGCTGTACCATCTCCCTCGTTCTCCCGCCTCGCTCTCCCCGGGTCCCATCACTAGCTCGTCGTCGGTCCTCCGGCGGGCCCGTTCTGGGTCCGGCGCCGCCACGCCTGGAAGTCCCTATCCGCGTCGAGGAACTGCTGAAGGATCTGCACAACCAGGGGCCAGATCTCGATCGCCCGGCCCGTCGTCTCGCGGTAGTACGCCGTGTAGTCGGTCAGCGCGATGTGAAGCTCGCCGGTGACACGTCCCTTGAGAAGCGCCGCGGCGTAGGTCTGGACCGGCTTGAGCTTCATGGGCGCGCCGTGTCGTCGTACGGCCCCGGGAACACGAGGTCCTGGATCACCATGACGTTGAACGCATAGCCGGGACGGATCTCGATCGTGGGGGCAACGTTCATACCGCGGCGGATCAGCTCGCTCGAGGTCTGGCCCAGCTCCTGCGCCACGGCGCCACCGAGGACGTTCCCGGCGCTCGGCCCGGCGAAGCCCCGACCGAAGTCCGGAATCTGGCTCAGCTGCACACCCGCGCTGATGATCGAAAGGAGAAGCGCGTTACCGAAGACGCGGATCAGATGATGGTTCACCTGGTCCATGAAGTCGGCGGCTCGCTGTTCTCCCCGACTCGCGGAGAGCGGCAATCCGCAGCGTCCGAGCGGCGCATTGCGGCGACTCAAGCGTGGCACTGAGAGTTCGCGGCGAATGGCCCTCGTTGCGAGAGACAAGGATCCCCTAAAAGGGACGGGCGCTTGCGAATTGGGTGTCGTGGCGGCCTGAGCGCTCTGACGGATGGCAACGCCGTTGCTCTGTAGCGTCTTGCGTGAAGGCCGGGTTCTCGCAGCGCAGGCTTCTCTCCGACGAGCCGCGGCCGCCTGAGCGCCGGCTACTATCACCCGAGCAGGCAGCCGCGTACCTCGGGCTCCGAAGCCGCTTCGCCATCTACCGCCTCGTTGCAAGCGGCCGGCTGCGTGCACTGCGACTCTCCAACAAGCTACGCCTCGACCTCCGGGACCTCGACTCGATGATCGAAGAAGCCAAGGCTGAGGGCACCGGAAGCGTCGATCGATCGCCGGCCGGACCTGCCGCCGCGCGGCTAGTGCCGCGCGAGCTCGCGCCACACCGCCGTCGAAGATCGGTGACACCCCGAGTGACAGTTCAAGCCCGACCTGACTAACCTCCGGATGTTACGGCGGAATCCAGCAAGGCTGGGTGCACACCGGATGGAACATCCAGTGCTCTCGCGCGAATTGACAGTGACTCCCACCGCATGCATAACCTCGGGCACCAAAGCCAACCGCAGGAGCGCGTAATGAGGAAGCGGCGAGCTCGGCGCCCCGAAGGTCACCTGTATCGTCGCGGTCGGATCTGGTGGCTCAAGTGGATCGGTCTTGACGGTCAGACGATGTACCGATCATCCGGCTCGACCGAGCGCGACATTGCCGAGGAGATGTTGCGCACGGAGCTCGGCCGGAAGTCGAAGGGACTCCCGGCTTCACCAGATCCGTGGCGCTGCCGTGTAGATGATCTCCTCGAGACGCTCCAAGCCCGATATAGGACGGAAGGGCGCCGGAGTCTCGAGCGGCTGAAGTACAGCCAGGAGCAGTTGCTGCGGCTGTTTGCTAACGTGCCTGCCGCGCGAGTGACAGGCGCTGACATCCTGCGGTACGCCACGCTACGCCTGGAACAGAAAGCTGCGCCCGCGACGGTAAACCGCGAGCTCGCTGCACTGCGGGCTGCCTACCGGCTCGGGCTCGACAACGACGTGATCGTCGTAATGCCGCGGATCAAGCTGCTTCCGGAGAACAACGTACGCAAGGGCTTCGCTGATGCGAAGCAGGTCGAGCTGGTCTGCCGCCGCTTGAAGGACGAGGTCGCCGACGGTGTCCGCTTCGCCTTCCAGACGGGATGGCGTCGCGCGGAGGTGTTCTCATTCTCGTGGAGTCAAGTCGACTGGACCGGGGGCTTCGTGCGGCTCGAACCGGGTATGACGAAGAACGGCGAGGGGCGGTCTTTTCCGATCACGCCGGCACTTCGCACGCTCCTTGAGCGTCGCCAGGAATACACGCGGCGCTGCGAACGCGCCCAGGTCCGCATCATCCCGCTCGTCTTCCACCGTAAGGGCCGGCCAGTCAAGTCGTTCAGGCGTACTTGGGCAGAGGCGTGCAAGAAGGCAGGAATTCCCGGACTGTTGTTCCACGACTTGCGGCGCAGCGCGGTCAGAAACCTCGAGCGGGCTGGCGTGTCACGATCAGTGGCCATGAAGCTGACCGGCCACAAAACCGAGAGCGTCTACCGACGTTATGCGATCGTGGCGGAGAGCGACTTGCGAGAGGCCGGGTTGAAGCTGAGTGCGCTCAGTGACAATTCAGGAGGCATTTCGGTGACAGCCCACGAGGGCCGTCACCGAAGTTCTTGATTTATGGCGGGCTCGACGGGATTTGAACCCGCGACCTCTGGATTGACAGTCCAGTGTGCTAACCAGGCTGCACCACGAGCCCGAGCCCGCTTACGGTACACCGGGGGACAGGGGTTCGTCCACCCGACGTTCCGCGATCACGAGTCGGCGGCGTGCGCGGCATCCTCCGCCGGTGTCCGAGTATCCCCCCGCGCCGCGCCCTGGGTCACCCACGCCTCGAGCAGCGTGTAGGTGACCGAGAGCACCACCGGCCCGACGAACAGGCCGATGAGGCCGAACGCGAGCAGGCCGCCGAGCACGCCCGCGAAGATCAGGAGCAGCGGCACGTCGGCGCCCCTCTTGATGAGGATGGGCCGCAGGACGTTGTCGAGGCCCCCCGTGACGACCGTCCACACGAGCAACACCACGGCCCAGAACATCCCGCTGCTCCAGTAGACCCAGACGATAGCGCCGAGGAGCACGGGGACGGCTCCGATCTGCGCGACGCCGAGCAGGAACATGACCGACGTCAACAGCAATGGATAGGGCACGCCCGTGATGGCCAGGCCGATCCCGCCGATGATCGACTGAATCAGCGCCGTGACCACGATGCCGAGGGCGACGGCGCGAATCGCTTGAGCCGAGAGCACCGCGGCGCGCTCGCCGGCCTGCCCCGCCAGCCGACGGGCGAACGCCAGGACCCCGGCGGCGGCCGTCTCCCCGTTCGCATAGAGGATGATCGAGATGATCACCGCCAGCAGAAGCTGCACCAGCAACGTCCCGAGGGTCCCGACCTGGCCGATCAGCCATCCCCCGACGTCCTTCAGGTACGGAGCCGCCTGCGTCAGGAGCTCCTCGGACGACTCCGTCGCGATCGCCTTCCACTGCGCCGCGACCTTCCGGCCCACCAGCGGGACCTTCCTCACCCAATCCGGCGGCTGCGGCACCGTGAACGTGAGGAGCGACTTCGACCACGCGACGATCTCGTCCGAGCGCTCGGCGATGGCGACGACGGCGGTCGCCAGCGGCGCGGCGATGATCAGGATCATCAGGAGCGTCATGACGGCAACCGCGAGGCTTCGCTTTCCCCAGAGCCGCCGCTCCAGGGCGCGCAGCGTGGGCCAGGTGGCCACGACGATCGTCGTGGCCCAGATGCCCGCGAGCAGAAACGGCCTGAGCACCCAGAAGCTCAGGAGCGTCAAGCCGCCGATCGTCAGGACGCCGAGGACGATCCGCGTGAGGTCCCAGCTGCGTGGCGATGTGGTCGGCGCGTCCATGGGCCTCCCCTCCGTCGTCAGAACACCACCTGCAGCAGCCGCTTGAGCAGCTCGTTCAGTGGAATCATGGTGAGGGCGAGCGGGGCGACCGGCACCAGGGTCATCACCGCGAGCTGGACCACCGCGTCCTTGCTAACGGGGGCCGTGCGCATGCTTCGGACAATCTCGAAGCTATTGCCCAGGTCCGCCAGGGACTGAATGTCGGCGCTTCCCACCAGGGGCTCGCCCGCCGGCGCACCCCCGCGGAGCCACTTGTCGTCGAACTCGCGCACGTAGCGCTGGGCCAGGGTGCCGTACTCACGCATGCCGACACGGCGCGTTTGGGCCAGATGCGGCACGAACAGCATGAGCGGCCCCAGGACGACAAGCAGCAGGAACACGGGGACCACGATGAGCTCTATCTTGAAGTCCGGTAGCGTCGCGCCGCGAAAGAAGATCCGACTGGCGATCATCCCGGCGAGCAGCACGCCATGGGCCATGAGGAGCGGCGCGAACGCGGCCGCCGTCTCCGAGAGGAACCCGAGGCCTCCCGCGCGATCGGGATGGGTGGGAACCAGCCGAGGCGCGCACCGCGCCACCGCGGCGAGGAAGCGGATCCAGATGACGAGCCGGAAATACCAGCGCATCAGCATGAACTGAAACATCGGAAGGCCCACGAAGAAAAGCCACCAGCCCGCCGCGGACAGGTCGGCGCCTCCGCCCGCGGGCAGGGCGTACCAGGTGGTCATGTTCAGGGCACCGATGGCGGCGGCCTGGTGCGGCCACACGTACAGGATGGTGAAGACGTACACGAACACGATCAGCAGCACCTCCGCCGCCACCGAATTCCGCAGGCGAAAGGCCGAGGTCACCGCCGCGTCGAACTTCGGGCGAGCCGCATCGGAAATCATGCCGCGGTCCAGGAACTGGCGGGCGAGCGGGCGCATCCGCTGATGCACCACCAGCTCCGCCACGACCACCAGCGGCAGCGCGAGCAGGAATCGGAGGTGCACCTCGATGTCCTTCAGGAAGGAAATCCGAACGGCATCGCCCCACACGCGGCCGCCCAGGATCGACAGGAGCAGCAGCGGGAGCCAGGCGAACATCGCGATGACGACGATCCGGCGGTGCATGAGCTCCAGCGCGTCCCCGGACAGGTGGGCGCGGCGGAACATCTGGAACAGCGGCCCGCCCAGGATCACCGAAAAGTCGTAGGGGTCCCGGCCGGCGGCCGAACGACTCTGGAATCCGGTCACGTCCGTCATGGCACGGTCACCTCGGGGTAGCGCCTGGGGCCTCGCCGCCGCGCTCGGCGCAAAAGTGTGGGCGGCAGTGGTCGCCGCCGAGCGGTCCACGGCACTCCCCTGGTCGTCGAACCGGCGGACATTCTAACGCCGTCACCACCGAGACGCTCCGCCAATAGCCAGAATGGGGGCGCGGGACCGCTCGAATGATCTAATCGGGACAGGGGGACGACGCCATGCCGGTGGAAGTCATCGACGCGTCAGGAAAGCTCCTGCAGGTGAAAGTTCGGGGAACGTTGCAGCGGGCCGAGTACGAGAAAATGCTTGAGCTCGCCCGGGAAACCATCGCGCGAGAGGGAACGATGCGGGTGCTGGCCCTTCTCGACGGGTTCGAGGGCTGGGAGCGGCACCGTGACTGGGGCGACGTGAGCTTCGTCACCCAGGAAGGCCGACACATCGAGAAGATGGCCATCGTCGGCGACGAGAAGTGGCGCGACGAGGCGCTGGCGTTCACCGCCGCGGGATTTCGTCCCACGGCCATCGAGTTCTTCGCCGCGTCTCAGCTCGGCAACGCGAAACGCTGGCTGTCGACGTAGCCGCCCGCGGCGGCCCGACCGCGCTCAGAACGTTCCGCCGCCGCCCCCGCCCATGCCGCCGCCGGACGAGCCCGACGAGAATCCGCCGCGGCTGCCCCCACCTGCGTCGTTGCCGCGGCGGGTCGTGAGGATCGCCTCCTCGGTCCGGTGCGTGAAGGCGCCGAGGTCGTGCACGAAGGTCGGAAGGGAGAAATCGCCGCGACCGTGGTACCAGGCGGGCGTCGCGACCTTGAGGCCCTGAAAGTTGAAGATCCAGCGCTCGGTCACGCCCAGCGCGATGGCCCACGGCAGCCAGCGATGCAGCGTGTCGGGCGGCAGGCGCTCGAGACGGTCCTTCTCGGCGCGCTCGAGGAACTCCTGGAACCCACGCACCTTCGCCGCCATCTGCACGCCGGCCCGGGTCTTCCGCGGCATCACCCAGCCCCAGGCGATGAAGACGAGCCCGCTCGCGACGACGCCGATTCGGAGCCACGGCTCGTACAGGCCGAGCCAGGAGGGTCCGAATTGCGGCAGGAGAAATCCGCCGACCGCCGTCAGCAGGCCCGCCGTCATCCAGCCGGTCCGCACGCGGCCCGGCGACGCCGGAAACAGTCCGTCCTCGACCATCAGGCGGTAGAGCCGGTCGCGAATCGGGGGAAAGACGTTCTCGTAGTCGCGCCGCACCTCGGACAGGAGCCGCATGTTGATCGCCCAGTCGGCGCCGAAGATCTTGGCGAGCACGTAGAGCTCGAACATGCCCAGATTGGGATCACCGGCGATCGGCTTCAGGCGCTTGAACATGAAGTCCGTCCCGCCGAACGCCGTCGTGATCGGCTCGATCTCGAGAAAGCCGCGCACCGCCAGGTCGACCACCGTCGCGATGACGTCGCGCGGATGGGCCCGTTCGTCGACGAGCGCCCCGGCCTGTGCCGGAATCAGGTCGCCGGGCGGCTCGTACTCGGGCTTCACCGATTGCTTGGCTCCGGGATCGCGCCCGAACGCCGACCACACGAATGCGCCCCACACGAGGGCGAGCGCCGGAAGCGCCAGCGGCCAGTAGTCGGCCGCGAGCCACCCGGCTCGGCGAAGCTCGGACGGCGGCACCACGCGGCCGGGCGGCCAGACGACGACCACCGTCATGCCCTCGCGCGGCCGCAGGGCGCGGGTCGTGCGGAACCGCCAGTAGCTCTGGACGCGATCGACCGCGTAATCGCCGCCGGCCTGGCCGAAGCCTCCCGTGTACGCCGCGGTCTGCACCTCGGCGTCGGCGACGCTCGGCGGCGCGGTCACGAACACTTCGACGGAGCCGATCGCCGCGTTCCACTCGTTCCCGGTGGCGTTCCAGTACAGCTCGTCGTGATCGTCGTACTTCACGACGCCCAGCCGCACGTGGTAGACGACGCTGACAGTCTTCTTCGTATCGATGGCGTCCGGGACCCAGGCCTTGACCGTCACGTAGCGTCCCGGGTACGTCACCTCGGTCCGGAGCGCCCGGCTCGTCTCGTCGTAGACACCGATCCCGCTCAGGTGGAGCGGGAAGTCGAGCCCGTCGCGCGTGTAATGCAGGGGGATCCGGCGAAAGATGCCCTGGTGCGCGCCGCGGAAGTCGAACGTGATGTCCTCGCGCACGACGAGGCTGCCGTCGGTGTTGACCACGATGCTGACGACGAAGCTCGCGATCGAGAAGAGCCCGCGCGTCTGCGCCGCCGCGGGGGACGCGGCCGCCAGCACCAGCGCCAGCGCGGCGAGAATCCGGACGATGCGCTCAGCTCCCGAACGAGACGCGCGGGACCTGCCGGTCTTCGGGGCGGTCGAGCTCGAAGTATGTCCGCTTGGCGAAGCGGAAGAACAGCGCGATCTGGTTGGAGGGGAAGCTGTCGACGGTCGTGTTGAGGTCGCGGACGACCGCGTTGTAGTAACGGCGCGAGCTCTGGATCGTCTCCTCGATCGCGCCCAGCGAGGCCTGGAGCTCCCGGAAGCTCTGGTTCGCCTTGAGGTCGGGATAGGACTCGGCGAGCGCGAAGAGCTGGCGGAGAGCCCCGGTCAGCTGGTTCTCGGCCTGCGCCCGCGCCTCCGGCGTCTGCGCCGCCATGGCCGCGCCGCGCGCGCGGACGACCTGGTCGAGCGTGCCCCGCTCGTGCGCCGCGTAGCCCTTGACGGTCTCGACCAGGTTCGGCACCAGGTCGGTGCGACGCTTGAGCTGCACGTCGATGTCCGACCACGCCTCCTCGGACCGCTGGCGCAGCCCGACGAGCTTGTTGTACGTGACGACGATGGCGATGACGAGCCCGACGAGGACGAGGAGAAAAACGAGACCGCCAAAACTCATGATTCCCTCCTCGTCGATCGTAGCATCGGCATCGCGCGCGGCCGGCAAACCCTGACCGCGCCGTTGGCCGCCCGCCGGCCACTGCCAGCGGGGGCGAGCGCGCGCGATGCCACAAGAGGGGGGATCGGCGCTAGGATGGGGCACTCGATCATCCCGTACCCAAGGAGACCACCGATGCCGATCCAGACTCGCTATCTCTTCAGCGCCGCCATGAGCGTCCGCTCCGACAAGGAAGCGCTCTTCAACGAGGTCTACGACAAGGAGCACGTGCCGGCGCTGCTCGCGGTGCCCGGCGTCATCGCGGTCGCGCGCTTCAAGAGCGAGCCCGTGACGATGATGATCGGCGGCGAGCGCAAGACGATCGTGATCGAGAGCGAGCCGGCCTTCAACGCGCTCTACGAGGTCGAGAGCCCGGCCGTGCTGGTCAGCGACGCCTGGGCGAAGGCCGTCGAGGAAGGGCGCTGGGCTGAGCACGTCCGTCCGTACACGACGAACCGCCGCCACGTGATGTACCGCCGCATCTCGTAACGCGAGCTCCGCGGGCGTGACGGAGCACCTTCACCAGCCGCGGGCGCCGGCGGGAAGCGGGCTCGTCCTGACCCACGGCGCCGGCGGCAACGCGCGGGCGCCGCTCCTCGTCGCGCTCGGTGAGGCGTTCGCCGAGCGCGGCGTGACCGTCGTCCGCTATGATCTTCCCTACCGCCAGGCGAGCCGGACGGCGCCGCCGCGACCGGCCGGCGCCGCGAGGGACCGCGAGGGCCTCCGCGAAGCCGTCGCCTCGATGCGAGCGAGCGTGAGCGGCCGCGTCTTCCTCGGCGGCCACTCATACGGCGGTCGTCAGGCGAGCATCCTGGCGGCGAGCGAGCCCGAGCTCGCCAACATGCTCCTGCTGCTCTCCTACCCGCTCCATCCCCCGCGCCGCCCGGCCGAGCTGAGGACGGTGCACCTGCCGAATCTCAAGACGCCGACGTTCTTCGCGCACGGATCGCGCGATCCGTTCGGCACCCGCGAGGAGATCGAGGCGGCGCGACGGCTGATACCGGCTCCCACCGAGCTGGTCACGTTCGAGAAAGCGGGGCACGACCTCTTTCGCACACCCGGGCGCGCCGGCACGGACGTCGCCGCTGAAATCGCGACGGCGTTCCTGCGTTTCGCCGACCGCGGCTAGTCCAGACCCCGTTCCGGCGCGATCGGTGAGTTGTCCGGGGACGGCAGAGCCTCGACCCGGCCCGGGCGCTCGCGGGCGCGCTCGTTCTGCTCGGTGCGCACGCGATGCATCAGGGGGATGAGGGGCAGGATGATCATGAACAGCACCGAGATCAGCCAGAAGTCGTCGGCGTAGGCCATGACCTGGGCCTGCTCGACGGTGCCGCGGTAGAGCATGGCGAGCGCCCGGCGGTTGGCCGTGAACGTGTCGGCGCCCTGGCTGACGAAATGGTTGGTCCACTGCTGCAGCTTCGCCGCCATGTCCGGGTCCCAGACGTTCAGATGGGTGACCAGGGTGGTCTGATGCGCCTGGCTGCGCCGGACCAGCATCGTCGTGGCCAGTGCCACGCCCACGCTGCCGCCGATGTTGCGCACGACGTTGTAGGCAGCGGTCGCGTTGCCCAGCCGCTCCACGCGGATCGTGGCGAGCGTCAGCGTCTGCAGAGGCGGGAAGACGAAGCCCATGGCGAAGCCCTGGAGGAACCTCGGCCACGCGAGGCTCCAGTAGTCCATGCTGAGAGTGACGCCCGACATCATCGTCGCGGACACGGCGTTCAGCAGGCAGCCGCCCACGAGCATCAAGCGCTGGTCCGTGCGCGCGACGAGACGCCCCGAGATCATGAGCGCAATCAGGGTCCCGACGCCGCCGGGCGCCAGCACGAGCCCCGCGTTCCAGGCGTCCCAGGCCAGGATCTTCTGCGCGTACAGGGCGACCAGCAGCATGCTCGAGTTCATCCCCAGGGCGACCAGCGCGATGCAGATGGTGCCGACGGAAAAGTTCCGGTCGTTGAAGACGGTCAAGTCGAGGATCGGCTCGGCGGCCAGCAGCTCGCGGATGATGAACGCGGCGATCGCGCACACCGCGAACATGAGCAGCGCCACGATGAACCCCGAGTCGAACCAGTCGTTCTTCTCGCCGAGGTCCAGCACGAGCTGGAGGAGACCGAACCCGACCACCATGAGCACGAGCCCGATCGCATCGATCCCGCGCGACTTCTTGGCGAACGGCGCGTCGAACAGGAACACGCTGACCATCAGGAAGCCGAGGAGACCGATCGGAAGGTTGATGTAGAAGATCCAGCGCCAGGACCAGTTGTCGATGATCCACCCGCCCACGGTCGGCCCGAGGATCGGCGCCATCATGATGCCGCCTCCCCAGACGGCCATGGCGGTGCCGCGCATGCTCAGCGGGAAGATTTCCCACATGATGGCCTGCGCCATTGGGATGACCGGGCCGCCCCCCAGCCCCTGGAGCACCCGCATGGCCACGAGGAACTCCAGATTGGGCGCGATGCCGGACAGGAACGAGCTGACTGTGAAGATGACCGTGCAGATCAGGAAGAACTTCCGGCGACCGAACCGGTTGGAGAGCCACCCGGTGGCCGGAATGATGATGGCGTTGGCGGCCAGGAACGAGGTGATGACCCACGACATCTCCTCGAGGCCGGCTGACAGCGAGCCCTGCATGTGAGGTAGGGCGACATTGGTCACGCTGGTGTCCAGGACCTGCATGACGGTGACCATCATCACGGACAAGGTGATGGCCCACCTGCGCGCGGGTGAGATCTGCCAGTCGGCCGCCGGCTCCGCGGGGCTCACATTCACACACTACGTCATAAGGGCGCCGCGATGAAGCGGCGGCATCGGCGCGCGCACCGTCCGCTGGCCCTCGCCTTCGCGCTCGTCGCGACGATCCTGCCGGTTGCCGGCTGCCGGACGCCCGCGGCGAATTCGCAGCCGTCCGGCGCCGAAGCGCTCGCGGTCACCGTCTGGGTGCTCGACCACGGCTGGCATACGGCAGTCGTCGTCCGCCGATCCGACGTCGACCGTGCGCGCTGGCCGGAGCTCGACGATTTCTCGGACGCGACGCTGGTGGAGGTGGCGTGGGGCGATCGCGAGTTCTACATGGCGAAGTCGCCGACGCCGTGGCTGGCGATGAAGGCGGCGTTTGTGACGTCCGGGAGCGTGCTCCACGTCGTGGGCTTCACGGCGCCGGCGGCCGACTCGTTCGCGGGCAGCGCGGCCGTCGCGATCCGCCTCTCGCGCCGGAGCTTCGACGCATTGGCGGACTTCGTCCACGCGGAGTATCAGCGGGATCGCGATGGCGCCGTTCTCCGCCTCGACCGCAGCCTGTACGGCTCGGGCTGGTTCTACGCAGCGCGCAGCCGGTACCACTTGTTCAACACCTGCAATACCTGGGTCGCGCGGGCGCTGAGCGCCGCCGGCCTCGCGGTCGAGCCCGCCGGCGTGGTGACCGCGAGCGACGTGATGCGTCAGGTCCGGCCGATCGGCGAGACGCGGCCGCCGGGGTAGCGGCGCGCCGTGCTACTGTGGCGAGTCGTGATCCCGCTCATGCTCTTGTGGCTGCGAGCGGCCGGGCTCGTCGGCCACGCCGTCGCTCTCGGCAGCGCGGTCTTCGCCCTGGTCGTGCTGCACCGCGAGCCCGCGCAACGCCCTGCTCGCGCCCTCGAGCACGCCCTTGGGCTCACCGGAATCGGCGCGCTCGTGGTGGTGCTCGCGCAGGCCGGACTGCTCGCCGCGCTCGCGGAGGCGCTGACCGTCGACGACGCGCGCTGGCCTCTGTCCGCCCTGCTCGGCTCCACGGTCGGGACCGCCGGCCTCGCCCGCATCACGGTCGGGCTCGTCACGGTCGCCGCGGTCATCGCGCTTTGTCAGGCGCCGGCGTCCCGCGTCCGCCGCGCGCTGCTCCTGGGCTCGAGCGTTCTTCTCGCCGGCACCGGGGCTCTGGCGAGCCACGCCATGGGCCGCATGGACGGCCAGGCCTCATTGCTCGTCGTCACGGCGCTTCATCAGGTGGCCGTCGGCGTCTGGGTGGGAGGACTGGTGTGCGCCGCGATCATCGCGCTGCGCACGGACAGCGTCGGCAACGCGTGGCTCCGCCCCTTCTCGACGGTGGCGCTGGCGGCGGTCGCGGGCATCGCGTTCACGGGTCTCGGCCTTTCGCTCGCCTACGTCGGCACTGCCGGCGCCGCGATCGGCACCTCGTACGGGGCCATGGTCCTCACGAAGATCGTCCTCTTCGCGGCGCTGGTCGCGATGGGCGCGCTGAATCATCGCGCGCTCCACGGTCGCCTGACCCTCGCCCCGTGGCGCGCGCCGCGCGCGGGCGACGATGGCGGCTCGCTGCTCGTGCGCCGGCGCCTCGAGGTGGAAGCCGCGCTCGCGGTCGTGACGATCTTGCTCGCGGCGTCGATCGGCTCGGCGCCTCCGGCCGCCGACGCCGGATTCCAGCGCGCTACCTGGAGCGAGATCCGCGCCGTCGTCTTCACGCCGAAGTGGCCGCGGCTCTCGAGCCCCACCCTGACCGAGCTGGCCGCCGCCTCGGATCTCAGCGACCCGAGCGCGCCGCGCACCGCCGAGATCACCGCGTGGTCGGAGTTCGGACACAACGTCGCGGGGCTCTTCGTGGTCGCCATGGGTATCCTGGCAACGCTCGAGCGGCTCGGCGTGCGATGGGCGCGTCACTGGCCGCTCCTCATCACCGTGCTGGCGGGCTTCGTCGCATTCAGCGTCGATCCCGAGGGCTGGCAAACCGGGACAGTCGGCTTCTGGGAGCATCTGCTGAGCCCGGAGGTGGTGCAGCACCGCATCCTGCTCATCCTCACCGCGCTCTTCGGCTTCGCCGAGTGGCGCGTGCGCAACGGCCGCCATCCGGATTCCCGCTGGAACTACGTGTTCCCGCTAGTGGCGATCTCGAGCGGTATCTTGCTCCTGGCCCACGCCCACGAGCTGAGCGACAGCAAGTCGGCGTTCTTCATGGAGCTCTCGCATCTGGCGATGGGGCTCGTGAGCCTGCTGGTAGGCTGGTCGCGCTGGCTCGAGCTGCGCTTGCCGTCGGCCGCGCGCGGCCTTCCGGGCCGGATCTGGGCGCCGGCGCTTGCCGTGTTCGGGCTGCTGCTCGTCCTCTACCGCGAGGTGTGAGGGCCGACCGCTACTTGAGGACGCCTTTTTCCCGCCAGTAGCGCTCGGCGCCGGGGTGGAACGCCACCGGAACCAGGTTCTGCTCGACGAACGCGCGCGTCTTCGCGATCGTGAAGTCCCGACCTCCGGGGTGAAGGTCGGCGAACTCGCGGTTGCGCTCGACGATCGTCTTGACGATCTGGTAGATCAGCTCCGGATCTGCCTGCTTGTTGGCGAGCAGCGTCGCGGGCGCGCCCGGCACCAGGAGATCCCGATCCTGCCCATGATACGTCCGCACCGGGAGCGTGACCGGCGTCCAGAACGGTGACTCGTCGAACACCTTCGCCCTGGCCGCGTCGAAGCCCAGGATGCGGATCGGCTGCGCGGAGGCGAAGCCCGCCAGGTCGGGGTTGTAGGGGCTGAGGGCGATGAACCCGGCGTCGATCGTCCCTTCCCGAAGCGCGGCGAGCTGCTCCGTGTAGCTCATGACGGTGAGCCGCAAGTCACCTTCGTTGAGCCCATAGAGCTTGAGCACGGCGAGGAGCTGCGTCTTCGATGCCGGCGCGTTCACGCCGACGTGCAGCCCCTTCACGTCGGCGAACGTCTTGATGCCCGAGTCGGCGAGGGTGACGATGCTCTGTCCGCTGTCCATTGCGGCCATGACGAAGCCGACGTTGTCGTACTTCTTGTCGAACTCGCGTTGGCCCCGCACGCCGAAATACGCGGAAGCGAGACCAACCAGCCCGATCGTCGCTTCGCCCCGATGGATGATCTCGAGGCTATGCGCCGAACCCGTTGCCGGCTCGGCGACGGCGGTCGCCCCGGGAATGTGCTTGCTGAGAAGATGCGCCATCGCCGTTCCCACCAGGAAAAACACGCCGCCCCAGGGCCCCGTCGCGATGGTGATTCGGGTCGCCGCCGTCCCCGGAACGGCCAGCGCCAGGAGGAGAAGAGCGAGCGGTAGGACGAACCGTCGCCGCATGCTGCTGCGATTGTAGACCTTCGAGCACCCCAGTGTTGATGGATTGACGGTCGACTGACGAAAGCGAAACACCCTCCTCCGGCGCGTCCCAAGGAGAAATCTGCGAAGTCGATAGTTTGCGATTGGCATTGGATATGCCCGTGTCCGGCAGACACGAAGTGAGGAGGTCTCCGATACCCGCACACGGGGAGGCACCCAAAATGTTTGGGACGCGCATGAGAACACTAACGGCGCTCATGGTAACTATCGCGAGCCTGGCCATCGCCGCCCCCGCCTCGGCGGAGTGGTTCGTCGATCTCTACATCGGCGGCGCCTTTACCGAGAAGCACGATGTGGATACGCAATTCGTGCCCGGCGGCCCGCAAATCTCGACCCTGGATGTCTCGTTCAACAACTCGTTCACGGGTGGTCTACGCGGAGGCTACTGGCTCCCGTTCGACGTCGGTCCACTCAACTTCGGCTTCGGCGTCGACTTCTCGCACTTCGCACCGAACATCAACCGGCAGACCCGCAGCTTCTGTAGGCAGTTCTGCGTCAACGCTACACTCGACGACCTCGATCTCTCGGTCTGGGTGATCGGATTCGACGCGCTGCTCCGGGCTCCGCTCCTGAAGAGCGCGGAGTTTCCGCACGGTCAGCTTCAGCCGTACTTCAGGGTCGGACCGGCGATCTTCGTGGCAGACGCGAATGACAGCAGTAACTTCGCTCCGGCGAATCAGAGCGACAGCGATACGTCCATCGGCGTCAAGCTGGGAGTGGGCGTCGCCTGGCTGTTCACCAAGAACATCGGCGTGTTCACCGAATACCGGTACACGCACTTCAGCCCGGAGTTCACGTTCAGCGACGGGGGCGACCGTGCGAACGTGAGCACGTCCGTCAACACTCACTACCTGCTCGCAGGAGTCACCTTCCGCTTCTAGGTCGACGCGGGTTGGGTCGCATCGGGCGCGCCTTTCAGGTGCATCGGATATTATCGGTATTGACGATGGCGTCAATTCGTATAGTCTCTGCTCGCTTTTCCATTCAGGCCGGGGCGCGTACCACCGCCAAAGCCACACGTGAGGACTGCCATAGCGGACGAGCCGACTCTTGCAGACAAAGCCCGCGCGGCAATCCGGAGCGGCCACCTGCCCGCGCGAGCCCCGCATCGCAGGTTCGGTGGGCGTGGTAACGGGGTGATCTGCCCGGTCTGCGGCGAAGTGGTCGCCAGTGATCAGGCGGAGATCGAGATCGAATTCAACCGGCACGGCCCGGCACCCGGACTAGACCGGTACCATCTGCACGCCCAGTGCTTCACGGCCTGGGAATCGGAGCGACGCAAGGTCCCGGACCCGTGAGTGATAAGCCCCTTCCACAGATCGCTCAAGGGTTGACCAGAAGCTGAGGCCGCTTCGTCGCGATCTGTGTCGTCATGTGCTTCCGGATCTGGTCCGTCATGACGGCCTCCGGCGGTGATTTCCCATAGCCACCGAGCGCCGCGATCTGGTCCTCCGAGAAATCGGGAGCCACGTTGTGCAGGCATTCATGGAAGGCGAGGCCGGCGGTCTTCTCGGCGGATTGCGTGGTGACTTTCAACTTGCCCCGGCTCATCACGGACACGTCCTTGTAGAATTCGGAGCCGACGATCTTGCCGCGCTTGCTCGTATGGCCGGCGATGCCTGGCCTGAGGGTCGGCGGCCGCTCCATGTTCTTGACGATGACCGACGCGCCCACGTCTCGCACATGATGCAGTCGTATCGTGTCGGATTCGGATTGAGCGCCCCAGCCGACAAAGACCGAGTCGCTTGACGCGTCGAACGCCTCGTCAAATATCGCCCGCAGGAGCGACCTCGATCTCGCCTCGTCTGTCGCTGGGAATCCCGGCGTGATTGATCATCTTGATGTCGTAATCCGTCATGCGCCCCTCCTCCCGATCTGTCGAGCCGATTTAACGGGCAAATCAATTGGGCTCCTCTCAGGAGCTTGCAAACGAACCCGGCGGCGCCCTGCTACGAGTGCGTCTTCGAGTGGGCAAGCGTTATGCCAAGCTGCTTTGGCGAAAGAACTGTCCCGAATATTCCAGATTTGCTAAAAGATCACGACCATGGGGCGGGCTATCGACCTTGGGGCATCGGGCGTTTCGCCCGAAGCGCGCCCGATGGAGTGCGCGGGGCGAGTTTGCCGAGGCCGGTGGCCTCATGGCCTACGGGCCGGACTGTCGCTACCTGTGGGTTCGCTGGTCGGAAGAATCCTCAAGGGCATCCGGCCTGGGGATCTCCCGATAGAGCAAGCCGACCGCTTCAGACTCGTGATCAACCTCAAGACCGCTAAGGCGCTCGGCGTCACGATCCCTTGGACGCTGCTGCTGCGGGCGGATCAGGTCATCGAATAGCGCGTGCTCGACCAACGCGGCCAACTCCTCCGGACGTTGAAAGCGGTCGTCGGGTCGTGCGGGTGCGCCCTCCTCCTGGGGGCGTGTGCTATCGCGAACACGCCTCAGCAAGACCTGGCCTATGCGAGATGGGCGAAGTGCAACTCGTCGTTCCCGGTTGTGCTCGAGCGGGTCGATCTCGATGGCCGGATCACGTTCTGGCTCTCCGGTGCGAGGAGCCAAGAGGTCTTGCAATGCCTCGCCGAAGCTGGCCGCGCGGGGCCACTGCTTCCCGAACCTCTTGGCGTCTGCCCCCCGAAAGGCCCGTGACCGATCAACGCGGCCTGCTACTCGTGGCGGCGCTGGGCTTCCCCGGCCGGCGTACGATCGGTCCCTCTGGGCGCTCCGGACCTGGCTCGACTCGTGGGCCGGAATCGGGCACGTCGTCGTCGGGATGCACCGCCAGGGCTACGATCTGCAACTCACGCGCTAACGACGAGCGAGGCTGGCGGGCGACGTTCTACCCGGCCGGGATGGAGCACTCGCCAAGGAGCGCGACCGGCACCGGGTGGGACAGCACGCCGTGACACGCGACGCGGCGGGCGGCGTGGGAGGCGCTGGACTGCGTACACCGCCAATAGTTCGGTTCTGCTAAACTCCCCGCCAGCCGTCTCCCACTGAGATGCCATGACTGCCGATCGGGCCGACGTCGAACACCTCTCAACCGTCAGTTGGCGACGTGCGGTGCGCCCTGACGCCGGGAGGACGACTCTGCGACGCCGCGCGCTCTGGGCGTTGCTCGTGGCGAAGCTTGTCGGCGCCTGGGGTATTGGCTGGGACATCCGCTGGCACCTCATGATCGGCCGCGATTCGTTTTGGATCGCCCCGCACGTCATGACCTACGCGTCCGTGATAGCCGGCGCCCTCATTCCGCTCGGGGTCCTCGTCATCGAGACCTGGCGCGGCCGATGGGGAGCCGACCGGCCCCTGGCCGCCACGAACGTCGGGCTACGCGGGACTCGGGGCTTTCACCTGGCCTGGTGGGGCATGATCATCACCATCCTGGCGGCACCGATCGACGACCTGTGGCATCGTCTCTTCGGGCTAGACGTCACGATCTGGAGCCCTCCTCACCTGCTGCTCTTTGCGGGCTTCCAGGTCGCGCACCTCGGCGGCCTCCTGATCGCGCTCGAGGTCTATGACGCGGGCTGGAAGCGCTGGGTCGCGCTCATCGCGAACGGCGTCTTCCTTCTCTGGACGTTCCAGCTCGTCGTCGATCAGTCGGTCCAGACCGCTTTCCGTCGGGGCTCAATCTTCCTCTTCACCTTCCCCGTGCTCGGCGCCCTCGCCTTCACGTTCACGCTCGTGCTCGTCGGTCGTATCGCCGAGAGCCGGAGCGCTCCGCTCGCTCTCGCCGTCGGTGCCCTCATGCTGTGGATCTCGATCCTCCTAGTCGGCGACGTCGGCTTTGCACTACTCAAGCCGACGTCGGTGATCGATGAGGTGATCGCGGCCGACCCGACATCACCCACCGCCGTGGCGCACGAGATGGCGCGCCGAAACGGCTGGGTACTTGGGCGATCGATGCTCTTGCGTCAAATCCTGTTGGCGCCGGCGGCGCTCATGATGCTTGCGCCAATAAGACGGTGGCGGCGCACCGCTTTGGTCTTCGGCCTGGCCCTTTTCGTCACCTCGTGGGCGGTTCTCGCACGAGTACCGGCGCTCAGCGATATCTCGCCGACCGCAGTCGAAGCGACGTTCGCCGTGGTCGTCGCGCTCCTGTGCGCGCTCGGCACAGGATGGTGCGCGGTGAGGCTCGCCGATGTGTTCGAGCGAGCAACGCGTCGCCGCGCGGTTGCCCCGAATCTTGGCGGGCTGCAATGAAGCCGGCAAGTGCTTCCAGACAGGCTACGAGCCAGACGAGCGACCGGGTCTGGATGACGTGTCCGTTCGGGGGCGGCGATCAACCGGAACGCGGATCGTGACTGACGCACGCGGGGTGGTTGCGCGCCGAAGACAGGGAGATTGAACCGTGATCAGAGTCATCGCGTTCTTGGTGGTAGCCGCTCTGACCTTCATTCCCTCTGTCGGTCTTTCCGTCGAGTCGAGCTTACCTTCGTCATCGACTGCGCGGTGTACTTACTGTCCGAATTGAACACCGAGCGTCCCTTTCTCACGGGCCAAGGTGTAACGCGCCTACAGCGGCTCGCCGGCAACGACGTGGTTCACGGAACAAGCGCCAACGGGCGCGGTCATTCTCGGTCCTCCCTCCGCCGTCAGCACGAAGACGTACGATTTCATGGGACTGGTAAGCTTCACCGATCTGTACGCCTGCAAGCCGAATCCCCCAACGGGTGGAAGGCAGTGAGGCAGCGGTGTCTAACAACCGACCGCGTCCTACGCGCGATGCTGCACGAGTCGGCTGGAGTGCGGAGGCCTGGCCGGAGGTGAAGACCGAGTTCAAGAAGGCTTGCGCTGAGGAGTCAGATCCGGGGGACGGGGTGGTTCTACTGAGGCCGTTCGCCTTCCGGAAACTGGTCTTGCTGTCTTCGAGCATCGGCTTGACAGGCCTGCCTCCCGAGAGGATGATGACAGAACTTTAGGGGTGACGGTATGACGAGAACGGCGGTAAGTCTCTTTCGGGCGGTTGCGCTTCTCTTCGGTCGCGTGCGCGTCGGAAGTGCCCAGGTCAACCGCCAACAAGATCGGGAACCAGTCCTTCTGGCAGTGAGCCGCAACGAGAAGTGATGCGAGGAGCCAGGATTCTTACCTGCTGGCTGATTTGCTCGGCAATAATCCATCCCGGTCGCGTTGACGCTCAGGCGCCGCCCGCCCCGCCACTTGATGGAAGTCCCGAGGTATCGCGAGCCAAGATGGAATGTTGGCAGCTCTTCCGAATAAGCCGAACCCCCTACGAAAGCTATGCCGAGTGTAGCCGGCTTCTCGTCGGGAGAGAGCTACGGGAAGCCCTTGGCGACGCGGCCTTCGTTGACCAGTACCTCGCCCAGCGCACCAGCCTGTACCGCGCTGTGGATACCGGCACAATCACGCTGGAAGAAGCGCTACAGGTGATGAAGGCGACAGTGGACACGAAATATCGGCGAGGAACCGCCTAGGCGCACATGAAAGGCCTCGTGTTACAAGGCTACGGCTGTTCGCGGGTTGCCGTGCGCACTCCGCGTTTTGAGTGGTAGGCGGACCAGGGATCGAACCTGGGACCTCGGCCTTGTAAGGGCCGCGCTCTTCCAGCTGAGCTATCCGCCCGTGAGCTTCATCGTAGCATCGCGACCGGGCTCACTCGATGACCTGATCCGCCCGGACGAGCAGCGGCTGGGGAATCTTGAGCTTCAGGGCCTTCGCCGTCTTCACATTGATGACCAGCTCGAATATCGTGGGCTGCTCGACCGGCAGGTCGGCCGGCTTGGCGCCCTTGAGGATCCGGTCCACGTACCCGGCGGCTCGACGGGCCGCCTCCTTCACGCTCGGGCCGTAGCTCATGAGGCCGCCGGCTTCGGGATAGTACGAGAACGGATAGAGGGCGGGCAGGCGGTTCTTCATCGCCAGCTCGGTGATCCGGACGGCGCTCGGGTGAAGGCTGCTGCAGTCGAACATCAGGACCGCCTCGACCCGCTGCCGCACGGCCAGGCCGAACGCGCTCGGCAGATCGCTGGCGCTCGGCGCTTCCAGGGACACCAGCCTCACCTTGAGCACGTCGGACGCGGCTCGCGTCCCCGCCCACTCGCCCTCGGGAATCACGTTCGTGCCGCCGCACCAGAGCACGCCCACGCGCGAGAGCGACGGCAGCATCTCTCGGAGCACCTCGAGACGCTTCTGGCTGAGCTCCGGGGAGAGCAGCGTGAGCCCGGTGACGTTGCCGCCGGGACGCGCCAGGCTCTTGATCAGCCCCTGTCGCACCGCGTCGCCGCTGGATGCCATCACGATGGGAATCGTTCGCGTCTTGTTCCTGACGGCGAGCGAGGCGACCCCGCTCTGGGCAATGATGACGTCAGGGTTGAGGCGGACCAGCTCGGTGGCCAGGCCTGCGAGCTTGTCGTCGTGGCCGTCCGCGTACCGGACCTCGAGGACCACGTTGCGCCCCTCGACGTAGCCCAGCTCCCGCAGCCCGGCGCGGAACGCGTCGAGCTGCGGGTTGTCGGTGGGTCCCGCGCGCATGCTGAGGAAGCCGAGCCGGTACACGCGCCCGGGCTGCTGCGCCTCGGCGGCGAGCGGCGCGGCGCCGCAGGCGAGAAGCAGGGCGAGCGCCAGCGCGGTTCGGCTCATCGAATCGCCTCGAGCTTCACACTGGCAGCGAGACTACCAGAACGGCCGCGGGCGTGGGGTCAGGCTCGGCGCGGACGGCTCAGGCGGAGAGTCCGAGCGACGCCAGCCGCGCGGTCGTCGGCACGCCGTCGGTATCCCAGCCGCGAAGCGCGTAGTACTCGTCGAGCATCACGCTGAGCTCGGCGGGCGGGCAGTGCATCCCGGCCGACGGCCCGTCGGGGATCGGCTCGTGCATCACCCGCCACGGGAGCACGTCCTGGGCGCGGCGCACGCCCTCGCGGACGTTGAACAGCCGCTCCAGATTGATGATGCGCTCGCCCACGCGCTCGAGCTCCTCGACCGTCACCTCCCAGCCGGTGATCGCGCGGACCATCCTCGCGTACGGCTCGCCGATGAAGACGCCGAAGCCCCGCTCCGCGGTGAAGCGACAGAGGACGAGCGAGTCGCCGAGCGCCGTGAAGTGCTGGCTGCGTACGGCGAAGGCGGGCTTGTCCTTCGTGCCCCGGCGGTCGAATCCCTGAGCGTATTGGGGCGTCGGCCGCGTGTCGTGGTGGCTCCCGCCGCGGGTCGCCGTGGCGTAGCCGATCGAGAGCCCCTTGAGCGCCCGCGCCGAGTGGGCCGGAAGCTCGAGCCCCTTGACCGCGTAGACGAGCTTCGTCCCCTCGGGATGCACCGACGCGGCCAGCCGCCATGCGCCCTCGGCGAGACGCGCGCCGAAGCCTTCGCGGCGCCCGGTCATCTCGACGAGCCGGACCATGCCGCGCCAATCGCCCCAGCCGAAGGGCACGCCGACCTCGCGCTTGTCGAGCCAGCCGCGCTCAAGCGCCTCGGCCACGAACGCCAGCGTGACGCCCATCGAGATCGTGTCCATCCCGAGCAGGTCGCAGAGGTCGTTGGCGAGAATGAGCGCCTCGGGATTCGAGATGCCGAGCATCGGGCCGAGCGCGAAGATCGTCTCGTACTCGGGCATCTTCGCCTTCGTGCCGGCGAATTCGCCGTCGGCGATCGCGTACTGCTTGCCGCACGCGACCGGGCACTTGAGGCAGGTGGTGTCGCGGTCGTGATAGTGGAGCTTCATCTCCTCGCCGCCCACCAGGCGCGCCTCGGCGAACGTCTCCTGGCGCAGGTTGTAGGCGCCGAGACCGCCGAGGGCGTTGATGGGACCGACCAGGAACGGCGTCCCGAACGTCGTGAGCGCCTTGGTGCCGGTCTTGAGCGGCTCGCGTGTCTCGTCGATGAGCGCCTTGAGCGCCGCCGCGTCGGCGGTCTCGGTCTTGCGCGTCCCCTTCACCACCACGGCCTTGAGGTTCTTGGCGCCGAGCACGGCGCCGATGCCGCCCCGCCCCGACACGCCCTCGCGGTTTTTCCAGTAGTGGGCCATCGCGGCGAAGCGCACGCGGTGCTCGCCGGCCGGGCCGATGGCGATCGCGTCGGCGTCCGAGCCCTCCGCCTCCGCCAGCTTGTTCACGGCCTCGCGCGTAGTTCTGCCCCAGAGCTCGGGCGCCGGTTTCACCTCGGCGCCCGACTCGGTCACCGACAGATACGACGGAGCCGCCGCGCGGCCGGTGATGAGCACCGCGTCGAAGCCGGTGCGCTTGAGCGTCGCGGGGAAGCGCCCGCCGAAGGTCGAGTCGAAGAAGAGGCCGGTCAGCGGCGATTTGCTGGCGACGCAGGCGCGGCTGTTGCCCGGCACGGTCGTGTCCGTGATCGGCCCCACGCTGAAGACGACCGCGTTGCCCGGCGCGAACGGATCGGTGCCGGCTGGAACCCGGTCGTAGAGCAGGCGCGCCGCGAGGCCGTTGCCGCCCAGGAGCCCCCGAGCCGCGCCCTCGCCGAGCGCCTCGATGCGCGTCGCGCCCGTTGTGAGATCGACGTGCAGGACACGGCCGCCGTAGCCCTTCAACGTCCGATGTCCTTGAGCCCCTTGCGGGCTGCGTCGACCAGGTCGGCCGGCGCGCCCGTCTGCGCGATCAGCTTGCGATACACGACCTCGGCGGCATCGAGCTGCTTGAGCGCCGTGAAGCTGGCGCCGGCCGCCAGCAGACCGCGCCGGCCCGCCGGCGACTCAGGGGCGACGTACGCGGCGGTCATGTAGTACTCGGCCGCGGCCAGATTGTCGCCCTCGCCCTGGTAGGTCTCGCCGATCACGCTCGAGGCGGCCGCGACCACCGCGCTGTCGTCGCTCCGCACGAGGCGTTCGAGCGTGCGGCGCGCCTCGCTCCAGCGCTTCTCCTGAGCGAGCAGACGCCCGTAGCCGAGCGCCGCCTCCGGACGGAGCGCTCCCGCGCCGCCGTCCTTCACGCCCCTCGCGTACGCGTCGAGCGCGCCGGCGCGATCGCCACTCGCCTCGCGGGCGCGTGCCAGCGCAACCCAGGCGCGCGAATCGTTCGGCGAGGTCTGCACGGCCTGCTCCAGCGTCGCGCGGGCTGTTTCGGGCCGGCCGCTCTCCACCTGCGCCTCGGCCAGCGTCACCCGCGCCGACTCGACGAAGGGGCTTCGCGGGTAGCGATTCTCCAGCAGCGTGTAGGCTTCGGCCACGACGGGCCACGCCCCGCCGGCGGCGGCCCCCGAGCCGACGCGCTCGAGCGCGTCGTCGGCCGCGTCGTCGGACGGGAACTCGTCGACCAGCCGCTTGGCGGTGGAGAGCGCCGTGGGCCAATCCTTCTCCTCGACGGCGATCCCCGTCAGCACGTAGAGCAGACGGGGCGCCATGGGCCCCTTCGGCGCCATGCCGAGCGCGGTGAGCCCCGGCTGCTTGAAGTCCTTGACGCCGCCCTGCTGGAACGCGACCACCGCCAGTCCGTAGCTGGCGACGGCCGCCACGTCCGCCGTGCCGCCGTCGCGCGCCTCGGTAAGCTTGCTCTTCGCGGGGTCGAGCTGTCCCTGCGCGAGCGCGGTGGCGCCGAGGCCGAGCGTGGCCAGGGGACCGACGCCCTCGGTCTTCGCCTGCGCGAACGCGCTGGCGGCCTCGGCCGGGCGGCCGGCGGCGAGGAGGGCCGCGCCGAGCGCGGACTGGGCGCGGCCGAGGAGCGGCTGGAAGGGAGCGCGACGAATCCAGTCGCGCAGCGCGGGCTGCGCTCCGCCCACGTCGCCCATGCGGACCATCAGGATCGCGCGATTGAGTCGCGCGAACTCGGTTCGCGGCGCCCGGGGAAACGTCGCGATCACGCGCTCGAGAAGCTGTCGCGCTTCCTCGCGGTCGGCGTCGTTGCGGAGCGCCAGCTCGGAGGCGAGCTCGAGGGCATCGGGTGCGCGCGGATCGGTCGGGGCCGCCTGCACGAACTCGAGAAACTCTCGGCGCGCGTCGTCGAGGCGGTCGTAGCGCAGCAGTGACCACGCGAGCCCGAGCCGCGCGGCGGGCGCCTGCGGATGGGTCGGGAACTCCACGAGGACGCGCCGGAACGCGGCCGCGGCGGCCACATGATCGCCCCCGTGATACGCGGCCTCGCCCCGCAGCAGGAGTGCGGCGACGCGCGCGTCGGTCGAGGGCGCGGCGGTGACGACGCCGGGCAGCTCGCGCGCTGCCTGGGCGAATTCCCGCAGCTCGAAGTTGGTCTGGGCCAGCCGGTACGTCGCGTACCAGCCTGTCGCGCTCCCGGAATCCATGCGCTGCACCAGCTCGTACTGGGTGCGCGCGTCGTCGCGATTGCCGGCGAGCCGGTACGCCTCGCCCTTGAGAAGAATCGCGTAGGCGCGCACGCCGGTCGTGAGGGTGCCGCTCAGCAGATCCTGGACGAGCCCGGGCACCTCGGCCGGGCGCTTGGCCTCGATCAGGTAGCGGGCGAGGCGGAGCTGGAGCGGCACGACCAGCGGCGAGCGCCGCGTCTCGAGCCCGCGGATCATCGTCTTCGCGGCTTCGGGCTCGGAGGGGTACAGCGCGAGCACGAGCCCCGCCTCGACCCACGGGCGCTCGGGGCCATTGCTCCTCGGGGACGCCAGGTACGCGCGAAAGGCGCTGATGCTCTCCGGATAGCGCTCGGCCGCCAGGCTCCACCAGCCGAGTCGAGCCCAGCCCGCCTCGAGCAACGGGTGGGGCCCGCCCCGGACGAACGTGGTGAGCTCCTTCACGGACCGGTCGTACTGTCCGGCGCGGCCGAGCGCCTCGCCGAGCCAGAACGAGACTTCGCGCGAGAACGAGGCCGGCGCCCCCCGCGTCGCGAGCGCCGTCCATGCCGCCACCGCGTCGTCGTGGCGCCCGAGCGCGTAGCTGGCGAGCGCGAAGCCGTGCCGGGCCCAGGCTTCCAGCGCGGGGGGCGTCGCCGTCTGGAACTGCGCGAACGTGTCGCGGGCGCGCGTCATCTGGTTGAGCCGGAGCGCGGTCCACCCGCTCGAGTGCAGGCTCCACACCGCGAACTCCGCGACCTTCGGCCCGGTCGCGACCTGACGGAAGAGCGTGTCGGCCTGCTGGGTCCGGTCGAGCCGGTAGTAGGTCTCGGCGAGCCAGTACCGCGCCTCCGTCACGAGGTCGCGCTCGGTGCCCCGGCGCGCCGCCGACTCGAGATCCTGGGCCGCGTCGCTGTACTCGCCCTTGGCGAAATGCGCACGGCCGCATTCGAGCGCTTTCGACGCGATCCCGAACGCCGCGCCCACGCACGCGAGGGTGTTCGGCGGACCCAGCGGCGCCGTCAGCTTGTCGGCCGGCGTCACGATCGAAGCCAGGGGCATCCCCGGAAGCTCCGAGGGCGCCGTGGGCATCGGGGGATCGGCCCCCATGACGGAAGGCTTCTCGATCGGCGCCTCGGCGAAGGGCACGAGCCCGATCAGGTCCGGCGGCGGTGGAACGAGCGGCAGCACGGTCGCCGCCGGCGCGGGGGCCGCAGACGCCACGAGCGCGGCGAGCAGGACGAGGGCGAACCGTTGCGCCGTCACGAGCGCCGCTCGCTGCTCGAGGGCGATTTGCTGAGCCGCGCCTTCACCGCCGCCGCCCGGTCGCGCGCCCAGTCCCGCAGCGTGGCGTCGGGGCACTTGCTGGCAACGGACTCGTACGCGGTGAGCGCGGCCCGCAGCTCTCCGAGCTGCTCGCGGGCGAGGCCGAGACCGGCGAGAGCGCGATAGCGATCGGCGGCCTCGACGTGCTTGATCGTCGCCACCGTCTCGAACGACTTCGCCGCGTCCTTGAAGCGGTTGAGCTTGAGCTCCGACTCGCCCGCCAGCAGAAACCCCTCGGCACGGACCGCGTCGTCGCCGCTCGCGGTGGCCGCCCTGGCCTGCGTCGCGGCGTCCTGCCAGCTCTTCTTCTTGAACGCCGCGCGGGCCAGCTCGAGCGCGGCCTGGTGCGCCAGGGGATGATTGGGGAACTCCTTGCGGAGCCGGCGCCACGCAGCGTCCTGGTTCTGGGGCTGACCGAGCCGCCCCGCGATCAGGCCGGCGTCGTAGAGAGCCTCGGGGGTCGGCGGCTGCTGCATCAGCTGGGTATAGGCGCTCTGCTGCTGGGTCTTGTTGCCGGACTTGGCGAGGGTCCCGGTGATCGTCTGGCGCGCGGTCGCCGCCAGCGGATGCGAGGGGTGCGCCGCGACGAACGCCTTGAGGTCGTCGATGCCGGCATCCCGGTCGCCGGCGGCCACGCGCGTCGCCCCGAGTAGATATTGCGCGTCGGGCACCAGGCGACTCTTCGGATACTTGGTCGCGAAGCCGGTGAGCAGCGGCAGGGCGTCGGAATAGCGCTTGAGATCGACGAGCGTCTGCGCGAGATAGAACGTCGCCGACCCCGCCTGGGAGTTATCCGGCCAGGTCGCGAGGAAATCGCGGAAGCCCTTGACCGCGGCCTCCGGCCGGCGCAGCTCCAGATCGCACAGCGCCAGGCCGTACGCCGCGTCCGGCGCCAGGGGCGAGGCCGCATCCTGCCGCATCACGTCGTCGTACGCCGTCCGTGCCTCGGCGAAGCGCCGCGCGCGATAGAGCGCTTCCCCTTCCCAGAAGCGCCCCTCGAGCCGCTGCGTCGGTGGCGCCACCGCCTTGAAGCGGCGAAAAGCATCGAGCGCCTGCTCGGCGTCGCCCATCGAGAGCCGTGCCCGTCCCAAAAGGAGCAGCGCCGACGGCTGACGCTTGTCGGCCGGGTAGTCGGCGACGAAGCGCTCGAGGGTTCGCCGCGCGAGGGCATTGAGCCCGTCGGCGGAGGCGTGCTCGCCGACGAGCCAGAGTCGATCGGCTTCGTCGAGGGCGAAGGCGAACGGCGCGGAGAGGGCCACCACCAGCAGCGACGCCAACGCTAAGAAGGGATGCAGCGCGCGCGTCATGATGACAGCCCATGGTAGCACGCTTGTGGTACGGTCTCTGCGTGGGTCTGTGCGTTTTTGACCTCGATCACACCCTCATCCGGACCCCCCTCGATCTGGCCGCGATGGCGGCGGACATGCGGGCGCTCATCGAGGCCGCGACGGGCCCCCTGCCGTACCGGCGCGAGCGGTACCGCGTGGGCGAGCTGATCGCGTACTGCCGCACGCAGGCGCCGACGCTCGAGCCCGCGGCCTGGGATCTCGCCCTCGTCCACGAGCGGCGCGCGATGCGGGTGGCGACGCTCGAGGCGGGCGCGCTCGAGGCGCTCGAGGGCGCGCGCGGGGCCGGGTTCGCGACGGCGCTGTGGACGAACAACGCGCGCGCGCTCACCCTGCCCGCGCTCGAGCGGCTCGGCTTGGCCGCCGAGCTCGAGCTGGTCGTCACCCGCGACGACATGCGGGCCCTCAAGCCGGATCCCGACGGCTGGCGCGTGATCGCCGGTCACTTCAAGGATCGGCTCGCCGACGGCGCGCCCGCCGTCGTCGTGGGCGATTCCTGGGTCGACGGCGTGGCGGCGGCCAAGGCCGGCGTGCCGTTTGTCGCGTACCGCGCCCGGCAGGCCGAGCTCGATCGGTGGCGAGTGACGCCGGTCGCCCATCTCACGGATCTGGCGCTCCTCCCGGCCTGGCTCGCGGCTCGAGGCCGCGGGCGGCGCTAGCGTGGAGCTTTTCGGCGAGCCCGAGCGCGGCGCGGCCGCCTCGCGGGCGCCCGCGCCGCTGGCCGATCGCGTCCGACCGCGCTCGATCGACGAGATCGTGGGGCAGGAGCACCTCCTGGGGCCCGGCCGCGTGCTGCGGGCGGCCATCGAGACGGGCGAGCTGCATTCGATGATCCTCTGGGGCCCCCCGGGCTCCGGCAAGACGACGCTCGCGTCCTTGATGGCCCGCGTGACCGGCGCCCGCTTCGTCGCCTTCTCGGCCGTCCTGTCGGGCGTCAAGGAGATCCGCGAGGTGATCGGCGAGGCCGACCGCGAGCGCGCCCGTCACGGGATGCGGACCATCCTCTTCGTCGACGAGATCCATCGGTTCAACCGCGCCCAGCAAGACGCGTTTCTCCCCCACGTCGAGAAGGGCACGATCGTCCTCGTCGGCGCCACGACCGAGAATCCGTCCTTCGAGGTGAACTCCGCGCTGCTCTCGCGCTGCCGCGTCTACGTTCTGCGCGGGCTCGAGGAGGACGACCTGCTGGCGATCATGCGGCGGGCGCTCGCGGACGGCGAGCGGGGGCTCGCCCAGCTCCATCCGGAGGCGACCCCCGAGGCGCTCCGCTCGATCGCCGGCGTGGCGAACGGCGACGCGCGGGTCGCGCTGAACGTGCTCGAGCTGGCCGTGGTGCTGGCGCCCCTCGCGGGCGGGCGCCGGCGCGTGACGGCCGACACGATCCGCGAGGCAGCGCAGCGTCGCACGCTGCTCTACGACAAGTCGGGCGAGGAGCACTACAACCTGATCTCCGCGCTCCACAAGTCGCTGCGCGACTCGGACCCCGACGCGGCGCTCTACTGGCTCACGCGGATGCTCGAGGCGGGCGAGGACCGACTCTACATCGCCCGCCGGCTCGTGCGGTTCGCCTCCGAGGACGTCGGCAACGCCGACCCCGGCGCCCTCACGCTCACGCTCGCGGCGAAGGAGGCGTACGACTTCCTCGGCGATCCGGAGGGCGAGCTGGCCCTCGCCCAGGCCACGCTCTACCTGGCGCTGGCGCCGAAGTCCAACGCCGTGTACATCGCCCACAACGAGGCGAAGGAGGACGTGCGCCAGCGGCCCGCCGAGCCGGTGCCGCTGCACATCCGCAACGCCCCCACGCGGCTCATGAAGGACCTCGGCTACGGCACCGGCTATCAGTACGCCCACGACGCCCCGGATGCGCGTGTCGACCAGCAGGATCTTCCCGATTCGCTCCGCGGACGCCAGTACTACCGGCCGACCGACCGCGGGCTCGAAGCCGAGCTGGGGCGGCGGCTCGCCGAATGGCGACGCTGGCGCTCCGAGCGGCAACCGCCTAGGGTATAGGCATGTGGCCGCTGACCGCCCTCAAGAGGCGCCACTACATCGTCCTGGGGATCTGCGTGCTCTTCCTCGCCTCCTATAGTGGCTTTGTCAGCTGGGCGAAGGTCGCCCAGGCTCTCGAGCATCTGGCCGACCAGCCGGCGGTGCGCCAGCGGTTCTCCACGCCTATCGGTCGGGGCGAGGCGATCGTCACGTCCTTCATGTTCGTGCTGCTCACGCCGCTGGCGCTGGCGGCCTTCGCCGGCATCGTGGCGTTCGTCGGCGCGATCGGCGCGGGCATCCTCCGCATCGTCGTTCCCCTTCGCGACCTGCCCCAGTGGATCTTCCTCGGCACCGCGTACGTCGGCATCATCGTCTCGGTATGGGCCCTGCGCGACTACTGGACCGGGCCGGCGTACGAGTTCATGGGCCTCATCGCCAAGGCCATCCTGATCGCGACGCAGTAGGCCCGGAGTCGATCGGGCGGTCGGCCCGATGTCTGCTGCTAGAATGATTTCTATGCCTCGCCTGCGTGTGGGCGTCGTCTTCGGTGGGCGCTCCGGGGAGCACGAGGTCTCGCTCGCCTCCGCGGCCTCGGTCATCGCGGCGCTCGACGAGCTCGGTCACGCCGTCGTCCCGATCGGCATCGCCCGCAGCGGGCGCTGGGTCGTCGGCGGCGATCCGCTGCGGGCGCTGGCGGCCGACGCGCGCGTCGCGCTGCCATCGAACGACGCCGACGGGGCCGTGAAGAAGGCGCTCGCGGTTCGCGCCGAAGCCGCCGACAGCGCGTCGAGCGAGAGCCTCACCCGAACCGAGCCGGCCGGCGGGCTCCCGGCCGAGCTTCGCCAGGGCCTCGACGTGGTCGTGATCATGCTGCACGGCCCCTACGGCGAGGACGGCACCATCCAGGGGCTCTTCGAGCTCGCCGACGTTCCCTACGTCGGCGCCGGCGTCCTCGCCTCGGCCGTCGGCATGGACAAGGTCACCATGAAGGCAGTCTTCCAGGCTCACGGGCTGCCCATCGTCGAGCACGTCGTGATCACGCGCAACGAGTGGCGGAGCGCGCCCGGCCGCGCGGCGGCCCGCGTCGGCGAGACGATTGGCTTTCCGTGCTTCGTCAAGCCCTCGAACCTCGGCTCGAGCGTCGGGATCAGCAAGGTGCGCGACGCGGAGGGGCTGACGGCCGCGATCGATCTCGCCGCCCGATACGACCGCAAGATCATCGCCGAGCGCGCCGTGCGCGGGCGGGAGATCGAGGTGAGCGTGCTCGGCAACGACGAGCCGACGGCATCGCTGCCCGGCGAGATCACCTACGACGCCGAGTGGTACGACTATTCGACCAAGTATGCGGAGGGGCAGGCGCGACTCACGGTGCCGGCGCCGATCTCGCCCGAGCTCACGCGGCAGATCCGCGAGCTGGCGATCGCCGCCTTCCGCGCTGTCGACTGCTCGGGCATGGCCCGCGTCGATTTCTTCCTCGAGGGCGACCGCCTGCTGGTGAACGAGATCAACACGATCCCCGGCTTCACCGCGACGAGCGGCTACGCAAAGATGTGGGCGGCCTCCGGCCTCACTTACACCGCGCTGCTCGACCGGCTGATCGAGCTGGCCCTCGAGCGCCACCAGGCCAAGGGCCCGACCGCGTGAACGCCGCGGGCCCCGTCCACGTCGTCATCGCGGGCGGAGGAACGGGCGGCCACACGAGCCCGGGGCTGGCCGTCGCGACCCTCCTGCGCGAGCGGTCGAAGACGTGCGCCTGGATCGGCTCACGCTTCGGCATCGAGGCCCAGCGCGTGCCGCCGACAGGGATCCCCTACGTCGCTATCTCCACGGGCAAGCTCAGGCGCTACTGGGCGTGGCAAAACGTGGCAGACCTCGTCGTCAACGTGCCGGCCGGCATGCTGGGCGCGATTCGTGCCCTGCGAGCGCTCCGGCCGCGGGTCGTCTTCGGCACGGGGGGATTCGTCGCGCTCCCGGTCGTGTTCGGCGCCGCGCTGCTGCGCGTGCCGGTCGTCCTGCACGAGCAGACGGCGGTCCCGGGGCTCGCGAACCGGATCTGTGCCCGGTTCGCGCGCCGGATCGCGGTCACCTTCCCCGACCGGGACGGAAAGTTTCCGGCCTCCCGCGTGGTGGTGACGGGCAATCCACTGCGGCCCGAGCTCCGGCAGGGCTCGCGGTCGAGCATCATCGCCCAGTTCCAGCTGGACCCGGCCGTTCCCCTCGTCTACGTCACCGGGGGCGCCCAGGGCGCTCACCGCATCAATCGTGTCGTCGGCGAGGCGCTGGCGCAGCTCACCGAGCACGCGCAGATCATCCATCAATGCGGAGACAATCCGACGACGGGCGATCGCCGGTGGCTCGAGGAGCGGCGTATGGCGCTGCCGCCGGCCCTGGCGCGCCGCTACACGGTCGTGCCCTACGTCGGCGCCGAGCTCGCCGGCATCTACGCCGCGGCGGCCCTCGTCGTGGCGCGGGCGGGCGCCGGAACAGTGAACGAGTGCTGCCAGCTCGGCGTCCCCGCCCTGTACATTCCCCTGCCCGGCACCCGGGGAGACGAGCAGACCGAGAACGCGCGGATGGTCGAGCGAGTCGGCGGCGCCGTCGTCCTGCCGCAATCGATGCTCACGGCGGTGCGGCTCGTCGAGGACATCCGCCGGCTCCTCGCCGATCCCGCGAGGCTCAAGCAGATGGGCGAGCACGCGCGGACGCTCGCCGTGCCCGACGCCGCGGACCGCATCGTGGCGGTCCTTTCGGGCTTCTGCGCGTGACGATCGTTCAGCGCGCGGGGCCGCGGCCCCGGAGATCGGCGCGCAGCGGGCAATCGTCGCAGCGCGGCGCGGTCCGGCAGTTCGACTTGCCGACGGCCACGAGCAGCGCGTGAAACTCGTTGAACAGAGCCGGATCCGAGGGCAGGTGCGCCTCGAGCCACGCGCGGGCCTCTTCGTAGCCCGCGGCCCGGCCGATCAGGCGGTGGCGCGCGAGGACCCGGCGCGTGTACGCGTCGGCGACGAACGCCGGCCGACCCGCGGCGTACAGGAGGATCGCGTCGGCCGTCTCAGGACCGAGCCCCGAGATCTCCAGAAGGCGCCGGCGCAGCGGGGCGAGCGGGGCCGTCCGCAGCCGACTGAAGCTCCCGCCCATGCTCTCGACGAGCCAGCCCGTCAGCGCCTGGATCCGGCGCGCTTTGACGCGAGGGGTTCCGGCCGGCCGGATCACGCCGGCCAGGTCCGAGGCGTCGAGCGCGGCCACCCGGGCGGGCGTCAAGAGCCCTCGCGCGCGCAGCGCTTCGATCGCGCGCGCGGCGTTCGGCCACGCAGTGTGCTGGGTGAGCACGGCGCCGACGGCAACCTCGTACGGCGTTCGCCCCGGCCACCAGTGCTGGCGACCGAAGTGTCCAAGGAGCGCCTCGTAGAGGCGCAGCAGCCGGCCCTTGGAGCGGTCGCGAGGTGGCCCGGGCGCGCGACCCGGCACGGGCCTGGCCCGAGGCGCTGAGCCGATGTTCGGGCTCATCGTCCTCCTCCAGACCCTGATTCTTGCCGTGAGCGGCCCGGCCACGTCACCGGAGTACCTTCCCATCCGGGTGGCGGAGGCGGAGGGTTATTTTGCGGCCGAGGGCCTCGCGGTGACGGTCAGGACCACCCGGGCCGAGTCGGGAGCCGCCGAGGCGCTCGCCCAGGGCCAGGCCGACCTCGCCGCCACGACGCTCGAGGCGATGCTGCGCTTCGGCCTGCGGGCGGCAAGCCAGGCGCCCCGCCTCGTCTTCGGGCTCACGGCCGCTCCGCCGGTCGCGCTGATCGTCGGGGCCTCCCACGTCAACACCGTGCGCTCCATCGACGATCTGTCCGCGCTTCGGGTCGGGGTCACCACGCCGGGCGCGCCCGAGCACGCGTGGTTCAGCTGGCTGCTGGCGCGGTCGGGCATGAGCGTCGCGCAGGTCGCCGTGACGAGCCTTGGAGCTCGAGGTATCGTGAGCGCCATCGACTCCGGCGAGGTCCACGTGGCGCTCGTCCCCGAGCCGATGGCCACCCAGCTTCTCGATCAGGGGCGAGCCAAGCTGCTCGCCGATTTTCGGACCCCGCGCGCCGTCGTGCAGACGATCGGAGCCAGCACCGTCAGTGCCGCCGTCTTTGCCCGCGCCGACCGGCGCCCCCCGGACCGCGACCTCTTCGCCCTGGGCCGGGCCCTCAAGCGAGCCGAGCAGCGCATCCGTACCGGCGAGGCCCGCGAGCTCGCCGCCAAGCTCCCGACCCAGGTCGTGGGCGAGCCCGAGGACTTCGCGGCGCGGATCGCGACCTCGCGCTCGCTCTACCTGCCCGACGGCGTGGTCTCGACCGAGCAGGTTCAGCAGACGATCGCGATCATCCGGGCGCACACGCCCCTGCCCCAGTCCGTGAAGATCCCGCGTCCGGAGGACATGCTCCAGATCAAGGCTCCACCCGCTCGCTGACCGGCACCCCGAACCCCGCCAGGAGCCGCCTCGTCGCCTCCACGGGCAGCCCCACGACGTTGGTGTAGGAGCCGACGACCGCGTCTACCAGCGCACCCTGAAGATCCTGGATCGCGTAGGCCCCGGCCTTGTCGAGCGGCGAGCCCGAGGCGACGTACTCCTCGATCGTGGCCCCCGGATAGGCCGCCATGAGCACGCGGCTCACGACCGCGGTGGCGACGGCACGACCTGACCCGGCGTCGACGAGTCCCACTCCGGTCAGAACTTCGTGCTGCCGCCCGCGCAGCCGCACGAGCATCGCCCTCGCCTCATCGGCCCCCGCTGGCTTCCCCAGCACCATGTCATCGATGACAACCACCGTATCAGCCGCCACCACAACCCCCTCCCGAACCCTCTCCGCCACCGCCGAGGCCTTCTGCAACGCCAGGCTCACGACGGCCGCGGATGTCGGCCATGCCTCCAGCACCTCTTCGATGGCACTGGGAATCACCTCGAACTCCGAGCAAATCCTCCGCAGCAACTCCCGCCGCCGCGGCGACTGAGACGCGAGGATTATCCTCACTGGCCAACCCGGCTGGTCGGGGCGCGGAGGGCGGGCGGGGCCCACGCTGGGATCCGTGTAGTCAGCGTTGCTCGCGAGTCACGCACCAGGGATTTCGGAGCCAGAAGTCAGCAGTCGGATCCCAGCGGGGGCCCCGCCCGCCCTCCGCGCCCCGACCGGTCGCCTAGAGGCGACGAAGAGTGACAATAGCGAGGACAATGCCGACGACGCCCATCAAATTAATCTTGAGGCTCAACCCGAACGTCATGGCGAGGAAGCGAAGGTCCACGGTCACCGGCGGCGTCAGGCCGATCGTCGGCCCGCGGCTGATGAGGTCCTGAGCCCGACCGGCCGGAAGAAGACTGCCGAGAATCTCGCCCAGGAGAGAGCCCACGACCAGGCCCGCGACAACGACCAGGAAGATCAGCCCGATGCCGCGCTGGGCTGCCATCTGAAGACGGCTTCAGGAAAGGATCAGAGGTTTCGCGTCGGTGACGATCCGAGTTTGCTTGGCGACGGCCTTGCGGATGAATTTCGGCAGGCTGAAGGCGTGCTGGTGCGTGACGCCGTCCCAGTACTCGAGCGAGCCCTTGATCCGCTCGGCGATGAGCTTGTCCACCGCCGGCACCCCGAGACGGACGGGGTCGATCTTCTTCGACGCGACGATGAACCCCCAGGGGGTGCCGAAGCAGGAGACGAAGCTCTGATAGGCGGCCACCACCGGGAAGACCTCACGAAGGGTCCGATGAATCGAGGTGAAGAAGGCGAGCTCGCCGAGCTTGGTCATGCCCGCCTGCATCGTCATGGTCCCACCCGGCGTGAGCCGGTCCCGGACGAGGGTGTAGAACTCCCGGGTGAAGAGCATCCGCGCCGGGCCGTCCTCGAGCGGCTCGACCAGGTCGACCGTGATGAGGTCGAAGCGGTCCTTGGTGTGCTCGAGATACGCCCGGGCATCTTCGTGCCGGACTTCGGTCCTCGGGTCGTCGAACGCTCCCCGGTGCATCTCGGGGAGATGGGTCTTGCACAGCTCGACGACCTCCTGGTCGATGTCGACCATGACGGCCCGTGTGACCGAGGGGTAGCGCAGGATTTCCCGGAGCGTCGCGCCCTCTCCGCCGCCGATGACCAGGACGCTCCTGGGCGCGGCTTCGGTCGTCAGCATCCCCGGGTGAACCAGGGCCTCGTGATAGATGAACTCGTCAACCTGGCTGGACTGGATGCGCCCGTCGAGCACCAGGGTCTTGCCGTAGGCGGCTGTCTGGAAGATTTCGACGTGCTGAAACTTGGTCTGGGCCTCGACCAGCGTCCGGGCGATGGCGTGCATGTGCCCTTCGAACGCCGTCGTGGTCTCGAAGAACCACTTGTACGACTGCGAGTTGATCAACTGACGGGAACCGGAGCCCTATTGCTGATCGGCACCGCCGAGTTGAGGAACATTCCACGCTGCATCTCGACGATCGAGGTGCGCTCCGCCGCGAACTGCTCGACCAGGTAGTTGGCCGCGACCTCCGGTTGGAGGACTTCGCCGCAGGAGAAGATGTCCACGGCCGCGTACCGGTACTCCGGCCAGGTGTGGATCGCGAGGTGGGACTCCGCGATGACGACCACTCCGCTGATTCCGAACGGGTTGAACTCGTGGAAGACGACGTCGACGATGGTTGCTTGGGCCCGCTTCGCCGCCTCGACCAGGGCCCCCTTGACGGCCTCGAGGCTGTTAATGGCGTCAGGGTCGCAATCGAACATCTCGAGCAACAGATGTCGTCCCAGAGCGTTCAATCCTTTAGTCCCCCTTTCATCGATCCGTTCATCTACCGCACCTCTCCTGCGACGCTCTGCTTTGCGTCGCTATTGCACTCCGAAAAAATTTCGCTTCCTCAACAAAACTTGTTTCACTGTAGGGTCCGTTTTGACCCATTGCAAGAAAAAACGACTTTCTGACACCTCCGAGCTCCCGGAACGCGGCGGCGCGCGAACGCGGCGGCGCGGCGAGCGAGGCGGCGAGCGCGGCAAGGGTCGAGACGACCACGCGGCACGCGTTCGCTGCTCCGCTGCGGCTGGGCTCCACCGGGGCGCGTGACTTCCGCCGCCGCTCTTCGGGCACGGGTCCCTTCGACCCCGTCCGCGCTCGCTCACCGCCGAATTCCCGGAGCCGCGTCAGTTTCCGCTTGCAAACGATTCCCGAGCGGCTAGAGTGACGAAGAATTCATGCGTGTGGTCTCTCCGAGCTTCATCGGCTGCACCCTGCCGCTCTCCGACGCCCGCATCGTCATCTTCGGCATCCCCTTCGAAGGGCGGGTGAACCTCCGGAAGGGCGCCGACGCCGGTCCGCGCGACGTCCGGCTCGGCTCCGAGTCGATCGAGACCTACTCGCCGGCCCTCGTGCGCGACCTGGAAGACCTGGCCATCGCCGACATCGGCGACTGCGAGCTCCCGGACGGCGTGTCGCCGCGCGAGCAGCTCGACGCCGCTCGCAAGCAGATCGCCGCCTGGTGGCGGCCCGGCTTGATCCCGTTCATGCTGGGCGGCGACCACACGGCGACGGTGTCGGTGATCGAGGTCCTGGCGCCCGCGTTCCCCGACCTGCGCATCCTCCATCTCGACGCCCATCCGGACCTGCGCGAGGAGTTTCTCGGCGAGCGCTACAACTACGCCTCGGCGCTGGCCCGGGTGATGGACACCGTCCCGCCGGAGCGCGTCTACCAGGTCGGGATTCGCACCGGCGCCCGCGAGGAGTACCACCGGCGACGCCCCCACTTCTTCCCCATGTACCCGATGGTCAGCGGCCATCCGATCGAGGTCGTTCGCCGCCTGCTGCCCGAGCTCCAGCGCCATCCCCTCTACGTCACGATTGACGTGGACGTGCTCGACCCGGCCGAGGCGCCGGGGACGGGTTCCCCCGAGCCCGGCGGGCTCCGGGTGCCGGAGCTGGTCGAGATCGTCCGGTCGCTCGAGGGCTGCCAGGTGATCGGCGGCGATCTGGTGGAGGTCGCCCACGCCTGGGATCCGACCGGCCGCACCGGCATCGCGGCCTCCTGGGTCATTCGGGAGGCGCTCCTGGCCTGGTGGGGCGCTCCTCGTTGAGGCTTCGCGAGAAGAGCCGCATCCGCGAGTACAGCGCGCCGCGGTTCTACGAGATCGCCTTCGACCTGAACCGCAAGGGCGAAGTCGACTTCCTCGTCCACTGCTTCAAGCGATTCTCCCCGCGGCGCGTCCGGAGCGTGGTCGACATCGCCTGCGGCACCGGGCCTCACCTGATGCGCCTGGCCGATCGCGGCTACGCCATGTCGGGGCTCGATCTGTCGCCGCGGAACATCGAGTTCCTGGGCCGGCGACTGGCCGCCAACGGCCACGAGGGCGAGCTGGTCGTGGGCGACATGACGAACTTCCGCCTCGCGCGCCCCGTCGACGCCGCCATCTGCATGCAGGATTCGCAGGGGCACTTGCTGACGAACGATCAGTTGGTGGCTCACCTGAAGTCGGTCGCGCGGTGCCTCAAGCGGGGCGGGCTCTACGTCTTCGACCGCTACATGGCGTCGTCCTGGACGAACCCGGCGCGGCGCTGGTCGTGGTCCAAGCGGCGCGGGCGCCTGATCGTCCGCGCCTCGTTCTCCGCCCTGAACGACGTGGACCCGGTGAGCCAGGTGTTTCGCGAGCGCATGACGCTCGAGGCCATCGAGAACGGCACGCGCCGGCTCTACCGGCAAAATCACCTGTCGCGGATGGTCTTCCCTCAGGAGCTCAAGGCCCTGGTCGAGCTGGCGGGCGGATTCGAGTTCGTCCAGTGGTTCTTCGGCTTCAAGCCCTGGCAGGTCCTCGAGCGCTCCCGGCACCCGATCATCATGGTCGTCGTCCTGCGCAAGAAGTAGGCGTGAAGCCGCCCGACGCGGTCGAAGTCGGGCGCCGGCCGATGCTCCGGCTCAAGCGCGGGCACGACACGCCGCGCAGCCATCCATGGATCTTCAAGGGCGACGTCGCCGAGGTCGGCGACGTCGAGCCGGGCTCCGAGGTCAGGGTCGTCGACTCGACCGGCCGCTTCATCGGTCGCGGCCTCTACAATCCCCGCCCCGCACTCTGCTGCCGCGTCCTCACCTGGACCGACGAGCCGCTCGACGCCGCCTTCTTCCGTCGCCAGCTCGAGCGGGCGCTGGCTCTGCGCTCGCGCGGCCAGACCCAGCCGCCGGCGCTTTGCCGCCTCGTCTGGAGCGAAGCCGACGGCCTTCCCGGGCTGGTCGTGGACCGGTACGGGTTCGTCCTCGTGATGCAATGCCTCACCCTCGGCATGTCCCGCCTGCGGCCGACGATCGTCGAGGCGCTGATCGGGCTGCTCGGCGACGTCCAGGTCTACGAGATGGACGAGGAGGCCTCCGCCCGGCTCGAGGGGTTCTCGGCAGCCCGCGGATGGGCCCGCGGCTCCGGGCCCAGGAGCGTCCGGGTGAACGAGGGCGGCGTGGGCTTCGACGTGACGATCGGCGTCGGACACAAGACCGGGCTCTACCTGGATCAGCGCGAGAACCGGGCGCGGGCCGGTGCCCTGGCCCGGGACCGGGACGTCCTGGACGCCTTCAGCTACACCGGGGGCTTCGCCTGCCACGCGCTCCACGGCGGTGCCCGGCGGGCCGTCTGCATCGAGTCCTCGCCCGAGGCGATCGCGGGCGCCCGTCAGAACCTGGCGCTCAACGGCTTCGCCGCGCGCGCCGAGATTCTCACCACCAATGCCTTCGACGAGCTACGACGCCTCGAGCGGACGGGCGCGCGCTTCGGGGTGATCGTCCTCGATCCGCCGCCGTTCGCGCGCAACCGGTCGGCGGTCGACGCCGCGGCGCGCGGCTACAAAGAAATCAACCTGCGCGCGCTGCGAATGCTCGAGCCGGGCGGGAGCCTCCTGACGTTCTCGTGCTCCCATCACGTCTCGGAGGCGCTCTTCGAGGAAATCTGCCGCGAGGCCGCCGCGGATGCCGGCGTCCGCACCCGGGTCGCCGATCGCCTCTCGCAGGCCGGCGACCACCCCGTCCTCCTGAACGTCCCCGAGACCCGCTACCTGAAGGGTCTCCTCCTCGAAGCTTTCTGATGCCCCGCTCCCGCCGGGGGCGGCGAGCGGTGGGGCGGGGTCCCCGGCTCACCCCGACTGCTGCTCTGCGGGGCGGCGGAATTTCGAAGGTTGAGGCGAAGCAACGGTGCCTACACGGGGCGAGCCAGGGACCCCGCCCCACCGCTCGCCGCCCCCTGACCGTCGCGGTCACCAGGCGCGAGTCTCACCGTGCTTCAGCACCCAGATGTGGTCGAGATCGAGCCCGAGCCGGCGGGCTTCGGTGATGAGCCGCTGAGGCGGCTCGTCCAGCGGTTCTTCGGCCAGGTCGAAGGTGCCCCAGTGGATCGCGACGAATCGCTCGCTGCGGACGTCGGCGAAGGCCCGGAGCGCCTCCTCCGGCGTCGTGTGGCTCTGCTGCATGATGCCGGCCGGTACGTAGGCCCCGATCGGCAGCGCCGCGAGATCGAATGGGCCGAGCCGGTCTCCGATCTCCTTGAGCCCGGCGAAGTACGCGGTATCGCCCGCGAAGTAGAGCCGCTTGGTCGGCCCGGCGATGACCCAGCCGCTCCAGAGGCGACGGTTTCGGTCCCACAGGGTGCGTCCGGAGAAGTGCTGGGCCGGGACACAGGTGAAGCCGAGCCCTCGCTCCTCGCGCCGGCCCCACCAGTCGAGCTCCTCGACGTCCGCGATGCCGGCGTCCGCGAACCACTGCTTGAGGCCGAGCGGGACGATGAACCGGGGACGGTGCTCGGCGGCGAGCCGCTTCACCGTCGCCTCGTCCAGGTGGTCGTAGTGGTCGTGCGAGATCACGACGACGTGGATCGGGGGCAGATCCTCGAACCGGAGACCGGGGGCCGACACGCGGCGCGGGCCGGCGAACGACACGGGGCTCGCTCGGTCGGACCAGTGAGGATCGGTGAGGATGTTGACCCCATCGAGCTGGACCAACAGGGTCGAGTGGCCGACCCAGGTTACCGTGACGGCGCCGCGATTGGCGTGGATGGTCCCGAGGTCGCTCGCCACCTGGGGGAGATTCGCCGTCCGCGGCGAGAAGGTGGCGGCCCACATCCGCGAGACGAAGAAGGTGACGCGCGTCCAGGCGCCGACGGTCGGGTGCGATTGACTCACGTTCGCGAACCCGCGCTCGCGGTGATGGGCGGGAGCGCCGGGCACCGGCGCGCCGACGCTGGAGCAGCCGGTGGCCAGGAGGACCAGGAGCAGCGCGCGGGCCGGCCAGATGGTCAGGCGGTGGGCTCCCCGAGGGGCACCTCGATGATGAATGCGGCGCCCCCGTCGGCGCAGTTTTCCGCGCGGAGCGAGCCGCCGAGCTCGGTGACGATCCCGTAGGAGACCGACAGCCCGAGGCCGCTACCCTCGCCCGGCGGCTTCGTGGTGAAGAAGGGATCAAAGATTCTCAGCAGCACCTCCGGCGGGATTCCGGGTCCGGTGTCGCGCACCTCGACGCACGCGTGGCGATCCGTCGGCCACGCCCGCACCGTCAGCACACGGTTGGCCGGATGCTTGGCCATCGCCTGGTGCGCGTTCTGCACGAGGTTGAGCAGCACCTGCTGGAGCTGATTCTCGTCCGCCCACACGAAGGGGCACGCGGCGAAGTCGGTGACGACACGGATGTTGTCCTGCTGGAGCTGGTATCCCTTCAGCTCGAGCACTCTGCGCGCCTGGTCGGCGAGGGAGCACGGGCGCCGCTCGGGTGTGTAGTGACGGGCGAACAGCAGCAAGTTCTGGACGATGCGCGCCGCGCGTCCGGCTTCCTCGGCGACGATACCGAGGCGGTCGCGCACGTGCGAGGTCGTCTCGGGGTGCGTCAGCAGGAGATGCGTCTGGCCGAGAATGGTCGTGAGCGGATTGTTGATCTCGTGCGCCACGCCCGAGGCGAGCTCGCCGACGGCCGAGAGCTTCTCGGCGTGGATCAGCTGGGTCTCGGCGCGGATACGCTGCGCGTGGGCGCGCTTGATCTCGTCGCGCTCGCGGAGCAGCTCGGAATAAAGCCGCGCGTTGTCGAGCGCGACGCCGATCTGATCCGCGGCCGCCTCGAGCAGGGCGAGCTCCTCCCGGTCGAACTGGTCGCGGGTCTTGCGGCCGAGCGACAGGGTGCCGAGGACCCGGCCCCGGCTGTGGATCGGCACGCAGACGAATCCCTGGATCTGCTCGCGCCGGACGGCGGCCCGCGCGCTCGGCAAGACGTTCGGGTCCTCGTAATTCCGTTCGATCCGTACCGTCTTGCCGGACGTGGCCACGTGACCGATGAGCCCCTCGCCCACCGGCAGCGCTCGATTCACCTCGCGCAGCCGCGGCGACATGCCGCGCTCGCCGCGGAGCTCGAGCGTCTTGCCGTCGTTGGACAGGAGATGGAGGCTCGAGATCTCGTGGCCGGTGACGCGGGTGAGCGCCTCGACCGCGGTGCGGACGACTTCCTCGACGTCGAGCGTGCGGCTGACGGCCTCCGCGACGGTGTGGAGGATCTTCAGGTGGGGCTGGGCAGCAGGCCGGCCGGGCGCCCGGCGCCGCCCGCTAGGGCCGTGCTGAGAGCGACCGGCGCGCCGCTTCAATCGCGGACTCCACGAGCGCCCGGTCTGCGGCCGGGAGGTCCCCGAACTCGGCGGCGAGGTCGAGCAGCATCGCGACTTCGGCGAGGTGCTCGCCGGCGTCCGCTCCCCGGCCGGCCGCCGCGTCGCGGGCGGCGGCGAGGGCCGCGGTTTCCAGCCGCTCACCGGTGGACGTCCGCGCCATCTGGCCCATGGCGCGCGTAACGCGGAAGACCGTGCGCGCGAGACGCTTCCACGGGTCGTCGCTCGGCGCGGGAGCCGCGTCGGTCTTGTCGACCACGCGCGCGAGGCCCGCGGCCACGGCCCGATCGAGATAGTCGAAGTCGAACGGCTTGGCCACGTAGTCGAACGCGCCGAGCGTCAAGGTCTCGCGGGCGAGGCTGACGTCTTCGTTGGCGGTCACCATGATGACGGGGACGCGGTCGGTCAGCTCGCGAATGCGGCGCAGGACCTGGACGCCGTCCAGGCCGGGCATGCGCACGTCGAGCAGGACGAGGTCGGCGCGGCCGCCGCGAACGGCGCTGAGCGCCTCGAGGCCGCTCGTCGCCGCCTCGACGGCGTACCCCTCCGTCGCGAAGTACTCGGTCAGGACCTCGCGTACCGGCGCTTCGTCATCGACGACCAGGATCCGCCCAAGGGCCATTACTCATTATCTTACCCCAGGCGGGGGTCCCCGCCCTCACCCCGCCGCGCGGGCCACGAAGGCGTAGGTGAGCTCTAAAGCCGCGTCAAGATGGGCGGGATCCTTGCCTCCAGCCTGGGCGAGGTCGGGACGGCCGCCGCCACCCCCGCCCACAGCCTTGGCGACCTCCTGGACGAGCTTGCCTGCCGGAAATCGGGAGGTGAGGTCCTTCGTGACGGCAGCGATCAGGTTAACCTTCCCGTCGAGGACGCTCCCCACGCAGACCACCCCCGAGCCGAGCCGGGTGCGCAGGGTGTCGGCGACCGAGCGGAGCCCGTCGGCATCCAGCCCGTCGATACGCCCGGCGATCACCGCGACCCCGTTGATCTGACGGGCCGACGCGACCAGGTCCTCGGCGCGCGAGCGTGCCAGCCGCGCCTCGAGCTCCCGGAGCTGCTTCTCGAGCACCCGCTGCTCGTCGAGCAGCTTCTGCAGCCGAGCCGGGACCTCGAGGGGTCCGATCTTGAGGATGTCGGCCGCCTGGCGGAGCGCCGACTCGCTCCGGGCGACGCTCGCGAGCGCGGCCGGCCCCGCAACGGCCTCGACGCGCCGGACGCCCGAGGCCACCGCGCCCTCGGTCGTGACCTTCACCAGACCGATCTCGCCGGTGCGGCCGAGGTGCGTGCCGCCGCACAGCTCGGTCGAGAAGTCGCCGATCTTGATCACGCGCACCCGATCGCCGTACTTCTCGCCGAAGAGCGCCATCGCGCCGGTCTTGAGGGCTTCGTCGAGATTCATCTCGCTCGGCATGACGGGCGTGTCGGCCTGCACCTGCTCGTTCACCAGATCCTCGATGCGGCCGATCTCACGGTCGTTCACCTGGCCGCCATGCGAGAAGTCGAATCGCAGGTGATCGGGCGCCACCAGCGACCCCGCCTGGGTCACGTGCGTGCCGAGCACCTTCCGCAACGCGGCGTGGAGGAGATGGGTGCCGGTGTGGTGCTGACGCAGGCCCTGGCGGCGCGGGGAGTCGACCGTCACCGCCACCTCGTCGTCCTCGCGCAGCGCGCCCTCCGTCACCCGCACGCGGTGGACGATCACCTTGGGGCCGCGATAGTACGTGTCGAGGATCTCGCCGCGACCGTGGCGTCCCACGATCGTCCCGGTGTCGCCCATCTGGCCGCCGGACTCGGCGTATCCGGGCGTCTGATCGAGGACGACGTCGACGGTCTGGCCCTGGCGCGCCTCGCGCTGACGCGCCCAGTCACCCTCCCGGACCATCGCCCAGATCTTCGCCGGCGTCGCCAGGAGCTCGTAGCCGAGGAACTTCTGGGCGCCGAACGTCTGCGGAACCGTGGCGAAAAACGCCCCGCCGTCCGCGCCGTCCCCGACGGCGAAGGCCGCGCCCGCCCGGGCGCGCTCCCGCTGGGATTCCATCTCCTGTTCCCACGTCGACTCGGTCTGCGTCGTCGACACCCAGCCCCGGTCGTGCAGCTCATCCTCGGCCAGGTCGCGGGGGAACCCGAACGTGTCGTACAGGGTGAACAGGAAGCGTCCATCGATCGCGCGCTGGCGACCCGCGCCCTGAGCCTTCGCGTATTCCTCGATCCGATTGATGCCGGCGTCCAGCACCGCGGCGAATCGCTCCTCCTCCTCGCCGACCGCGCGCTGGATGCGATCGCCCTCGCTCTTGAGCTCCGGGTAGGCGTCGCCCATGTCGGCCACGACGCCTTCGATGGCCGTCCAGAAGAACGCGCCGGCGATCCCGAGCTTGCGGGCGTGGCGCATCGCCCGCCGCATGATGCGCCGCAGGACGTAGCCGCGCCATTCGTTCGAGGGCAGGACGCCATCGGCGATGAGGAACGCGGTCGTCCGCGCGTGGTCCGCGATGACGCGCATCGACACGCGGTCGTCCTCGGCGCTCGTCGCGTAGGCCTTGCCGGCGAGCCGCTCGATCCGCTGGAACACGTGCGCGAACAGGTCCGTGTCGTAGTTCGATTGCTTGCCCTGGACGACCGCCGCGATGCGCTCGAGGCCCATGCCGGTGTCGATCGACGGCCGCGGCAGCGGCGTCAGCGTTCCGCTCGCGTCCCGGTTGTACTGCATGAAGACGAGGTTCCAGACCTCGAGCCAGCGGTCGCACTCGCACTCGGGCCCCAGGCACGCGCGGCCGGCGGCGACCTCGGCGCACGCGATGTGGTCGCCCTGGTGGAAGTGCAGCTCCGAGCACGGGCCGCAGGGTCCGGTGTCCCCCATGGCCCAGAAGTTGTCCTTCTCGCCCAGGCGCAGGATCCGGTCGTCCGTCAGGCCGGCGATGCGCTTCCAGAGGCCGAGCGCGTCGTCGTCGTCGGTGTACACCGTCGCCTTGAGGCGCCGCCGGTCGAGGCCCAGGTCGCGCGTGACGAATTCCCACGCGAAGGTGATCGCGTCCGGCTTGAAGTAGTCGCCGAATGAGAAGTTGCCGAGCATCTCGAAGAACGTGTGATGGCGCGCGGTGTGGCCGACATTTTCGAGATCATTGTGCTTGCCGCCGGCCCGCACGCACTTCTGGCTCGACGTCGCCCGGACGTGGGCGCGCCGCTCGGCGCCGAGGAACACGGACTTGAACTGGACCATACCGGCGTTGGTGAAGAGCAGCGTGGGGTCGTCGCCCGGCACGAGCGATGACGAGCGCACGCGCGTGTGGCCGTTGCGCTCGAAGTAGCGCAGGAAATTCTCCCGAAGCTCACCGCCCGTCATTGGGAGCCAATTGTATCACCGGCGTCTCAGTCGTCGAGTCGAGCGCCCAGGCATTCGCGCACGACGCGCGCGACGATCGCCGCGGCATGGCCGCGGCGCAAGAGATGGTCGCGCAGCCGCGCCGCGGCGCGCGCGAGATCGGCGCGCTGGAGCGCGGGCAGACGCCGGCGCGCGACCGCGCGCGCCCGCTCGAGGGCGTCGGCGTCGTCGCGGGCCAGGGCCGCGTCGATCAGGGGTCTGGCGACCCCGCGCGCCACGAGCTCGGCGCGCAGGCGTGCGGGGCCGTAGCCGCGCGCCGCGCGCGTGGCCACCCAGTGGCCGGCGAAGGCGGCGTCGTCGAGATAGCCGCGGGCGACGAGATCGGCCAGCACTTCGGCCGCGACGTCCGCGGGCGCCCCGCGCCGGCGCAGGCGCCGCTCAAGCTCGCGGGTCGTCCAGGCGCGGCGGGAGAGGAGGTCGGCGGCGGCCAGGCGCGCGGTCCGCGCGTCGAGAGCTCGGCGCGGACCGCGCGGGGCCGTCAGGATCTTTTGAAGAAGGAGCTGCCGGTCGGGGCGACGGGCGCCCGCTCGTTGCTCCGCTGCTCGAATGACTGCTCGCCCGTCGAGAAGATTCCGCGGACCTTGAGATCGAAGTCGTCGGCGTTGGTGGCCGCTTCCCGCGCCGTCTCGTAGGAGATGATCCCGTCCCGGTAGAGCTTCAGCAGACACTGGTCGAAGGTCTGCATGCCGTACTGCGACTGGCCCTGGGCGATGAACGCGGGAATCTCCGGCGTCCGCTTGGCGTCCCGGATGCAGTCCTTGATGGCGCCGGTGCCGACCAGCACCTCGACGGCCGGGATCCGGCCCTCGCCGCCGATCTTCGGGATGAGCCGCTGGGAGACGATGCCGACGATGACCGCCGCCAGCTGGTCGCGGATCTGCTGCTCCTGATGCGGCGGGAAGGTGCCGATGATCCGGTTCACGGTCTCGCTGGAGTTCAGCGTGTGTAGCGTGGAAAAGACCAGGTGGCCCGTCTCCGCGGCGTGCAGCGCGACCGACATGGTCTCCGGGTCGCGCATTTCACCGACGAGAATGACGTCGGGGTCTTCGCGGAGCGCGGCGCGCAGCGCGGTGGCGAAGCTCGGCGAGTCGTGGCCGATCTCGCGCTGGCTGACCACGCAGCCGATGTCGTCGTGGGTGAACTCGATCGGATCCTCGATCGTGATGATGTGGTCGTTCCGCGTGCGGTTGATGTAGTCGATCATCGCCGCCAGCGTCGTCGACTTACCGGAGCCGGTGATGCCCGTGACCAGCACCAGCCCGCGACGCTCCATGGAGAGCTGCTCGAGCACCTCGGGCAGCCCGAGCTCCTCGAACTTCGGCTTCTTGGAGGGAATCGAGCGGAGCACGGCGCGCACGGCGCCGAGGGCCAGGAACATGTTCACGCGGAATCGACCGAAGTTCGGCACCGAGTACGCGGAGTCGACCTCTCGCCCGTCCTTCAGCTGGGTGTACATGCGCTCGGTGAGACAGCGGCGCGCGATCGCGTCCATGTCGTCGCCGGTGATCACGCCGAGATCCCCCTGGGGCACCAGGCGCCCGTGAATGCGGAGGACCACCGGCGAGTTCGCCTTGAGGTGAAGGTCGGAGGCCCCGCGCTCGACGCCGGTGACCAGGAGCTTGTCGAATTCCATCGCCATGAACCGCTCCTATTTATTCAACACGGCCGCGCGGAGCCCGAGGACGTCGCGGAGCTTGGCTTCGAGGTCCGCGAGCGTCGCCCCGTTCTCCTGCAGCCACTTCTTGGCGTTCTCGCGTCCCTGCCCGATCCGCTCGCTCTTGTACGTGTACCAGGTCCCGGACTTCTCGATGAGGCCGTTGTCGACACCAGCGTCCAGCACGCTGCCCGTCTTCGAGATGCCCTCTCCGTACAGCACGTCGAACTCCGCCTCCCGGAAGGGGGGCGCGAGCTTGTTCTTGACGACCTTGACCTTGGTGCGGACGCCCAGTGACTCGGTGCCCTGTTTGATCGCGTCCTGGCGGCGGATGTCGAGCCGAATGGAGGCGTAGAACTTCAGGGCGCGCCCGCCGCTGGTCGTCTCGGGGTTGCCGAACATCACGCCGATCTTCTCGCGGATCTGGTTGATGAAGATGACGATCGCGCCCGAGCGCGAGATGGCGGCGGTCAGCTTGCGGAGCGCCTGCGACATGAGGCGCGCCTGCAGCCCTGGCAGCGAGTCACCCATGTCGCCGTCGAGCTCGGCGCGGGGAACGAGCGCCGCCACCGAATCGATCACGATCACGTCGACGGCGTTCGAGCGGACCAGCGTCTCGGTGATCTCGAGCGCCTGCTCGCCGGTGTCCGGCTGCGAGATGAGCAGCTCGTCCGTGTTGACCCCGAGCTTCTTGGCGTAGATCGGGTCGAGCGCGTGCTCGGCGTCGATGAACGCGGCGATCCCGCCCAGGCGCTGGGCCTCGGCCACGACGTGCAGCGCCAGCGTGGTCTTGCCCGAGGACTCCGGCCCGTAGATCTCGGTGACGCGTCCCCGGGGCAGGCCCCCGATCCCGAGCGCCACGTCGAGCGTGATGGCCCCGGTGGGGATGACGGCGATCTCCTCGAGCGGGCCGCCCGCGCCCAGGCGCATGACCGACCCCTTGCCGAACTGCCGCTCGATTTGCGCGATCGCCAGCTCTAACGCCTGTCGTCGCTCGCTCTTCGCCTCAGCCATGCCCATCTCCTTGGATCATCCTCGCACGCTCGCTGCACGTTGCGTTATCGCTTTCGGCCATTCTAGGTGGGCGCACACAAATGCGTCAATGTCCGGACATTTAGACCCCACCTCCGACCGCTCCGCCGAGGCTCGCCGCGGCCAGCTCAGTGTACCTGGCACCCCGCGGCGAGAGCTCGCTTTGCATCAGCGAGGCGCACGCGACCCGGAGGCGGCCGAACGGGCGCCCGGCGGCGCCGCGCAGGGCCTCGGTGAGCGCAGGGGCGCGTCCGGGTTGACGGACCCGGCCGAGGGTGACGTGCGCGGAGAAGGGCCGGGCTTCCCGCGCGAAGCCGAGTGCGGCGAGGGCGTCGTCCACGCGGCCAGCCAGATCGCCCATCGCGCCGGCTCCCGTGGTCACGCCGGCCCACACCACGCGGGGGCGCACAGCCGACGGAAAGGCGCCGAGGCCCTCCACGTCGGCATCGAACGCGCTCACGCCCGCGATCGCCCCGGTGAGCGCGCCGACGATCCCCTCGATCCGACCGTCGGCGACCTCGCCGAGGAACTTCACCGTGAGATGAAGGTTACCCGGCGCCACCCAGGAGACGTCACGGGCCGTGGGCCTCAGATCGTCGATCGCCACGCCGAGCTTTCCCCGGACGGCGTCGTCGAGCCCGATCGCGACGAACGCGCGGATGGAGCCTATGGAGTGCCCAGGAGCTGCAGGAGGTTGCGGAGACCTTGCTGTTGCTCGGGATCGGTCTCACCCGCGAGCGCGGCTCGCAGATCGGCAATCGCGCCCAGCCGGTCGCCCTTGAGCTCCCGGTCGAGGCCGCGGGCGGCCAGCGCTCGCGAATCGAGCGGCCGCAGCGGCTCCGGAGCGGGCCCCGACACGCCCGCCGATGTGGGTCGGCGGGCGGCCGCGAGGGGCGGCAGCGAGGCGATTGCGCTGAGCATCCGCGCCTTCTGGCGGGGATCCGGCTCGAGCTCGATCGCTCGCACCCAGTCGGCACGGGCCTGGTCCGCGTCGCCGGCGAGCCACCGAGCGTTCCCGCGCGCGAACGAGGCGCCGGCATGGCTCGGGTTCTCGGCGAGGACCGCGGTGCAGTCGGCGATCGCCCTCTGATAGTCGTGCTTGGACATGAGCGCCTGGCACCTGTCGAAGAGGACCTCGTCCGCGGGCGCCCCGAGCTCGCGCGCCTTCGTGTAATCGGCGATCGCGCCGTCCACGTCGCCCAGCCGGGCCCGGACGAGGCCGCGGCTGGCGTACGCGGGCGCCGACTCCGGCGAGAGGCGAATCGCCTCGTCGAACGCCGCCACCGCGGCGGCGTCCTGGCCGCGCTGCGACAGCGCGACGCCCCGCTGCAGCGGTGTGACCGTCGAGCACGCGGCCGCCGCCACGACCAGTGTAAGCATCCATCCCCTCACGGCCGCGCCCCCAGTCCCCGCCGCAACAGGTCGAGCGCCGCCTGGGTCGCCTGCCACTTCACCGCCGCCCGCTCGCCCGCGAAGTGAAAGCGGCGCGCGAGGGCTTCCCCCTTGACGACCAGGCCGACGAAGATCGTCCCGACGGGCCTGGCCGGCGTTCCGCCGTCGGGACCGGCGATTCCCGCGATGGCGAGGCCGCACGGCGTGCCGGCGAGCGCGGCGACCCCGCGCGCCATCGCCTCGGCGCCCTCGGCGCTCACGGCGCCGGGCGCGCGCAGGGCCGACGCGGGGACGCCCAGCACGTCCTTCTTCGCGCGATCCGAGTACGCCAGAACGCCGCGCTCGAAGTACGCCGAGGAGCCCGGCACGCTGGTGAGACGGTGGCTCAGGAGCCCGCCCGTGCATGATTCGGCCACGGCCAGCGTCAGCTTGCGCTCGATGAGCAGGTGCGCCACGACCGCTTCCAGGGTCTCACCGTCGCGGCCGTAGCAGTCGTCGCCGAGGATCGCGCTGACCGCGGCTTCGGTCTTCGCGGCGCTCCGGGCGGCCTCGGCCGGCGTGGACGCGCGCGCCCGCAATCTCACCCACACCTCGCCGTCGGCCGGAATGGTCGAGACGGTCACCTCGCCGTCCGGCCCCAGCCAGTCGGCAAGCCGCTCCTCGACATCGGCGAGGCCGAGGCCGGCGGTTCGCAGCGTGCGCACGAGCGTGGTCCCGCGCCCGCTCGCCCACGCCTGCGCGAAGGGCGACAGATGCTGCTCGATCATCGCTTTGACGCTCGCGTCGCGCGCGAGGACCGCGAAGGCGCGCGACCCGGTCACCAGCGCCCATCCGGATTCGCCGTCGTCAGCGACCCACACCGTCGCGCCCTGCGGCAGGAGAGCCAGGCGCTCCGCCCGTCGGGGCAGCGGCCGATCGAGACGCCGATAGCGCTCCTGAAGCGCGGCGAGGACGCGCTCGTTGAGCACGAGCCGCGTGCCGGTCGCCCGCGCGAGGACACGGCGCACGCTGTCGCCGGCCGAGCCCCCGCCGCCGGCGAGCACGACCGTCAGCGCGTCGTCGTACCCGAGCGCCCGCTCCAGCGCCGCTTCGTCGTCCTCGATGAAGACACGGCTGGCGAGCGTGATCCCCTCGGCGGCGAGCGCGTCGGCAACCGCCGCGCCGTCCGCTCCCGCCGCCGGCATCGCGCCGACCGTCACGAGATGGGCGGTCGCGGTCATGGCCAGCCGAGGGTGGCGCGGCCGATGGCGATCACGAGAAGAGCGTACAGCCCCGCGATCAGATCATCGACCATGACGCCGATGCCGCCGGTGGCGCGCTGACTCGCTCCGGCCGGGAATGGCTTCATGATGTCGAACAGCCTGAACAGGACGAAGCCCGCGATCAGCACGGGGGGTGTCAGCGGAAACGGCAGGATCGAAAGCGTCATCCCCGCCACCTCGTCGATGACGATGACGCCGGGATCCTTGACGCCCAGCCGTCGCTCGGCGCGGTGCGCCGCCCACGTGCCGGCGAGCGTGACGGCCACGAAGAAGACCAGCAATCCCGCACGTGAGAACGGAACGACCCAGACGATGAGCAGCGCCAGGGCGCTGCCGACCGTTCCGGGCGCCCACGGCGAGTACCCCGCCCCGCCCGCGGTCGCGACGACGAGCGCCACGTAATCGATCGCCGCACTGCGCCTACCTAGGAGCGTTCGCCGATGAGCTCGTATCCCTCCACCTCGACGATGCGAATGCGGGCGAACCGGCCGGGTGTGAGGCTGCGATCGCGGAGGTACACGACGCCGTCGATCTCGGGCGCCTGCCCCGCGGTCCTCCCCTCCCAGGCAAAGGCCGGATCCTCGCTGGGACCGTCGACCAGGACGTCCACCACCGTGCCGGTGAGGGCGGCGTTGCGCTCCCACGCGAGACGGTCCTGCTGCGCCTGCACGATCGTCGCGCGCTCGGCGGCCGCCTCGGGGGCGACCTGGTCCGGATACGCGGGCGACGGCGTGCCCTCTTCGGGCGAGTAGGTGAAGACGCCGAGGCGATCGAAGCGGACCTCGTCGAGAAACTCCAGCAGATTCTCGAACGCGGCCTCGGATTCCCCCGGGAACCCGACGAGCACCGTCGTCCTGACGGTGAGACCAGGAATTGCCTCACGAAAGGCGCGAACGATGCTCTTCATTCGCTTCGCGGTCACCGCCCGGCGCATGGCGCGCAGCACGCCGTCGTCGCCATGCTGCACGGGTATGTCGAGGTACGGCACGACCCGGGCGCGCGCCCACCGCTCGACGAGCGCCTCGTTGACGTGGGCCGGATGCAGGTACATCGGGCGGATCCAGGGCATGCGCGTCTCGCCGAGCGCCAGCAAGAGATCGCCGATGTCGCCGTTGCCGGGCAGATCGCGTCCGTAGGCGAGCGTGTCCTGCGAGACGAGGATGGCTTCCTGCACGCCCCGCGCCGCCAATCCCTCGACCTCTTTGACCACGTCGGCGAGCGGCCGGCTCCGGTGACGGCCACGGAACTGGGGAATCGCGCAGAAGGTGCAGCCCATGTCGCACCCTTCCGCGATCTTCACGTAGGCGTAGGGGACGCGGCTCGTCAAGAGGCGCGGCGTGGTCGCATCGTAGAGGTAGCCCGGCGGCGCCGAGGTCGCCCAGTCGTGGCGGCCCGCGGCCTGCCGGACCAGGTCGACGATCCGCGACAGGTTCGAGGTGCCGAGGATCCCGTCGACCTCGGGCATCTCCTTGAGGATGTCCCCGCCGTACCGCTGGGTGAGGCAGCCGGTGACGATGAGGGCGCGACACGAGCCGTGCTCCTTCAGCTTCGCCAGCTCGAGGATCGTGTGGATCGATTCCTCGCGGGCGCGATCGATGAAGGCGCACGTGTTGACGATGACGCACTCGGCGTCCTCGGCGCGCTCGGCCAGCGGGAATCCGGCCTCGGTCAGCATGCCGAGCATGAGCTCGGAATCGACCTGATTCTTCGGGCAGCCGAGCGTCGTCAGGTGGACCTTCATGGCTGGGGGCAGTATACCGTGGCGGCGCCCCGTGCTAGTCGCTGCGGTAGTTCGTGAACTGGAGCGCGATGCCGAGATCCTTGTCCCGCACCATCGCGATGATCTTTTGCAGGTCGTCCCGGTTCTTCCCGGAGACGCGGACCTGGTCCTCCTGGATGGACGCCTGCACCTTGACCTTCGAATCCTTGATGAGCCGGACGATCTCCCGGGCGCGCTCGATCGGGATCCCCTGCTGCAGCGCGATCTTCTGCCGGAGCACGCCGCCCCCGCCCTGCTCGACCTCGCCGTAGGTGAGCGCCTTCAGGGGCACGCCGCGCTTGTGCAGGCGCGACTGGAGGATGTCGACCACCGCCTTCAGCTTCATGTCGTCGGGGGCGGTGACGGTGATGTCGGTCTTCTCGAGCTTGATGTCGCACTTCGCACCCTTGAGGTCGTAGCGCGTCGCGATTTCCCGGCGGGCCTGATCGAGCCCGTTGGTGACCTCCTGCATATCGATCTTGCACGCGATGTCGAACGAATTCTCCGCGGCCATGGCCCCTCCTACTTCAGAGGCGCACCTCGGCCGGCGGGGCCCCAGCCCCGCGACGGCCGGCGGGCGCGCGCTACTTGAGCGGAACGATCACGACACCCTTCGGCGCGACGAACGTGAAGGTGCGGTCCGGCAGCCCGCTGTTCACCGCCATCTTCGTGAAGCGCATGGTGACGGTGTTCTCGAACTGGTCGTGGACCACCGCCTTCTTGATCTCCCAGCTCTTCGCATCGAGCGCCAGGATGAGCCGCGCGAGCGTCGGGAGCGGCTGCTTGGGGGTGAGGTCGAGCACCCAGTGGCCGTCGGCGTCCTTGGGCTGGGCCGGATTGAGGAAGCGCACCTGGAACTCGGTGCGCAGCCGGCCGAGCCCGGCCAGAAAGCTCCCGGCCGGCCCGGCGAGGGCCTCGGGCGCGTCCGCCACGTTCGCCTGGTTCAGCGTAGGCGTGTACACCCAGAGCTTCTTTCCGTCGGAGACGATCTCCTGGGGCGTCGGCTCCGTGAACTCCCAGCGGAGCTTGCCGCCCTTCTTGAGATAGACCGTCCCCTTCGCCGGAATCGTCTGGTTGAGGCTCTTGTTGAACGCGGTCTGGGTGAAGTCGGCGCGGAGGTCGGTCATGCGGCCGTAGACGCCTTCGACCTCGCGAAGCACCTCGTCCAGGGACTGCGCCGAGACCGGTCCCGCCGCGACGAGCAGGACCAGCGCCAGCACGGCGACGGCTTTGACCATGGGCTCACTCTACACTAGAGTTCCGCCGTGGCCGCGCACGCGCCCGCGATCCTGGCGCTCGACTTCGACGGTGTCCTCTGCGACGGCATGGCCGAGTACTTCGGCTCGGCGTGGCGTGCCTGGCGCCGGCTTCGACCGTCCGTCGCGTCCGATCCGCCCCCGGGGCTCGCCGATCGCTTCGCGCGGGTGCGCCCGGTCGTGGAGCACGGCTGGGAGATGCCGCTCCTCATCATGGCGCTGCTGTCGGGCGTCTCCGAGGCTGAAATCCTCGAACGCTGGCGTCCGGACGCGCTCCTGGACGAGCTCGGGCGCTCGCGTCGCGAGGTGGCCGCCGCGCTCGACACCGTCCGCGACGAATGGATCGCCGCGGACGAGACGGACTGGCTCGACCAGCACCGCTTCTATCCGGGCACGATCGAACGCCTCCGGCGGCTGGCCGATGGCCCGACGCGCGTCGTCGTCATCACGACCAAGGAGGGTCGCTTCACGCGCAAGCTCCTGGCGCGGCACGGCGTCGACCTCGGCGTCGCGAACGTCTATGGCAAGGAAGCGGACCGGCCCAAGCCCGTCATCCTGACGGAGCTGGCCGCGCCGCGCTCGCCGGCCCGCCGGCTCTGGTTCGTCGAGGACCGTCTGAAAACGCTGGAAGCGGTGAAGCGCAGCCCCGGACTCGACGACGTCGATCTCTTTCTCGCCGGCTGGGGCTACAACACGCCCCGTGACCGCGAGGCGGCGCGTCGCGACGATCGGCTCGTGCTGCTCTCGCTCGAGCGGTTTGCGCGGGAGTTCCCGGAGTGGAGGGACGGCTAGGCTGAGCCGCGTCTCTCGAAGCGCGTGTCATCGGCTAGGCGCCCTCTGCGCCACGGCGGACGTGATAGGGTATCCGCCATGGCGACGCCAGCCGGCGGTCCAGCGAGTCAGCGCATCGTGGTCGTTCTCGGCACCGCGACGCCCGGCGGCGGTTTTCCCGTCTATGGCGCGGCCGTCGCCGACACCATCGCGGAAACCGATCCCGGGCTCACGATCGAGCAGCGGAACACCAAGGGCAGCACCGAGAACGTCCCGCTCCTCGAGGCCGGTGCCGTGGACATCGCGCTCGTCCAGGGCGAGGTCGCGCACGAGGCGTTCAACGGGATCGGCCGGCCCCCGTCGAACCTGAAGATCCTCGCCGCGATGTACTCGACGCCGGGGATGTTCGTCGTCCGCGCCGACAGCCCGTACCGGACGATCCACGACCTGCGCGCGAAGCCGGTCGCCTTCGGCGCCAGCGGCTCGGGATTGGTCATCTTGTCCAGGTACGTGCTCGACGGGCTCGGGCTCGAGCAGGACCGCGATTTCCAGGCGATCTACCTCGAGCGGGCGGGCGACGGCCCGGCCATGGTGATCGACGGACGCGCCGCGGCCCTGTGGGGCGGAGGTCAGGGCTGGCCGGGATTCGGGGCGGTCGCAAAGGGGCCCGCCGGCGCGCGGTTCATCGCCCCGGACGCGAGCGGGATCGCGCGTATCCTAGAAAAGCACGCCTTCCTGAAGCCGTTGACCGTTCCCGCGGGCGCCTATCCGGGGCTCACGGCCCCGCTGCCGTCGGTGGGCTCCTGGAGCTTCATCCTCGCTCGGCCGAACCTTCCCGACGAGGTGGCCTATCGCCTGGCGCGCGCGCTCCATCTGGGCGAAGCCGCGATCGCTCGGCGCCTGCCGCAGGCCGAGGAGACGACCGCCGCGAACACGCGCGCCGCCGCGCCGCGCCCGGACTTCATCCATCCGGGCGTGCTGCGCTATCTTCGCGAGATTCGCGTCGCCCGCTGACTGACGCGACCCGCACGCCGCCCTCGGTCAGGCCGACGGCGGCGGCGCGGCGAAGGGCTCCGGCGCAAGCCGGAGGCCGTTCGCGAAGAACGACACGGTGTGGTAGAAGCCGACCAGCGCGATCAGCTCGAGCATCTGCTCGACGCTGAACGCCGCCGCCAGCTCGCGCCAGAGCCCGTCCGAGATGTTCGCCGTGTCGTGCAGCTCGTCGACGAGCCTGATCAGTAGCCGCTCCTCGGCGCTCCAGACTGGATCGTCCCCGCTCCCGTGCTGCGTCGCACGAATCTGCTCGGCGGTCAGGGCGACCCGCTGGGCGAAGAACGCGACGTGCACGCCCCACTCGTAGGCGCAGCCGCAGCGCGCGCAGGTGCGGTCGATGACGATCTCCCGGTGGCGGAGCGAGACCGGCCCGCGGTCGAGCAGGCTGCCGGCGCGGAAGCGCTCGTAGATCCGGGGCACTCGCGCCAGCGTGGTGAAGAGCGCCAGCGGCGGGACGCCGGGCGGCATGATGCGATCGAACACTGCCTGCAGCTCCGCTGGGAAGGGCGGCGCAACCGGCTCGACGCGGGGTCTATTCGCGGTGGTCATCGAAGGCTCCCTTGGACGAGATCGAATCCGAGCAGCACGAACGAGACGCCGCTGGCGGCGCTGCGGACCGCGTGGAGCCGGCCCCAGCGGACCAGGAGCGCTGCGGCTTCGACCGAGCCGGGGGCGAGTCCCGGCGCCAGCAATCGCTTGTTCGTCGGCAGGATCACCACCAGCGTGAACGGGATCACGGCTCCAAGGAGGATGCCGGCGAGGAGCACAAGAGCGCCGCGCCCCTGAGCCCAGGCCGAGACGGCGCTCAGGCATCCGATGGCTGCAAGCGTGGCCTGCATCGCGGCGGCTCGCCGGTAGCTCGGCCGGAACTGAGCCAGCGCGAGCGGGATTCCGCACTCGATCCGGGCGGGATGCTCCACGGCGCTGATGTAGATGGCCGCGCCCGCGAAGATCCCCGTGCACAGCAGGGCGATGAGCTGGAGCACCATGGTCAGCTGCGGCGCAGTCGCATCAAGAGCAGCAGCGGCCAGCCCAGATACTTCTGCGCCCGGGGCGACCGCGCGGCGAGCTCGTCGTCCACGACGTGCTCGCTCATGTGATCGATGTGGAGCCCCGTCCGCGTCGCCGCGAGCACGTAGTCGGAGAGCTGGTGTCGCGCGCCCGCCGGCCGCGTCTTGCGGCCCGTCGCCGGATCGGTGAACTGGGCCTGCGTGCCCTGGAGCCGCATCGCCGGATGGAGGTCGGAGACGAGGACGAAGCCGCCGGCGCGACAGATCCGCGACGTCTCGGCGAAGGCGCTCGCCAGATCGGCGACGTGCTCGAGCACGAGACAGCAGGTGACCCGATCCATCGAGCCCGACGCGAACGGCAATCCCGTCGCCAGATCGTGTTGCACGAAGCGTACGGCGCCCGCTCCGGGCTTCGCCCGCGCCTTCGCCAGCATGCCCGGGGAAAAATCGAGGCCGAAGACCCGCGCACCGGCCGCCGCCATCGCGAGCGCGTGCCGCCCGGTGCCGCAGCCGACGTCGGCCACCGCCAGGCCCCGGACGTCGCCGAGAAGCCGCGTGATCCACGCCGTCTCGAGCGCAATCAGGGGATTGTCCTCGTCGTCGTAGATCTGCGACCAGAGGTCGTACCCTTCGCGCGTCGGCACGTCCAGCGGCTCGCTCACGCTCTGTCGCTCGTCGAGGGATCTAGCCACTGTAATTCGCGACGACGCGGCAGACCTTTCCGGTCGAGTCCAGCTCCATGTACTCGCCCGTCTTCGATCCCTTCTGGTTGACGTAGTAGAGGACGACGCTGTTGAGTCCCCACATGACGTCCAGAAGATCGAATCGCAGCTGGGGATAGGCTTTGAGCCCGAGCGCGAAATAGGAGCGCAGCGCGCCCCTTCCCGAGACGGCGCCGGACGGATTCCCGAGGAGCCGGACGGCCACGGGCGAGACCAGCACCACGCCCTCGGCGTAGTGAGCCATGATGGCGTCGAGATCGTGGGCGTTCCAAGCCTCGACCCAGTGGCGGGCCAGCTCTCGCACCTGCTTTTCCTCGAGCATGCGCTTCCTCTCCGGCGCTCCGTCGATTCGCGCCCGCCGGCGCGGCGGTCTCCGCAGTATGGGCTCGCCTCCTGACCGGCGCAACGCGTCAGGGCCGCGCTGCCCGAATTTCGGGGCCGGGGAACCCGTGCCGGGCGGTATGGTCTAACTGGATGACGGAGCGGACTGGCGATGACGCTCAGCTGGTGGATCGGCTCCGGCGGGGCGACCCTCGAGCGTTCGAGGAGCTGGTGATCGCCCACCAGCACCGCGTCTTCGGCGTCGCGCTCCGGATGCTGGGCAGCCGGGCCGAGGCCGAGGAGGCGGCCCAGGAGGTGTTTCTGCGGGCGCACCGGGCCATCGCGGACTTCCGCGGCGACGCGAAGCTCTCGACGTGGCTCTACGCGATCGCCTCGCGCCTGTGTCTGAATCGCCTCGCGTCGAGCGAGCGGCGGCTGGCGCGCGAGGGCGAGGAGACGCTGGCGCGGATTCCGTCGAGCCACCCGAGCCCCGCCGACGAGCTCGAGCGGAGCGAGCGCGACGCGGCGCTGCATAGAGCGATCGCCGAGCTCAGCGACGAGCGCCGCATGGTGGTCGTACTGCGCGATCTGGATGGGCTGTCGTACGAGGAGATCGCCGCCGCGCTGGATCTGGAGCTCGGCACGGTGCGGTCGAGACTGCACCGGGCGCGGCTGGATCTCAAGGAGAAGCTCGAGCGGTTCCTGCCATGACCTGTCACGACGCGCGAGAACAGCTGTCGGCCCTGATCGACGACGCGCTCGGCGCCGAGGAGCGCAGCGCCGTCGAGGCCCATCTGGCCACCTGCGCCGAGTGCCGCCGCGAGCTCCAGCGGCTCCGCGGCACCGTCGCGCTCCTGCGCGCGATCGAGCCGGTGCGCGCGCCGGCGGGCTTCGTCGATCGCGTGCTCGGGGCGGCGCGGCCCGTGCCCTGGCCGCGGCGTCTGTTCCGCGCGCTGCTCCTCCCCTGGCCGGTGAAGCTCCCGGTGGAGGCCGCCGCGATCGTGCTGGTCGCCGTCGGCGTCGTCTACGTCTTCCGGACCACGCCGGAGCTCCAGCAGGCGAGCCGCTTCGAGGCCACGCCGCCGGTGGCCACCGCGCCGCGCGAGATCGCGCCGGAGCCGCCCTCGCCGGATGTCAACCAGAAGGCGGTGGGGACACCGGAAGCGGCGCGGACACAGGACAAGGACCAGGGGCCGGACCAGCAGGCGCCGGAGAAGCGGGCGCTGGAGAAGCGGGCACCGGAGAAGAAGGTTGCGCCCGCGACCCGGACGTTCACGGAACCCGGGCCGCAGTCCAAGGAAGCCGAGCAGCGCGGCGCCAAGCTCGACGACGCCTCACGCGACGTCGCCAAACGGCAGAAGGACGTCCGTCCGGCGACGCCGGCGGAGCCCCAGGTTGCCGGAAAGCTCGAGGAGTCGCGCGCGCGGTCCTCGGCTGCGCCGACGCCCGAGCCGCGCGCCGACGCGCTGCAAGCCCAGCGGCCGGCCGCCACGCCGCCGGCCGTGATCTCGCTCGTGCCGCCGGACGTCTCCGGCCGCCTGGCCGTGATGGACCCAGACGCGGCCCTTCAGAGCCTCGCCCGGCTGATCGCACGACTCGGCGGCGTCGAGGACCGGCGCTTCGTCGGCGACGAGGGGCCGATCATCGAGCTGACGATCGCCCGCGAGGCGTACCCGGAGCTCCTGCGTGAGCTCGCCGGGATCGGTCGCTGGCAGGTCACCCGCGAGGCGCCCGCGCTTCCCGAAAAGGTCCGCATCGTCCTGCGAATCACGGGCTGATTCTCTCGGAGCAGACCCGCCCGGAACTTCTCCCGGCCGCTCCGGTCTAACTCGGTAAGAAGCACATTCCGGAAGACCGGAGGAACCGCCCGATGAACAGACGTCTGATCGCTCTGACTCTGATGCTGATCCTCGCCGCCGGGCAGCCGGCGGCGGCGGCGCCGGTGAGCGTGACACGCGACGACCAGCGCGAGGTCATGGTGACCATCTACAACGGCAACCTCGGCCTCGTGAAGGACCTGCGCGAGGCGCGCCTGCCCGCCGGAGTGAACGAGGTGCAGTTCATGGACGTGGCCGCGGCGATCGATCCGACCACGGTCCATCTCAAGTCGCTCACCGACGCCGGCGGGCTCAAGATCCTCGAGCAGAACTACGAGTACGACTTGCTGACGAGCGAGAAGCTCATGGAGAAATACGTCGGCCGCAGGGTGCGCCTCTACCAGGGCGACGGCACCTTTCACGAGGCCACGCTGCTCTCGACCAACGGGCCGATCTTCGAGATCAACGGCCAGATCCACATGGGCCACTACGGTCGGCTCGTCCTGCCGGCGCTGCCCGAGAACCTCGTGGCGAAGCCCACGCTGGTGTGGCTCCTCCGCAACCAGACGGCCCGGCCGCAGCGGGTGGAGGCCTCGTATCTCACCAGCGGGATCACCTGGAAGGCCGACTACGTCATGGTCCTCAACGCCGCCGACTCGCTCTCCGATCTCACCGGCTGGGTGACCGTCGACAACCGGAGCGGGGCCACCTACGGCAACGCCGCGCTGAAGCTCGTGGCCGGCGACGTCAACCGGGCACCGGAGCCCCGCCGGGACATGCGCGCGCTCGAGATGGCCGCCAAGGCCGTGTCCCCGGCCGTCGCGAGCCGCGACTTCGCGTCGGAAGGATTCTTCGAGTATCACCTCTACACGCTCGACGGCCGCACGACCATCAAGAACAACCAGACCAAGCAGCTCTCGCTCCTGGCGGCGAGCGAAGTGCCGACGACGAAGGAGCTGATCTACTACGGCGCGCAGGAGTACTACCGGAATTCGTACGGCGTGCCGATCTCGAATCAGAAAATCGCCGTCTACCTCGAGATCAAGAACAGCAAGGAGAATCGTCTGGGCCTGCCGCTCCCGAAGGGCAAGATCCGCGTCTACAAGGCCGACCGCTCCGGCAGCCAGCAGTTCATCGGCGAGGACTGGATCGACCACACGCCCAGGGACGAGAAGGTCAAGATCAAGATGGGCAACGCCTTCGACCTGGTCGGCGAGCGCACGCAGAAGGAGTTCAGGAAGCTCGCCTCCGGCCTCTACGAGGTCGAGTGGGAGATCAGCCTCCGGAACCACAAGGACGCGCCCCAGACCGTCACCGTCATCGAGCCCGTGCCGGGCGACTGGCAGGTCCTGGCCTCGAGCCACGCGTACGAGAAGATCGAGGCCCACACGCTGAAGTACCAGATCCCGATCCCGAAGGAGGGCGCGACGAAGGTCGCGTACCGCGTGCGGATCCGGTTCTAGCTGCGGACGGGCGGCGGCGCTACCGGCCGCGCTTGGCGAGGTATTCGGGGCCGACGAGGACTTCGCGGGGCTTGGCGCCGTCGCCCGGACCGATGATCCGGTCCTGCTCCATCATGTCGACGAACCGCGCGGCCTTCGGATAGCCCAGGCGCATCCGCCGCTGCAGGAACGAGATCGAGGCCTGGCGCTGGCCGATCACCAGGTGCACCGCGTCCCAGTAGAGGTCGTCGCGCTCGGCGGCGACGCCCGCGGAAACCTCCTCTTCCGTCGCCAGCACGACTTCTTCGTAGACGGCGGTCCCCTGACGGCGCAGGAAGTCGCAGATCGCCCTCACCTCGTCGTCGCCGACCCACGCGCCGTGCACGCGCATCTGCTTGTTCGCCCCGGGGGGGACGAAGATCATATCGCCGCGGCCGAGGAGTTGCTCCGCTCCGTTCCCATCGAGGACTGTCCTCGAGTCCACCTTCGAAGCAACTTGAAACGCGATCCGCGTGGGGAAATTCGCCTTGATCAGCCCGGTGACGACGTCCACCGAGGGCCGCTGGGTCGCCACGATCAGGTGGATGCCGACCGCCCGCGCGATCTGCGCGAGACGGACCAGCGAGGTCTGGACCTCGCCCGCCGACACCACCATGAGGTCGGCCAGCTCGTCCACGACGACGACCCAGTACGGCAGGTGCTCCTCCGGCCCCGCCGCCTTGTTGTAGCTCTCGATCGACCGCACCTGCTTGGTTTGTAGAAGCTTGTAGCGCTCGTCCATCTTGCCGACGATCCAGCGTAGCCGCGCCGCCGCTTCCTTCGAGTCGGTCACCACCGGCGCCAGCAGATGGGGAATTCCGTCGTAGACGCTGAGCTCCAGACGCTTGGGGTCGATCAGGAGGAACCGCACGTCGGCCGGCGTCGTCTTGTAGAGGATCGAACAAATCATCGCGTTGAGCCCGACCGATTTGCCGCTGCCGGTGGCGCCGGCGACCAGCAGATGCGGCATCGCGGTGAGATCCGCGACGACGGGCGTGCCGGTCACGTCCTTGCCGAGGGCCAGCGGCAGGCGCCCCTTCGATTCGGCGAATTCCGCCGATACGAAGATCTCGCGCAGGTAGACGGTCGCGGCCTCCAGGTTCGGCACCTCGATGGCGACGGTGCCGCGGCCGGGAATGGGTCCGACGATCCGGACCGAGGCGGACTTCAGCGAGAGCGCCAGGTCGTCGGCGAGGTTCACCACCTGGCTGATCTTCACGCCGGTCGCGGGCTCGAACTCGTACGAGGTGATGATCGGTCCCGGGCTCACCTGGACGATGCGGCCCTCGACCTCGAAGTCCTGGAGCTTTCGGCGGATGGTCTCGGCGTTGTCCTGCAGCTCCTCCCGCGTGCGCTTGAGTTCGGTCGAGGCGGGCACCTTGAGCAGCCCGACCGGCGGTAGCTGGAACGCCGCGGCGCCGCCGCCGCCGAAGTCGAAGGTCTCCTGCCAGGCGAGCCCCTGCTCGGCCAGGCGCCCGCGGGGCCGCGAGGGCTCCACGACCACCGGCGGCGCGAAGACCTCGGGCTCGACCGATGCCCCCGCGGCGGCGACCGGCGCTGGCACGACCGCGCGCCCGTCGCCGCCGGGCGAGCGGCGGCGCTTCAGCTTCGTGAATCGCGCCGACGTCACCCGCAACACCGCCGCATACGAGATTCGCGTCACGCAGAGCACGCCGATCGGCACCGCGGCGACCAGCGCAAGCCACGTGCCGACGTTGCCGAAGCCCGAATGGAGCAGGCCGCTCGTCGCATACCCGACGAGACCGCCCCCGATGCTGCCGCTCTTGATGCTCGTGGCCTGGGTGAGGAGCCCGGAGGCACTGACGAGCAGCAGGGCCAGTCCGCCGAACGGCGCCCATCCGCGCACCACGAGCGGTCGCAAGAACGCCGAGGCGCCCCAGGCTCCGAGCAGCAGCGGCAAGAGGAGACTCGCGTAGCCGAACGACTGGAAGCTCGCCCAGCCGAGCCAGATACCGACCGGGCCGGTCGGGCCCTGCTGCTCGGCCGGCGTGAGCGAGGGATCGAAGGTCGCGAGCGCGACCAGACCGAAGCCCGCGGCGAGCAGGGCCACGATGCCCTTCACCTCGCTCAGCCAGCGGTCGCTCCCGCGCTTGCGGCGGCGGCGTGGCTTGGGGTCGCTCGAGACCAGGGTGGACATCAGACCTCCAGGATGATCGGCAGCACGACCGGCCGGCGACGAAAGCGCTGATTGGTGAAATGACGCACCGCCGAGCGCACCGTCGCGCCGATCAGCTCGCGATCCGACGGAAGGTCGGGATCGCGCTCGGCGAGCGCGGCGAGGACAACCTTCTTCATCTCCTCGAGGAGCGGCTCGTTTTCCTTGACGTACACGAACCCGCGCGAGGCGATCTCGGGGCCCGCGACGACGGCGCCGTGGCGGTCGACCGCGAGCGACACTGCCACGAGACCGTCCTCGGCGAGCAGCTGGCGGTCGCGCAGCACGACGGCGCCGATGTCGCCGACCGACTTGCCGTCCACCAGCACGCGCCCGGCCGGGAAGCGGCCGGCCACCCGCGCCGCGGTCGGCGAGAACTCCACCCCCATGCCGTCCTCGATCAGGAAGACGCGGTCGGGCGTGATCCCGACGCTCTCGGCGAGCCGCGCGTGGCCGAGCAGGTGGCGATACTCGCCGTGCACCGGGATGAAGTACCGGGGGCGCGTCAGGTTGAACATCAGCTTCAGGTCTTCCTGGCTCGCGTGACCGGACACGTGGACGAAGGCGTTGTCCTCGTAGAGCACTTCCGCGCCCAGGCGATAGAGCGCGTTCACGACGCGGCTGATCGTCCGCTCGTTGCCGGGGATGACGCGCGCCGAGACGATCACGAGGTCGCCGCGCTCGACCCGCACGTACTTGTGCTCCCCGGCGGCCATGAGCGCCAGGGCGGAGTTGGGCTCGCCTTGGCTCCCGGTCGAGAGAATCACCTGGCGGTGCGCGGGAAGCTCGCCCAGCTCCTCGAGCGGCACGATGACGCCGTCGGGCACGCGCAGGTACCCGAGCTCGGCCGCGATCGTCACGTTCTTCTGCATGCTCATGCCCAGCAGCGCGACCCGCCGGTTCGTGCGCGCCGCGAGCGTGAGCACCTGCTGGATGCGATGGATGTGCGAGGCGAAGGTGGCGAGGATGATCCGTCCGCTCGCCCCGTCGAATCGGGTGCCGAGCGCCTGGCCCACGTCCATCTCGGACGGCGTGTGGCCGGGCCGCTCTACATTGGTGGAATCGGAACAGAGCACCAGCACGCCCCGCTCGCCCAGCTCGGCGAATCGCCGGTAGTCGGGCCGCTCCCCGTCGAGGGGGCTCGGATCGAGCTTGAAGTCGCCCGTGTGCACGATCGTGCCCGCCGGAGTGTCGATCGCGAGGCCGATCCCGTCGGCGATCGAGTGCGTCACGCGAATGGGCTCGATGGAGAACGGGCCGACCTCGATGCGCTGGCGCGGTCGGATGGGCCGCAGGTCCGCCCCTTCGGCGAGCCCGTGCTCGCGAAGCCGCTCCGCGACCAGCGCCAGCGTCAAGGGGGTGCCGTACACCGGCACCTCGGCCTCGCGCAGCAGATACGGCAGGGCGCCGATGTGGTCCTCGTGGCCGTGGGTCAGCACGACCGCGCGGAAGCCCGAGCGCCGGGCGAGCGCGTACGTGAAGTCCGGGATGACGTGATCGATCCCGGGCAGCTCGTCGTCGGGAAACATGAGCCCGCAATCGACCGCAATGAGGTCGTCCCCGGACTCGATCAGCATCATGTTGAGGCCGATCTCGCCGAGGCCACCAAGGGGGATCAGGCGGACAACGGGCTCCACGGAACTCCTTTCCTGACGGCGGGTTGATGGTACCACCCGCATCCAGGTCCGCCGAATTTCGGGGACGGTGGAAGCCGCGGAGTTACTGGCTCGTGCCGGTGAGCTCGATGACCTTGCCGGCGCGGAGCACGTTCATCTTGAACGTGGCGCCGGGCGCCTTGCCGACCAGCATGTTGCGGATCTTCTCGATGTTCTCTTCAGACACAACGGGGATGCCCTCGACCGAGAGGATGATGTCGCCGCCCACGGGAATCTCCCGCCCTCCGACCGT
>Ga0137403_10000239_pt1 | contig 69779 bp, 57 predicted proteins | sample CZOMad2_1_16fung_FD_122057 | JGI IMG/M metagenome (GOLD analysis project Ga0137403, IMG submission 122057) | Vadose zone soil fungal communities from Angelo Coast Range Reserve, California, USA - CZOMad2_1_16fungal (Hybrid Assembly) | ecosystem: Environmental > Terrestrial > Soil > Vadose zone...
CAAGGCGGCGCCACACATCATCATCGTCACGGCGGCGGCTTCGGTGCCCTTTTCATTGACTTCGACAAAATCGCTCTGCATTACGCCCATCAGATAAAGTGGCTTACGATCGCTGATGCCTTCAAGTTCGGCGCGAGCTGGGTCGAAGACCTGGGGCATGCCCATGGTTTTGAGCGGGTCGCTCAAGTCGGCTTGGGTTTCGATGCGGAAGCGTGGCAGCCGAAGGTGGCCGTCTCGTTGGCTCATGGTGCGAGTCCAACGTGTTCCGACGGTGCTGGTTAGCTCGGCGCAAAACTTTGGGAAAGGCGTGTGCTTTGGCGGAAGCACTACGCGCATGCTCATTCCGCCTTTGTAGGGCAGGCGCACCATCTGGGCGCCGCCAAGTTCAGCGTAACGAAATTCTCCTGACTGGCGCATTGCTGGGACGAGTTTTTTCGTGCCGTCCTGCAGGGTGAATTCTTCCTCGCGTGTCTGCTCGACCTTGAAAGGCTCTGCCCATAGTCCTTTAAAATACACGGCGTTCATCGCCAGCAGCGGCGAGTATTCCGCGAGGGAGGCGACAATCGTGGGAATTCGCCCGCGCGTCTTCTCCTGGGCCCAGCTGTTGACTCGTCCAGCCGAAACAGGAGAGCGGAAGTCCAGCGCCTGGATTTCCGCCCAATAATGCTCCTTCAACGTGTTCAGGTATTCCGGCTTGGGGGCGAAACCGTCATCGCACCACAAAGAGTTGGCGGTGACCAGCTCCAGCCCGCGGCGCTCGGTCTCGGTTTCCAGTTGAAAGCCCAGGGGACGCCCCAGCCGCTCAAAATGGTTGGTGACGTAATCCGGGTGTTCATCGAGGCGCAGCGTATCCATTATGGACTTTCGCGTTTCGCCCGTGGAGCCTTCGCAAAGCATGGCCAGCGCAACGCGGGCGCTATAGGGAGAAATGGCCAGGTTGCGATCGCCCGGCTTCAAAGCTTCGAAGAGGCGGAAAGCGAATTGGGTGCTGGGGAGTATGGAAGTCTCAGCGGAGGTTTGACGCTGGGGCCGCTCGGGTGTTTGTTTAAGCAGTCGAGAGAAAATGGAAGGCATACAGACCTTTCAGACGACTATACCTCAAGCACCTGAATTGTCACTACCGGCGGGCAGCGCGGGCGGTCGATGACCGCGCACCCCACATCCTGTCCTCAACGGCTTGTGAAACTGGTACCCTCTTGGGCGATTGGAGCGGGGCGATATGAAACTTGTGCAGGCGGCGAAGAGTGCCAAAGTTCTTGTGGTCGACGTGGGCGGGACGAACATCAAGATGCTGGCGACGGGGCAAAAGGAGCCGCGCAAAATGCCTTCTGGTCCCACCATGACTGCGGGGAAAATGGTGCGCGTGGTCAAGGAGTGCGTTAAGGATTGGACGTTTGACCACGTGTCGCTGGGATATCCCGGGCCGATCATCAACGGGCATCCGCTGCGCGAACCGCATAACCTGGGGGGCGGGTGGATGAAAATCGATTTCAGCAAGGCTTTTGGGTATCCCGTGAAAGTAATTAATGATGCGGCGATGCAGGCACTGGGCAGCTATCAGGGCGGGCGGATGCTTTTTTTGGGACTGGGCACGGGGCTGGGGTCAGCGATGATTGTGGACGGCACGCTGGAACCGATGGAGTTGGCACACCTCCTGTACAAAAACGGGAAAACTTACGAGGACTACCTCGGCTTGCGCGGATTGGAACGGCTGGGAAAGAAAAAATGGCGGCGGTACGTGGCGAAGGTGACGGCCAAGCTAAAGGATGCTCTGGGAGCCGACTATGTGGTGCTGGGCGGGGGAAACAGCAAGAAATTGAAGGTGCTGCCGGACGGTGCGCGGCTGGGGAGCAATGAAAATGCGTTTCTCGGGGGGTTCCGGATGTGGGAGAAATAGCGAAGCAGGCGGGCTAGATTGAAAGCGGGGATGGAAGGAAAAAAGAACGGGTCTCCTTCGTCTATGGCCAGGACAAGTCCCGACATGGGAAGAAAAAGAACGGGTCTTCCCGGCAAAAAACGCCCGGACGCAAAGAACGCGAAAGACCGGCCACTACGGGAGGAAAAATGGAGAGACGCGCGTTTATGAATGTTACGGCGGGTGCGGCGGTGGCGATGGTGTTCAAGCCGCTGGCGTTTGCAGGCGGGCAGGAACGCAAGAGCCCGGTGCCATATCCCGATCCGGCGGTGGAAGTGGTTGATCCGCGCTTTGGAAAATACGTGCAGGGCAACGCGGCGGTGGAGCGCTTGTACACCGGGACGCGGTGGTCGGAGGGGCCGGTGTGGTTTGGGGACGGACGGTATTTGCTGTGGAGCGATATCCCGAACAACCGCATGCTGCGATGGAGCGAGGACACGGGAGAAGTCAGCGTGTTTCGCAACCCGTCGAACTACAGCAACGGCAACTATCGCGACCGGCAAGGCCGGCTGTTGACTTGCGAACACGACTCGAGGCGGCTGACGCGGACCGAGTACGACGGCACGATCACGGTGCTGATGGACGGCTTTCAAAGCAAGAAGCTGAACGCGCCGAATGACCTGGCGGTGCATTCCGACGGAGCGATCTGGTTCACCGATCCCGGCTACGGAATTATGTCGAACTACGAAGGGCACAAAGCTGCGTTCGAACTGCCCGCCGTCGTTTACCGGCTCGATCCGAAAACGCACGAAGCGACCATCGTTGCGAGCGACATGGCCAAGCCGAACGGCATTTGTTTCTCTCCCGACGAGAAACTGCTGTATATCGTGGATACGGGAACGCCCAAGCGTTCCAGCGAGGTGCACCCGATTCGCGTCTACGACGTGGTGGACGGCGTGCGGCTGAAGAATGGGCGGCTGTTTGTGGACATGACGCCGGGTTCGTCCGATGGCATCCGTTGCGATGTGGACGGCAATGTGTGGTCAGCGGCGGGCTGGGGGGCGGCGGATTTCAACGGCGTACACGTTTTCGCGCCCGACGGCAAGCTCATCGGCAAAATTCATCTTCCGGAAACGTGCGCGAATCTGTGTTTCGGGGGCGCGAAGAAGAATCGGTTATTCATGGCAGCGAGCCAGTCGCTGTATGCGGTCTACGTGAATGCCGAAGGGGCGCAGTTGCCGTGAATGCGAATGCACGGGCGCATTTGAAGAACAGTCGGACCTGAAGGACATGGGCACTTCTTCAAAGATCAGTGAAGCAGAGAACGGGATCATCGAGCCAGTGATGGTGCGCGTGCCGGAGGGTTGGTTCGCGATGGGCTGCGCGACCGGGCGGGATGATGAGAAGCCGGTGCACCGCGTGTGGGTGGATGCGTTCGAGCTTGGTGCTTACCAAGTGACGAACGCGGAGTTTGCCCGCTTTCTCACAGCGACGAGTGGCCCTCCGCCGCCTTGCTGGACGGAGGCAAATTTCAATCATCCAAAAATGGCTGTCGTGGCGGTGTCGTGGCATGAAGCGACGAGCTACTGCGAGTGGCTGAACGGTGCGATGGGCAAGTCTTATCGCTTGCCGACTGAAGCGGAGTGGGAGCGCGCGGCGCGCGGGGGCGAGGAAGGATTTTTGTATCCGTGGGGAGATGCGCCGCCGGAGATGGTGCCCGATTACGCGAAACGGTGGAAGCTGGGACCGGAGCCGGTGGGAGTGTATGCGCCGAATGGTTATGGGCTGTACAACGCCGGCGACAACGTGCATGAATGGTGCTCCGATTGGTATGACGACGGCTACTACGGGCGGTCGGCGGAACGAAATCCGCAAGGGCCGCAAAGCGGGACGCGACGGGCTTCGCGGGGAGGTTCGTGGCGGCATCATATTAAGGTGACGCGCACGGCGGCGCGTTCCAGCATTCCTCCCGAGTTTCAATACGCGGATTACGGATTTCGAATAGCGCGGTCGGTGACTGGCTGAGGCGAGGAAGCGGTTCGCCGCATGCGAACGGAAAATCTGTTCTGCTGATTCTGCGGGTGAAATTTGCAGCTTCGGGAACGAAATTCAAGTTCATGCTACGATGAATAGATGCGGCACGGCTCATCCCCTCTGCTCTTTCTTGTGCTGTGTATGACCGTTGCCGCCTCCGCGGAGGCGCAGCAGGATCCGAAGCCGCAGAACCTTCCTGACGCGCCCACGGCAAAACCGCAAGGCGAGGCATCCAAACGGCAGAATCCGTTCAACGCTACCGTGGGAGTTCTCACCAAGAAGTCGATCTTCTTTCCCAACATAGCGACCAGTGTGGGCACGCTCAGCACGAAACAAAAATTCGAACTTTTTGCGAATGAGAGCGTTGCGCCTTCGCGCTTTCTCAGTTCCGCCGCCGGTGCGGGGATCGGCCAGGCGCAGAATTCGCTAGCTGGGTACGGGCAGGGAGCCGAGGGCTACGGGAAGCGTTTCGCTTCCTCGATGGCTACAGCAGCGTCGACCAATTTTTTCGGAACGTTTGTGATTGCCAGCGTGTCGCACCATGATCCGCGGTACTTCGTAACGCTTCATCCGGGTGTGCGGTATCGGATCGGCTATGCCTTGAGTCGTATCGTGATTTCGCGGACGGATGACGGGAGAAACGCGGCCAACTGGCCGGGAATCCTGGGGCCGTTGCTCGCCGAGAGTCTAGCGAACAGTTATTTGCCGGTAAAAGAACAGACCGCGGGGCGGACATTTCAGCGCTATGGGATACGGATCGGGCTGAATACCGCAAGCAATGCGCTACGGCAATACTGGCCGACGATCTTTCGAAGACTGGGCGTCACAAAGATAGCGCCGGGACTGGGATCGGATTAGGCGGTGCTACAGCGATTTCGTTGAGGAAGAGAGACGGAACCGAAAAAGCGCGAGAAGTATTACAATGGAAACGTGGGGCTGTAGCTCAGATGGATAGAGCAGCAGTTTCCTAAACTGCTTGTCGGCGGTTCGAATCCGCCCAGCCCCACCAGAATCAGAAACAGAAAATGGAAATTTGGTGCAACTCAGCGTCGCGTTGCGTTGCAAACGGGCCGGGCATTCAGCCGGCTGGCTTGACGTCTTCCATGAGGGAGAAGAAGCCTTCGGCGAGTGTGGGGTGAATGTAGATGGCGCCTTTGAGCAGAGTGTACGGCTGATTCGCGAGCATGAGCGTGCCGAGAATTTGGACGAGTTCGCCGCCTTCGGAGGCGAGGATGGAAGCACCAAGGATGCGGTCGTTGGAGGCGTCGACGACGAGCTTCATGAGACCAGCGGTTTCGCCGCGCTCGATGGCGCGGGCGACGTAGGTCATCGGACATCTGCCGATCTTCAGCTTGAAACCTTTGGCGCGAGCTTCTTTTTCGGTGAGGCCGACACCGCCGAGTTGCGGATCGGTGAAAACGCAGTATGGAACGAGGCGGTTTTCAATAGTCAGATTCTTTCCTTCGATGAGATTGCCGTAAACAATCTGGAAATCATTGTAAGAGATGTGGGTGAAAGCCGGGCCGCCTTTGCAATCGCCGAGAGCCCAAACGCCAGGGACATTGGTCTCGAGGCGGCCGTTCACTTTGATAAAGCCATGCTTGTCGGTTTCAATGCCGGCCTTGTCGAGGGCGAGACCGTCGGTATTGGGACCGCGACCAGTGGCGATCAGGAGATGCGAGCCGGTAACGCTCGACGCGCCCGCAGGTGATTCGAATGAAAGAGTGATAGCGCTGTTTTTGTTTTCGACGCTGGTGGTGCGGGTATTGAGCAAGAACTGGATTCCTTCGGCTTCGAGGGCTTTCTGGAGCTCCGCGGCAATTTCGGGATCTTCGCGGGGAACAATTTGTTTGCCAGTGTGAAGGACGGTGACGCGGCTGCCGAAGCGGCGAAACATTTGTCCAAATTCCAGGCCAATGTAGCCGCCACCGAGAATGAGGAGGTGTTCCGGAACGGCGGTGAGTTGCATGATGGTTTCATTGGTCAGGTACAAAACGGTGTCGAGGCCAGGAATGGCGGGAATATTCGGGCGGCCGCCGGTGTTGATGAAAATTTTTTCGCTTTCGAGAAGATCATCGCCGACCTTCAGCTGATGCGGGGCGACGAAGCTTGCCTGACCACGATACAACCGAAGGTTGGAGCGCTTGTCGACTTGCCTTTGCAGGTTGCCGCGAAAACTGAAAACGACTTCGTCTTTTTGAGCGACGATTTTGGCGAGATCGACGCTGACATTCGAGGCGTTGACTCCCCAGCGAGCTGCGTCTCGGGCGTAGTGAGCGACTTGCGCGCGATGGACCATCGTTTTAGTCGGCGTACAGCCGACATTGATGCAAGTGCCGCCAAGATACTTTTTTTCGATGAGCGCCACGGACCAGCCGAGATCCGCCAAACGATATACGAAAGGATTGCCGGCCTGACCAGAGCCGACAATGATAGCGTCATATTTCATGAGGGCCTCCGCAAGAGAAATCCGTCAAGACTGTACATCAGATGCGCCAGTGTTGAATGAGGATGAAAAAACGATAGGTGGGCAGACCGACGGCCAAAGTGATCTGAAGCATATGGCGTGAAGGCTTAGAGATACGAGGGGTATTGCGGCGACCACTGCGAGGAAACAATAGCGTCACGCAAGGATTCAGAGGAGATGGCGGGAACCAATCCTTCGCGCTGGGCTTGGTTCGCGGCGGCTATAGCAATCTCGATAGCAGCTTCGCGCAGGCCGGGCAATAACGGCAGCAGCGGCGCGGAAGGATCGAATTGCGCTGGAGAATGCTCGGCAAGAGCGTTAGCCGCGGCAAGGAACATGCCGTCCGTGACGCGCTTTGCGTGGGCCGCACAGATCGCGAGACCCATGGCCGGAAAAATATAAACATTGTTGCACTGGGCGATGCGGATTTGGCGGCCGTTGAAATCGACGCTCGCGAAGGGGGAGCCCGCGGCGATCAAGGCGCGGCCGTCGGTCCACCGAATGAGGTCTTCGGGAACGGCCTCGGACTTGGAGGTGGGATTGGAGAGCGGCAGGATGATGGGACGCTCGCACTTGCGCGCCATTTCGCGAACGATGGGTTCGGAAAATGCGCCGGGCATTGTCGAAAGGCCGATGAGGATAGTCGCGTCGATTTGGTTGATGACATCGCCGAGACCGATGTTGCCGTCGGGGCCGGATCTTGGAAAATTTGCGACTCGCGCGGAAGGCTGGGCATAAATTCGCTGCTCGGGAGAAAGATCGTTGCGATGCGAATGGAGAAGACCGCCGCGATCGACGAGCCAAAAACGAGAGCGCGCTTCGGCTTCGGAAAGGCCGTCGGCGACAAGCGCTTCGCGCAGAAAATCGGCGACACCGATGCCGGCCGATCCGGCGCCGAGCATGACGATGTGCTGATCCCGGAGCAGGCGGTTCGACACGCGGGTAGCGGAGAGAATCGCTCCAACGGCGACGGCTGCGGTGCCCTGAATGTCGTCGTTAAAGGTGACGAGCTGATCGCGGTAGCGATCCAGGATGGGCCGCGCGTGTGCTTTGGCAAAGTCTTCCCACTGCAACAATGTTTCCGGCAGCTCTTGTTTCACGGCTTGCACAAAGCGGTCAATGAAATCATCGTAAGCGCCGCCGGTGATTCGTTCATGCCGCCAGCCGAGGTATTCCGGGTCGCTGAGGCGCTCCTGGTTATTGGTCCCGACATCCAGGATGATCGGAAGAGTTTGCTCGGGCGGCACGCCACCGATGAGCGTGTACAAGGAAAGTTTTCCGATGGGAATACCCAGCCCGCCCACGCCTTGATCGCCAATGCCCAGAATTCTTTCGCCGTCGGTGACGACGATAACGCTGACGTTTTTGTGCGGGCGATTCTGGAGAAGCTTGCGAATGTTGTCGCGATGCGGATAGGAAATAATCAATCCGCGCGGGCGGCGGTAGATATGGCTGAATTCCTGGCAGGCTTCTGCGACGACGGGGGTGTAAACGATGGGGAGCATTTCTTCGATATGTTCGAGAAGCAGCCTGTAAAAGAGAACTTCGTTGGTGTCCTGGAGCTGGCGGAGGTAGATGTGGCGCTCGAGATCGTCGTGCTTGCGAAGATAGGCTTTGTAGGCGCGGGCGGATTGCTCTTCGATGGTTTCGACGACGGGCGGGAGGAGGCCGTCGAGGCCAAGGGCCTGGCGCTCCGGAAGGGTGAAAGCCGTGCCTTTGTTGAGTGCGGGAATTTCCAGCAGAACTTGTCCACGCAGATGCGGCGAGAGCTTGGTCGATGGCGAAGAGGAGGACGTGGTGGCCAAAAGAACCTCCATGAAGAATTCAATATGGCTTCGGAGCTCGACAGGAAGGAGTGCTCTTCAGCGGAAATCTCAAAGTCCCAAAAGTCAGATTATCACACTCGGCCTTTGCGGCGGACGAGGCAAGAAAGATTTCATTGCATGTGATGGCTGTCACACAAGAGAATCGAGGCCTGAAGATAAAGTTCAAAGAGTTTACGGACGTGGGTGAGTGAGATTTCGCGATACTCTGGTGCGGGTATTTTTCGGGATGCAAGCGGCCTTTTTTGTGGAACAACGCGGCGTAACGCGACGGGGTAATTCATGGGGCAAGCTTTGGATGTGCACCGGCTACATTTCGCCTTCACCATAACGTTTCACTACATCTTTCCGCAGTTGACGATGGGTCTGGCGCTGCTGCTCGTTTACCTGAAGACCAAAGCGCTACGCACCGGCGACGAACACTACAACCGCGCGGCGCGATTCTGGGCGCGGATCTTCGGGATCAATTTTGCGCTCGGGGTTATCACCGGCATTCCGATGGAATTTCAATTCGGGACGAACTGGGCGGCGTTTTCAAAGTCCGCGGGAGGAGTAATCGGACAAACGCTGGCGATGGAAGGCGTGTTTTCATTTTTTCTGGAATCGAGCTTCCTGGGATTGTTTTTGTACGGTGAAAAGAGGCTCGGCAAAATTGGGCACTGGGTGGCGGCGTTTCTGGTTTTTCTTGGCTCGTGGCTTTCGGGGTTTTTCATCGTTGCCACGGACGCATGGATGCAGCATCCCACCGGTTACCGGATGGGAGCCAACGGGGCCATCGAGCTTTCCAGCTTCTGGGGACTGCTGCTGAACAAATGGGCGCTGTGGCAGTACGCGCACACCATGCTGGGAGCGGTGCAAACCGGCTGCTTCGTCATGGCGGGAGTCGGGGCTTTTTATTTGCTGACGAAGCGGAATGAATACTACGGTCGAACATTCGTGAAAGCGGGTGTGCTGGTAGGAACCATCGCAGCGATCCTGCAACTCTTCCCTACCGGGGACATGCAGGGGAAATTAGTCGCGTACAATCAGCCGCCGACGTTGGCGGCGATGGAAGGGCTTTTTGAATCGCAAGAAGGGGCTCCGCTGGCCATCCTGGGACAGCCGGATGTGGAGAAAAGAAAACTCGACAACCCTCTGGAAGTTCCCAACATGCTGAGTTTCCTGACCTACAAGAAATGGCGGGCGGATGTGAAAGGCTTGTCCGATTTTCCCCAAGCGGAATGGCCGGATCAGATTCCGCTGCTTTATTACAGCTACCATGTGATGGTGGGACTGGGAACGATCTTCATCGGGGTGATGGTTCTGGCGGCGGTGCTGTTGTGGCGCGACAAACTGTACGCCTCGCGTTGGATGTTATGGACGCTGATGGTCTGCGTGCCGCTGCCTTACATCGCTAACACCGCGGGATGGATGACTGCTGAACTTGGGCGGCAACCGTGGCTGATTTATGGTTTGATGCGTACGGCAGCGGGCGTATCGCCGCGCGTGGCCGCAGGCAATGCCTGGTTCACCCTGATTGGCTTCATGGGAATGTATACGCTATTGGGGATTCTCTGGTTGTTCCTGATTTACCGTGAGATCGAACTCGGGCCGGAACCCAGCGGGCATCTGCAAAAAGATGATGCTGCCGTGCTGGCGGTGGACTGAAGAAGGCGTGATGGGAACTATCTGGTTCTGGCTCGTAGCCACTATGATCGCGACATACGTGCTCCTGGATGGCTTCGATCTGGGCGCAGGGGCGATTCACCTTTTTGTGGCAAAAACGGATCATGAGCGGCGGCAGGTGCTGGCGAGTATTGGCCCGGTATGGGACGGAAACGAAGTATGGCTGATCGCCGCAGGCGGAACCTTGTACTTCGCCTTCCCCGCGCTGTACGCGAGCGCGTTCAGTGGCTTTTATTTGCCGCTGATGATGGTTCTGTGGCTGCTGATTCTGCGCGGAGCGTCGATCGAATTCCGGAATCACATCAAGAGCGCGGTCTGGGATCCGCTATGGGATTTTCTCTTTTGCGCCTCCAGTTTGTTGCTGGCCATATTTTTCGGAGCGGCGCTCGGCAACGTGGTGCGCGGCGTGCCGCTGGATGCCAGCGGCTATTTCTTCGAGCCCCTGTGGATCAATTTCCGCCTGGGAGACGAAACCGGCATCCTCGACTGGTACACCATTCTGGTGGGAGTGCTGGCCATGCTCGCGCTGATGATGCACGGCGGACTATGGGTACAGATGAAGACCAGCGGCGCCGTGAATGGGCGCGCGGGAAAACTGGCGGGGCGCGCATGGTGGGGCGTGGTGGCGCTCACCGCGTTAGTGACGGCGCTGACATTCCAGATTCAGCCGCAAATCAAAAACAATTTCGCCACGTGGCCTGTGGGATTTATTTTTCCAATGCTGGCAGTGGCGGGAATCACAGGGGTCCTGTTCGAATTGCGAAAAGGCGACGAACGCAAAGCATTCTTGGCGTCTTGTGCTTACCTGGGGGGAATGTTGACCAGCGTGGTGTTCGGCGTGTATCCGATGGTCCTGCCCGCGCGAAACCCTTTGTACTCGCTCACAGTCACGAGCACGAAAGCAGCGGACTACGGCCTGAAAATCGGTTTGGCTTGGTGGATCTTCGGGATTATTCTGGCGGCGGGATACTTCACCTACGTCTACCGCTCCTTCGCCGGCAAAGTCGTAATCGACAAAGACTCCCATGGTTACGGCGACTAACATCACTGATACTTCAGCAGCCGCCCACAAAAGCAAAGTTGACGGCAGGGGAACGCCGGCGTAGCGTAGAAATCCTGCCATGAGAATTGTTGCGACACCGGGAAATCGAGCTTGGGTGGCAAGGGTCGCCAGTCTGGTTACTATTCTTGCTTTGGTTGTTGCGCCTGCCTGTGCACAGCTTTGTGCTGCGCAGATTTGCACGGAAGGCCACGCCTCAAATGAAATAGGATGCCATTCCCATGCGGCCGCGAATGGCGGCGGCGTTTATCTCCAGGCCGTTCAGGGTTGCAGCTCGCCGGAGTTGCAGGCAGCCAATTTGAGTTCGGCGGACAAGCGCGGCTCTTTGCAGAGGGTTCGCGCAGCAGCGTTGCCCGGCACGGTTGGGGTTCTTTCCGCGGATTGTTCATCTCCGAGCACCCACAATTCCACTTTCATCGCTGCAGAGCTCGAATCGCCGCCGCATTTTTGTTTCGCTATTTCTACAGTAGTTCTCCGCATCTGAATTTCCAACGAAGCTAGACCAATATACCAATGCAGAACTTCAGCGGGATAGGCCTTTGCCTACCTTCACGCGGGACAAACCATTTCACTCAATGTTCAGGCTGTTTTTTCGAGCGGCACTTCAGGAGGCGGTATGAGCGGAACACGAAGAAGATTTTTCCACGACGCGGCCGTGTTTGGCGCGGGACTGTTTGGGCTGGGCGAAGGGCTGCGCGCGGGCACGCTGGAGGAAGGTTTCCAATCACCGCGCCAAAACGAGAATGGACGACACCATTCGCCTTATGGGAGCAAGGGACGGCATCCCGCGAAAGAAAATACATTGGCGCACGAACGCGCCCTGCCGATGGCGACGCCGGACCTGGCGGACCTGCCACACGAAATGGATGGCGGGGTGAAGGTCTTTCGTCTCGTAGCCGAGCCAGTGAAGAGAAAAATCGCGCCGTTCAAAACCATCGACGCGTGGGGTTACAACGGAAGCTGCCCCGGGCTGACGATACAGGTGCAGCAGGGCGATCGCGTGCGCGTGGTGTTCGAGAACCGCTTGCCGGAGTCGACTTCGATGCACTGGCACGGGTTAGAAATTCCCATCGAGCAGGACGGCGTGCCGTACATTAGCCAGAAACCCGTCGCTCCCGGGGAAAAGTACGTTTACGAATTCACGGTGCATCAGGAAGGAACTTTCTTTTACCACGCGCACAGCGCCATGCAGGAAATGATGGGGCTGATCGGATTTTTCGTGGCGCATCCGGAAATGGATCACAAGCCGCGGGTCGATCACGATTACGGATTGATTCTTCAGGAGTGGGCTGTCCTGCCAAGCAATACCGTTCCGAACACCGCCTCGATGGAGTTCAACTGGCTGACGTTCAACGGCGTCTCCGCGCCGATGACGACGCCGTTGCTTGCGCGATTGGGTAGCCGGGTGCGCCTGCGCATCCTGAACCTGGGAATGGATCATCATCCGATCCATCTGCATGGGCACCAGTTCGTGGTCACCGGCACGGAAGGCGGACGCGCGCCGGAGTCGACATGGTATCCGATGAACACTGTGTTGGTGGGCGTGGCGCAAGCGCGCGTGGTGGAGTTTGAAGCGAAGTATCCGGGCGCGTGGATGATCCACTGCCACCTGCCGCACCACATGATGAACAGCATGATGGACTTGCTGAGCGACCGTCAGATCCAGACGGCGGATCAGACGGAAGAGAAAGCGGTCGGGCAGATGATGTCACTGGCAAAGAGCGTGCCGTTCGAACACGTACATCCTTCACCGATCGCGGCCAACGCGGAAAAAGTGCCGGGCTTCCCGCAGGATGCGTTCATGGAGATGGCAATGGATGAAGTGGTGGAGCGGCCGGAGACCTATGGGCTGCCAAAAAATTGGAGCGCGGGGATGATGGGGATGATGACGATGATCCGGGTTCTACCGGAAAAAGAATATGACGAGATTCTCGCGCGGAAGAAAGCGGCCGGGGCGCAAACGGAGCATGGCCATGAATCGTAGAGAGCGGGAGAAAGATTTTACACAAAGATCGCAGAGTGCACAGAGGACGCAGAGAAGAGGAGACAGTATGCGGGCTTCGATGAAAAGTGGAGCGATCCTTCTCACAGGCTTGCTGGTAACTGCTGGGGCGGTGCGGGCGCAGGAAATGCAGATGAGCAAGCAGGATGCGCACAGCCACATGGAGAGTGCGATGGTGAAACCGGAATACCCACGGATGGGGAGAGCGCAGGAAAATGCGAAGGACGCACTGGTCACACTGGAGCAAGTGCAGAAGATTGCCAGCGAATCCAATCCAACTCTGCGGCAGGCAGAGGCCGAGATTCGCGCGGCGAAAGCACGTCAGCAGCAGGCGGGTCTTTATCCGAATCCGACGGTGGCGTACACGGGGGATGAAATTCGAGGAGGATCGGTCGGCGGCGGAAAGCAAGGTTTTTTTGTGCAGCAGACGGTGGTTACAGGCGGAAAACTCGGGTTGAGCCGGGAAGTTTTCGGAAAAGAGGTGAAGCTTGCGGAGATTGAAGCCGAAGAGCAGAAAACTCGCGTTGAGAGCGCCGTGAAGATGGCCTTTTTGCGCGTGCTGGCGGCTCAGGAGCTGCTTTACGCGAGGCGCGACTTGGCGGCCATCGCGCAAGATGCCACGGAAACGCTGCGGCGCCTAATGAACACCGGCCAGGCCGACGAATCCGAAGTGCTCGAAGTAGAAGTGGAAGCACAGAGAATGCGCATGAGCGCTCGGATGCAGGAGAACACGTTGCGCGAAGAGTGGCGCTCGCTCGCGGCAGTGATCGGGCAGCCCGGGCTTCCGTTGGCGACAGTGGCCGGTGACCTGGAAAAAGGCTGGCCGGAAGTAAATGAAGAAGAAGCCGTCGAATCGATCGCGAAACAGAGCCCGGCCGTTCGAATTGCGGACGAAGCGGAAACTCGCGCCCAAACGGTGCTGAGCCGAGCTCGGCGGGAGGGAACTCCTGATATTCAAATCCGCGGCGGACTGGAGTACAACCACGAAGTGCTCGGCAGCGCGCCCTTCGCAAAAGGCTGGGAAGGAATCGCGGAAGTCGCCGTGCAGATTCCTCTCTTCAATCGCAACCAAGGAAATATAACGGCAGCACGGGCGGATATCGATCGTGCCAAGCAGGAAAAACTGCGCATCGCGCTCACGTTGCGCGAACGCGCGGCGTCGGTTGTCGATCAATATGCGAACGCGCGTCTGATGGCCGTGGAATATCGCGATGAGATCCTCCCGCGTGCAAAGAAAGCATACGGGCTAATGGTCGATAGATATGGCCGGATGCTGGCCTCTTACCCCCGCGTGCTGGACGCGCAAAGAAAACTTTATGAGTTGCAACTCGAATACATCGCCGCCCTTGAGAGCGTCTGGACCAACGGCATCGCCCTGCAAGGTTATCTGCTCACGGACGGCCTCGAAGCGCCCACTCGTCCCGGCGAAGTCGACCGCCCCATCCGCGAAACCAACGTGCCCATGCCGGAACGGACGATGTCCCCGCGAGAATCCATGCGAAATCCCTGATTCAGAGCAGAGAAACCACCAAACCCGAGACCAGGTGCCTGTTATTAAAGAAGAATAGAGCACTGCGACCGTATCGAGTGCGAAACACTAGTACCCCAGTAGCGTTGACGGGCAGAAAATTGGCTCGGTACTGTCAGGATAGGGCGCCCGGGTGTCGGCGGAAGCATTTCCGCTGATGAAAGATGTGGAACTGCCGGTAGAAGGTCTGGGGGTATTTCCAGAATGGTTTCCTTCCGGAGCCGCTACCCGAATCGTGCCAGCAGGCTTTGAACTGTTCGTGCCGCTTTTCCGTGGCGACAGATTGATTGGATGATGCCAACTGTAACAAAAGCCGGAAGATACGAATTCCTCGGGGAGCTCGGCCGCGGCGCAATGGGCGTTGTCTACAAGGCTATGGACCCGGTCATTGGGCGTACCGTAGCGGTAAAAACCATCCGGCTGAGCGAAGAAGGTACGGGACTCTCGCGTCCCGAACTTTTGACGCGCTTCCAAACCGAAGCGCGCGCCGCTGGATTGCTGACCCACCCCAACATCGTTGTGGTATTCGACGCCGGCGAAGAAGACGGCCTCTACTACATCACCATGGAGTTGGTGGAGGGAAAAAGCCTTCAGGCGCTGCTCGATGGCGGCCATGCGTTTCCGCTACCGCGTACGCTGCGCATCATGGAGCAGACTTGCAGCGCGCTGCAATTCGCCCATGAACGAAACGTCATCCACCGCGACATCAAGCCGGCGAACCTGATGCTCACCGCCGACGATACCGTGAAGGTCACGGACTTCGGCACGGCAAAAATCCTGCAGTTCGGCACCGTGCAGCAAACGGCGCATGTCATGGGCACTCCTAGCTACATGTCGCCGGAACAAGTGAAGGGGCGCGCCGTCGACGGCCGCAGCGATATTTTTTCACTGGGCGTGATGCTCTATGAAATGGTCACCGGCGAAAAACCTTTCCCGGGCCAGAACATCACTACAGTGATCTACAAGATCGTCAATGAAGATCCTGTTCCGCCGCGCCAGATTGATCCTTCGATTCATCCCGGGATTAGCGCCGTAATTATGAAGGCGCTTGTCAAAGAGCCGGACCAGAGATACCAGAGTTGCCGCGAAATGCAGGAGGATTTGCGGAACTATCGGACAATTGCACCAGGCGGAGGCAATCCGCAGTCGACGATGGTGGGTGGTGGCTCGCCAACGGCGACCCTGGTTTCCGGGAATGTGGCGGGGCGTGGTCTCACCAGCGAAGATCAAACTGTCGCCGCAACGGCGCGCTCGCTGAATGCCCGAGCCTCGGCTCCTGGCCAGACTCCATTAGTGCGGAGAACGGGCACGATTGCGCCTGCTCCAGAACCTCCAAAGAAAAAAAGTGTGGTTGGCACGATTTTCGCCGCGCTACTGCTTCTCGGCGTAATTGTTTACGGCGCGAACAAGATTAGACCGGTTTTCGAGGCCGCACGCGAACTTCATGCAGAGCAGAAGAAGGCTGCCCCGTCCTCCGCCGCCGTGCCGACAGTTTCAGAAGCCAATACGGCTAACTCGGCAGCCAATCCCGCTACGACGGAAGCCGCTCCGCCACCGATAGATCCTGCCGTTGGAGCAAGTGCCGAGCCGAAGCCCGCGGAGTCCAAGCCCGTGGAAATCATCGCGGAAAAACCAGCGCCTAAGAAACCTGAAAACTCGATTAGTCCGAGAGCAGCGGAATACAAGGGACGGATCGAACAAGCCATCGCCGATAAAGGATTAACTGCCCACGTGAGAGTGCAGGCCGCCGGCAACACGCTAACTCTCGCGGGTAAGCTCCGGCCTGCGGAGCATGGCGCTCTCCTGAAATTGTTGCGCAACGCACCCTCAGACGTCCGCGTGATCGATCACCTCGAATACGATGACACACCAGTGGCCGCCGCGGCGGGCGGCTCGGACGAGGGCGCGCACCCGGTTCCTCCACCGGGACAGGCAGCCATCCATGTCGTTACTGACGTAATCGGCGCCACTGCCGTGCTGCGCGGCCCGGCGGGGCACGTGTTGAACAAATGCGAAACGCCGTGCAGTTTTAATAATTTAAATCCCGCGCAATACAGCCTTGAAGTGCAGAAGGACGGTTATCAACCTGTCCAAACAGCGCTGCAGGTGAAGAGCGGTGACTCCCAGGACCAGAAAATCAAACTTGAATCGCTCGCGAAAGGCATTTACATCAGCAGCCAGCCGCCAGGAGCGGACGTTTTCATCAACGGCGCGAAACAATCGGGACAGACGCCCGTAACGCTTCCCTTGGCACCTGGCCAGTACAATCTCGTCCTGCGGCGGTCAGGTTATGAGCCTTACGCCGGGGGCATTCAGGTCAAGGACAATATCCAGACGCAGCTCAACGTTCCCCTAAGCGAGAAGTCCGCAGCCCGTGTCGCCTGGGCGCAGGTGAACTCTACACCCAAAGGTGCGGAAATCATCGTAGACGGCAATTCCACCGGCCAGTTCACTCCGGCTCGTGTACAGGTTCCCACAGGGATGCACACGGTCACAGTTCATTTGAACGGATTTCAGTTTGGGAAGAGGACATTCCAGGCCAGTGAAGGTGGCACCATCTCAATTGAAGTGCCGCTCCAGCAGAAATAGGCGTCGCACCCCCCTGAGAGTAGCGATTTGGTCGCAGGTGAGGACGCCGGAACCCGCATCAAAATCGTACCCAAAACGTAACATTTTGTTACACTACATAACTCCTGGTTTTTGAATTCCAGATACTATTCATTACAAATAAAGGACTTATAGGCATCAAGTTCGGGCCGGAGGCGTGCTTGCTTCATAGGTAGGGACCACCTGTCCTCGTACGTGCTCGAGGCGGGGTGAACGAAGCATCAGGAAGAAAGCGGAGACTCCTTTGGTTGTCAGGGCCACAATTCCGGTAGTCGAAGCACAGCGCGACCCGTCGCAGTCGAACCCGGATCTTACTCCACGTACTTACTTGCGCCAACTCGCGACAGCGGTTTCCCGTGTTCCGGTAGTGGCGTTGGACCACAAAGGCATCGGGGTCCAGAAAGCCCTGCGAAACCTGCACCTGTTAATGCGCTCGGAACGCCTCTACGAAAAGGACCACCCGCGCCGGCTGGACAGCCTCGACAGCGCCTACGATTCCATCCGCAGCGCCACCGAAACTTTGGGCGGTCTGGAAATTCGCGTGGAACGCGGCGGCTTGGTTGCGCCGCGAATCGGCGACGCCCACCTCCCCGATGCGCGCGGAGAAATGCAAGCTCTGGCGGTCGACCTGCAGCGCGCCGGAGTTCACGCGCTGGTCTTCTCGAAAAAATTCCATGTAGGCGAACTGGACACGCTGGTGCGTCTCGTGAAAGCATCGTTGCTAAGATCGGAAGAGCCCGCGAACGGCGGCGCCAATGCTTGGTGGCCGGCGCGACTTCTGGAGAACCGTGTGGAAGGGATTTCCATCAATACGCAAACGGAGCGCCGTGTAGACACAGTGTTGGCAAGCCTCATCGCTGCGCTCGTGGCGTATGGCGGACATTCGCCGCGCGAAGCGGCCGATGCGCCCATTCAAGCTCCTGACTTCGACGATCTTGTGTCTTGCCTGCGTCTTCTGGCAAGGCTCACTCCGCCTCTTGAATCCGCGCGCGGACTTTCCCCGGAAGAAGCGGCGCGCGCCATCCACGGCGCGATGGAAGAAGCCAGCCGCGACAGCGTATCCATGTTGCTCAGCTCGGTTTCGCAATATGGACCCCGCGAAGGCGAACGCCCGCAACCCTATTTGTTGCGCCTCTCCGAACACCTCATTTTTGAATTTCTCAGCGCCGAGTTTTCCAGCGGCTCTCTCACGGCCTCGTCCGTCAGGCCGACCTTCTTTCGTTTGAGCGATGTGATGGTCGAAGCTGGCGGCTATTCTGGCCCGCATTCTTCGCAGCATCTCTCATCGCTTGCGGTCACCTGGGCGGCCGACACGCATCGCGAACGGCTCATCGACCGGTTCTGGCTGGAACTTTCGCCCCGCGAAAAATCAGCCGTATTGCGCGGCCCGGATGTTTGGTGCGTTCCCGTGACGGCGTTGCGCCATACTCTTGGCCAGCTCGCCGATGCCGGTGCTGACGCTCCTCGCCGCGAAGCGCGCAACATCGTTTTGAATTACGCCCGTCGCATCGACCATGCTGATCCTTCCGCAAGGCGCTCCGTCGCCGCCGGACTCAATGAACTTTCTTCGATCCTCGAATCCCTGTGGCCCAATCAATTGCCGGAAGACCTCAGCCGTGGAGCCATGAAAGCTCTGGACACGGAAAAGTCTCCCGAGACCGCCGCGCTGCTTGCGGCCTTCCTCGAATCCCTTGGGCGCATCGCCGTCAATCGGGGCGACTATTCCGGTTTCGAATCCATCCTCACCGGTCTTGAGCGCCTCCCGCATGACAAAGAGCACGATCACATGTCAGCGCTCGCAAACCGCTTGGTGGCGCAGGATCGCTGGCTCTTGCTGGCGGACGCTGCACTGGCCAACCGCGCATTGGATCCCGTCCTTCCTCGGCTCCTGCAGCGCGATCCCGAGCGGCTGCTGGATCGGTTGACTTTGCTGCTCACCGAACCCCGCGGGGCAGAAATGGTGCCCGCGATGGCTCGCCTTTTGCGGACTATCGGCGTTCCCGTTCTAAACCTTCTGGAAACGCGACTCTACGAAGCCCGCCGCCAACGCGTGACCGCGGCGATTAAGCTTCTGGCTGCCGCCGACCCGGAGCGACTGCTGCGCGGCCTGGCTCGCGCCATGGCTAGCTGGGAATGGAATCTTCAGGATCTGGCGGTCAGCGAGCTTTCGCGCCCCAACAATTCCGCTTCGGCTCTGAGCACTGCTTTTGTCTTTTCCGCTATCCTTGCCGACGCGCATCCCATGGTCGTTCCCATGATGATCGACCAACTCGGTTTGGCCCAGGAAACCACCGCCGTGCCGCAACTGATGGAAATCGCTGCAGGCGAACACGAAGTTTTGCGCGACCAGTTTGTGCGCATCAAGGCCATCGAAGCACTCGGCCGTTTGCGCGCCCCGGAGGCCGCAGAGCTACTCCGCACGCTGGCACAGAGCCGCGAAGGCCTCGCGTATGTGGAGCCTGCCGGTCTGCGCGCCGCTGCGGAAGACGCGCTGGCGCTCATCGAGGATCGTCCAACATTCAAGCAAGCCGCCGCGGCGTTTGGAGCACCGGGACAATCAAGCTCCAGCTATGTAATCCCGCGCCGCTACACTCGAGTCCCTCTGGAGTCGCCACTTCGCGCTCAAATCGAAGGCGCCCCAGCAGGCCTCGCGCGTGTCAAAACCATCAGCCTGGGCGGCGCTTATCTCGAATCTCCGCGCAAACTCAGTATCGGCGACTCCATCAAGCTGGAAGTCCGCACGGGCCTCCGCAAGATCAATTTCACCGCCGTGGTTCGCAACATCGGCCCCGACGGCAGCGGTGTGGAATTCGTGCACATGCGCGATGAAGACCGCGAAAAGCTGCGCAAGCTTGTCCAGCGCCACCTCCAGCTTTAACCACTTTCGTTTCACCCGTCTTCGCCATTTTCTGCGGCTCGCTGCTATTCGCCTTCACTGTCGGCTTCCCGGGCCGCATAGCGACAAGAAGCGACATCCCCTCGATCTAGCTCCATTTCGTACCTTGTCTCTTGCCAAACCTCCCGCTTAGCACGATTCTGCCCTGGTGCCAAGGATCCTCAGCTCGTCAAGCCGGTCCAGCCTGGTTGAAGGAACCCTCGCATCATGGATAGTACGTTCTGGGCGACGCTTCGGAAGTTTTCAGTTGAAAGCAACGGTATATTGCAGTAAAAGCCGTGTATTCAATTGTTTCATCGGTATGACTTGAGAAGCGGCGGGAAACCTCGCCACCGCTAGGGGTAGCGGAAGTTTAGTCGGTGCCAACAGGAGGATTCATGCAAGGCAGTCTGGGTGTGTGTGTGTCAACTTCGATTCGGAGATACTCGCAATTTAGATCAAACCTTTTGCGGTCGCTCACGATCGCAGCCACGCTGTGCCTGCTGGTGATGGGGTGGGCCACTTCCTCCCCGGCACAGGTGAATACCGCGACGATGTCGGGAGCCGTATCCGATCCTCAAGGCCTCCCGGTAAAGGGCGCGAAGATTACCATGACTAATGCGGGCACCGGGGCCCAGCGCAATGCCGTCACGGATGATAGCGGACGCTACAATCTCGTCGGCATCGCTCCCGGCCGATACAAAATGGTTGTCGATGGGGGCGCCAACTTTGAATTATTCGAGGATGCTTCCATTGTTCTCACAGTTGGGGAGAGCGCCACATTCGACCCACGGTTGGTGTTGAAAGGGATGCAGCAGTCCGTGACGGTGTCAGCAGAAACGTCGCCGATCGAGACCACCAAGTCCGACGTTTCGCAGACCGTCGAGCAGCGCCGCATCGACAATCTCCCGATAAATGGCCGCAGTTATATCAATTTCACGCTGACGAACTCGCAGACCAACCGCGATATGTCTCCCACCATCGGTCCGGCGCCCAACAGCGGGTTAAGCATTGGGGGGGCGCGCGCGCGTGGGACCGCGGTCAGTGTTGACGGCGCAGACGCCGTCGACAACTCCATCAACGCCATTCGCTCGACGCTCTCTCAAGAGGGCATCCAGGAATTTCAGCTCATTCTGAGCAACTACAACGCCGAATACGGCCGCGCCAGCGGCGGCGTCATCAACATCGTGAGCAAAAGCGGCAGTAATGACTTTCACGGTGACGTTTTCAGCTTTTTGCGCAATAAAGCGTTCCAAGCACGCAACCCTTTTTCCGGCCAGATCAATCCGGTAACTGGAACGCTGGATCCCGTCAAGCAGGCGTACACGCGCACGCAAAGCGGATTCACTTTTGGCGGCCCTCTCAAAAAGGATAAGACTTTCTTTTTTGGGTCGTACGAATACACGCAGCGCGAAGAGTCCGGATTCTCCAGCATCGGCGTTAACAATTTCGGCATGCAAACCGTGACACTGCCGACGCCCGCGGGTCCGCTACCAGTGCAATTGACAGGCCCGCAAGCGACCGCTGTGAACGCACTTCTGACATCTGGTGTCCCCGCCCTGCAGACACTTGGCGTGCAGTACGGTGTATTCATGGGTTCCGCTTCAAGCGTTGCCCTGAATGGGATCGATTTTGGCGCGGTGGCCGCTGGTGCCACGGGCGGTTTCCTCCATCCAGGGCCCGGAGCGCAATTTCCTATTCCGGTAAGATGCCCCGCCGGGCAACCAGTGAACAATGGTGCGACCTGCTCGGCCGCCGGTGTCTACGTGGCCCCGCTGCCTGCATCCTATGCCGTTCTCAATGGTCCTAACGTTCGCGGCAACTATCCGGCCATGGAGAAGACCAGCTTGTGGTCTGCCCGCCTCGACCAGCGTTGGAACAATCACAACAATTCGTTCCTGCGCGTAGGCGTTTCTCCCTCTCTCGTGACCGGCCTTCCCTCCACTTCGCAGAATCAAGTCTTCGGCCAGAATGCCGGCACACGGGCTGGGGTGAACCAGACGCGGGACCTCAGTTTTACCTTTCAGCACGACACCATCGCCAGCGACACCGCTTTCAACGAATTCCGAATGCAGGTGGCGCGACGCGGCTTGCACTTCGGTTTTTCTCAGCTTCCAGGCGGCTCCGATATCGGCGTGAATATTCCCGGATATGCCTACTTCGGCCGCGAACCCTACTCCACCGTGGACCGGATCGAACGGCGCTTCGAGTTTACAGACAATGTCACTCTGATCCGCGGAAAGCATACTTTCAAGGTCGGCGCCGACATGAACCTGATCCAGTTGCGCTCCAAGAAGGCGCAAATCTTTGAACTCGACTTTGGTGGCGACGTCAACTTCGGCGGGTTCGCAGCCTCCACTTTCCGCTTTCCCGATAGCATCGCGGGAATCAATCTGCCGGGAACAACCGGTCTTCAGTCCTACGGCCTGGGTATTCCGACCTCCTACATCCAGGGCATTGGAAACTCCAACAATCCTTTTGACAACATTCCCATGGGCTTTTTCGCTCAGGATGCCTGGCGCGTCAATCGCAAGCTGACCGTCAACTATGGCGTACGCTATGACGTCGAAATTACCCCACTCTTCGCGCCGCTGCCGGGCATCAATGCCGCAGCCGAACAGGTGATGGGAGTCACCGAAGGCATCCCGCGTGATTACAACAACGTCGCGCCGCGCATCGGCATCGCTTGGGATCCTAAGGGAGATGGCAAGACCGTCATTCGCGCCGGGTTTGGCATGTTCTATGACCACCCCTTGTTGGCTACGGCTTTTGACTCCGCGACGGCCGATGGTGGGCGCTCCACTCAATTGCTTTCTACCGGCGGCACTCCCTCCGCGTGCGGATTGCTGCCACTTCCACAAGCCATAATCAACACGCCTCCTCCGGGATATTGCGGTGGCGGAGCGGACACCCCAGCGAATCTGAATGGCTCATCCATTTTCCAAGGGGTGTTGAACGCTAATTCGATCTATCTTGCTCTTCCGACGTCTCTCACTCTTGGCTACCAAGCAAATCAGCAGCGCTTCGATCCCTTTGCGGCTGGGTCGCTGTTCGCCAATCAAAACTACCTGAACGCCGGTTTCCCGCTTCCCATCCTGCCGTTCACGCTTCCGCTGGGCAGGAATTTTGTCTATGGCTATGCGAACCAGGCGAATCTCACCATCGAGCGCGAACTCGCCGGCTCCTGGAAATTCAGCCTCGGCTTTCAACACAGCCGCGGCGTGCACTTGAACCGGCCGCAGGATTTGAACTCCACCGATCCTCAGCTTCTGGACCAGAATGCGTTTAACGCTGCTGCTTCAGGAATCTCTGTCAGCAACCCGCTGACGGTAGTGGTCCCCGGCGGCAACCCCAATTCTTGCGTCAATGTGGGCACAGGCAGCGTCTTCTTGACTGCTCCCGGCGTGCTCGGCACGGGCTTCGCTGCACCGAACTGCAATGTTCTCGCGAAAGTGGGATTCGTGAGTACCCCCGCCTTCTTCAACTTCTTCCGGCCCTCCGGCCCCAATCCATCCTTCGCCGGTTTGGTTCCCGGCGGTTACGCCACCCAAGTGGCTCTGGCGACCGCCGCGGGATATCCGAAGGGCTTTGGCGTGCCCGTGGCCTACAACAGCGTTGACGCGCAAGTTTCCAACGGCAATTCCTGGTACGACGCTTTAACCTTCAATCTGACTAAGCGTTTCTCACATAGCTTTGAAATGCTTTCCAGCTTCACCTGGTCTCATTCCATCGATGACTCGACCGACTTGCAGTCTCCTCTCGAGCCACAGGATAGCCGCTTCCCCAACCTGGAGCGCTCCAATTCCGTGAACGACCAGCGCTATCGCTGGGTGAACAGCGCCGTCATCCAATCGGCCAGCGCCAAATCCGGCGAAGGATTCTTCAAGCATCTCATCGGCGATTTCACGCTTTCTCCAATCGTCGAATTCGCCGCCGGCCGGCCCTACAACGTTATTACTGGTACGGATACTCGGCTCGATTTGGGCGCTTCACAGGCTCGGCCCTCGGTCGGCTCTTCCGGCGGAACAACCTCTACTTTCATACCGGGCGTTGTCTTCGTTACCGCCAATCAGTGTCTGACGAACAGCGGCGGCACTTTCAGCATCCCTCCCTTCACGACTCTGGGAGCCGGCTGCAACGGCAACCTGGGCCGGAACCGCTTCACCGAACCCAACTTTTTCCAATGGGATATGCGCCTTTCGCGGCGGATTCCCCTGGGCGAGCGCTTCAAGCTTGACGTCATCGCCGATGCTTTCAATCTCTTCAATCGCACTAACATTGCCGCCGTCAACCAGCTCTGTGACCCATCCGCCGGCTCGTCCTGCACCGCGGGCCAGCCCACGGCTTCTTACGACGCGCGCCAGTTCCAGTTTGCCCTCAAGGTAAGCTGGTAGTCTCCGAACCAGTTGTTGTCTTGCAGGGGCGTCCGCCGCAGCGGGCGCCCCTGCATTTTTCATCCCCGGCGAGCCAAAGCTTCCCGTTGCCATCTCCCACCTCGTTTGCACCTTCGCCGTTTCAGCGTAAAGTAAGAAGACCGTCTTCTATGCTCGTCTCGGAGAGTAAATGAACGCATTCTTGATCGGCGGCGTGATTCTTGTAGCCATCCTGGTGATCTGGCTGGCTTTGCAGACCTTGCAAAGTCGCGCGAAAAGCGGAGCCATCGAATCACAGATGAACGAACTGCGCCGCGATCTGCAAAACATCGCCACCTCGCAAGCCTCCAGCACCGGGCAACTGGAAACCATTGCCAAAGGTGTCGCGCAGCGCCTCGATAGCGTGGCTCCCGCCTTGCAAGACGCCATCAAGAATTCCGCCCAGATCACCGGCCAAATGACTTCCGACGCGCAAACGAAAATGGCCGATGAGCTCAAGAACACGCGCGAGCAAATCAGCCAGATTCAGCGCCAGCTTGGCGAAGTGCAGCAAGCTGGAAAGCAGATGTCCCAGACCGCGCAGACGCTCGAAGGCATTTTGGGGGGCGCCAAGTCCCGCGGTTCCCTTGGCGAAGTGACTCTCGAGCGGCTGCTCGAGGATTCCCTTCCCTCCGCGCAGTATGCGATGCAGTACCGCTTTTCCAGCGGCGAAGCAGCGGATGCCGTCATCAAGCTCCGCGACAAAAAACTGATGGCCATCGATTCCAAGTTTCCGCTCGACGCCTATCGCCGAATCGCCACCGAGGGCGACGAAGCGCGCCGCGCTTTCGCCACCGCCGTCAAAGGCCATGCCGACGCCATCACCAAGAAATACATTGTGCCCGATGAAAGCACGCTCGATGTCGCGCTCATGTTTGTCCCCTCGGAGAGCGTCTACTACGAACTCCTGCAAACTTCGGACAATAAGGGACAGCCCCTCGACGCCTACTGCCGCGATAAACACGTCATCGCCGTTTCGCCTAACACTCTCTACGCACATCTGCACGTAATCGCCCTGGGCCTTCGTGGCATGCAGATGGAAGAGAATGCCAAGCGCCTCCTGGCCAGCCTTTCCGGGATGGAAAAGCAAATGGAAAAGTTCGCCGACAAGTTCGACACTCTGGGCACCCATTTGAAGAACGCCCAGCAAAGCTACAGTGACTCCGAGAAGCTCTTCGAGAGGGCCCATAACACTCTCGAAACCATGCTCGGCGCCGGTGTTCCGGAGCTCCCTTTCGAGAACCCCCAGGGGACCCTGGCGCTTCCCCGCGAAGCCAGCATCAAGAAAGGCGCCTAACTGCTCGCCACAGGCTCCTCACGCCCTCAGGGCTGCGGACGCCCGAGGAAAGGCACTAGCCGGATCGAAATCAAGAAGCTGCCGTTCTTCCGTCCCACAACTTCAAAATTTGCGAAGTTTTCGGTGCCTCCGCTACTGGAAGCCCGCACTGGATTGCCTCCAGTAATCTCCGCAATCTCCGGAGCAAGGTTTCGCGCCTCTAATGCGATTTTCGCCGCCGTACCGCGCACTTGGACCGTAAGTGCTCGATGTTCTTCCGGCTTCAAAGGCGAGGCATCGCCTTGGAGCTCGAGCACGATCAGAGTTAGAGAAAATGGCGGCGCTTGGCGTTTCGCGCACGAAATGTCCACCGCCGCGCCGCCAGGTTGCAAATCCGCCGGAGGAAGCACCACCAGCACCGTGGGCGAGGACGCGAGCACCATCGCAGACTGCCCCGCAATCGTCACCCGGTTGGCATCCGCATCGCCGCAGAAACCCTTTCCAAGAATCTCGAAACGATCTGTCAGCGAAGCGACTCGAGGCGCCGCGGAAATTTCGATCGCACCCGATGCTGCCTCCTCGGGCGTGAGCACGGCCGTCGCCACCTTCCCGATGCGCCCCGCAATCGAGCCAAAAATCACGCCGGGATTCAGCGGCGCCACGAACAATGCCCTGCCTGTCGCATCGGTCGTGAACCGGTCCCCGTTCGAAAAACTCACCGTGACACCCGGAGTCAGCCGCCCGTTCACATCCAGCACCGCGAGCGTGGCGCGCTCACCCGAAACAATGCGCCTCGGCAGCAGCAACATTCGCGCACCGGAGGCTGCGGGAGCCGCAGCAGGCTGTTGGGCGTTAGTCTCCAGCGCGAAAACGCCGGCAATCAGAAACAGGAAGAGCAAAACGAAGCCGGTACGTGGCAAGGACATGCGTGGGATTGTAGTGGAGAACCGCATGCCGATGAAAGCGCAGCACGGATCAGTTCCATGGCATCGCTTGCTTCATTTCTTCGCGAGGACTGGGGCTTCCACTGGCTTGTAAACCAACACCGTCCGGCCCATCACTCCGGCTGACAGTTTCCGCAGCGTATAGCGAAAAGGGCGCGGCGGCAGCCCGTCGGCGCAAGCTTCCAGCCGGTAAAATGTATCCTGGTACCGTACTGTGCGGGGCGGGTTCCAATCTTCCTTTCGCCGGCACGCGCGAATCTCCAACAGCTCCTCGGTCCCGCTTCCGCTGGTGAAAACTTCGTCCGGAACCTCGGGAAGCGTCTTAAATAACGTTTTCTCCCGGATGGCCCTCGCATAAGAAGATAAATTTCCTTCCGAGTAGCCCGCAGTTTTAGCGGCGCCCGGCTGGCTCTGCCCTGTAAGTTTCATGAAAATTTTGTCCGCCAGGAACAGCGGGAGAGTCCCAAGATTGGTCTCCGTGAACGCGGCTCCCACTAACCGCACAGCTCCCTCGACCCCCGCGGACGCAATGAGCCACGTCAACGGATGCGTCGCCCAAACCACCAGCGCGGTGAATCCGAGCGTCTGATCTGTCACTCCTGGCCCCAGTTTTCCGCTGAGCGCCGAATCCAGACCGTTGCTCACCAGGAGGTTTATGTAATACGAATACCAAAACAGCAAGGCGGCAAGCGCGATCACCGCCTCTGCAAATCCACTGAGGACCGTAGCTCTGCGCCACTGCACGCCCTCACCGAAGGGCAGCACATTCCGCCAGCGTCGCGGGAGCAGCGCCAGGAAAGGGCCAAGTAGATAGGTCAGCATGACAAAGGGGCCTCTCTTCAGTTTAGAAGATGCTGAAGCGCAATTCTCGCTACGTGCGGCGCCAAATCCAATGAGTCAACCACGATGGACCCTAGGCAGATTTCGCGGCCAGCCGGTAAACCCGCGCATCCAGAAAAACGCGGAACAGCTCGGGATCGATTTCTTCGTCGCGCACGCAGAGCTTCAAAATATCCAGCGCGCGATCGGTGGGAACCGCGCGTTTGTAAGGACGGTCCGACGCGGAGAGCGCGTCGAAAATGTCGCATATCGTCATCATCTTCGCTTGCACCGGAATTTGCCCCGATACCAGGCCGAACGGATAGCCCTTGCCGTTGAGCTTTTCATGGTGCGCGCGGGCAATTGCGGGGATGGCTCGGAATTCCTGCGTCCACGGAATTTGCGCCAGAAAATTGAAGCTGTGCACCACGTGCGATTCGATCTGGCGGCGCTCGTCGTCGTCCAGGCTTCCGCGAGGAATGGAAAGAAAACGCACCTCCTCGGCGGAAAGATAGGGGCGCTCCATCCCGCGCGCATCGCGGTACGATTTTTGCGCGATCTCGGTCAACACTTCGAAATCCCAGGAGGGCAGCAACGTCGGCTCGTTGGCTTTGGCGATGAACTCCGCATAACGGTCCAATTCACCGTGCAGCCTCCGCGATTCTTCGTCGAGCGCGCGCAAGCGCTCCACAGCTTGCTTTTTCGGCAGGGAAAGCAGCGCTTCCACCTTTTGCTCCGCGACGCGCGCCTCGACGTCCCTCCGAATGTAATCGAAACGATCCAGCACGCGCACAAAATGCGGCGGATAAAGCTTCTTTGCCTTCACCAGAACTTCCTCGCGCACTCCTACCTTGCCGAAATCGTGCAGCAGAGCCGCGTAGCGAAGCTCCTTCATCTGTTCCCGCGAAAATCGTAAATCCCCGTAAGGCCCGCGCGGCTCACGATCCACCGCTTCTGCCAACGCTACAGTCATTTCGCAAACGCGCTGCGAATGGCCGGACGTTGTCGGGTCGCGCTGCTCGATGGCCTGCACCGCCGCGTTGACAAACCCGTCGAACAAATCCTCAATTTCTTGATAAAGCCTTGAATTCTCATACGCCACCGCCGCCTGCGAAGCCAGCGACAATCCCAGCCGCACCGCATGTTCCGGAAACGGGTGCACCCACCGCCGCACCGCGCTGGAATCGTTCAGTTGCACTTTCGGATTGCGCTTGCAATTGATCAACTGCAATACCCCAAGGACTTCGCCTTTTCCGTTTTTCATCGGGAGCGTAATCAGCGAACGCGTGCGATAGCCCGCCTGCTCATCGAACGTGGCATTGAAGTGAAATGGCCGCGCCTTCGGAATGCGGTATGCGTCAGCCAGCTCGATCACTTCGCCGTGCAGCGCGCAGTATCCCGCCATCGAATCTTCCGTCAACGGAAGCGTGTGTTCGCTGAAGGGAAACTGCACGCTGTCGTTTTGCGTCAGCTTAAAACGCAACAACGGAACGCGCAACCCGGCTTCCGCCGAAGCTCCCCCCTTCTCCACGAGATAAAGCGAACCTGCGTCGGCCTCCGTGATTTCCCTGGCTTTCGTCAAGATCAGGTCCAGCAATTGCCCAACCTGCCGGGTTTCGGATAAAGCAATCCCCACGCGGTTTAGCTCTTCGAGTTCACGCGTGGCTTTCGACACGCTGAACGCCTTTCTTCGGGCTCTCGGGGCGCTCTCCGGTGGCGATTTTCTGTTTTTGTTCATGGAAGAAAGGCAAAAAACCGCAGAGGCAGGGCGCTCCGCGGAAACCGAAAGTATAACGAAAGCCCGAAGGGTAGGCACGCACTGTGTGAACGCTGGAATGCCCAATTGTCCACACTCACCTATAAACCAAAGAGGACGTGCCACTTCCCCGCTCCCCCTGTGGCGAAAGAGCGAGTAATCAGTAGGGTTCACAGCCTTTCGCGGGCCCCGGGGCTCTGTTAGCGTGGGAGCAGAGTTGCCCGGTACACGTGTGGGCAGGGGTGTAGCTTTACGGGGGCAGGGGGAGTTTGCGTGCGAATCGCCAGTGGCGGCGTGACCGATCTGGGTCGCGTGCGTTCGAACAACGAAGACAGTTACAAGATCGTTGAGCCGCTGAACCTCTACGTGCTTTCCGACGGCATGGGGGGTGAAGCGCACGGTGAAATCGCCAGCGCCATGGCTGTCGAAACCGTCGTGCAGCATTGCCTCGACTTGGAGGCCAATCCCGCGGCCGGGGTGATCGGCGCGGTTCAACCCAATTGGAGCAGTTTCACAAAACGCCTTTCCACCGCCGTCCATCTGGCGAATCGAAATATTTTCAAGTCCGCCGAAGAAAATCCCGATCAACATGGCATGGGTGCGACTCTAACCGCGGTGTGGATCAACGGCACAAAACTCAGCGTCGCGCACATCGGCGACAGCCGGGCCTATCTGCTTCGGGGCGGCACCTTGCTGCAGCTCACTCGGGATCATTCGCTCGTGGCGGAGCAGGTGCGGCGCGGCATTCTGACTTCCGCCGAAGCGGAAGAAAGCGACATGCAGAGCGTGCTGCTGCGTGCGCTGGGCGCGCAAGCGGAAATCGAAGTGGACGCCGAGGAACACACGCTTTTTCCGCGCGATGTGCTGCTGCTTTGCTCCGATGGATTGACGCGCATGGTTACCGAGCCCGAAATCGCGGGAACGCTGCAGGTCGAGTCCGACCTTACAAGGGCGGCGGAAAGTCTCGTAGCCATGGCTAATGAACGCGGCGGCCCGGACAACATCACCGTCGTCATTGTGCGGCTCGAAAAAGAATCCAAAGGATGGTTTTCGTGGTTGCGCCGCGGGGCGCGAAAAAATCCAGGATCAAATGGAAGGGTTGGAGGAAATTGAGATGCCGAAGCTCAGCCTCATGTTTGACAACAAAATCGTGAAAGAGGTGCCCGTGGGCAGCCGGCCCGTAACCATAGGGCGTTCTCCGGACAACGACATACTCGTTGACAATCTAGCGGTGTCCAACTATCACGCAAAAATCTATTACGAAGCCGGCCGCATGGTCATCGAAGACCTCGCCAGCCTCAATGGCACTTTTGTGAACGATCTCCGCGTGGAGCGCGCTACGCTGCACGACGGCGACAACATCCACATCGGCAAACATAAAATCAAGGTCGATACCAGCGGCGATGCACCACTAGCCTGGGACACTGGCCGCAAAACGGCCGCGCCGCGCATCAACGAAACGATGGTTCTGGACACTAAGGAACGCCGCCAGATGCTCCAGCAAGCCGCCGCCATGGGCGAATCGATGCAGTTTGCCGGCGCGCGCATGAAGGTCCCAACGCTGATCGTTCTTGGCGGTAAGACCGACCAGAAAGAATATGTGCTGACCAACAAACTCACGGTTATCGGGAAATCCGTCATGGCCACCGTTAAGCTGAAGGGCTGGTTTAAGCCGCAGATGGCTGCGCAGATCAACCAGCGCGACGACGGCTTCTACCTCGGTCCTGGCGACAAGGTGCCCACCGTCAACGGCAATCCTGTTTCCGGGCCTGTGCGTTTGAACGACGGCGATCTCGTTGAGGTTTCCGGCGTGCGGCTGAACTTCATCTTCCGCGAGTAGCGCACGAACCGCGATGGCTGCTCCGTCAGCAGGCTTCTGGCAACGGCGGGGCGCACTCGGCCTCTACGAATTGCTACTGACGTGGTGGCGCCACCGCGTTTCCTTTCTTATTTCCGTCGCTATCACGCTTGGGTCAATGACTCTCTACTATTTCACCTTCTTCGGAGAACACCCCACTCCCATGTTTCAATTCCTCCAGCGAGTGGAGTACAACACCCTGGACACGCGATTTCGCTCACGTCCCCTAAAAAAGACTCCGCCCGATCCGCGCATCGTCATCGTTGAAATTGATCAGCAATCGCAGGAAGTTCTGGGCAAATGGCCGTTCTCGCGTTCCAATTTTGCCACCATGCTTGACGCGCTGCGCGAGGACGGAGCGAAGGTCGTAGCCTTCGATGTCACTTTCGACAAGCCCGACCGTACCGCTGACCCTGTGCGCGCGCTTTGGGCGGAACTCGAGGAGCGAAAGAAACGCGGAGAGTCCGTCGACCCGAAACTGGAAGCGGAAGTCCGAAATCTGGCGGCCAAATACGATGCTGATAAACGATTCTCGGAAGCCCTCGACCGGTTTGGCTCAGTGGTGCTCGGAAATTTCTTCCTGACCGCGGACCAACTTACGGGAATTGACAGCAAGACTCTCGATGAATATGACGAACTGATTGAATGGTTTTCCATCGGGCGGAATGCTTTGCATCAAGAAGCCGGAAAGCACGATTTCGCCGAACTTGTAGGACGCTACAAGAGAGATGATCTTCTTTTTGCCGCGAATGTCGCGAACATTCCGGAGCTGGCAAATCCGGACAAAAGTGAAAAAACCGCCATGGGTTTCTTTAATGAACCATCCGACGAAGACGGCGTAGTACGCCGCTCGTTGCTGGTCTTGCCCTTTGGGAGATCCAAGGAAATCAACGAATGGCAGATGTACGGTTCGCTCGAGGTGCAAGCGATTCGATTGTATCTTGGGGTCCGCTCGGACCAGGTGACCGTTCAATTCGACCAGACCGGCGTGGTCCGCCTCGACTTTGGTTCCGCTTTGCAGTTAAAGACAGATGCAACCGGCCGCAACCAAATTAATTATCACGGACCGAAAAGAACCTATCCTTACCATTCGGTGGCCGACGTCGTTCAGCGAAAGTTTCAGCAAGGCATTTTTAAAGACAAAATTGTTCTAGTTGGCGCTTCGGCTACGGGCATCGCCGATCTGCGCACTCCTCCGTACGGAGAGAACGACTATCCCGGCGTAGAAATTCACGCCAACGTCATCGACAACATGCTGCACCAAAATTTCCTTGTGCGTGGAGTAAAGCAGCAAATGTGGGATGGCATTTTGATCTTGCTCTTCGGCCTCCCACTGGGAATCTGGATGGCTCTCGTCTCTCCACGCTGGATGTGGTTTGGCATCGCCCTGTTCGTGCCGCTTGTGGCCGCAGACTACTACTCGTTTCTGCGGGGTTGGTGGCTTAATTTCACGATTCCTGCTTTGACCCTCAGCGCCAACGTTTTGCTCGTTTCGCTCTACCGCTCGCTGTTCGAGGAAAAAGAAAAACGTCGTGTGCGATCCGCGTTCGGCCAATACCTCAGCCCGGAAGTGATTCGGCGGCTGCTCGTCAATCCACAGCTTGTCGAACCGAAAAAAACCGACATTACCGTGATGTTCAGCGACATCCGCGGATTCACCACCATTTCCGAAAAGCTCGACGCCCAGGACCTGGCCCTCTTCCTCAACCAATATCTCTCGGACATGACCGGCCTCGTTTTCGAGCACCACGGCACGCTCGACAAATACATCGGCGACGCGGTGATGGCCTTTTGGGGCGCGCCGTTCGAAGAACCGGGGCATGCGGGCAGAGCTTGCTACACCGCGCTGAAAATGATGGAGCGCGTCCGCGAGATGCAGAAGAAATGGGAAGCGGAGGGCAAACCCCATCTCGATATTGGCATCGGCCTGAACACCGGTGTGGCCAGCGTCGGCAACATGGGCTCGGCGCTTCGCTACGGGTACACCGCCCTCGGCGACACCGTGAATCTCTCATCGCGCCTCGAAGGTCTGAACAAAGACTACGGCACGCATATCCTGGTCAACGAAACCACCTACGCCGCCGCCAAGGACGACGGCTTCCTTTTTCGCGAACTCGATCTCATCCGCGTGAAGGGCAAGCTCCAGCCAGTCGTCATCTATGAACTCATCGGCCGCGCCACGGAGAATTCCACCTACGGAACGGCAGAAGAAGTGCGCCAGCGTCTTGAGCTCTTTCGCCAGGCTCACGAACTCTACCGTAAGCGCCGGTGGGAAGACGCGCAGAAATCTTTTCAAATCATCCTGGACCAGTGGCCCGATGACGGCCCCTCGCGTACGTACTGGAAGCGCTGTCAGGACTACCTCTTCGACGAACCGCCTTCCGGCTGGGATGGCGTCTTCACCATGACCCATAAATAGTTTTTATCGCGAGTCTTACCGCCGCTTGGCCCGGCCCTACCCTAAGGCAAAGAGCGCCATCCAAATTGGATGGAGCGGTCTATGTGCCTTGTGTCAGAATGTCTGCATCGAACAGGTGTGGCCTTACGGGGAGCAGTGCCTTTCGATCACTAACTGTTACAAAGCGCGGGACTTAATCGGTGACCCAGCGCAGACCGATGAGGGCCGTACCCAAACAAACGCTCTCAGGAATCTAAGTGAAACTGGCGATGGAGGGGCGGCCAGGCGAGAGCTTCGCCCTCCCAAAGTAAGGTGGCGGCTAAGAATTTATGTGGATTGTCCGGCTAGCACTACGAAGGCCATACACGTTTGTGGTGATGGCGCTCGCCATTATCCTGCTGTTTCCGGTGGTGCTGCTGCGCACACCTGTCGACATTTTCCCCGACATCGATATCCCGGTCATCTCTCTGGTGTGGACTTACAACGGCCTGCAACCTCAGGAGATGGAGCAACGCATCACCTCCAACGTCGAGCGTGGTGTGACAACATTGGTGAATGATGTCGAGCACATCGAATCACAATCGCTCAATGGCATCGCCATCATCAAGGTCTACTTCCAGCCAGGCGCCAATATTCAGACGGCTCTGGCCCAGACCGCTGCTATATCGCAAACCTTTTTGCGTTTCCTGCCGCCCGGGACCACGCCGCCCTTGGTGATCATCTATTCGGCTTCGACCGTGCCGGTCATTCAGATCGGCCTGACCAGCGAAACGCTCAGCGAGCAGCAGCTTTTCGATTTCGGCAACTTTTTTATCCGCACGCAGTTGGCCACCGTTCCTGGCGCCGCCACGCCGTTCCCCTATGGAGGCAAGCAGCGAATCGTCAGCGTCGACATCGACCCGACAGCGCTTCAAGCCAAAGGACTTTCCGCGGTTGATATCGTAAACGCCGTGAACGTGCAAAACCTGATTTTGCCTACCGGCACCGCGAAGCTGGGCACCCTTGAATACAACGTGGAGATGAACGGCAGCCCGCAATCCGTCGCGGAACTGAACGATCTTCCGGTCAAGACCGTGAACGGTGCAACGATTTACATGAAAGACGTCGCACACGTACGCGACGGATTTTCCCCGCAGACCAATATCGTCCTATCGAACGGCCAGCGTGGCGTGCTAATGAGCATTTACAAAACGGGCAGTGCTTCCACCATCGAAATCGTCGACAACGTGAAGCGCATGCTCGAGTACAACAAGGGCTCGATCCCCGATGGCATGCACATCTCCACGTTCTTCGACCAGTCGCTCTATGTGCGCGCGTCCATCGAAGGCGTCATCCGTGAAGCGATCATCGCCGCCTGTCTGACAGCGGTCATGATTCTGCTCTTCCTCGGCAACTGGAAAAGCACGCTGATCATTGCCGTCTCGATCCCGCTGTCCATTCTGGTGAGCATTCTCTGCCTCAGTGCCCTCGGCCAGTCCATCAATATCATGACCCTCGGCGGCCTGGCGCTCGCTGTCGGCATCCTGGTTGACGACGCCACGGTGGAAATCGAAAACATCAATCGTAACCTGGCGATGGGCAAGGAAACGGTCCAGGCGATCCTTGACGGCGCGCAGCAAATTGCCGTGCCGGCGTTTGTTTCCACGCTGTGCATTTGTATCGTGTTCATCCCGATGTTTTTTCTGTCCGGGGTGGCCAAGTTCCTGTTCGTGCCGCTGGCCGAAGCCGTGAGCTTCGCCATGCTGGCTTCTTACATGTGGTCGCGCACCATCGTGCCCACGCTGGCCATGTATCTTCTGAGTTCGGACGACGAGTATCACTCCGAGGAGCACATCGGAGAAAAGATGGGCTTCTTCCGCCGCTATCAACAGGGCTTCGAGCGGAATTTTGAGAAATTCAGGGAAGGCTATCGCGGCGCCTTGGGGGCCGCTCTGCGCTCGCCAGGAATCTTCTCGGCTTGCTTTCTGACCTTCTGCATTTTGTCGGTGACGCTCGTCGGCGTCCTCGGCCGCGATTTTTTTCCAAAGGTTGATGCGGGACAAATTCGCATGCACATGCGCGCTCGCACTGGTCTGCGCATCGAGGAAACGGCGCGTCTCGCCGACCAGGTAAATGGCATCATCCGTGAAACCATCCCGAAGGAAGAGCTGACCACGATTCTCGACAATATCGGCTTGCCTTACAGCGGCATCAACCTGACTTACAGTAATTCGGGCACCATTGGTAGTTCCGACGCGGAATTTCTCGTCCAGTTGAAGGAAGTCCGCGGCAAGCCCACCGGCATGTACATCAATGAATTGCGCGAGAAGCTTCCGCAACGCTTTCCCGGCGTGCAGTTTTTCTTTCAACCCGCGGATATCGTGACGCAAATCCTGAACTTCGGGACTCCCGCGCCGATCGATGTGGAAGTCACCGGTGCGAACCAGCGCGGAAATTATCTGATCGGGGAAAAATTGGCCAACGAGTTCCGGCACATTCCTGGCGCGGTGGATGTGCACGTCCAGCAGGCTTTTGACAATCCCACGCTGTACATGGAGATCGACCGGGCTCGTGCGCAATCCGTGGGCATGCAGTCGCGCGACGTGGCTCAAAACGTTCTTGTTTCGCTGAGCTCCAGCTTCCAGACCGCGCCGGCCTTCTGGCTGGATCCGAAAAATGGCGTGGAGTACTCCGTCGCCGTGCAGGAACCGCAGTATCGCGTGGACTCTTACCAGGCGCTTCAAAATACCCCCATTAGCGGCAGCATGCCGGGTGCGCGGCCGCAAATTCTGGGAAACCTGGTGACCACCTCGACGACCGCGCGCCCGGCCGAAGTGTCGCACTACACCACGCAACCCATGATCAACGTCTATGCGTCCGTGGACGGGCGCGACCTCGGCGGCGTCGCTGACGTGGTGGAACAGCGCGTGCACGCCATCGAGAAGGATTTGCCGAAGGGCAGCCACATTGTCATTCGTGGCCAGGTGCAGACTATGAAGAGTTCTTTCGCCGGCCTGGGCATCGGCTTGATTGGGGCCATCGTGCTCGCTTACCTCCTGATCGTTGTCAATTTCCAGTCCTGGCTCGATCCGTTCATCATCATTACGGCGTTGCCCGGAGCACTAGCGGGCATCTGCTGGACGCTGCTGCTGACGCACACCACCCTAAACGTCCCGTCGTTGACCGGCGCGATCATGTGCATGGGCGTGGCCACAGCGAACAGTATCTTGATGGTCTCCTTCGCGCGCGAACAGCTGGATGAGGGCAAGAATGCGCGGGATGCGGCCATCGAAGCCGGCTTCGTGCGAATCCGCCCCGTGCTGATGACCGCGCTGGCGATGATCATCGGCATGGTGCCCATGGCCGTGGGCCTCGGCGAAGGCGGCGAGCAAAATGCGCCGCTGGGCCGCGCCGTGATAGGCGGGCTGGTCTTTGCTACCTTTGCAACGCTTTTCTTTGTGCCGTGCGTTTTCTCGATGATTCACGGACGCCGCGCGCGCAGATCGGCGCAGCACGGATCGCCGTCGCCGGCAACGACCTGACATTTTTCTTTCTGGAACTGAAAGCGGGGATAGGTAATTATGGAACGCGGAGTTCAGATGGATCCTGCAGATCAAGAGCAACCGAGGCAAAGGGGCAACCGGGTTTTCACGATTCTCTTCCTTGTCGTGATTGTGCTAGTGGTTCTTGGCGCATTTACGCTCTTTCAGCGCCGCACTCAATATCAAGCGCTGGCTAAGGAAACGGAAACGCTGGCGATTCCCACTGTGGCCGTGATTCATGCCGGCGTGGAATCGGCGGAGGAGGACCTTGTCCTCCCTGGCGCCATGCAAGCCTATGTCGAGTCGCCCATCTATGCGCGCACCAACGGCTACCTGAAGAAGTGGTATCACGACATCGGGAGCCGCATACGGCAAGGCGATTTGCTTGCGGACATCGACACGCCGGAAGTGGATCAGCAATTGTCTCAGGCGCGCGCCGACCTGAATACCTCGCAGGCCAATGCGAATCTGTCCAAGATCACCGCGGCCCGGTTCCAGGAACTCATCAAAACCGACGGCGTCTCCAAGCAGGAAGTCGATAACGCGGTCGGTGACCTGGAAGCCAAAGTCGCCAACGTAAAATCCGCGGAAGCCAATGTGCGGCGGCTTGAGGAATTGGAATCCTTCAAGCACGTTTATGCTCCCTTTAGCGGGGTCATCACTCGGCGCAACGTCGATACCGGTACGTTGATCAACGCCGGCAACGGCGGCGCGTCGCAGCAACTCTTCGTTCTCGCGCAGACCGATCCCATTCGCGTGTATGTAAGCGTGCCGGAAGCTTATGCGCCCTCAATTCACGCGGGGCTCGGCGCTTTTCTGGAGCTTACGCAATATCCCAGCCAGAAATTTACCGGCAAGGTGGTGCGCACCGCGGAGTCCATCGACCCCGGCACGCGAACCCTGCTCACCGAAGTGGACGTGCCGAATCACACTGGCGCGTTGCTTCCCGGCGGTTACTCGCAAGCTCACCTGCAGGTGAAGGTGACCGGTGCCCGCCTCGCCGTTCCCGTTAACGCGTTGCTGTTCCGGTCGGAAGGCCTGCGCGCGGTGGTGGTGGATGCCAATCATCGAGCGCACCTCCGCGCGATTACTGTGGGCCGCGACTATGGCACTACTCTCGAAGTCCTTCAGGGGCTCGACGTCAGCGACTGGATCGTGCTGAATCCCGCAGATTCCCTCGATGACGGGCAGGAAGTTCGCGTAAGGGAAATTGCAGTGAACCGCGCGCCGAGTCAGCCAGCTCCGCAGCAACCTCCCGCTCCGGCGGCCAAGAAACAATAATGAAACGCATCAAGCAATTTCTTGCTGTGTCGGGACTTGGTGTTTGCGCCCTCGCCGGTGGTTGCACCGTCGGGCCAAACTATAAGCGCGTCGCCGCGCCCGTGCCGGCCAAATGGGATGTCTCCGAGCCCTGGCGCGAAAGCGCCCCCAAGGACGGTGTTGCCAAAGGCGAGTGGTGGAGCGCTTTTCACGATGACGAATTGAGCGGGCTGGAAAAACAAGCGCTCGATGCAAACCAGACCATCAAGATTTCCACCGCGCGGCTGGAACAGGCACGGGCCTCCGCTGCGGTACAGGTCGCGACGCAATTTCCCAGTCTTGCGACCGCTCCCAGTGCCGAACGTCAGCGGCTTTCTGGAAACCGGCCCGCCAACAGCAACTTCCCCGTAGCTTCACCTGTGTCGCAATCCAATTTTGTCCTGCCTTTCACCGTCGGCTACGAAGTGGATTTGTTCGGGCGTCGCCGACGCAGCATTGAAGCGGCTCAGGCGTCCTATCAGGCAAGCGCCGCCGATCTAGAAAATGTGCGGCTGGTGATCACCGCGGAGCTCGCCGGCGATTATTTCACGCTGCGCCAGCTCGATACCGAGATCGGAATTCTGAACCGCACCGTGGAGACGCTGCGGAAGGGTTTGCAACTGGTGGATTCCCGCCACAAAGGCGGCGTAGCCTCGGGGCTCGACGTTGCCGAAGAAGAGACGCTCTTAAATACCACGCGAACGCAGGCCATTCTGCTGCAACAGCAAAGAAAACAGTTCGAAGACGCCATCGCCGTGCTGGTCGGAAGGCCTGCGCCGGACTTTCATCTTTCGCCAAAGGAACTTCAGGATGCGCCGCCTGCGCTGGATGCCGGGCTTCCTTCCGATCTGCTGGAGCGCCGGCCGGACATCGCGGAAGCCGAGCGGCAAATGGCCGTGGCCAACGCACAAATCGGCATCGCTCGCGCCGCCTACTATCCGTCGCTGAATCTTTTTGGAACTGGCGGGTGGCAAGCCGCTGACATCGCCAAGCTGATTAACGTGCAGAGCACCTTCTGGGCAGTCGGGGCCAACGTCGCGGAAAGCATATTCACAGGTGGGTCCCGGCGCGCGCAAGTGCAATTCGCCAAAGCGGGCTACGACGCCAACGTGGCTGCTTATCGCGACAGCGTTCTGAATGCGTTTCGCGAAGTACAGGACGACGTTACCGGCTTGACGGTCTTGGATCAGGCGAATCAGGCGCAGCAGCAGGCCGTCGATTCGGCGCGGCGCACCCTGGACATTGCCAGCAGCCGCTACACGGGCGGCCTCGTGAATTACCTGGATGTCGTAAACGCGCAACAAAATCTTTTGAATAATGAACAGGAGCTTGCCGTGATTCACGGACAGCGCCTGGTAACGAGCGTGCTCCTCATCAAGGCCCTTGGCGGCGGATGGGATGCCTCCAGCCTTTCTGCCGTGCAAGTAAAGCCGAAATGGAAGGACGTTGTTGCTCCTTGAAATCGAATCGATCGTCTGAAGAAATCTGTACGGCTGATAGTTGCGGCTTCAGCTCAATTCCGGAATTAATTCACAAATTTCTTTAGTAACTACCGTTTTGACCTCAGTTGAAACGATTCGTCGTGAAACCGTAGGTGTTACCGCTAATCGCCAGCAATTGCGGAATCGCCGACAGCCTGTGCCATCTTCTGGAGTGCGCCATTTTCCAGCTGACCCAGTTCAGGCCGGTAGCCAGCGCGAAGCCGCTTGCGTAATAGGCGGGTGCGGGTAGCTTCACCAGCGGTCTTGCCAGCGGATCCGCTTCGTACCACCACGGATATTTTCTTTGTTTGAGCGTTTCATGCATGTCCGCAAAACTCGCCCCGTAGACTCCCGCGCTCAGAATTACAAATTGCATGCTGTGGGTGCGCACCGACGGCAGTGGTTTTGCTTCATTGCTCCCTTTCAATCGAATCGGTGCCGGCACTTCCGCTTTAAGATCGGCTCTATTGACGGCAGGTGCGAAGACGTTTGGCCGGATGACGGGTTCATCGGAAAGCATCTGGGCTTCGCCGCCGGTGGCAAAACAAACGATTGTGAGACCCGCTGCCCCGACGATATTTCGACATTTCATAAGGACTCGCTAACATTTCCTGAATACACACCGATCTACTTGGCAATCCGCTGCCCATCGAACATGGAGACACACATAGCCACGACCTCCGCTTGCTGCTATCACAGAAATTCACTGATTTGCTGTAGTTGCGGGTCTTTGCAGGAATACGCTTCTTGGGATCTTCGTCTTAGAAGGCGAAACACAATAACCATTGGGCGTGTTTCAATCCAGCACGCTGTACCGTGGCAAAGCAATTCACGTCAGATGAGAGTTTTCTTAGGGATTTCCCGTATCGTGTGCCGAAACCACCCGGCCATATTGCGAGGCTCGGCTGAGGCGGTCAAACATCTGGTACGCCGCTGTCGCGATTCTCACAATCGCGTCCCCGCCGTCTTTTTCGCGCCGTAAGTAAGTTGTCATCACACTGATGGCGAATGGCCGGTTGCCCGTGAAAACGATGCCGGAATCATTGCGCACGCCCTCCAGCTCCCCGGGCTTGTTGGCGATGCGCAAATCTTCGGGTAGTTCGCGCGGAATGTAACTCTCCTTGTGTACGCTAAGCAGTTCGAAAAAATCGTCGGTCATCTGTTTATTCAACACTTTCCCGCGGTACAAATCTTCCAGTAGCATCGCCATCTCGCGCGGCGTGGCGATATTCTCGCGGCCTTCCGACGCAGCTTTGACGTCCATCATTTTCCGCCGCAGCCGCGTGTGCGTCAGGCCCAGCGAATCGAGCAGCGCATTCACGTTCTCCATGCCGATGCGGTCGATGATGATATTGGTGGCGGAATTGTCGCTCACGGAAATCATCAGTGCGGCCACGTCGCGAATCGTCAACCTCGTCACGCCAGGAGTGAGCGCATTGGCAATTCCGCTCCCGGCAACAAGATCGGAAGCTTGCAGCGTGTAGAGATCTCCAAGCTTGATTTTGCCCTGCTGCGCTTGGCGGTAGAGTTCCGCAAGTATCGCGATCTTGATGGAACTGGCGGTGGGAAGCACTTCATCGGCATGGAGAAAATATTTTTGCCCGGTTGTGAGATCCAGAATCGCGACACCGAGAACACCGTCAAGACTGTGGTCCACCCCGCTGATAGTCGCTTCCAGCTTTTGCCAGAGGAATTGCTCTTTCTCTTGAGCCGCTTTGTCAGTTTTTTCTGTACCGGCTTGCTGCGCGCAAGACGGCGCTGGCGTCCAAATCAAGGCGGCGAGCAAAGCGGGAAAGCACAGTCGTTTCAGCACGGTGACCTCCGGGTCAGCCGGATTATAAGGCCGAATGGGCGTGACCGCGGAAAATCCGCCAAACTAAACTCACGGCAACAATCTCAGTGCCAACCCACCGGGGGCGCTAACCGGGCATGGGACGTGCCTACTGTGAAACGCGTGATTCTTGACTATGGAAGGAAGCGGCCGAAAAGGCGAGAATAACCACAGGCACCCACCCGCCTGCGGAATGCTGCACCGATCCACATGGGGAAACTGAGCTAGAAAAAATCGGCCGGCACCGCACTTCCAGGAGAGACGGAACTCATGCGCAAAATCCTAATGGGAATATGGTTCATGGCTTTGGCGGGAACGCTTTCCATCGCCGCGCCGCCCCAGGACCGCGACGACCACCGCGATCGGGACGATCGTCACGACAACGGGAAGCACAAAGGACAGGACAAGCACGACGATCGCGACCGCCATGACAATGGCAATCACAAGGGTTGGGATAATCCCCACAACCCCCATGCCAATTGGGATGCCGACCACGACCGCGTCCAGCCGGGGCGCGCTTATCCCCACGGCCGTTACGAGCATGTGCGAAGCGACTTCGTCGCCCGGCGCATGGATTTCCGCACCCGCCGTGTTGAGCTCTACGACAATTCGAGCTGGGTGGTCGCTTCCTACGACCTCGACCGCTGCCGCGATTGGCAGTGGGACCACGACCGCGTCTACGTCTACGACGACGATCATCACCCTGGCTGGTACTTGCTCTTCAACGCCCGCCTCGGCCGTTACGTCCACGTCGAATACTTCGGCGTGCACTGAAATTCACGGAGCCTGTGGCATTCGCCAGTGAAACGAAAACGCCGTGAGAAGCGGTTGCTCCGCGCGGCGTTTTTCTTCAATTGCTCTTCGCAAGCCGCTCCCTAGATCGGCACCCGATCGAGCGGTACGATGAACTGAATCCCCGGAATCTGCTTCGAATGCAACCGCGCATCGTTGGTGATGAACAAATCCACTCCGGTCGAAGCCGCACACGCCAGTTGAATCGTGTCCGGGGGACGCAGCGAGCGATCCGCCCGCAACCGCGCGTAAGCCAAAGCAGCCTTCTCCTCGAAAGGGATCACCACTGCCGTGGTAGCAATCAGTTTCTGGTAATAGGCGACTGCCTTTGCGTCATGATTTTGCATCGGCTTTACGAGAATCTCACCAAGCGTGATGGCGGAAGTCAAAAGCTGATCGTTGCGCGCCAGCATCTTATTCCGAAGTGCCACGACTTGAGTCGAGAATTTACCCGAGCCTTCGAAGAGATAGATGAAGATATTCGTGTCCCAAAAAATGCGGCTCATTCCCAGCCGTCTCGCAGCCGATTGACATATTCGTCCGCATGCTCATCGGCCCAAATGTGCTTGCCCGATCCACGCGACTGCAGAAGCGGATCCGTTTCTGCAAGATCTTGCCTGGCCGCTGCATACCATTCGCGATACCACTTCAGGAGCTCCGCATATTCCGCGGGAACATCTTCAGGGTCGGGAGTAGTTTTTGAGCCTTCCCGGTCTGGATGATAGGGATCCCCAATTCGGTAAAGCCGTCGGCGGCCTTCAGTGGTTTCATAGAGAAGGCGGTAACGGCCCGGATTGGGCGGGCGGTTGGCAACGCAATGCAATACGGCATGGACATAAACGCCGGGACGAAGCGGCTCGTGGAGGCCTTCGCGACGAGCGCGGTCAACTATTTCTTCAATCAAGAAATCGAGAGCCTCGGGGTGTTCACGGTGAAGGAGTGCTGTGGCAATCCAAACTTCGTCAGCGACTTTGATCTTGGCTGGAATCTGGGTCTTCATAATCCCTCTTTGCGATGTATTACATCACGACCAAGTATTATAGCAAATTCCAAGTCAATGTCAAGAAATTTTTAGATTTGCTCCATATCACACTATCTCTGGCAGAATCTATAAGTTATCGAGGAAAAATTGCGTCACGCGCTGCATCAGAACGCGGCGTGCGGGAGGGTCGCTCACTCCGTGCCCGCGGCCCGGGAAAGCCAGGACCTCCACGTACTTCCCCGCCTCGATGAGGTCGTTAATCACTGAGAGCGTGTTAGCGAAGTGCACGTTGTCGTCGCCGGTCCCGTGGGCGATCATCAGCTTGCCTTTGAGCTGAGAGGCATACTTCACGGGCGAAGAGTCCTGATAGCCTTTTTCGTTTTTCTGCGGCAGGCCAAGGTACCGTTCGGTATAGATCGAATCGTAGTAGCGCCAGTCGGTCACCGGCCCGCCCGCGAAACCCACTTTGAAATCGTCGCCGGCTTCAAACATGGCGTGCAGCGTCATGTGGCCGCCGTAGCTCCATCCCCAGATGCCGATGCGATTCCCATCGACGTATGGAAGGGACTTGAGATATTGCACTCCCTCGCGCTGGTCGGAAAGCTCTTGCGCACCCATTCGAAAGTGCAGCGGCGTTTCGAACGCATGGCCGCGTCCCGCCGAGCCGCGATTATCCAGCGAAAAAATAATGTAGCCCTTCTGCGTCATGAGTTCGTGCCACAGAAAATTGGCGCCACCCCAGGTATTTCGAACCACCTGGGCGTGCGGCCCTCCGTAGGTGTAAACCAGCACGGGATACTTTTTTTGCGCATCAAAGTTCGGCGGCTTGATGATGCTTGCGTTGAGCTGCACCCCATCGCGTGATTTTACGGTGACAAACTCCATCGGCGAGAGATGGTAGTCGGCCAACTCAGCGATCTTATTTTCATTAACGGCTGCAATGCGCGATCCATCCGCGCGGAAAAAGTCCTGGCGGGGAGGTGTCGCGACGCTCGAATACGTGTCATAGAAAGCTGCTGCATTGGGCGCAAAACTTACGGCGTGTGTCCCACTTTCTTTCGTAATGCGCACAAAGTCCTTGGGCAGGACATTTGCCCTGTGTGTGTCCTTATCCTTTGCGATTTCTAGGAATCCGCGGTCCTCGAATCCTGCCAGGTAAAGCTGCCGCTCCATCGGGGACAATTCTGTCGCGGTGAAGTAAAGAAGCCCTTTGGATTCGTCCACAGCGTCAAGTGAGGTAACTTCCCAATCTCCTTTGGTGATCTGCACGAGCTGCTTGCCGGAAAGGTCGTAGAGATAAAGATGGCGATACCCACTTTGCTCGCTTGACCACAGGAAGCGCTTGCCATCCTTCAGGAAGTAGAGATCATCACTGATGTTGACCCAGTTCGAATCACTCTGACTAAGGACGGTACGCGACTTGCCTGTGCTAGTATCGGAAACCAGGAGCTCTAGTGTGGTTTGCGTGCGATTGAGGCGCTGAATCGCAACGTGTTTGGAATCGGTGAGCCAGTTCACGCGCGGAACGTAAATGTCGGTTTCCGCTCCGATGTCCATCACTCGCGATTCCCCGCCGTTCAGCGGAGTCACAAAAACACGCACGATGGGATTCGCGCCGCCAGCCGCGGGATACCGCTCCTTCTCGGCCTCTCCGCTCGGCGACGAAAAATCGACCAGCGGATATTGCGAAACTCTGCGCTCATCCATTTCGAGATACGCAATCGCCGACGAATCCGGCGCCCACCAATACCCGTTTTTACATTCCAACTCTTCGGGATATACCCAGTCCAGCTCGCCCCTGCGAATCTCCTCCGTACCGCCTTGAGTGATCGCTCGCTCCTTGCCATCGGCAAGATTCACGACCCAAACATTGTGATCGCGCACGAAACTTACGTACCTGCCATCGGGAGAAATTTTTGGATCGGCTATTGCCGCCTTGCCGGAAACCAGCGTGCGTCCCGTTTGCGACTTCACATCCAGCCACGCCAGCGCCGTGGGGCCTTGAAACAAGATTCCAGCGCCATCCGGTGCCCATTGATATTGAGATGGCGCGCGCCGTCCCAGCCCGGTGGCTTGCGTGGGTCTCGAGGTTTCCGCCGGCAGAATAGTTTCGAGTTTGTCAGCAGCAACAAGAAGCCGTCGTTCCCCGGACGCGGCGTCCATCGCCCAAAGCTCCGTCTTGGCTTCTTTGCCCAATCCTTTCGTTTCGAAATAACTGAGCTGCTTGCCGTCGGGAGTCCATGCAAGCCCTCGCGTCAATCGCCCGCTCAAACTCGGCTGCGAATAGATGCGTTCCACGGTAAGCGCTTTTCCTCCTGTGGGAAGGGGACCTGATTGCTGGGCGGTGGCGACGGGTGGCAGCCCCGCGCAAGCAACAATTCCATGGGCAAGCAGAAGCATGGACAACGATGGGTGCCGCGATCGCATGAATTCCTCCTAAAGGGGCCCTTCATCTTAACTTGTGCTTCATCCTCGACCAACTCGGCGGTGACAGCGATGGACACGGAGCGTCCGCCCAAGCTGGTGTGCCAACATCAACAGACAGGCTTGATGTAGTCTTTGACGTCTTGACATCATTCATTCTTTATAACATCATTCTGACATGAGAACCACGCTATCCTTGGATGATGATGTTCTCGAAGAAGTACGCACATACGCTAAGAGCCGGGATGTCGCTATCGGCAAGGCTGTATCAGACCTCATACGGCGGGGATTGCACGCACCTTTGCAAACCCGCGTGGTCAACGGTTTTCACGTTGTCGAGTTACCGCCTGGCTCACCACCGGTGAGCATTGAGGACGTCAAAAAAATCCAGGATGAATTGGAGTGAAAGCCGGTTTCTTGCTGGACGTCAATGTCCTTATCGCCATGGCTTGGCCCACCCATAGTGCCCACGAGAAAGTCCAGGAATGGCTTTCGCGCCACGCACGCGAGGGGTGGGCAACATGCCCGCTCACTCAGACTGGCTTCGTCCGCATTCTCTCGAATCCCGCGTTCTCTCCGAACGCGCTCACTCCGGCCCATGCTCTCGCCCTGCTACAAGCCAACCTTGGCCATCCTGCGCACAAGTTCTGGGCTGATGAAATCAGCTTCAACGATGCACTTGAAGCGTTTCGTCCACGATTGGCGGGCCATCAACAGGTGGCCGATGCTTATTTGCTGGGACTGGCCATACACAAAAAATGTAAGCTCGCCAGCTTGGATCGTGGCCTGTTGACGCTGCTGCGGGAAAACAGCCGCGACCGAGACTCCATTGAGTTGATCTAACCGGCATCCGTTTGTGCGACTGAACGTGCCGGCGCGCCAGTGAAATACACTTTGCATCCGCAGTTTGGCTATCCGGGAGGCCAGCGGAATTGCCGTCCGCCGAGCAAGTGCAAATGGAGATGGAAGACGGATTGGCCGGCGCCGGTGCCGTTGTTTAGGACGGTGCGGTAGCCGGCAAGGAGATTGCGTTCGCGCGCGAGCTGCGCGGCCACTAGTTGCAGCTTGCCGAGCACGGCTTGATCATCGATTGCAGCGTCGGTCAACGATTCGAAGTGCTTGCGCGGGCAAATGAGGATGTGTGTGGGCGCTTGGGGGCTGATGTCCTCGAAAGCGAAGAGATCGGGATCTTCGTAGACCATCTTCGACGGAATTTTCTTCGCGGCGATCTTACAGAACAGACAGTCGGCGCTCATCGGTTCCCTCCTGCGGGTGAAACTTCATCGAGTCGCGTCACAAACGGAGTAAAACCTTCCCGGCCGTGGAGCTGCTCGCCGAATTGGTGCGCGGCATCTTCGCCGGAGATTTTGCCGACGCGCACGCGATAAAACACGCCGTCGGGCGAATCATATTGCTGGATGAAAATGGGCGAGTATGTGGCGCTGAGGCGGTCGCGCAACCGCTCGGCGTTGGTGCGGTCGCGGAAAGCGCCGACTTGCACGGTAAAAAAACCGGCGGTGGGATCGACGCCGCCGAGAACTTCCACGCGCACGGGCACAACGCCTGCACCAATCGAATCGACTTCGCGCGCAGCGGCGAGCGAAAGATCGATGATGCGATTGTCGACGAAGGGGCCGCGGTCGGTAATACGCACCACGGTGGATTTGCCATTGTTTAAGTTCGTGACGCGGACCATGGTTTCAAACGGGAGGGTGCGGTGTGCGGCGGTGAGTTTGTACATGTCGTAGACCTCGCCGTTTGAAGCGTGCCGCCCGTGAAACGGAACGCCGTACCAGGAGGCGTTGCCTTCTTCGGTGTAACCGGAAGGAGCAGGCATGGGCGCGGGTTTGGCGCGCTTCGGAGTCGGCACCGCTGTTGGCAGAGGCGCTGGAGTTTCTGGTACATCGGTGGAGCGCTTCGCGGCTTCCGCGCTTGCTCGGGGAGTTTCCGAGGGCTGCGCTGGGGGCGGCTGGCGGCGATCGGCGACCGGTTTGTGCGAGGCGCAGCCGGTGAAATTAATACAGAGGGCAGTGAGTACGCAGAGTGCACAGAGAGGAAAAAATCGCGAATGGGAAAAGTTCTTAAGAGAACCAGAACGCCGCGTGGAAATGCGCCTTCGCAAACCGGTACTGAAGAACACTGATGCCCGTAAATTCTTCAAAGGGCCGCCTGCTTCATGAAGTTGGCGGATTCTCCGGAGGCTGCGCTGCGTTGCGCGCAGAGTTACGTGCTTCAATCTTGGACGCGGCCTCGGCGAGCTTTTCAGAAACTTCGCGCAAAAACTGGGCGGTGCGCTTTTCCGTTTCCGGCGCGACTTCTTCTTTTACGAAACTCTTCACGCGATCGAGTTCTTCGTCCACTCGCTTGCCGAAATCCTCGAAATTCTTGATGCTCTTGAGCCGCGCGAACTCTTCATCGATGTGCCTGCCGAACTCTTCGAATTTGTCCATAGCGCCAGTCCCCCGGAAAAATCGCCGGAAGGAGAAGAAGACCGGCGACTTGGGTATTATAGGAACGCGGTGTGCGGGTCGCAAGGAGGAGAATTGGCGCTTCCCTATCGGTGGCAGTGGCGCGTGGAAAAATGGAAAAACGCGGTGCGCACATTTTTTGGCGGAGGCGACCAGCAACCGCGGCCGAAAATCTGCCCGGCGTGCAATGCGCTGGTCGGAATCAACGCCACGCGCTGCCACGAGTGCGGAGCGAGCCTGCGATTTTCTCTCGCTGCCCTGAGCAAGAAATTTTCCGGACTCTTTGGCGAGCAGGAAACTCCCGTGACCACGGCGCTCCTGGTCGCAAATTTTCTGATGTTCGGAATCAGTTGGGTGGCGCTCGCGAACGAATCGGGAGGCGGCGGTTTTAAAATCCTGTGGGGTATGGGCGGCGAGGCGACTTACCGTTTGGGTGCAAGCCATTGGTACCCGATATTTTATGAACACCAGTGGTGGAGGCTTGCGACGGCCATGTTTTTGCATGGCGGCTTGATACACATCGGCTTCAACATGATGTCACTGATGCAGCTCGGTCCCGCACTGGAAGAGCTCTACGGTTCTGCTCGATACTTTTTCATGTACATGTTCACGGGCATGTTTGGCTTTCTGGTCAGCGCGACATTCCATAACTATTCGCTGGGAGCAAGCGGCGGACTCCTGGGGCTGGTTGGAGTAATGCTGGCGATCACCACGAAGCGCGGCGGAGCTTACATGCGCGACTTGCGGTCAAGATTGATCTCTTCGGTGGCCATCCTCTTTGTTCTCGGATTTTCGGGGGTGGGAATCGATAACTATGCCCACTTTGCTGGATTGGCTGCGGGGTTTGGACTTGGAAAATTGTTCGCCGATCGCCAGCCGATGAATTCGAGCGAGCGCCGAACCGCGTACGCGCTGGGGTGGCTTGCCGGTCTCGTTGTGGTTGCGAGCTTTGCTTTGATGATTCTGCATTATCGCGATGCGCTGCCCGGCAGGTAGTACAGAAATCCTAGAAGACCGGTGCGAGGCTGCGCTCTTGGCGCTCGAAGCATTTTCTAAGACTCCGGCGCCGAACACCCTGAAATCTGCGATACTCTAGTTGCTCTCTCTCATGGATCCACACTCCATCGTCGTCATCAGCCTGCACACGCCCAAGGAAAAAGTTTGGGGCGAACTGCTGGCCATCGTGCCTTCGGGCATCACGCTGCGCGGCATCGATCTGAATTCCTTCGATCACTTCATCCGGCAAATCAATCAGCCGGATGGCGAGCGCATGGGCCTGCCCACGATTTTCTTTCCCATGAACCGCGTTGAGCGCATTTCTCTCGATGAACCTTCCGGGTCCATCCCTTCGATGAACGAGCTGTTCGCGCGCAAGGTGGGACGCACCCTTGCCGACTATCTCGCGCAATTCGCCTGAATTGCGTTATCCTGAATCACAATGAAAGGCCGCATCTGGACGGTTCCCAATCAAATTACTTTTTTGCGCCTCGGCTTCTTGCCGATTTTTCTGATGCTTATCGCCTACGATCGTTATCGATGGGCGCTGCTGGTTCTTGTGGTCTCCGGGCTTTCCGATGGAATTGATGGTTTGCTGGCGCGAAGCCTGAATCAGCGGTCGGCGCTCGGCGCTTATCTCGATCCCATCGCGGACAAACTTCTGCTTTCTTCTTCGTTCGTCCTTCTGGCGTTTAAGAAACAGCTGGCCTGGTGGCTCACCATTCTTGTTTTCAGCCGGGACGTGCTGATTCTGATTGTCGCCGTCGTGATTCTGCTGACCTCGGGCTACCGGCCTTTTCCGCCCAGTATTTACGGCAAGCTTACGACAGCTTCTGAAATCGTTCTCGTATTCCTGATCGTATTGGGCGCCGCATACCCCGACTACCACATCGGCGTTCTCGATCGCATATTCATTTATACGGTTACGGTTCTAAGCATCGTGTCCGGGTTCCACTATTCGTTCAGCACGGCCCGGCATCTCCACGGTTCCACACCAGAAGCAAAATAAAAACCGCAGATCATGTGGGGAGGAGCGCTATTTCTTCGCGGCTTCGTAGGCGCGGCCTAGCCAGCCGAGGGCGTCTTTCATGGCGGAAGCTTCGTCCAGTTCAAAGAAAAACCATCGTGCGCCGGACATGCCCGAAACGGTATCCACCCGGGGATCCTTCTCCAAGGAATTAAGAATGATTGGAGATGCGTCTGCGAACTTGAGCATGAGCGCCCTGGGCGATTTCATAGCGCGCGAACGCGGCAGGGCCGCAAAGATTTTTCCATCCCGGTAAAGCCCCTGGTAGCCGAACATGTTTTTCTTGGATACCCCGGACCAGCCGGAGACTTCTCCTTCGAGCATGGCGGAGAGTTCCTTCATCTCCTCATCAAGTGGAAACCATTTCGGCATCCTGGAGCGGCTGGATTTTGTTTTGGCTGCTTTTTTCTTGGATTTCATGGAACACCACTTCGCTTCGCGCTGTTGAATCCTATACGGGCATGGGTTTGGGACCGCCGGGAGGCAGAAGGAGCTTGGGTTCGGTGAGTGACTGGACCTGTTCGAGAGTGGCGTCGGGAGCGAGTTCGCGGAGGAGCAGACCGTCAGGAGTAATGTCGATGACGGCGAGTTCGGTAACGATGTGGTCGACAACTCCGACGCCGGTGAGAGGAAGCGAACATTTTTTCAGAATTTTCGGTTTATTGTCGCGGGTGGCGTGTTCCATGGCGATGAAGACGCGCTTGGCGCCGGCGACGAGATCCATGGCGCCGCCCATGCCTTTCAGCATTTTGCCGGGGATGGCCCAGTTGGCGAGTGTTCCCTTTTCATCGACCTGGAGCGCGCCGAGCACGGTGAGATCAACGTGGCCGCCGCGAATCATGGCAAAAGAATCGGCGGAAGAAAAATACGCACTGCCGGGAAGTTCGGTGACGGTTTCCTTTCCAGCGTTGATGAGGTCCGGATCAACTTCGGTTTCCAGCGGATAAGGACCGACGCCAAGCATGCCGTTTTCCGACTGTAGGATGACGTCCATGCCCTTGGGAACGTAGTTGGCGACGAGCGTGGGCATGCCAATGCCGAGATTGACGTAGTAGCCGTCGCGCAGTTCGAGAGCAATCCGCCGGGCAATTCGTTCGCGCTTCTGGTCTTCGGTTAGAGGCATAGGCGCAGTCTACTCGTTTAATTGTTTAGGAAATTCCAAGACATTCAAATCATAAACTTCGGAGATTGGGCATGGCCGTCGCGAGCAATTTGAGATGTTTTTGCCCTCTTTCGTGAAAAGCGGCGGATAGATCGATAGGGCCTCGTCGCCCGAGAGCGCTGAGACCTCGGATTGCCAGCCGTACCATCGGAGCGGTTCATAGAACTTGTCAAGATTGGAATTGAACGACCAATTCAAAAACTCGGTGTAACCTATACCGCCTAAGTTCTCCCAGCGAAGCGTGTCTGGAGCAAAATAGAAGACTTCGGTTTTTGGCCCTGGGAACCCGCCTCCATTCAATGCGAAGAATCCGCCAATGACATCGTCAGCCACAAGCCAAAAGCCTCGAGGATTGCCGTTCTCATCGCTCGAACGCCCTCGATTCCAGGCGGGCAAGGTCCGAGAAAGCTTTGGGCTGCCAGAGCCTAGGAATCGCAACCATCCATGGTCCACGAGCAATCCGCCGGTATTGTAGACGATTGCTCCCATGGGGCTACGGAGAGTAACTCCGGTATCGAGCAGGACCTGTTCCCGGTGAGCGTCGTCAGGCGAGAGGACCTCTACGTGATTCTTCGCAGCTTGAATCCAAGATTGGACCACCGGCCACGCCGGTTCATCGCCCGCAAAGGTTTCGTGAAGTGAGTGAGGGCTCATGGGTTTCGCATGGTGCGGCGTTCGATGCGCTTTTCGTACTTGGGGCCCTGGAAAATGGCGTCGATGAAGATGCCGGGCGTGTGGACTTGATTGGGGTCGAGCTGGCCAAGCTCGACGAGTTCTTCAACTTCGGCGATGACGTAGTCGGCGGCGGTGGCCATCATGGGATTGAAGTTGCGCGCGGTCTTGCGATAGATGAGATTGCCCCAGCGGTCGCCTTTCCAGGCTTTGATGAAAGCGAAATCGCCGCGCAGGGCGCGCTCCATGACGTATTTGCGGCCGTCGAATTCGCGGGTTTCCTTTCCTTCGGCGACCATGGTGCCGTAGCCGGTGGGGGTGTAGAAGGCGGGGATGCCGGCACCTCCGGCACGGAGGCGCTCGCTCAGCGTGCCCTGAGGGTTCAGTTCCACTTGCAATTCCCCGCTCAGGACCAGTTGCTCGAAGAGTTTGTTTTCGCCGACGTAGGTGGAGATCATCTTCTTGACCTGGCGCTGCTGGAGCAGGACGCCGATGCCGAAATCGTCGACGCCGGCGTTGTTGCTGACGATGGTGAGGTCTTTGGTGCCTTTGCGGCGGATGGCGGCGATGAGATTCTCTGGGATGCCGCAGAGGCCGAAGCCGCCCATGAGGATGGTGGCGCCGTCGCGTATTTTATCGATGGCGGCGTCGGCCGAGGCGATGCGTTTGTCCATGCGTGCTCCGGAGTGGTCGCCAGGGAGTTTACTGCATCCGATGATGGAACGTGAAGAGTAGGTGAGGTTACTTGCGGTTCGCGTCCGATACTCCGTGAGTGATGGGCAGTTTCCGGCAGCACCTTTTTGGCAGTCCTAGTTAACAATAGCTGGGCACCCCCTCCCCAGTTTTTCAAAAGTGTTCATTTTAAAGGGAGATAAAGTCCTTTAGAATGAACACTTCCAGAAGTGTTCATTCTAAAGATAGTTAGAGCAGATATTATAAGACACTATTGCGACTGTTGATTCTAGACGAGTTAGCGGAGATTGGCGAAGAACGCTCAGCGCATGCTAGGCCGAAAACTCGAGAACCATCGAGCATTTGGGTGATCCAAAAACCTCCCGGAGTAAGGATTGAAACAAGGAAGGAAAGCCCCACACAAGGTGGAAGCGCACTAGTCTACGCCTCTAATATACAGGGATATTGACCCCGTTGTCAATGGGAAAATTCAATCGGCGAGAAGAGCGGCCCGCCCGCCGCGGCGGGCGGCCGCTACAGAGCCGGGAGGTAGATTTTTGGAGGAGAGGCTGATTAGGCCGGCTGGAGGACGCGGACTTCGTAGGCGTCGAGGCCGACTTTGCCGGTGTGGGTTGCGCCGGTGAGCAGGTCTTTGAATGGGCCGGGAACGGTGACGGCCTGGGTTGCGCCGGTGTGGTTCAGGAGGAAGGTCCACTCTTTGGGGCCGGACTTCCGCGTGCAGACTTCGACGCCGCGGGGGACGTCGAAGGACGATTTGATTGTGACGGACTCGAGCAAAGCGGCGAAGACTCGGGCGAGGCTTGCGGGATCGAGGTCAGCGCCGAGATAGACGGCTTTTCCATGGCCAAAAGAGTTCATGGTGATGGCGGGTTCGCCCGAGTAGGGGCCAGCCGTGTAGGTGGCCAGCACGGAGGCGGAGGAAGGCTGCAGGATGTCCGCCCAGAGGGAACAGTCGGCGTCGGGTCCAGCCAAAAGCGAGGAAAAGTTGACCCCAATCTTTTCAGTGTAAATGGGCATGTAGTCCTTGACGGTGGCGCCCATGACGTCGCGGAGCAATCCGGGCAGCGGCGTGCGCACGATCTGGCTGTTCTCGTCCTTGACTCCAAGGCGGAAACCGCCGACAAATAGGCCGCCAGTCTGGACAAATTTCCTAATATTGGCGGCTTCCTGCGGCGAGACCACATACGGCAGCGGAGCGAAGACCGCTTTGTAACGAGAGAGGTCGGACTCGGGCTGAATCACGTCGATGCCGATGTGGGTGCTGGCGATAGACGCGTACCAAGCGGTCAATTGGGAAGCGAAGGTGAGCTTGGTGTTTCCGGGCTGTATGACCGTGGCCCAGGCGGAGTTCAAGTCAAAGAAAAGCGCGGCGTTCGACACATACGAGGATTGCAGCATTTCCTGCCCGAGGGTTTTCAATTCCTTTACGGTTTGCTGGATCTCGTCGAAGCTGGGGCTCTTTGAGCGGTCGTGGTTCAGCATGCCGTGCCAGTATTCCTCGGCGCCGAAATTGGCGGTGTCCCAGCGAAAATAATTCAAGCCCATGGCGCCGTGCGCGATGGCTTGATAGGTCCAGAGGCGAATTTGTCCTTTGCGTGGCGGCGGGGAGAAAAAGCTCTGGCCGGCTTTGCCGGACTGCTCTTCCATGATCATGAAGGGCTTGCCGTCTTTGACGCCACGCATGGAATCGTGGCCGAGGGAGATCATCGTAGCAACAGCATCGGGCGAGCCGCCCGGGATGAACATCTGGGCGAAGCCGGGGTAATTATCGTGGCAGACGAAGTCGAGGTTCTTGTACATCTCGTGTAGATCGATGGTATCGAGCGGGGCGCCAACGTTGTTGGTGGTGACGAAATGTTTGGGGCAGGTTTTGCGGAGGATGGCGAGCTGCTCTTCGAGAAAAGAAGCGTTGGCGTAAGACTGGTAGCGGTCGTAGTCGAGAGCGAGGCCGGGATTAGGATCGCCATTGGAAGGCAATGGGACGGGAATCTGGGTAAAGTCGGTGTAGACCTGGCTCCAGAAAGCGGTTCCCCACTTGGAGTTGATTTCGTCGAGAGTGCCGTATTTTATGCGCAGCCAGTCCTGGAAACCGGCGCGGCAGAATTTGCAGTAGCAACGGCCCCAGCGCTGGAGCGTGAATTCGTTGTCGATTTGCCAGCCGATGACGCCTGGGGTGTCGGCAAAGGAGCGGGCCATTTCCGTGGCGATGTCCAGCGACAGGCGGCGATAGACTTTGTTGGTGGGGCAAGTGAAGCGGCGGCCTCCCGGAGACACGGTCATGCCTTGATCATTGACCATGAGGATGTCCGGATATTTGGCGGTGAGCCACGGTGGAGGAGCCGCTGAAGGAGTGCCAAGAATCACCTGAATGCCGTGCTTTTGGAGTGTCACGACGGCGCGATGAAGCCAGGCAAAGTCAAACTTGGCTTCGGAAGGCTCCATCAAGGACCAGGCGAATTCGGCGACGCGGACATTGGTGAAGCCGGTCTCGGCGATCATGCGGGCGTCTTCTTCCCATAAAGTTTCGGGCGTTTGATCGGGATAGTAGTCCACGCCCAAGAGCATCACGGAAGGCACTGAGGAATCGGATATGCCGCGAGCGGAAAGCGCCCAGAGCGGCGCACGCGCACCTGCGGCGGCAAACAGAGCGCTGGCGTTGGCGAGAAAAAGTCTTCGAGTGATCACGTTTGGTGTGACCTCATTTCCTGGAATTACGAATGAGCCTGAAGGCCGATGGATGAAACGCCATCTTCTACGGCGGCCTGAGAGTTGTCAAGAAATTGGGACTGTGAAATACGGGACCCATATTGCTATCCGCTTTAGAGAGAGCGAAGAAGTTTGTAGAGTTCGTTGGCGGAGTCGAAGTCGGCTTCGAGTTCGCGGGTGGCAAGTTTTTCGCGCAGATCGTCGAGACGGCGGGCGAAAAGATCGAGTGCGGCGGAGAGGACTTCCTGATTGGTGAGGACGATGTCGCGCCAGGTGGAGTAGGGGCTGCCGGCGAGGCGCAGGGAATCACGGAGCCCCGGGCCGGCGAGCGTGATGGGGAGGCCATTCTCGTCGAGGCGGTCGTAGAGAAATCCGGCGAGGGCGACGGCGGCGAGTTGCGGGAGGTGCGAGGCCAGGCCGACGGCGTAATCGTGTTGCTGGGCGCCGAGCCAGAGGGGGCGAGCGCCAATTTTTTCGAGGATTTTGACGAAGGCGGAAATGCGGGGATCGTGCGCGGTCGGGGGTTCATTCGAAGAGGAAGAAGAACGCGTTTCCCGACTTGGTTGAGACAGGTTCCGACGCGCGACTACAGATTCGGGAGACTTGGCGATCAGGGCGTAAGTGTTTTCGCGGAACAGGTCGGCATTCGCGTGTGCGATTCCGGGGAGTTCCCTGCCGGCCATGGGATGTCCGCCGAGAAAGAGTGGGCCTCTTTCGCCTGCGAAAAGTTCTTCAGCAGTCTGGGAGATGCGGACTTTGGTGCTGCAGGCATCGGTGACGAGCGCGTGAGACGGGGCCTGGCGCGCGATTTCTGGGAGAAGATCGATGGTTGCGGCGATGGGAAGCGCTAGGTAGATCAGATCGGCTTTGTGCAGGGCGGGGGCGAGGTCGCCAGAAAACGCTTCGTCTAGCGCGCCGCGAGTTTTCGCTTCGCGGACAACGTCGGGGCGGTCCCAGCCGGAGATATGCATCTCCGTGGTGTACTTGCGGAGCGCGAGTGCAAAGGAGCCACCGATGAGCCCGGTGCCGAGAATCGTGACGCGCGAGATGAGGTGACCAGCCGGCATTGTCAGGCGATACGGCGGCCGATGGCGGGGGCGATGATGCGGAGTTCGCCCATGAGTTGCGCGAATTGGCCGGGCTCGAGAGATTGCGCGCCGTCGGAGAGGGCGTGGTCGGGATCGTTGTGGACTTCGATGAGCAGGCCGTCGGCGCCGGCGGCGACGGCGGCGCGGGCCATGGGCGCCACTTTGTCGCGGCGGCCCGTGCCGTGCGAAGGATCGGCAAGCATCGGCAAGTGGGAAAGTTTTTTGATGACGGGGATGGCGGCAATGTCGAAGGTATTGCGCGTGTAGGTTTCAAACGTGCGAATGCCACGCTCGCAGAGAATGACGTTGTAATTGCCGCCAGCGAGAATGTATTCCGCGCTCATGAGGAGTTCTTCCATCGTTGCCGACATGCCGCGCTTGAGAAGAACGGGTTTGCGGATTTCGCCGAGAGCGCGAAGGAGATAGTAATTTTGCATGTTGCGCGCGCCCACTTGGAAGATGTCGACGTAACCCATCATCATCTGAATCTGCGAGGCGTCCATCACTTCGCTGATGGTGAAGAGGCCGAATTTGTCGGCGGCTTCGCGCATCAGCTGGAGGCCGGGTTCGCCCATGCCCTGGAAGGCGTAAGGAGAAGTGCGCGGCTTGAAGGCTCCGCCGCGCAAGATTTTTGCACCGGCTTTGGAAACGCTTTCCGCGACCGAAAAAATTTGTTCGCGCGATTCGACGGAGCACGGACCGGCGGCGATGGCGACTTCTGGGCCGCCGATTTTGACGCCGCGGCCGAGATCGACGATGGTGCCTTCGGGCTTGAATTGGCGGCTGGCTAATTTAAAGGGCTGGGTGATGCGCACGACCTCGCGCACGCCCTCCAGCAATTCGAAGTCGCGATGATCGAAATCGCGATGAACGCCGACGGCGCCGAGAACCGTGTGCGATTCACCTGTGGAACGATGAACGTTGAAGCCGCTGGCGACCAGGCGGTCGATCACATGCTGGATTTGGGCGTCGCTGGCCCCTTCTTGCATTACGATGACCATGAGAGTTTCCTGTTTCCTTTTCTAGATAGTTCGGAGCGAAAAGCGCGGGACTAAAGTCCCGCCACTACAAATTCTCAGACCGGAAGAGCCGGGCTAAAGCCCGGCCTCTACAACTTCCCTGTCCGTACATACCGCGGGGGCCGGTCATTCATTCCCGCTTTTGCCGGAGTTGCCGCTGGAGTGCATGGCGTTGCGCTCGGCGGCGCGCGCTTCGTCGATAATGCGCTCGAAGAGGCGGCGGATCGCGGCGTCCGTCAACGGGCCGGGATTGTTGCGTTCGGCGTTTTCGAGCACCTCGTTCTCGCGGTCCGGCTGGTACAACGGAATCTTGGCCTCCTGTTTGAGCTTGCCGATCTCGAGCGCGCAGTTCGAGCGCTCGTTCAAGAGTTCAACCAGCTTCTTATCAATCTCATCGATGCGGCGTCGCCAGTCACTCAAATTCATGGGGCGACCTCGCGGCGGGAGAGGCCGTGGCGCGCGGCTTGCTTCAGTGCGCGGATACGCTCGCCGAGGGCGGCTGCGGCAGCTTCGACGGATGGGGCCCTTTCAATTTCGGAGACAAGGGCGGAGCCGACGACAGCGGCATCGGCGAGGCCGCCGAGAACGGAAACATGGCCGGGGAGCGAGATGCCGAAGCCGACGGCGATGGGAAGTTGCGCGACGCTGCGCGCACGGCGGAGGAGCGCAGGGAGGTCATCGGGCAAAGCGTCCTTCGCTCCAGTTACGCCAGTGCGCGAAATGAGGTAAAGAAATCCGGTGGAGCAGTTAGCGATTTTCGCAAGGCGCTCGTCGGTGGAAGTCGGCGCTCCAAGAAAAATCGTGTCGAGACGATGCGCCGCGAGGATGCGGCGATAGTCTTCGGATTCTTCGGGAGTGAGGTCGGTCGCGAGGACCCCATCGGCGCCAGCAGATGAAGCGGCGGAAGCAAATTTTTCGAGGCCCATCTGCAGGATGGGATTGTAGTAGCTGAAAAGGACGAGCGGGATTTGAGAGGACTGGCGAATGCGGCGAACGAGATCGAGGACGCCGGCAAGCGAGGCGCCGGCTTTGAGCGCGCGCTCGGAAGCTCGTTGGATCGTAGGGCCATCGGCAAGCGGGTCGCTGAATGGAACGCCGAGCTCGATGACGTCGGAGCCGGCTTCCGCGAGCGCCAGAACATATTTCAACGTGGCGTCGAATGACGGATCGCCAGCGGTGATGTACGCGACGATGCCAAGTTCGCCCGAGGCGCGCAATTCGGCGAAGCGATTGGAAATGCGGGTCGAGTTGGAGAGCGCCACGGTCATTGGATTTCGGGAAAGCTTAAAGATTAGAGCAGGCGGGAGTAAGTGTCCATGTCCTTGTCGCCGCGGCCGGAGAGATTAAGGATGACGAGGTCGTCACTCTTGAATTTGGGGAGGCGCTCGATGAGTCCGGCGATGGCATGGGCGGATTCGAGCGCGGGGATGATGCCTTCGGTGCGCGAGAGTAGGCGCGCGGCTTCGAGAGCGGCTTGGTCGGAGACGGCGGAGTATTCGGCGCGGCGCTGATCGGCAAGCCAGGCGTGCTCGGGGCCGATGGCGGGATAGTCGAGGCCTGCGGAAATCGAATGCGTGGTGGCAATCTGGCCGTCTTCGTTTTGCAAAACGTAAGTGTACGTGCCCTGGAGGACGCCGGGGCGGGCTCCGGTGAATCCTTGATGCGCGGCAAGGCGAGCAGCGTGTTCGCCGAGCTGGCCGCCGCGGCCGCCGGCTTCGATGCCGATCATCTTTACATCAGCATCGCGCAAGAAATTGTAGAAGAGGCCGATGGAATTCGAGCCGCCGCCGACGCAGGCGATCAGATGCGTGGGCAGGCGCTTTTCTGCGGCGAGAATTTGCTCGCGGGCTTCGCGGCCGATGACGGCTTGAAAATCGCGTACCATCGTCGGGTAAGGATGTGCGCCAAGAACGGAGCCAAGAAGATAATGAGTGCTGCGGACGTTGGTGACCCAATCGCGCATGGCTTCGTTGATAGCATCTTTGAGCGTGCGGCTGCCGGAATCGACGCCGACAACTTGCGTGCCGAGCAAGCGCATGCGCGCAACGTTGAGCGCTTGCCGTGCCATGTCTTCCGTGCCCATGTAAACGACGCATTCGAGGCCGAGATGCGCGGCGACGGTGGCGGAAGCTACGCCATGCTGGCCGGCGCCCGTTTCCGCGATGATGCGTGGTTTGCCCATTTTCACAGCTAACAGGCCTTGGCCTATCGCGTTGTTGATTTTGTGCGCGCCGGTGTGCAGCAAATCTTCGCGCTTGAGATAAATGCGCGGGCCGCCAAGTCTTTCCGTGAGGCGCGAAGCGAATTGCAGCGGCGTCGGGCGGCCGGCAAAGTTCTTCAGCAGATCCTGGAAGTGCGCCTGAAATGCTGGATCCGACTTCGCGGCCTCGTAGGCGCGTTCCAGTTCAAACAGCGGCACCATCAGCGTTTCGGGAACGTATCGCCCCCCGTAGGGGCCGAAGCGGCCCGGCGCTGTGATCGGTGATTGAAGAATGGAGCTCATCTCTTATTTTCTAATTTCTGATTTCCATTTTCTGTCGCTTTACTTCCGTTCGCCACGGCGCACTTCCTGAATAAATTCACGCATGCGGCCGTGGTCTTTCTTTCCAGGCTTGGCCTCCACGCCGCTGGCCACGTCCACGGCATAGGGTCTCACGATGCGCACCGCCGCGGCCACGTTTTCGATGTTCAAGCCGCCTGCCAAAATAATACGGTGTTCCAGCGCGGCGCGCCGGGCGACATCCCAGTCCGTGGTGCGGCCGGTACCACCATATTGGCCGGTGTGTGCGGCGTCAAACAAAAAGGCGCTCGCTTCGGGGTATTCATCGAGAGTCTCCAGGCGAAATTCAGGCTCGACGCGGAAGGCTTTCCAAACGGCGAGCTTTCGAGCGAGTCCCTCGACGGTTTCCGGCGGTTCGTCTCCATGGAGCTGAGCAGCGTCGAGCTTTAGCGACTTGCACAACGCGGTAACTTCGGCGGGCGGGTGGTTGACGAAAATGCCCACGGCTTCGACTTTTTTTGGAAGCCGGGGGCGAATCTTCGCGGCCTCAGCTTCGGTGATGTGGCGCGGGCTCTTCTCGTAAAAATTGAAACCGAGAAGATTGGCGCCGGCGTCGATGGCAGCGAGAGCGTCGGCGGCGTTAGTGATGCCGCAAATTTTGACCTTAATCATGGCTGGCTAAACTGTTCCCGCAGGCGAAAGTAGGAGAGCGGAGAGTGCTGCGGCGGGATCGGGAGCGAGCATCAGGTGCGTGCCAATAAGGAAAGCGTCAAAGCCGGCGGCGCGAAGTTTCACAAGATCGTCATGGGTGCGCAGGCCGGATTCGCTGACCGCGATGCAATTTTCAGGGATCCGCTCGATCAAATCGAAGGAAGTCTTGACGTCGACAGTCAGTGTCTTCAAATCGCGATTGTTCACACCGATGATTCGCGCGCCGGCGGCGAGGGCCCGGTCGAGTTCTTCGCCGGTGTGAACTTCGACGAGCGGTTCCATGCCAATTTCGCGGCCAAGCGCGAGCAAGTCGCGAAGCAGGCCATCCGACATCGTGGCAACAATCAGCAGAAAACTGTCGGCGTCGTTGGCGCGCGTTTCCCACACTTGCCAGGTATCGAAGATAAAGTCCTTGCGTAAAACCGGAAGCTTGATCGATTTGCGGGCGTCGCGCAGATATTTCAGCGTGCCGTGGAAAAATTCTCCTTCGGTGAGCACGGAAAGCGCGCAAGCCCCGGCGGATTCCAGCCCCTGCGCAAGCTCCACCGGTTCGAATGGCTCGCGAATCACGCCGCGCGAAGGCGAAGCCGGCTTCAGCTCTGCCAAAACATTCAAGCCATCACGGCATAACGCCGCGGAAAAATCGCGCAGCGGCGTGGCCGCTTTCGCGCCATACTTAAGAGCGGCCTCCGGCAGCACGCGCTTGCGGTGATCGACCTCAGCGCGGCGCGCCTCCAGAATGCGGTCCAGCACCGTTCCGGCGTTGGCGTGAGCAGACATTAGCGTAACTTTGTATGCTAGGGGTGCGAGGAGAGAGAGTCAAATGCAGTGACTGGTGATTCGTGCCTGGTGACTGGGTGGAGTTCGGCCGAAGCAACGCCTTGAAAGGGAGATTTAATGGGTTACGGGAAAGAGTATGGGGCCCTGCTGGAAGCGATCGCGCAGGAGGCGGATGCGATTGCGCTGCGGTATTTCCGCGCGGATGAGTTGCGCGTTGACCGGAAAGGTGACGGATCGCCGGTGACGCAGGCGGACCGCGCGGTGGAAGAAATGGCGCGGGAAAAAGTGGCAGCGAGCGGGCTGGCGCTGGATGTACTTGGTGAAGAAATGGGCGGCGGCGATGCCAAGTCCGCGAGCGCATCGGGCCGGGCGCGCATGATCATAGATCCGATTGATGGCACGGAAGAATTTTCGCGCGGCATTCCGACGTTCGGAACGTTGATGGGAATCGAGTCCAATGGCGAAATCGTTGCGGCGATGGTCAGCGCGCCTGGGCTGCATTCGCGCTGGTGGGCATATCGAGGCGAGGGCGCGTACCGCGATGGAAAGAGGCTCCACGTTTCGAACGTGGCTTCGCTGAGCAAAGCGATGGTGTTCACGACGGGAACGGGTCCGAGCAAAAACGCGCACGATCAAGCGAAAATCCGCGCGCTGCTGGACGCGGCTCGCAACAGCCGCTCGTTCGGCGGATTCTGGCAGCACATGCTCGTCGCGGAAGGCGCGATTGAAGCCGCTCTCGATTGGACCTCGAAACCGTGGGACCTCGCCCCGCTCGGAATCATGGTCGAGGAAGCCGGCGGCCGCTCGACAAACGTGCGCGGCGAGCGATCGATTTATACCGGCCAACTCATCAGTACAAACGGAAGAATTCACGAGGAAGTCTTGAAGATCTTACGGTGAGGTAAGGGATGCTCCGGGTCAAGAGAGTCTACGAGAAACCCACAAAGGAAGACGGTTTCCGCGTGCTGGTGGATCGGCTGTGGCCGCGCGGCATGAAAAAAGAGGCCGCGAAAGTAGACTTGTGGATGAAGGACGTTGCTCCGAGCGACAAACTCCGCAAGTCGTTCCACCATGAGGCAATGAATTGGGCCGACTTCGAAAAGAAATATCAAGCAGAGCTAAAAACCAAGAAAGAGAGCCTTGCGGAATTGAACAATCTGGAGAAGGAACATGGCACAGTGACATTGCTTTTTGGCGCCAAGGATGAAGAGCACAACCAAGCCGTAATTCTGGCGAAGGCCCTCAAGAAGATTTGAGCCAACCGTTACGATGCGGCAACTCTTCTCATCCGGCGTTCGGAGGCAAAGTCCTCTCCAAATTGGATGTTTCAGCAACAGCTTTGAATCCCTAATCTGAGTCGCGCGGCAATGCGCGTTCTTCCAAGGAGGCTTCCATGGACATGCGAAAACAAGCAGAAAAGGCGGAGAAATTCCGCAAGCTGCATCACGGGCCGCGAATGCTCTTGCTTCCCAATGCCTGGGACGTGGCCAGCGCGCGGATCCTGGAAGAATGCGGGCATCCTGCCATTGCCACCAGCAGCGCCGCGGTGGCTTATTCGCTCGGCTACGCGGACGGCCAGCGCATTTCGCGCGGCGAAATGCTGGAAGTCGCAGGCCGCATCGCGGGAGCGGCGAACATTCCGGTGACGGCCGACCTCGAGGCCGGCTATGGCACCACCGCCAAGGACATGGCGGACACAGTCAAATCCGCGATTGCCGAAGGCATCATCGGGATGAACCTGGAAGATGTGACGGGCGATGACGAAAGCTCGCTAGTCGATTTGCCACTGCAAGTCGAGAAGATTCGCGCCATCCGCGAAGCCGCGTCCTCGGCGGGCGTTCCTTTTGTGCTGAACGCGCGCACGGACATTTATTTGATGTCCATCGGTCCGGAGGCCACCCGCTTTGAGCGGACGGTCGAGCGGCTGCGCGCCTATCGCGAAGCGGGCGCGGATTGCCTGTTCGCGCCGGGAGTCTACGACCTGGAAACGATCCAGAAACTTGTGCAGGCGGTGAAAGCTCCGCTCAATATTTTGGCGAATCCCGCCTGCCCTCCCATTCCGGAAATGGAAAAAGCGGGCGTGGCCCGTGTGAGCGCCGGCTCCGGCATCATGCGCGCCGCCATGGGACTGGTGCAGCGCATCGGCAAGGAGATGCTGGAGTCACGTTCTTGCGAGATGATGTTCGTTGGAGCGACGCCGTTCATCGATTTGAAGCGCATGATGACTCGCCATGCCAATGAGGCCAATGCCTGAAACATCCTTTCCACTCCGCGTCTTGAATGAGGAGATTGTAGCTTGCCGGAAGTGCCCGCGATTGGTGCGCCATCGCGAGAAAGTGGCAAGGGAAAAGCGGCGCGCCTATCGCGAGTGGACCTATTGGGGAAAGCCCGTCCCGGGATTCGGCGACGCCCACGCGCAACTTTTGATTCTGGGACTTGCACCCGCGGCACATGGAGCGAACCGCACCGGGCGCATGTTTACGGGCGACCGCTCCGGCGATTTTCTGTACGCCGCGCTTCACAAAGCGGGCTTTGCGAATCAGCCCACTTCCCTGCACCGCGATGATGGTTTGCACCTGAGAGGCGCCTACATCAGCGCGACATGCCGCTGCGCACCGCCGGAAAACAAGCCCCTGCCTAAAGAGATCGTCAATTGCCGCAACTACTTTGAACGCGAACTGGAGATTTTGCAGCCCAAAGCTGTTCTGGCGCTGGGAAAAATTGCCTGGGATGGGTACCTCGAAATCCTGAAGCAACGCGGAATGATTGCCTCACGCGCGCTGTACAAATTCGCGCATGGCGCGGAAGCCGAGGTCGCCGCGGGCTCTCCAAGATTGTTCGGCATCTACCACCCCAGCCAGCAAAATACACAAACCGGCCGCGTCACTCCCGCCATGTATGCCGCAGTCCTGCGCCGAATCCGGCGCTTCCTGGAGAATTAGCCCCGTTCCGCGGCATTCCAGTTCCCAGAGTGTCGGCAAACCCTGTCGGGGGGATGATGGGATTTGCCGACAGTTGTCCTGTCCTCAGCCATTAGTGTCAGGTGGCCCCTCCAAGTGCATCTTTTTCAATCCTTTGCAGCCCTATCGGCCACCCTGGATTGGCTGGCAATGTGCATTCCGTGAATGCTCAGCACTCCGCAGGAGGAGAACATGGAACGAGGAAAATTTTACGGTGCATTCGCGAGCACGGCAGTTTTGACGCTGACGCTTGCGTTGGGAGTCACCTGCAAAGCGCAGGAACAGACTCAGGAACCATCACGCGAGGCAAGGCCACCAGCACCCGACCAGCAGCGCCAGAAAGCCGACGGTGAGCGGCACGGACTGCCAGTCGAAACCTACGCCGTGACCCCCGGCACCAAGTTCCTGGTGCGTCTGGAGGAAGAGCTGGGCACCAAAGGAACGCAGCAAAACGCAAGGTTCCAGGTGAGAACGCTGGAGCCGCTCGAAGCCGGCAGCGGCATCTATTTGCCCGCGGGAGCAGAGATTCGCGGCCACATCAGCCACGTGGAACCCGCGGGAGTGGCAGGCCGAGCGAAACTTTGGCTTACCTTCGATGAAATTCACACTAAATTTGGCGATCTGCCGATCGTGGCTGAAGTCGTGGACGTACCGGGTGACCATAGCGTGAAATCCGGTCCGCGCAAGGAAGGACTCATCGAGGGTCGGAGCAGCACGCAACAGGATGCGGCGGAAGCGGCCGCTGGCGGCGCGGCCATCGGCGCGGTTAAGGGCGTGAAGGACAAAGACAAGAAAGAAGCCGCCGAAGGCGCGGCGCTGGGTGCGCTCACAGCGTACTTAATGGAATCCGGCCGCGGCCACGAACTGAACTTGCCCAAGGGCGCAAAACTCGAACTGGAGCTAGAGCGGGCGCTGTATCTCGTCAAAGAATGAGTGAGAGTGCGCCGCGATGTCAGTCTTGAGTTGTGCTCGTGCTCGCGCGCAACAAAGGTTGGATGGCAGCGTCAATCGCTTCGTCCGTGAGGGCCGTGAGGGCTACGCCGCGGTGGAGGGTCCAGTGCTCGACCTGCTCGGAGGTCTTTCCCGGCGGGACCTTGGTCAATGGTCCAAGTGTCTCGAGCTCCAAAAACTCGTTATTAGTAAAAGTTTCGAACGAGCAACCGAAATCCGGATACGTCTCGGCGGAATTGGCGTGCGCGCGCTTAATGAAGGCTTCGCCATTTAAAATGTAGGCACCCCAGGTATTCGCGTTGAACATTCCCAGCTTCTGCGCTTCGGAGTTGGCAGAATCCTGCCGCAACGTGAGGTATTTTTTCGTGAAGGCCCAGCGTTTGTCCGACAGATTCGTGTACGCCCACATCACCAGTGGATTGGTGGCTTCCAGATTCGCGGGATGCCGCCCGCGCGGAGGGAAACCCGAGATGGCGATGCCTCCCGGCGCCATCATGGTCAGCGCCCATACGGAGTATTCGAGCGAGAAGAGCGAACGGTTGGTGATGCGATGAACGACGGTGACCTCGGTTCCCGAAGCGGACATCCTCACTTCAATTTCTTTTTGCAGGCTGGTGAGCGGCTCGACGGGCGCTCTGGCAATCAACCCGCTCGCGGTAATCGTGATTTCCACCGGCACGTTGTCGGGCGCCCAAGTCGCGACGGGATCCTCGGGAGCTTTCCAAACACGATCTCCGCCGCGTAGCTGGTGCTTTTCTTCTCTGGTGCCACCAAGTTGATCGGCAAACTCCTTGAAAAGATTCTGGCCGCCCACGAATCCGAAGCGCATCACTCGCGGGCCTACATCACCGGTGACAACGAGTTCAATTTCTCCGTTGCTGACGCGATAGGAATTGCGCCACCCCTTATACTCGATCTTCTCAACCTTGACATCGGCGCACGCGCACGAAGCCAACATCAGAGTCAGACCCACCAGCACAATCAGCTTTGACATGATGCGACTCCCTCCGCGCAAAAACATTGAGACCATACCACTGCCACCGTTCACTCGGAAACGCGAACTGGGGCGAGCGGTCAGCCCAGCCTACGGCGCAACCGGGAGGTAATAATACAGGTCAAGAGCAGGCGGCTTGATGTGCTGGGTGCGCAGGAGGACGGTGATCTGCGACGTATGGCGCATTTCGTGAAACATCACGTTCCAGAGGAGGTGATCCACGGTGAAGCGCTGCGTCGGCCGGTCGTGCACGGTCACAATTCGTTTCAACTCGGCGTCATTGACAGTCGGGAGATAAGCTAGGGTGCTCTGCTCCACAAGCCGCCAGTAGTCCAGCAGCGTTTCGAGCGCGACAACCGCAAAAATCGGGCCGCCCCGCGTGCCCTTCAAGGCGGAAATGGTCTCTCGCACCGGTTGTTGGCGCAGGATTTCCTCGCGGATCCAGAAGTCCTCGGTGGCGACCAGGTGAAAGATGAGGTCCTTTATGCAGTGAAACTTCTCGCCGTCCAGCAACGGGCGGGATAAAACCTCGTCCGGCAGGCCCTGCAGCGCGGTCCACAGGACCCCGCGGGCGCGAACGAGGTAATCGTACGTTTCGGGAATGTTCATCGTCCCTCTCTCAAAGCTCGCTTTGCAATCCTACATTGAACCCCAGAGAACTTGGCAAGCGGGTGGTGGCTTGTTAGAGTCGTGGTACCCAAAGTGTCCCTGCGCATTGAGGAGGTAACGCGAAAATGCGAACCTTTTCCTGGCTTCAAACCTTCGGGCAAGATATTCGTTACGCCGCGCGCAGCCTCCGCAAGAATCCCGGCTTCCTCACCATCGTCGTACTCTCCCTGGCCCTCGGAATCGGCGCGAACAGCACCATCTTCAGCGTCATCAACGCGCTGCTGTATCGCCCTCTTCCTTATGAACACGCCGACCGGCTGGTGGTCATCTGGGAGATGCAGCTCAGCCACCCGGATTCCTGGCAGCCTCCGCCGATCGCAGAACTCCTTGATTGGAAAAGTCAGAATCATGTCTTTGAAGATATCGCCTTGACTAGCTCGACCGAGCCGGCGGTGCTGTCCGGGAGCGGAGGCCCCCAGCCGATCCACGTACAGGACGCCACTCCCAATCTCTTCAGCTTGCTTGGAGCAAAACCGGTTCTGGGCAGAATTTATCATGCTGAAGAGATGCAGGATGTGGTTCAAGCGGTGGTGATCAGCAGCTCTTTTTGGAAGTCGCATTTCAATAGCGACCCAGCTGTTCTCGGCAAGACCTTCAACGTTGGTGGCGTCATCTCCACAGTGGTCGGAGTTATGCCTCCGAGGTTCGCACCTTTTTACGGAGGCGCGATCGACCTATGGCAACCGATCAATCCGGCAAGCCCAAGGTACTCGGAACGCCAGGATCATTGGCTCATGCCCGTCGCGCGTTTAAAACCGGGCGTGACTCTCGAGCAAGCAAAAAACGAAATGAATGTCATTGCCAGCCGTCTCGAGCTAGCGTATCCGGCGACAAACAAAGGCGTCGGCAAGAAGCTTGTGCCTTTGCATGAAGAACTTTTCGGTTGGGCCAGGCAACCGATGTACCCGCTCCTCGGGGCAGTGGCTTGCGTCCTGCTGATCGCCTGCGCCAACGTCGCTAACTTGCTGCAGACTCGAACGGAGTCCCGGCGAAATGAATACGCCGTGCGAGCCTCACTGGGAGCGGATCGCCGCCGGTTGATGCAACAGCTGTTTGCGGAGAGCGGCATTCTCGCCCTGGCGGGGGGCACACTCGGCGTTCTGCTGAGTTACTTTGGCATTCGGCTGTTTCTCAAGCTCGCCGGTGAATTCCCAAATTCCGACAGCATCAACATCGATGCGCGCGTGCTGTTGTTTACGCTTGCCGTTTCCCTCTCGACCGCGTTTGTGTTTGGGCTTGTTCCCGCCATCCAGGCATCCAACCCCAATCTGAACAACGCGCTCCGCGAGGGCGCGAGCAGGACTTCGTCTGGTTCTCGCGGGATTACCCGCCATGCGCTCGCAGTTTGCGAAGTTGCCCTGGCGATGGTGCTGCTTATCGGCGCGGGGCTGATGATCAATTCGATTTTGCGCTTGCAACGCGTGAATCCAGGATTCGAGACGGCGAATCTCCTGACCCTGCAGGTCCAGTTGCCGGAAGCGGGCAAGTACATGCAGCGGGTGCCCGGCGGAGATATGGAAAGGGCCACGCCGCAGGTCGCCGCTTTCTATCAACAATTGCTGGAGAAAACTGCGGCACTGCCGGGAGTGGAATCCGTTGCGTCGATGACCGGGCTGCCGACACACTTTGCCGAGGGGTATAGCTTCTCGATTTTGGGGCATCCCACGCCGCCACCCGACCAAAGGCCGCAAGCGGGATTCACCCAAGCGAGCCCGAACGTGTTCCGCACGCTGAAGATTCCACTGAAAAAAGGGCGACTTTTGGATGAACACGACACGCTGGCAGCGCCATGGGTGATCGTCATCAACGAAACCTTCGCACATCGTTATTTCCCTAACGAAGATCCCATCGGCCAACAAATTCTCGTGCGATATGATCCCTATCCCGTGGACGAGGAGCGCCCTCGACAAATAGTCGGCATTGTCGGCGACCTGAAACATTATGGGCTGGGACAGCCGACGCCGCCGTTCATCTACACTGCGTATCTCCAGCAGCCGGCGGTGTATCCAGGTGGGTCGATCGTCGCCCACCTGTGGCAGGAACTAGCCATACGCACGACTCCCGGTGCCCGGCCAGAGGGTTTGGCTACCTCCATAAAGAAAATAGTTGCCGACCTTGATCCCGATCAGCCCATTGGTAACCTAATGACAATGGATAAGGTCCTCGCGGAGTCGATTGGCGACTATCAGTTCTATATGCAAGTGCTGGGGATTTTCGCGGGCATGGCGGTGCTCCTTGCGGTGATGGGCATTTATGGCGTCATGTCGTATTTCGTCAGCTCGCGCACTCGCGAGATTGGCATCCGGGTGGCCTTGGGCGCTCGTTCTGCGGATGTCCTTGGCCTGGTAGCCGGAATGGGACTCAAGCTCGCCGCCGTCGGAGTGGCCATCGGACTCGTGTTAGCTTTTGGGCTCACCCGCCTCATCGCTAGTTTTCTGTTCGATGTGAAATCCACGGATCCGTTGACCTACGCCGTGGTCGCTGCGGTCCTGATCGCCGTCGCGTTGCTCGCCTCTTACATCCCCGCCCGCCGCGCCACAAAAGTGGATCCCATGACGGCCCTGCGCTATGAATAGACGCTCTCGAACATGAAGCCCAATGAACCCAGCCGCACAGCCCTGATGATCGCCCGACAACGAGCTGCTCATCAGGTGCTCGATCATGGCTCAATCCT
>Ga0137403_10000240_pt1 | contig 69731 bp, 55 predicted proteins | sample CZOMad2_1_16fung_FD_122057 | JGI IMG/M metagenome (GOLD analysis project Ga0137403, IMG submission 122057) | Vadose zone soil fungal communities from Angelo Coast Range Reserve, California, USA - CZOMad2_1_16fungal (Hybrid Assembly) | ecosystem: Environmental > Terrestrial > Soil > Vadose zone...
GGATAGACACACGCCTCTTTCTCGGCACTTGCTTGCACGGCGAGAATCCCTGACAATCTAAAGTTTACAGATGCGTGTTTTTCCGCACGGTGCGGTGTGCCGCACGCAAAAAAGAAGCGAGTGAAATGGCAAGTCAGGCGAATTCCATAAAACGGCTGGTGGCGTACTTTTCGATGGAGATTGCGTTGGAGAACGCCATGCCGAGCTACAGCGGCGGATTGGGCGTTCTTGCGGGCGACACGATTCGCGCGGCCGCGGATCTACGATTGCCAATGGTGGCCGTCTCCCTGCTTTACCGCAGAGGATTTTTCACGCAGCGTCTCGCGGAAGATGGCACGCAGACGGAAGAGCCGGTCGAGTGGCGCGTCGAAGATTTCCTGACTGAGGAACCGGCACGAATCACCGTCCCGCTCGAAGACCGCCGCGTGGAATTGAGGTGCTGGCATTACCCGGTGAAGGGTGTGCGCGGCTTTGAGGTGCCCGTATATTTTCTGGACGCCGACCTGCCATCGAACGCGGAAGCAGACCGCGCGCTAACGGGCACACTGTACGGCGGCGATTCGTACTACCGGTTGCGGCAAGAAGTGCTGCTGGGGATCGGCGGCGTGCGCATCCTGCGCCAACTCGGTTACAACGACCTCACGCGCTACCACATGAATGAAGGACACGCGGCACTGCTGACGCTAGAGTTGCTTGGCGCAGAAGCACAGAAGGCGGGGCACACTTCGATCCGCGGGGCGGACATCGAAAAGGTCCGCAACAAGTGTGTGTTCACAACACACACGCCGGTTCCGGCGGGGCATGACCGTTTTCCCATGGAGTTCCTCACGCGGGCATTTCCCGGGAGCACGGACTTCCTGGACTTGAAGGATCCTTTGGTAGCCGATTTGATGAAGCGTGCTCTGCAAGCGGAGCAGAATTTTCCGGGTTTGCAGGAAGCCGCGCGGCAGGGCGCTTCGCTGAACATGACGCAGCTCGCGCTGGGGTTGAGCACTTATGTGAACGGCGTCGCGAAGCAGCACGGGGAGACTTCGCGCCAGATGTTTCCGGGGGCGGACATCGAGGCCATCACCAATGGTGTGCATGCCGGGACGTGGACTTCGGCTCCGTTTCAGCAACTTTTTGACCGCTACATTCCTTCGTGGCGCGAGGACAACTACACCCTGCGGAGCGCGCTAGGATTGCCCGCGGAGGAAGTCTGGGCGGCTCATCTGCTTGCCAAACACGACTTGCTCGAGACGGTGCGCGAGAAGACTGGCCTCAAATTTGATCCCGAAGTTTTCACCATCGGTTTTGCGCGCCGCGCAACCGGATACAAGCGCGCTGACCTGATTCTTGCCGATCTCGATCGTCTCCGTCAGATTGCCAAGAACGCAGGTCACTTCCAGATTATTTATGCCGGCAAGGCGCATCCGAATGATGGCGGAGGAAAGGACATTATTCGACGGATTTTTCATGCGAAAAAGGCACTGCGGAAAACAGTGCCGGTGGTGTTCCTCGACGACTACAATCTCGATCTTGGCGGGAAGGTAACTTCCGGCGTGGATCTTTGGCTGAATACGCCGCAGTTTCCGCTCGAGGCTTCCGGAACCAGCGGAATGAAGGCGGCGCTGAATGGCGTGCCAAGCTTGAGCATCCTTGACGGCTGGTGGGTGGAAGGGCACATCGAGGGAGTCACGGGCTGGTGCATCGGCGAATCCCGGCGCACCGCTGCCGGTAACACTCCGGCCGACAATACGGCGGAAGCCGAATCGCTTTATAACAAGCTGGAAGGCGTGATTCTGCCGATGTACTACAACGATCGAGCGAAATTCCTGGAAGTGATGCAGCACGCGATTGCGATCAACGGATCGTTCTTCAATACTCAGCGGATGGTGCAGCAATACATTACGGATGCGTATTTGCGTTAATTTTTCACCCCCTCGACAATTCGCCGAAGGCCGCACTCCGATTCGCTGAATCAGCGAAGCCGGTTCTTGTACATGGCCATGCCGACGGCAGCATCCATTTCCATTTTTTCCAGCGCGGAAATTTCGCGGCGCGTTTTAATGCCTCCCGCGGCGATAATTGGATGGGATGTCGCCTCGCGCAGCTTTCCAAACCATTGGAGATTTGCGCCAGTCATGGTGCCTTCGCGATCTACATCCGTGCATAAGAACCCGGCACAGAATGGTTCAAGCTGGGCCATCACTCTTTCGGCTTGAAGGGCGATGCGCTTGCGCCAACCGTGGATGGTGATCTGTCCATGGGCAGTGTCTAGAGCAATGATGATTTGTTTTCGGCGGACTTTCTTTTTGAGTTGACCAAGGAATCTGATATCCACCTTGCCGCCGCGAAAAGCCGCGCTCCCGACTATGATCTGGTTCGCGCCCCAGGCGGCAATTTGTTCAGCCCGAGAAACAGTTCGAATGCCGCCTCCGACGCGTACTTTCATCTCGAACACTTTTCGCGCTCTTCTGCAGAGTTCGCGCGCAAGGTCGTCGTTCTGGCCTTTTCCCATGGCGGCATCAAGGTCGACGATGTGCAACCAGGGATATTCTTTGAATTTCTTGAGGAGGCCGAAGACGTCAGCAACGGCGAGTTCGCGTTTTCGACCATGAATCAACTGGACTGCTTGCCCGCCTTGCAGGTCGATGCAGGGAATCAGCACGGCAAGCGTACCTCGACGCTACGTTTGGATAGAAATTCTTTCAGCGTTCGAATGGATTGCACCGCATCGTGAAAGATTGACGCTGCCAAGGCAGCATCCGCCGCGCCTTCCTGAAATATCTCGACGAAATGCTCAGGCGATTTGGCGCCGCCGGAAGCGATCACGGGGACGGTTACGGCCTTCGAAATGGCCGCGGTAAGCTCCACATCGAAACCGCTCTGGGTGCCATCCCGATCGACCGAAGTAAGCAGAATTTCGCCGGCGCCGGCCGCGACTCCCATGCGTGCCCACTCGACGGCGTCCAGAGAAGCCGATTCTCGACCGCCACGAACCATCACATCCCAATGGTCCCCCGCAAGCTTGGCATCAATCGCGAGGACGACGGCTTGTGCGCCAAACTCTCGCGACAATTCGGAAATGAGTTCGGGCCGTTCCACGGCAGCGGTGTTTACGGTGACTTTGTCCGCGCCGGCGCGGATTACGGCGCGGCCGTCTTCGAGCGCGCGAATGCCGCCACCAGCGGTGAGAGGGATAGCCAATTCCGCGGCGACGCGGCGGATGGTTTCAAGGAAGGTGGGACGCTGATCGCGGGAAGCCGCAATGTCCAGGACCACCAGTTCGTCGGCGCCTTCGGCGTTATAACGCGCGGCGAGCGCGACGGGATCTCCCGCATCGCGCAGTCCGACGAAATTGACACCTTTAACGACTCGTTCGCCGTCGGTGTCCAGGCAGGGAATGATGCGATGCGCGAGGCTCATGCCGCGAGCTCCAGAAAATTCCGAAGGACGCGGGCGCCGGAGTCGCCGCTTTTTTCAGGATGGAACTGCACGGCGAAGATATTTCGCTGCTCGATAACCGCGCTGAATTCCGCGCCATGACAGCAGGTCGCGGCAGTTGAGCCATTCGAAGCGAGTGCGGCGTAGGAGTGAGCGAAATAAAAATACGCTCCTGCGCCAATGCCTGCGAGGAGGGAAGAGCTGCGCTTCTTTTCAAGCTGGTTCCAGCCCATGTGCGGGAGCTTTACGTTCCGCGGCAGCGCGGAAACAGATCCAGGAAGAAGATTCAAGCCGTGAAGTTGCGAGGCTTCTTCGCTGGACTTGAACAAAACTTGCAGGCCGAGACAGATGCCCAGAAATGGCATGCCGCGGTGAATGGCGTCGACCAATGGTGCGCGAAGATGTTTTTCGTCGAGGGCGCGAACAAGGGCGGCGTAATGTCCGACACCTGGGAGGAGCAGGGCCTCTGCTTTGGAAATACATTCGGGCGAGTCGGTTCGTTGCGAGTCAGCGCCTAGCCGTTGGAGGGCGCGTTCGACGGAGGGCACATTGCCGGCGCCGTAGTCGAGGATGGTGACTTTCACAGAAGCCCCTTAGTGCTGGGCAAGACCTGGCGGAGGCGCCTGTCACGCGAGACGGCAAAACGGAGTGCGCGGGCAAACGCTTTGAAAATGGCTTCGACTTGATGATGCGACGAGCGGCCGTAAAGGGAGCGAAGATGAACGTTGGCCTTAGCAGATTGCGCGAAGCCCTGAAAAAAATCTTCCATCAGCTCGACTTGAAAATCGCCGACACGCTTGGCCGCGACCTTCGCTTTCACAACACAGTATGGCCTTCCGCCGAGATCCACCGCGGCGGCGGCCAGCGTTTCGTCCATGGGCATCAGGAAGTAGCCGGCACGCAAGATGCCGCGCTTGGAGCCGAGAGCTTTCTGTACCGCTTCGCCAAGAGTAATGCCGACGTCTTCGACGGTGTGATGCTGGTCCACGTCGAGATCGCCGCGAGCGTCCACTTCCAGATCAAACGCGCCGTGCCGAGCGACCAGATCGAGCATGTGATCGAAGAAGCGGATTCCCGTGGCGATGCGCGCCTTTCCGCGGCCGTCCAAATTCAGTTTCAGACGGATGTTCGTCTCGTTGGTCTTCCGATGGATGGTTGCTCTGCGTGGCATAGTGAGTTTCTCTCTGGCCTTGGTGTTCAGTCCGGCTTTTTCCATTCTTTGCGAATCGTTTTAAGCAATCGGCGCATTTCGGAGTGCGTTCCAATGGTGATGCGCACAAACCCGGGGCCGATATCCTTGCTGCGTTCGCGGAGCAGAATTCCCTGTTTCTCGAGTTTCTGAAACAATACCGGTCCGCGCGGGCCGAAATTCGCCAAAATGAAATTTCCGGCGCTGGAGAAAGTCTTCACCCCTAGTTCCGCCAGTTCTTTCGCGAACCAAGCACGCCGGACCTTCACCCCGTTCACGTAGTCTCGCATTGTGGCTCGATCACCTACTGCAGCATCCGCCGCAACGAGCGCTGCTAGATTCACGGGGAAGGGAGGCATAGCGCGGCGCACGAGTGCGAGGGACTCGTCACAAGCGATCACGGCGCCGAGGCGCAAAGCTGCAAGCCCGGCGACTTTCGAAAACGTTTTGGCCACAAACAACTGAGGGTTTTTGTAAATCCACGGCATCGCCGAGAACCCGGAGAACTCCCCGTAAGCCTCGTCCATAACCACTGCCGTGTGCGTGGCGGCTTTCAAGATTCTCAGCAACTCTTCTTTTTGGAACAGAGTTCCGGTCGGGTTATTGGGATTGGCGATGAATACGACGCGCGGCTTTTTCCGCAACGCGGCGACAACGTCCGCGAGCGGGAATTCCATTTCGCTGCCGTAGCGCAGGACGGAAATGCGCGCGGCGTAAATCTCCGCGTAATAGCGGTACATCGGGAAAGTGGGCTCGCAAATCAGGATGCTGCTTCCTGGTTCGACGAAAGTATCGAAGAAAACGCGCAAGGCGTCGTCACCGCCGTTGGTGAGCAGCAATTCTTGCGGGCGGACACCGAAGTAATGAGCAATCCGCCGCGTGGGTGCTTGATACTCGGGGTACATGGCCAGTTGTTTGGTCGTCAGCTTGGCGAGCGCGCGCCGCACCGCCGGAGAGCAGCCGGTAGTGTTTTCGTTGAAGTCGAGGCGCAATTTATCCGACCGGCCTTCAGCGGGGGCCTCATAGGTGTGGCGATTTAGAATCGCTTCACGCACTGGCAATTTCACTCTCATCGACGGACCCTCACGGCAGTGCGGTGGGCCATCAAACCCTCGGATTCTGCCAAAGTTTCCACGGTATCGGCCAGATGAAGAAAACCCTTGCGCGAGATGGTTTGCACGCTGATGCATTTTACAAAGTCGGCGGCGGAAAGGCCGCCGCGCTTGCGTGCCCAGCCTCCCGTCGGTAGGACGTGGTTGCTGCCGGTGGCATAGTCTCCCAGCGGCTGCGCTCCCCAGGGTCCGATGAACACCGTCCCGGCAGATTTGATTTTCTTCAATAGTTTCTCCGCGTTCTCCGGGAGGCTGAGATGCTCGGGTGCAAAGCGATCGACAAATTCGCAAGCTTGGTCGAGAGAATCGGCAACGAGAATGGCGCCGGCATGTTCGATGGAGACGCGCGCCATACCGAAAGGCAATTCTCCGAGCTGCCAGCCGATTTCACGCTGGACTTCCCGGGCTAAGGAACGCGAAGTGGTCACAAAAAAACTGGCGGCATCCTTGGCGTGCTCCGCCTGGGCCAAAAGATCGGCGGCGATCCAGCGCGCATTGCCTTCGGCCGCCAGCACAATCGCCTCGGTTGGCCCGGCTGGCAGATCGATCGCGCAATCGCCGCTGACCAATTGTTTGGCGGCGGTGACATATTTGTTGCCAGGCCCAAATATTTTTTCCACCCGGGGAATTGAGCGCGTGCCGTAGGCCAGGGCGGCAATCGCCTGAGCGCCGCCGATATGGGCAATTTCCTCAATGCCGAGCAACTCTGCGGCTGCAAGCAATTCGGGATTCGGTCCGGGACAAACGGCAACGATGCGCGAAACGCCGGCGACTTGGGCGGGAACGGCGGTCATGATTAAAGTTGAGACCAGCGAAAAATGCCCACCGGGGATGTAGCAGCCGATCGATTCGATCGGAGAAACGCGCTGGCTGATTCGTACTCCCGGCTCGGATTCGAATGACCATGGGCGGGGCAGCTGTTTTTCGGAGACGCCTCGCACATTTCTCGCCGCTCTCCTTATCGCGTTCAGGAAGGTGGGGCTCACGTGTCGTTCCGCTGAACGAATCTCCTTCCTGGAAATCCACACGCCCACGCGCGCCGGATCGAAATGGTCGAGTTTTTTTGTCCAGGCAAAGAGCGCGGCATCTCCGCGTTTGCGAACGTCGGCGACAATCTCGGCGGCCACGGACTGGGCTTTTCCATCTTGCCGGGCACGGCGGGCATGCAGCCACTTTTCGATTCGAGGCGTGAGTTTGACGATGCGCATCAGAGCACGATCTTGTTCAAGGGATATTCGACGATCCCTTGGGCCTTGGCGGCTTTCAGCTTTGGCAAAATCTGCCGGACGACTGCTTCTTCGACAATCGTGTTGATCGCGACCCAATTGGGATCGCTCAACGCGGAAATCGTCGGCTTCTTGAGCGCGGGAAGAACTCCGAGAACCGCTTGCAAGTCATCGCGGTGGACGTTGAGGAGCAGACCAACCTTGCTCGCCGCGGCGATTGCGCCCTGTAGCATCAGAATGAGATTTTCCGCTTTTTCGCGCTTCCAAGCGTCCGCGGCAGCCGTGCGGTTCATGATGAACACCGTCGCGGACTCCAGCACAGTGTCGACAATGCGCAGGCGATTGGCGCGCAGCGACGAGCCCGTCTCCGTCACTTCCACTATCGCGTCCGCCAGTTGCGGCACTTTCACTTCCGTGGCGCCCCAGGAAAACTCCACGCGAGCTTTAACGCCGTGTTTGGCAAGGTAGCTTTCCGTGATGTGCACGACCTCTGTCGCGATCACTTTTCCTTCCAAGTCTCGCGGTTCCCGAATCGCGGAGTCTTCGGGTACCGCCAGTACCCAGCGAACACGGGCCAGCCGTTGTTTCGCATACACCAACTCGGATAGTTCATCGACCTTCGCGCTTGTTTCCACCACCCAGTCGTGACCGGTAATCCCCGCGTCCAGCGCGCCAGACTCGACGTAGCGCGCCATCTCCTGCGCGCGCACCAGCAAGCACTCGATTTCCGCGTCGTCAATCGCGGGAACGTAACTTCGCGAGCCCACTGTGATCTTCCACCCGGCGCGCGAAAAAAGGTCGAGCGTAGCTTCTTGCAGGCTCCCTTTGGGGATTCCCAGCTTCAGCCTGTTCATCGGGTTTTCTCCGACCTGTAAACCTTCTCTGGCGCAAACGTGCGCTCGGCGATGACCGCAGCGCTGCCGTCAGACTCGAATCTCCTGAAGAAACAACTCCGGTACCCTTCGTGACAGACTCCCGGCCCGACCGCCTCAACGCGCACGAGCAGCGCATCCGCGTCGCAATCCACGCGCATCTCGCGAACCCGCAGCACGTGGCCGCTGGATTCGCCCTTCTTCCAGAGCTTATTTCGCGAGCGGCTGAAGAACACCACTTCTCCCGTTCGTTGCGTCAGCGCCAGCGATTCCGGATTCATGAAACCGAGCATCAACACGTCGCCCGTGCGTTCGTCCTGGATGATAGCCGGCAGCAGCCCGCCGCTTTTCTGAAAGTCGATCTCCACGGTGTCATCTCCTGAAAAAATTGCCCGAAAACAAAAAACCCGCTGGGGCTTGTCGCGCCAGCGGGCTGAAGAGTGCTTTTTTAGCTAATCGCTATGCACACCTCAGCGGGCGCGGCGTATGGCCGTGATGATGATGGTGCGCCCGGGCTGTACGTGTGCCATTCATTGCGAAATATGAAAGTAAAGGAAACTGGCCCGCTTGTCAACGAAACTATTTTCAGTTTCAAATGGAGATTACGTCGCCGCGCATTTCGGTCGCGCGAAAACAAGTTGGAAGTGCCGTCGCATCGACTACATCAGCGCATAGACATTGCCGTCGGTGCTGCCAACATACACGTTGTTCCCCGCCACAACAGGGGTGGAGAGCACCGCCCCGACAGACATCAACTTCTGAACGCCGGTGATCATGTCGTCATAGAAAAAGTCAAAGAAAGCTGCTTCATAGTTCGGCGTGCCGTCCGGTTTGGTATACGTAGAACCGTTCTTCTTGAATCCTTCGGTCTCGAAGCTCCACGCTACTTTCTGCGCTTTCAGGTCAATGGCGTTGAGCTTGCCTTGATGAGAACCGATATACAGTATTCCACTCGCTATCGCCGGCGAAGAGAACATCGGCCAACGATTGAATTCCAGGGTGAAGAGCAGGGCGCCCGACTTCGCTTCCAGCGCATGAAGCAACCCCGTGTCCGCCGTCGCGAAATAGACCTTGCCATCGGACAGCGCAGGCGACGAGATGACCCAGGAGCCCTTATTCGAATAAGACCAGCGCTCCTTACCAGTGGCCGCATCCAGGGCGTAAAACTTGGAATCGCGGCAGCCGAAGTACACCACACCGTCCGCCACAGCCGCGGAAGACTGAATGCCAACCTGATTGTGAATGTCCGGATCCTCGCCCGTCTTGAAGCGCCAAACTTCTTTCCCGCTGCCAGCATCCAGAGCGTAGAAGTAGCTATCCCAGCTCCCAACAAAAAGTGTGCCTCCAGAAATCGCCGGAGCTGCATGAACGACATCGTCCGTCTTGAACTTCCATCTCAAACTGCCAGTAGCGGTATCCAGCGCGTAGACATTTGTGTCTCCGCTCCCAAAGTAGACTCCGCCATTCCAAACGACCGGCGAGGAGAGGTAAAAATCGAAAGGATCTGGCATGGTTTCCGAAGCCGGTGCGGCGCCATGCAGATGCTTAGCAGCGAAACGGCGCTCGCCCCCAGTCTGAAATTTCCATTTCAATTTGCCGTTCGCGGCGTCCACAGCATAGAAATTGCCATCGTAACTCCCGAAATAAACGACACCCGCGGAAACCGCGGGCGACGAGGTGATGCGCCCTTCGGATTGGAATAGCCATTTTTGCGCCCCGGTAGCGAGATCCAGGGCATAGAGGCAATGGTTGCCGCTGCCAACATAGAGAGTGTCACCGGCAACCGCTGGGGACGATAGGATCTGCCCTTTAGTATGAAACTGCCATTTGATGCCTGTGAACCTTGGGACGCCGGCAGCACTGTATATACCTGTGTGCTCCGGGTTCCCGCGAAACATGACGTCCTGAGCAAAGAGCGACCACGGTGAAGCTAGAAGAGCGAGCATGAAAAGCCGTTTCATCGGCAGAACCTCCGTTTTCTTCATAGACGGCCCAAGGCCGGGATGGTTTTTGTTTCCACGTCTTACGCGGACGCGCACGCGGGAACGCGGAAAGATAGAGCAATATTTGAGATATTCCGCATCTAAATTTCCCGTTTGACCGTGGACTTCAGAGTTCTAGAATCGCTGCATTGCGGTATCCGTTTAGAACCAAGGGGTGCCCGATGAAAAAGTGGTCTGTGGTCATACTCGCAGTTGCCCTGCTGATGCCCATCGTTGCTGCGGCGCAGCATTCCTCAAAGGCCGCCGAAAGCAGGCCAAGCGGTTCACAAACCTTAAGCGTCGCCAGGAAAGCAGTCTCCATTGAAGGACAAATCAGTCTAGATGGAAAAAAGCTGGTGAGCGAAGAAAACGATGTCTGGAGTGTAATTAATCCGGATGCCTTGGCAGCGCACAAAGGGCAACAGGTCCTCGTAAAATGTCAGGTGTTTCCCGACAAAAACGAGATTCATGTTTTTTCCGTCAAACCCGCGCTTTTGGAAGTGAAGCCAGCCTCAAATAAAGCGGATTCCGCATTTAAGCGATAGAAGCACCTCCCCCCGAAGAGTTCACACTCGCACCATTTGTTGGTATTTTTGAGCATTCCGAACTCGGTGTGGTAGCTTTCTTGACGGACTTTCGCCCGTATGACTATTTGAGGTAACGGCTGAAACGCCAAGTTAGTGCGCTAAATCTGATACTGCACGGGATGCACCTGAACGGAACCCACCCTTGGGAGGAGCAATGGCTGAGAAGATCCATAAGGATGAGAAGGACTGGAAGAAACAACTTACGCAGAATCAATACTTTGTGACAAGACAGAAGGGGACGGAACCGGCCTTTACAGGAGAGTACGAGGACACTGAAACGGCAGGCATCTATAAATGCGTTTGCTGCGGCCAGCCGCTGTTTCGTTCTGAAACAAAATACCACTCCGGCTCCGGCTGGCCCAGCTTCTACGCTCCAGCCGCAGAAGAGGCGGTTGAGGCCGAGAATGACACCACCCACGGGATGAGGCGTACAGAGGTGAAGTGCAGCCGGTGCGACGCGCACCTCGGGCACGTATTTGACGATGGACCGCAGCCAACAGGAATGCGCTATTGCATCAACTCGGCCGCGCTGGAGTTGGAGGAAGACTAAAAAAAGCGTCCCGGCTCTGGCCGGGACGCCTTTCTTATTGTTTCTTCCGTTTGCCGTGAAAAGGGAGTTACGCCGCTGGGCAGGAACACGCCACCAGGGCTGCTACCGGATCGCTCTCGCGATCCCAGACACCGATCAACAGCACCTTTGTGCCGGTCGGATACTTAAACACGTAATACGTATCCGCAAATCCATCCACTTCATAGAAACCAGGCCGGCGCGGATCAGGCCGCGAAGGCGCACCCACAGCGAGAAGTTGCCGCAATTCAGCGATCTGTTCCTGCGAATGGTTTCGCAGATCTTCCACGAGGGGCGGTAGCTTTGGGACTGTTATGGTCATTATGTTTCTCCGCCACATTCAGCTTATCTTCTCCTCACAAGTAAAGACGTTGAAACTCGGAAAATGTTTCGTGGCGCGCAACAAATTTCCGGACAAATTGGCCTGTAGGTTCCACCCTCCCGAAGCCTCGCAACTCTTTATTAATAAAAGCACTTACATTGGATGTCTAGCCAGGCTCAAAAGTTGCGTGCCGCCCGGCCACTAATCCGGCATTTTTGCGGGTCTTTTGAGCGTGGCGCACATTGCGACCCAGATTCTCGGCCGCACTTTACTCTTCCTCCGACGCGAACTTTCCGTTCCCGCTCACGCATTTTCCAGGTGTAATGGAACGCGTGATACTACCTTCTCTGGTACTTGTGCGGCGCCTGCTACTCTGCGATAGTGCTGTACGTATTCTTTTCCGATAGGGTGGCCAACGTGACAAAAGTCGAGACCAATAAGACGGGAATTCAAGGCAAGACTTCTTTCGGCAAAGATCGTCGCCGCAAACATCACCACTACCTTGTCAGTGTTTTTTATGCCGACGGGGAAAAGTTCGGTCGCGTTTACACGGACAAGGATAAGGCTACCCGGTTTGCGGAGCGTCAGCGCCGCTCGCCTGTAGTAAAGTCCGCCCGCATTACTCAAGTTTCCTGAGAAGTCCTCGTTGTAAACTGTTTGGCTTTGGGCCGGCAGGAGATGGGAAGGCTTGTGGCTGCCCACCGGTCGTGTTATAAAAAGAAGGTCAGTAAGCGGCCTTAGTATAGTGGTAGTACGGAACCTTGCCAAGGTTCAGGTGTCGGTTCGATTCCGATAGGCCGCTCCATTAAATCAAACACTTACGGACCTTGCTTCCTCCGCGTGGGAATACAAAGGAACAGAACCTGTTTCCTTCGCCGGTCGGATCATTTCGTCGATTTCTCCTCTGCAACCAACACGAGTACTTGCCGCTCCTGGGCAGTCAATGGGTTTCTGGGCTTTTTCAATTTTGAGCGAAACGTGCCCATTACGGCTCGGGAGACACCCGGACTAAGATAGGTTTGTCCGCGCGAATCCTGCTTGATCGCGAGACCAAATCGCTGGTTTACCCGATCCATTGAGCCTACGAAATTCACCCGAGGGTGCACTCAGGTCTTTGCTCGATTGATTCCGTCGCCGAAGAAGTGTATCCAAACGGAAGCGAGAGGATGACGGGGTCTCCAAGGGACCGCTCAAGGGACCAGTCGCCGGACTATGGAGAGGAATCATCGACCGGCAATCAAAATCGCACCCAGCCGAATATTGGTGACGTTTTCTCGCCGAATCAGCGCGCCGCCACGCTTCAAGATTGCCCAATCTAGGTATGAACGACATGTCTTTGGACCATATGCTCAGTGGCAGACTAGAAAGGAGGCTCCCCATCATCGTCATCGTACGGCTTGCGCAGGTAGACTGTGCGAGCGCTCATGGAGAAGAGAGGACGTTCACAGATAATATCAGTGCTCATGGCGCTCGCATATTCTCTAAACAACCCTGGCAAACTGGTGACAATGTAAAAGTAACTGCCCTGAACGAAGAAACGACCTGCGGAAACGTGGTTTATTGTCAAAGGCTGGCAGACGAGCGCTTTGGCGTCGGTGTGAAGTTTCAAGACCGCATCGTCATGTGGTCAGCCATGCGCAAATATGACGGCATGCAAATCAACCTTCAGCTAGATCAAAGTTTACCCAAAGAGAGCATCATCGGGACACTGCCCAAACGTACGATCAAGAGTCCAGCATAAATGTCGCTCGATTCCCAGGGTCCGCCACCCATCGCGATTGACAGTACCAGGTACCTCATCTGGAGAAGGCAATGCGATAGCAACCGGGCCCTCTTCAGGTCGTACGGAAACCCTCACCCTCATGTCGGTAATTCCCATCCCGCCGTTCGCGAACCATACGTCCCCTGGAACGTCGAGCAGCTTTATTTCAAAAATGCGGAAGAGAGCGCTCGCCGATGAGTCCGGTTATGGTCAGAGCTGAAAAGAAAGTTCGGCGCACGTGGGATGCGGCGGAATCTGGACGAACTGGGCTTCCACTGATGTCTACGACGCTCAAGCTAACGCCGCCGGAGGAACTCTTTTCTCAACTGGGGCAACTTCAGAGTGAACCGGCGCGCTTGAAGTTTCTCGCTCGCCACCGGACTCTTGTGCGCGTCGAGGTTGTCGAACGACTGGCTCAACTGGTCGTTGAGCGGGTTCGCGTCAACACGCGCGAGGCGCTGCACCTCGCGGAAGCTGCCGTTTTAATCGGGAGGAGATTGCGGCAGAAAGAAACCCTGGCTCTCGGCCTGAGGGCAAAGGCTAACGCCCTCTACGCTTGCGGAAATAACGCCGCGGCAGTCGAATACCACGAAAGGGCCGTCGAATTGTACGACGCGCTCAAGGTCGAGAAAGAAGCCGCGCGAACTCTGAGTAGTTCAATCCAGCCGCTCATCTTACTAGGTGAGTACGATAAGGCGTTCAAGACTGCGGCTCGAGCAAGAGAGATCTTCACACGTCTCAACGACCGCCAGCGTCTCGCACGTCTGAAAATCAACCTCGGCAACATCCTTCACAGGCAGGATCGCTTTGATGAAGCTATCGCTCATTACGAGAGCGCATATGCGGATCTGCTGCCGTACAAGGATGCAGAGGGTATTGCCGTCGTCCTGAGCAATATGGCGATGTGTTTAGTCAGCTTGAATGACTTTCCCCGGGCGTTGGACTGTCATCAGAAAGCACGCGACGCGTGCGAGCGGTACGGGATGCCACTACTGCGCGACCAAGCCGACTACAATATTGCTTACTTGTACTACTTCCGCGGCGAATACAGCCGCGCCATCGAAATGCTTTTTGCCACGCGGCGCGCCTGCGAGGTATCGGGCGACGCTTATCATCTCGCTCTCTGCCAACTCGACCTTTCGGAGATTTACCTCGAGCTGAACTTGAGCGAAGAAGCGCGGGAAATGGCGCATGAAGGTTTCCTGCGTTTTGAGAAGCTAGGTATGGGTTACGAAGCTGCAAAAACGCTGGCAAACGAAGCGATCGCGTACGGCCAGCAAGGAAAAACAGTCCATGCCCTCGAACGTTTCATCAGAGCTCGCGAGATGTTTGCACGAGAAAAAAATCTCGTTTGGCCCTGGCTACTGGATTTGTACCAGGGACTACTGCTCTTCCATGAAGGGAGGTACTTTGAGGCGCGGAGGTTGTGTGTGGCCGCGGTCGTATTTTTCGATCAATCGTTGCTCTCCGGAAAAGCTGTGCTCGCACACCTTCTCCTCGCGCGCATCGCGTTGCAGATGGGAGAGACGGCTGTCGCGGAATCGGAGACGGAAGCTGCCGTCGCCAAGAGTGAGCGCCTGCAAGCGCCGGCGCTTGCCTATCAGGCGCACTTCCTCCGCGGTCAACTTGCGCAGGGCCGTGGCGACCGCCCTGCGTCTCTCGCGGCATTTGGCGAGGCGCGTAGAGTGCTGGAAACTCTGCGCAGCCGCTTGCACTCCGAGGAGCTGAAAATTTCTTTCGTGAAAAACCGCTTGCAAGTGTACGAAGCCCTGGTGGATTTGCACTTGAGCGGCGGGACTGGCGGATCCGCCGCTGCCGAGGCCTTTGCCTGCATCGAAGCGGCAAAATCTCGCAGCATGACGGAAATGATTTTTCAGAGCGGCCAGAGCCTCCCCATAGGAAATGCCGGTCAGAGCAAACTGGTGCCGCGAATCCGCGATTTGCGCGAAGAGTTGAACTGGTATTACCACCGCATCGAGCTGGAACAATTGCGCCCGGAAGAGAGTTCCTCCAAACGTCTGCAACAATGGCAGGAAAAAGCGGTTTCCCGCGAGAACGAGCTTTTACGAACGCTTCGCGAACTATCCGCGAACGAACTCGAAAACGCCACCCTCGAGGCTCCAGCGGACTTCTCGCTGGCTCGACTGCAATTAGCTCTGCCCATGAATACAACGCTGGTCGAGTATTATTCGACCGGGGATCGGCTCATCGCCGCCGTCATCACGCGCGAATCTATCAAGATTAGTATTGTCAGCGTGGTCTCCCGGGTCCTCCACTCTCTCCACCTGCTCCGCTTTCAGCTTTCAAAATTTCGAATGGGGGCTGCTTATACTCACCATTTTGAGCAGCCGTTGCTCTCAGCGACTCAAGGCCACTTGGAAGCGCTCTACGCAGAACTCATTGCTCCCATCCGCGAACATCTCAACGCCAAGCATCTAATTTTCGTACCGCATGGCGCGCTGCACTTTCTTCCCTTCCATGCCTTGAAAAATGGAGACGAGTATCTTTGCGATACACACACAATTTCCTACGCCCCCAGCGCAGCCGTCTTTGCCCTGTGCCAGGAAAAAAACACGAGTGACATCCCCAACACTCTGGTGATGGGAATCCCCGACGAGCGGGCCCCGCACATCCTGAATGAAGTGCAATCCGTCGCATCGATTTTGCCCCATCCTGAACTTTTCCTCGGCGCCCAAGCGACCTCGCAGATTCTTCGCGAGCGCGGCTCAACGGGCAGTGTGCTTCACATCGCCACGCACGGCACTTATCGCCAAGACAACCCAATGTTTTCCGGCATCCGGCTCGGGGATGGCTACTTGAATTTGTACGACCTCTACCAGATTCGTTTACCGGCCAAACTCGTGACTCTGAGCGGCTGCGCCACCGGCATGAACTTCGTCTCGGCGGGCGACGAACTCCTCGGCTTGGAACGCGGACTCTTTTGCGCCGGCGCGACCTCGTTACTGCTCTCCCTGTGGGACGTCCACGACGAGAGCACTTCGGCGCTCATGCAGGAGTTCTACGGAAACTACATTCAAACAAGGGATATGGCCGTTGCCCTACAATCAGCTATGAAACACCTTCGACAGCAAAATCCCCACCCGTATTTCTGGGCGCCCTTCGTGCTCGTCGGGAAAATAGCTGAAAATAAGGAGGTTAGCTAAAACCGTTTGCTCTTTATTTTTCGTCCCCTCAGTCTCTTTTTTCCGTGAGAGCTTTATCGGCGCTCATTCACTAAGGACCGGAAGTTCAGGGAAAGCCTGATGGGGGATGAAGATGAAGCATTTTGCGACCGCGGAGTTGATCGATCAAATATCAGGTATTTGCCCGATTCTACGAACGAACCAAGGGCGCATAGTTTTGGGAGCCGTGAGCGGCATCGCACTCTTACGATTGACCGAAAGGGCTGAATCTATTCTATGAAGCGTATCTTACTTATTTTCGCCGTTCTGATTGCCATTGCAACCGCAGGGGTACAGCCCACTGCGGCCCAGAACCGTTACATCGTTCGGACCACGGGTGGACTGTCCTCCGTGTTCAGACTTTGCCACATTGCCGGTTGCCAGGTGCAGGGATCGCTCGACGGCTCCCTCGGCCAGACCTTTCTGGTCACCTCAGCAGGTAATCTCATCTCGAATCTGTTGAACGGCACATTGAATTTTCTCGAATCCCTCCTCGGCATCAAAAGTATCGAGCCTGACCAGCTCCTGCCCATTCCTCAAAAGCCAATCAGCAACATCCCTCCGGGATTGAATGATCGAACGCCAGTCGACTACTACGGCACACTGGTCTGGCACGGCTACGCCGCGCAACCTGCCGCTCAGATCATCCGCCTGACCGACGCGCAAAATGGCTTCAACATCAGTGGAAGCGGAATCGTGGCCGTGATTGATACAGGTGTCGACACCTCCCACCCGGTTCTCCAGCCGGTCCTGCTGCCCGGCTACGACTTCACCCGCAACCAGGCGGGCGCTTCTGAATGGCTGGATGTCCCGCAATTGCAGAACGGCGGTAACGACGACTCCGACAATGAAGGCCCGGTGATCGTCCAGCAGTCCAGCGCGGCTGTGCTCGATCAATCTTCGGCGGCTGTCCTCGATGGTGGGCCCTATTCTGCATTCGGACATGGCACGATGACGACCGGGCTGGTCCATCTCGTCGCGCCGGAGGCTAAGATTCTCCCTCTCAAAGCCTTCACTTCCAACGGCAGCGGCTACCTTTCCAACATCGTTGCAGCCCTCTACTACGCCGTTCAACACCAGGCGAACGTCGTGAACATGAGCTTTGACGTGTCCACACCGTCGGCTGCCTTAAGTCAGGCAGTTTCCTACGCCAACCAGAGTGGCGTGGTCCTGGTTGCCGCCGCCGGCAATGAAAACAGCAGCGCTCCGGTGTATCCCGCCGCGATGAACGGAAGCGTGATGGGCATCGCTTCGACCACGGACTGGGACGCTCGTTCTTCCTTCTCCAACTACGGCGGCGCCGACGTTTGGATCGCGGCTCCGGGCGAGTACGTCGTTAGCACTTTCCCAGGGGGCACCTACGCCAGCGCTTCCGGAACTTCCTTCAGCTCTCCCTTGGTTGCAGGCGCAGCTGCGCTGCTCTTGAGCGCTCAACCTTCCCTGAACCAGGCAGCGGCGGCTAGCGCGCTCTCCCACGCCGTTCAACTCACCCCGGACCTACAAAACGGCCGCCTCGACGTTTACCAGGCTGTTTCGGCCTGGGTGAACAGCAGCTCCAAGTCCGGATCGTGCGCCTTGCTCTGCTGGTAACAGCCGTGCTCAACGAGGCCGCGGAGGTGCTCGCCGTGTAGTCCAATCTTCAATGGCCGCCGGACTGTTCTCAAGGATTCTTCCGCAGCTAGTTTTCCCTTTGGCAAACCTGTTGGCGACTGGACAGGTTAGAGCAGTCGACATGCTCTGCAGCGACTGGGACGCGCGCGTGGGGGCATGTTGTTCTGAAAAGAAAACGAAGCGTCGCGGTCGGAGGTGCCACAGCCACGGGCCAGTCCCACTCAGACAAGGAAGGCCGCTAATGCAGGCGGTCGCGCTGCAGAAGTGAGCTCTTCCGCCTCGGCGCGAATTGCTGGAAACAGTGACCACCACCAGTACTAGAGCGTACTAAAGAGATTACCGGCAGGGAAATTGCGGTTTTCCTCCGCTTGTCCACCAAGCTGGAGGATGGTAACGAATTGCAGCAGCGCCAAGGTTCAATTCATCGATCCGAACGTGCGAAAGCGTACGTCGCTCTTAAAGAGTCGGTGGACAAACCAGATCACGCTAGTACGCTCACAGAGTGCCTATCGGAGAGTGAACGACCTAACAGTGAACAAGCTCCCTAGGGTTGCAGGCTCTGTGGCGCCAGGAGGGCTATGTCGAGTGGCCGATCCGAGAAGCGGGTCGCGAGGACAGTGAGAGTAGAGGTTTGTCTCGAAGATGAGGCAAAGCGTAACGAAGGGTTGTTGACAGAAAACGTGAGCGCCCACGGCGCACGAGTTCTCATGGAGCAGAAGTTGCACCCTGGGCAGGGAGTGCTGGTTAGTTTACCAAGAGAGGGCGTGCGGGCGCGCGGGCGGATCGTTTACTGCCAGCGTCTGTCGGAAGGAAGGTTCGCCGTCGGTCTGGAATTGTCCGGCAGAGTGGAGCCGTGGGCAAGGTCTTACTAGCTGAGAGACGCAAGGTTTTCAAGTTCGTGCCAACGAAACAGTTCCCGGATTCTCATGCTCCTATCTTTTTCCCTAGCCCACCGGTAATCTCCTCATTGGTTTTACGCGCATCACATTGCGGGCATTTCCACAGGCGGAAGCTTTTTCTTCCAGGCATAACCTCGGCTAGATACATGCGTTGCGCATCTTTGGAACAGGCGACACGAGGTATTATTTCCAGTTCAGCGGCTTTTGCGTCTTTCATGTCTAGGAAGTATCCAGAGGAGACGAAGTATCGGATTAAGCAGCCAAGCTCGTGGCAGGCGTACAACGTTCCCTCCGCAGACTCGGTGGGCGGTGCAAGAAGCATCTTCGTGTGATGTTGGTAGCAAAGTACGTGAAGTTCTTTCCTCGTACTAGTACCCAACCTTTCCACTTCGCTTGCAATGGAGGGACAGACTTAGGATTGCAATTCCAAGTGTCTGGGAGCAATTTGCGGCCCGTGGCGTCTGGTGATCCGGTAGTAGAGGCATCTTGCGAACAGGAAACAACTTAGGTCTCCGGGGCGAAAGCCCTTTTACATTTCAACAGTCCGGGAATTGGTAAAACCCTGGACATTGTGTGCAAGACAAAGGTAAGCATTTGCTACGCCTACGGCTTAGGGGCAGAGAAAGAGCAAGAAAATATAGCCCGGGGAATTGGGGCTTCCCTTAAAATTGGGTTTCACGCAGCGGCTCGATCCATTTCAAGCTGTTCCGGAATAACGCCAAGCAATACAGCCCGTAAATACAGACGGTGCAGATCGGAGACGATTGCCCCGATTGCACACCTCGGGTTCATACCTTATTAGAGATTACAGTTAAACCCGCCTTGTACCTTATGGCATCACAGACCAAGATGCGGTCGATTCGAAGGCAAATTGGGACCTCGGAGTAGGCGGGTTGTCTAGGACTGTTTGATCACTCCTGCACGAGGAGTACGGTCTTCGCAACTTGCTGTATGACGATGGGGGCGGCCGAGTGGAGCTACATATGAGTGTTGTTTCCTTTGATGGGCACGACGGTTTTCCAGAGCGTGGATTCGCCGAGGCTCTGCTGTGCGGCGAGGAGGCCCCAATTCGAAGCCATGGCAAGTCCTTTCTTGGCTCAGAGAAAAAAGAGGGCTGCTTATTCAGGGGAGGGTCTAGCTTCTGCATCTATCAAGGACGCCACAAATTGAGCGAGAGTCCAGCGAGCTCAGGTCAAATTCCGACTTGCATGACGTGGCTGCGGGTGAGTAGCTCCCAATGCTGAGCGACGTCAGAATGCGCATAACTCAAGTCGCCGATGTTGTCAGGTCAAGTGGATGGAGGTCCCTTCTTAAGGAAGTATTCTTTCTTGAGCGTACAGCCATTGTTGTTGAGAAGGATCTTTCGGAGCTAACGGAACGTTCGAAGCCACTTGCGAGCGCAAACCTTAAACTGCTTGAAATTGACAAAGACATGCTTGCGTCAGGTATCTATCGCTTTGCTGTCAACAGCAGATATCTAAAGGCCTTGAATTACCTAAAGCAAGGATGCGGCGGATACGCCTTGGCACGAGACAACGTAGTTGTTGGCGATACTTGGCACTACGTTGCAGAAGATACAGACGACCCTCGCGGTTTGCATGAAGATCTCCGACGATTTGGGTTTAGTTGCTGGTCGAAAGACTATGTATATACCTTCGATATATTTGTGGCGTCGGCTGAAAGAAAAGGCGGCATATCCGCGGCTTTCCAGAATAGCGCGATGTTAGCTCTTCGTTCGAAAGGATACACAAAGGCCTATGGTTTTTACTGGGCTGACAATATTCCGGCTCAGTGGTGCACTCGTGTGACCAACAAGTGGAAGGAAGTGCGAGCGTTCAGCGTAAGCCGCTTCCTCATGTTCAAGAGGACCGAACCGCTGCGTAAGGATCAGGCGGCTCATAAGAGGGAACCGTCGTGGCTGAAAGAAATACCGATAGGAGAGAAGAAGGGAATCTAATCATGGAAGAACTGCTGGCGAAAGTGAAAACCGCCTTTAACTCTACATTCGACATCGATCCGGAAACTATCACCCTAGACTCGACGCCAAACGACATTCCCGCGTGGGATTCGATGGGGCATGTGGAGCTGGCCAGCAACCTCGAGCACGCTTTTGGTGTGAGTTTCGATGTGGATGACTTAATGGCGATGGAGAACCTAAAGGAAATCTGCAGAGTAGTTCAATCCAAGCTCGGCAAGGTCCAAGGTGTGCGGGTCTAATGATGCGAACTTCGCGGGTCGCTTGATCCGGCGGCTGGGAACGAATTCTCATCTGATCGACGCGGCGGCCGGGCAAACTCTTTCTGGTAAGGAAGTTCCCGGTCTGGTCGTCGGCTTCGCGGCGGGGTTTCTGTCTGCCGGTTTGCAAGTGGGCGACCGAGTGCTGATCAGTTGTGGTTTGAGCCCCGCAAGTACTCTGGCGTATTTGGGGGCCATGTATGCGGGGCTGGTACCCGTGCTCGTGGATGAGCGCGCGCTCGCAACCTCCGGGGAATCGATCCTGGCGAGAGCGCGCGCGAAAGCCATATGGATTTGTAAAGGAGTCCACTGTGATTGGGCAATAAAGAATGGTGTTACGCGGATCGAGGGCATTTTTGACGCTCGCCCTGCGCACTCGTTGCCGCCGGCACCGTGTAAGGAAGAGGACCTCGCGGTCTTGATGCCCACCTCGGGCTCCACCGGGGCACCTCGGCTGGTGATGGTCAGCCATGGCAACTTGAGAGCGAACACAGAGGCCATTGTCCGAAGCCAGCGTCTGGGGCCTGACGATCAGGCCATGCTGATCATGCCAGTGAGTTACTGCTTCGGCGCGAGCGTTATGCACTCCCATTTGTATCAGGGGGGTGGAGTTGTATTCGAGTCGAGATTCATGTTCCCTGACAAAGTCCTGCGCGCGATAAATACGTTCGGTTGTACAACGTTCGCGGGAGTGCCGACCGTATACAACATTCTCCTCCGGCGCTCGAACCTCAGGTCCATCGAGTTACCCACACTGCGGCGGTTTCTTCAAGCAGGGGGGGCGCTTGCCCCAGAAAGTGTCCGAGAGATGCGCAGCATCGTGCCAACAGCAGAGTTCTTTGTTATGTATGGCCAGACCGAGGCCACAGCCCGGATTTCCTACGTACCGCCGGATCGCTTGGGCGAAAAGCTCGGTAGTGTTGGTCTGCCGATGGACAATCTAATGATCCGCATCGTTGATGACGAAGGGCGGGAACTACCAGCGGGGCAAACCGGCGAGATCCAGGTGCGCGGTCCGTCGGTCTGCTTTGGATACTTTGATGACCCCGAAGGAACGGAGGAGAAGTTTGGCGACGGCTGGCTCAAGACGGGCGACTTCGCCTGCCGTGATGACGACGGATACCTGTGGGTCAAAGGACGGACTAGCGAATTCATAAAGATTCGCGGCGTCCGAGTCAGCTTTGGGGAAGTTGAAAGAAGAGTTGCCGCCGTCCCCGGTGTTTACGAGTGCGCTGTCACGGGGACACGCCATCCAGAAGCGGGAGAAGCGCTCGAGCTTTTCATCGTTGCGGACGATGGCGCCAGCATTGTTGCCGAAAGAGTTCGGCGTGCACTGCCGCACCAGTGGACCTGTCTCTCAGTGACAGTAGTCCCAGAACTGCCGAAAACGGAAAACGGCAAGCTTGCCCGATCTCAGTTACGGACGATGTCATGAACACACCGGTGGAAATCGCGCAAGGCATCGAGAGCCAGTTGATGGCCCCGCTTTACGGGCTAGATCCGCAGGAACGACACGACTCCTTGCTCGCACTGCTGAAGAAGGAACTTGCTTACGCCTGCGACCGGAATCCGCGGTTTTGCAACTACGTGGAACACTGGCCTGTGCATTTTCATAGGGCGAACACCCTTGCCGATCTGCCATACCTGCCCGTCGGGACCTTCAAATCGAATCCGCCGCTGGCTTTGGTTGGCGCTAACGAGGTCAAGCGTACTCTCACATCCAGTGCCACTACTGGCCAGGTGCCAAGCCGTGTAGTACTCGATAGCGAGACTTCCAAGCGGATGACAAAAGGCGTAACCACGATCATCAAGGATTTCATCGGACCGGCGCGCCGGCCCTACTTGGTGATCGACACGCCAGAAAACCTAAATACACAGGGTGAACTGGGGGCGCGTGGGGCCGCCATTCAAGGCCTGGGGTCCTTTGCGACAGAGGTGGTTTGCTGTTTGCGGCGTGACCCGGAGGGAAATACAAGTCTCGATCTGGAGAAACTTCTCGATTGCGCTGCAAAGTGGAGAGAGACCGAGGTCCTGGCTTATGGATTTACTTATGTTATCTGGACCCAGCTTGTTCAGCGCCTACAGCGCCAGGGCATCACCCTCGACATTCCCAACGTTCGTGTGCTTCACAGCGGGGGATGGAAGCGTTTGCAACGAGAAGCGGTCACGCGGGAAATATTCTCCGCAGGGGTGGCATCGGTATTTGGGTGCTCGCCCGATCGTGTCGTCGACTTTTACGGCATGGTGGAAAATGTCGGGGTCATCTATCCGGATTGTGAGCACGGCAACAAGCATGTGCCTGCCTTTGGAGAGGTCGTCGTGAGAAATCCACTGACGCTAGAGCCGGTTGCAGCCGGACAGCAGGGCTTGGTGCAGGTCTGCAGCGTGCTGCCGACCAGTTTCCCGGGGTTTCTGGTACTGACTGAAGATATGGCCGAAATCATCGACTACGAAGAGTGCCCGTGTGGAAGGCGCGGCACCAGTTTCCGGTTCGTGGGACGAGTGCCGAAGGCGGAGGTTCGGGGTTGCGGTAACCTGGAAACGACTCGCTATCAACAAGGGATGGGGAACGGTCTGCATGAATGACCTGATGCTGAACTCGGCAGTGCATTCCCCTCAAGAGATTACTTGTGGGGCGCAGCAGCTTCGCGAGACTGTACGGGAAAAGGAGATTGCCCCGCAGACGATGCTCGAGGTTTTTGAGCAATGGGCCGCGGCACTGGACGGGCGCGAGTTGCGCGAAGTTCCGGGGTTGGCGTTTCTGCGACTTTGGCTCCGCCGGGGTACCTTAGAGCCGATTCTTCTACGCGAACTGGGCCCGGATTTTCTGAACGGCGGTTGGCGGGAAGATGGAAGTGCAAGGCTGCGGGCATTTCCACTGGGAGTAGTCGGCCATTGGCCAGCGGGGAATGTTGAAATCCAGCCGGTCCTTTCTCTTACGTGCGCCTTGCTCGGCGGTAATGGCTGTCTGGTCCGTATACCAGGCGGCTTGGTCGAGATAACACAGCAGATCATGGAGAAACTGCACGAGGTCGATCGGAGCGGGTTGTTGACTGAACGCACATTCATGGTGAGTTTCGATCATTCGCGCACAGATCTACACGAAGCCATGGCGCAGGCCGTGGACGGCGCCATGATTTGGGGCGGTGCTGAGGCGGTTTCGCAACTGCGTAAGCTGCCTTTTCCTCATTGGGCACGCGTCGCGGTCTTTGGTCCACGGCTTTCCGCTGCGGCGATGGATGCCGAGACCTGGGGCGATCGGGCTGAACGGGCGTCTTGGTGCCGGCGGATTGCACGGGACGTGTGGCAGTTTGACCAACGGGCGTGCTCTTCGCCCCAAGCATTATTTCTCGAGCAAAGTGCCGGATGCGATCCCGATGAATTCGTGAACGATCTGAGACAGGCTCTTGAAGAGGAAAACCGTGCGCATCCGCGTGAGCAAATAGAACCCTCGTTGACGTCGGGGATTTGCCTGGCCCGTGCGTCATGGCTTCTTGAAGATGCCGCCAACCGTGCCGTGTTCCCGGCTTCACCAGATTGGACCATCCTGTTGGGGAGAGGCACTGAAATACCGAAGCCGACGCAGGGTCGCACGCTCAGCGTGCTACTGGCGGATGACCTCTCGGAAGTTATATCGAAGTTCGATGGAACGGTGCAGACACTGGGGCTAGCGGTGAAATCCGCCCACCGGGAGGAAGAGTTCGCCCGAGCCGCAGGTCGCAAAGGCGTCGATCGGGTGGTGAAAATGGGCCGGATGCATCTTTTCAGTTCTCCTTGGGATGGAGTCGATCTGATCCGTCCGATGGTGCGTCTCGTTCGCCATGTGCGTTCACACGAGTGAGACAAGCGAGGTGTCAAATGGAGCATGCGGAACTATTTCTTGGGGCTCTGGATCGGAAAGCAAAGCCGTTCGCGGCCAGTGCACGGACGACTTTCGAAGCGAACAAAGAACTCTGCTCGTGGTTGTTGAATCCGCTGGCACGCTGGGCGGAGGCAGCCTATGGGGAGAAGGTATTCGACGATGCAGCGTGTGGCTATGCGAGGTATTGCATCGGCGTCGCTCAGGCCCAGAAGCTTTACGAGCGCGCGGGCAAGTACACTCCTGAAGGCATGCCGGAAATCATGTCCGGCGTTTACGAAGATGAGGGCTATGCCGTGCCTTACATGTGGGCTGCCATTCTCATTTATGCCCTTTGGCCATCCATGATCAAGCATATCGCGATGTTCCGAGATGAGTTCTTGAGGCGATTGGCTCAAAACGCGTCTGTCCTTGAGCTGGCTGCAGGACACGGTGTCTTGAGTCTCCTGGCTGCGGAGGAGCGACCGGACATTCGAATCGATGGTTTCGACATCAGCCCTCCAGCAGTAGCGGTAGCAAATCGCCTGCTAGCCGCCTCCGGCCACGGAGATCGCGTCAGCTTCGCGGTCAACGATGCGCTGAAAACTGACGGCGCGAGCGGCAACGGAAGATACCAAGGGGTCATATCCGCTATGCTTGCCGAGCACTTGTCGGACCCGAGGCCGCTTTTCAAAGTAATTGTTCACCGCACTTCGCAAGATGGACTCGTGTTCTTCAGCACGGCTATCGAGTCCCCACAGCGAGATCATGTCTTTGAGTACAACCAGGAAAGCCAGCCACTCCAAATGGCGGAGGCTGTCGGGCTGCGCGTGACACGACTGGTTTCTGATGCCGGCGTAGCGCGCCCCGGCACACGGTTTCTGCCGCGTGCCACCGCAATGATTCTACGGTCGCGTTGAGGGCGTATGCAATCCAAAGGGTTGCGGCCTCAATCGCTTGATTCGAATCCTGCTTGTCTGCTTCCCAGCGCCGCTTGCACGGAAATGAGCGTCAGACGTGTTGGGGTATGTTCGTCGACCTATTTCGCAGAAAAGGACAATTATTAGATGACCGCCGCTTTGATGAAATTTGAGGAAGTGCGGGCGGCTCTAAAGCAGCGGTTTCCCATGATAATGGTCGATAGCGTCATCTCGCTGGAGCCGGGGAAGAGCATCCGAACAACAAAGAATGTGACGGGAAACGAAATCCACTTTCTGGGTCATTTCCCCGAGCACGCCGTGATGCCAGGGACGCTGATTGTGGAGGCAATCGGCCAATCAGCTTCCATTCTCTTCTCAAAGACGACCGGAACCGGAACGCGACCAGGGGAGTTCCTGGTGCTTGGCTCCATCAACAACATGAGATTCCTGGCACCAGTGGTCCCGGGAGACAGAATGGAAATTGAATTGCGTGTCCTCAAGTTCATTGAAGATGTGGCGCTGGTGGAGGCGGAGGCGAGAGTGGACCATATTGTTGTAGCCACGGGCAAGCTGGGTTTCGCCAGGCGCAGTTTCGAACCCGCCGCTACCAAAGACCATACGCGCTGAAAGCCGAGTGAGCAAACCATTCGAGGAATAAGAAGAGATTAACTTCCGACTCATCAATTTGGCGAAGCCAACGGTTCATGATCCAGCGTCTTGGGAAGGAAAGTTGCCAATGCTGACGTGAAGAGCTGGGCACCTTCGGAGTTGAGATGAAGTTCATCGGGCTGGTAATACTTGGCAGAGAGCGCTGCGGGATCGATTGGCACCAATGTGTCCACGCCGGCCTTCCGCGAAGCGAGGGTCATTTGTAGGACCGCATCTTCGGACGACGGAGTCGGCGGGAAAAGTATGATCAGTTTGGCGCCGTGCGCTTCGCATAATTCACGAAGGCGCTCCAACCGAGAATTCGCTGTGGTCTGGAATTGATGGGGCGGCGGGATGGCAGGCTGTGGCTTCAGTAGCGCGACGAGCTCTGGGTAATGGGGAACAGCGTGACGGAGAATCTGCGTTCGAAGGACAGTGCGTGTATCCCAGAAGACACTCGAATGAGCCAGTAAAAGATTACTGGCGGCCGTCCGATCCATCTTAAGATCGGAAGCCACACCGAGAGAGTCTCTTAGGTCAAATAACAGCAGTGGAGCGTAGTCCTGGCGCACGCTGTTTGCGAGGAAGCTATCCACTCCAACACCGAGAACCACGACTTGGGGTTTCGCTCCTTCCCGAAAAAGGCGCTGCAACCCATAAAACCAATCATAATACCCGGTTGCTTCAAGGAAGATGGGGTAGATGTGCATCTGACTGGAGGTCAATTTCTTTAAACGGTCCACGTCGACCCCCTCTAGTAGGAGAGAGTTACCTATGATTAGAACCGAGGTCGGCTCGCCGGGCTTTGCGGGGCGCATCTTGACGGCTTCGGCATATTGCCGGGAAACGCGAGCATAGGTTTCGGAGCGGTGTTTGAGCAGAAAATTACTCAAGAATTCAAAACCAACGATGAGAAGGACACAGATCCCAACCAAGAGTTTTGCGTAGAAGAGAGCACCGGGCTTAGAACTGGAAGTACACGAAGGCATTGAGATTGCTCCCCGAGAAAAGTGTCAGCACAAGAAGTGCGGCGGCAGCCAGGGCGGTTCGAACGGCATAAGGCGATGTTGCAAATGGATATTCTTGGTTGCTGGCCTCCAGCAAGAGGTCTACAACGAAGAGAGGGATAGAGAAAAGGCAGAGCATGAAGAACGCGGAAGCGTACTCACTCCGCCAGGCGAAATTGGATAACCCCGCGAGTAGTTGCACCGCAGATGTGAGTGAGGTCGCCCGGAAAAAAGCGAGGCTCAGGCCAAGGACATTGAAAGTGAGAATTCTCTGCGCCCAAAGGGAAAAGAAACCGACCGAGCGCTGGGGAAGATCTACGCCTCCCGATTTAGATTTGGCCGGGAAAAAGTACCGCTCGACAGCCAACACCACACCATGGATCGCACCAAAGACGACAAAGGTCCAATTTGCGCCGTGCCAGAGACCGGCAAGAACCATGGTGATGAAGAGATTACGCGCGGTTTTCCATTGGCCATGTGCACTTCCGCCGAGGGGAATATACAAGTAATCTCGGAGCCAGGTGCTCAGGCTGATGTGCCAGCGGCGCCAGAAATCCTGAAGACGATTAGCAAGGAAGGGCTGGCGGAAATTGACCATGAAATGGAAACCTAGCAGTTGCGCGCTGCCGCGGGCGATATCGCTGTAACCACTGAAATCTCCATAGACTTGCCAGGTAAATGCGTACGTCCCAAGAAGTACAAGCCAGAAATTTGAGGGACCGAATTGTCCGCCAAAAACCGCGTTTGCCAGCACCGCACAATTATCAGCGACCACGCACTTGCGAATGAGACCTGAAAAAATCAACATCATGCCATCGAAAAAGCGATCCGCATCGAAGGTGCGCTCCTTCTGGACCTGCGGAAGTAGATGCCCCGGCCTTTGTATCGGACCGGCAATCAAATGAGGGAACAAACTGATGAAGAGTCCATAGTCGAAGAAAGATCTGGACGCCTCAATCCTGCCTTTATATACATCCACGATGTAGGCGACTTCCTGAAAGGTGTAAAACGAAATACCCGGCGGAAGAAGAATGCGAATCAACGGCAACGGAATATTGTGAACGCCTAACCTGTCCAGAGCCCCCAAGAAAGACCCTGCGAAGAAATCGAAGTATTTGAAAACGCCGAGAATCGTGAAATTCAAGACGAGGGAAAAAACAAGCCACTTCTTTCTGCTAGGGTCCGAACGGCCGGGGCCAATTTTCTGCGCGATCAGGAAATCCACACCGGTGCTGCCAATCATGAGTGCGAGGAAACGCCAGTCCCACCAGCCGTAGAAAAAGTAGCTAGCGAGCAGTAAGAAAATGTTTTGGGCGCGATGACTGAGACGCCAGTACAGCAGCACGACTGGTATCAGGAACAGGAAGTAAGCTGGCGAATCAAAAAGCATGGCGCCTAGTCAAATGGATGTCTAGCGTTTTGTTCATAGTTGCGCCGGGTACCCCAAAGAATAGTCAGATCCTTGACGGGGAGACCATCAGTTGAATCAAGGAATTGGCGCAAGGGAAATACCTGAGTGAGATTGTGCGCGGTGAATCGTAATTGAGGGCGCGAGCCGCTATACGCTATATGCGGAAGGCGCGTTTGCCCAGGTCAGTAGCCACCTTCTGCAGGCCAGACATCGTTCACGCAGTCCCGACCCACTCGCCCGGCGTTCAGGGAGACGGCGAAGAACCTTCGCAGGATTGCGTCGGGAATTGTCCGCCTTGATATTTAAGGTTAAGACCGGATTGTGAGGAGTTTCTGCACCGGATATGGTTGCGCACGGGCCAAGTTTCTCCCTGGTCAGCGAAGGTGGATTGCGCTGGCGGTTGCGTTCCAGGGACCTAGGCCTTCGCCGATTCTGGGTCTGCTAATTTTGGGACTCCAACGGCGGTAGCTTCTCAAGCGGAGTCACTATGCGTATTCGCGGTCAACAGTGGCCATGGTTCGCGATTATGGCCAGAACTGGAAGAGAGAAGAATGCGACTTTGCTATTGGAAAACGCCGGTTATGAGTGCCTCTTGCCCGTCAGCAAATACACTCGGCGCTGGTCCGATCGCATGAAGGAAGTCGAAGTGCCGCTGTTCCCTGGGTATCTCTTCTGCCGCATGGACCCTCAGAACCGCCTGCCCGTTCTGATGACGCCGGGAGTAATCCAGATCGTCGGAGTCGGCAAATCACCCATTCCAGTCGACGAAGAAGAGATCGCTGCCATTCAGCGTGTCGTAAAGAATGGCCTTTCGACGATGCCTTGGCCGTACCTGCAGGTCGGCCGCGTAGCGCGAATTGAAGAGGGACCTCTGCGCGGCATGACTGGAATCATTGTCAGAATCAAGTCCGGAATGAAGCTGGTTCTGTCCGTAAGCCTGCTGCAGCGTTCAGTGGCGGTTGAACTTGATCGTAGCTGGGTAACTAGCGTACACCCGGCAAAACCTGTTGCGTTTCAGGCTCGGCTCGACCAATCAACGGCAACCCCAGCCATTCCAAATTGATCCGGTCCATCTGCATGTCGAGCAAGGTTATCTGGGCAATCCAAATGGGGATCTGAGATGCTCCTCTCCCAAAACAAACTATCTGCGAGAACGGAGGCTGAGCCTCGGGAAGAAGTCGAATTGTTCCTGGCTACTCCTGCGGTTGCGTCGTTCCCGGCGAATGACAAATAGAACTAATGGTCCTCGATTTCTACCAATTGCGTGAGCAGCCGTTTGGAGTGACTCCGGACCCGCGCTACCTTTACCTCGGCCCCGGGCACCGGGAGGCCCTGGCTTCTTTGTTCTATGGGATTGAAACGAATCGCGGTTTTCTTTCTCTTGTTGCGGAGCCAGGGATGGGCAAGACCACCCTTCTATTCCAGCTCCTGCAGCAGTGGAGGGACCGCGTCCACAGTGCCTTCCTGTTCCAAACTCAATGCGATTCCCGGGAGTTTATCCGCCATCTGATGAACGATTTAGGTCTCAAGAGCGACGGCGAAGATTTCGTGCGGATGCACTCAGAGCTTAACGAATTCTTGTTTCGCGAGACGCTCGCTGGAAGATCAGTCGTAATCTTCATTGACGAAGCTCAGAATTTAACTGATAACGTCCTGGAAACTGTGCGTTTGCTCTCAGACTTTGAGTCGGCAGAGAAGAAACTGCTCCAGATTGTTCTCGCCGGGCAGCCTGAACTAGCAAAGCGATTGTCGCGTCCGGGTCTCGTCCAGTTACGTCAACGGATCGCTATCCAGGCGCGACTGGACGTGCTGCCTGCCCCCGAGGTAGTTCGCTACATCAATCATCGGCTGCAAGTGGCGGGATACCACGGCACTGAATTGTTCACTCCTGGGGCCTTCGGGCTCATTGCGGACCGCAGCCAAGGGATACCACGGCTTATAAACAATCTTTGCTTCGGCGCACTGTCATTGGGTTGCGCCATGCAGCAGAAGCAAATTACCTCTGAGGTCGTACGGCAGGCTGCTTTGGACCTATCCTTGGAGGCCCATGGTCCAAAAACTCCGGTCCCACATCAGCAGACGGCACCCAGGGTTACTCCGGGTCTTCGGCCGCCTTTGCCTTTCTATTCCTGGATCACTGACAAGCTTTCCAGACAGCGGGTTCTTCAAACGTTGGTTCTTTCTCTCGTGTGTGGCACTTTCGTGATCTACTTTGGGGTCCGCAGCGTGGCAGGAACGTTTCGACCCTCGGCGGCGATATACCAGCATACCCAAACTGCTTCAGCGCTTGCTGGCTCCGAGTCTCAGCCTACAAAGCGCTTGATAGATGCCATTGCCGACGAGCAGCCCCATGAGTTGCAGCAAACTGCTGCCCACGAGAATTCGTTGCGTTCTTTCATTTATGTGGTCCAACCGAGAGACACCTTGCGCGACCTCTGCCTCTTGATTTTGGGGCGCTATGACGAGGTTGTCCTGTCACAAATCCAAAAGCTCAATCCGGAATTGAAAGACCCAGACCATCTGGATGTTGGACAAAAGATTCGGCTTCCACTGCATCCCTTGAAATGAGGAGAGAGCCTGTCGTGATCGACAACTCTTCGATGAATTCGAATCCCCTTGGCTCGTCTGGCACCTCCGTCCCGGCATGTGCGCACGGTGGAGCTTAGAGAATTCGGCGCGCGATTCGGTCCTTAAACGTTCAAAACAAAAGGATCAGCTCCTCGATGGTAAATGGGTTGAGAGAAATGTCCAATTCTCGGTGCCTCTCCAAGCTCGCTTTGCGACTGCGTATTTCTTCGAACCGGCGCCGGCACGAAGTTCTTGCTGAGGACGTGTTCCGGAGGATTTTCTGCTGGGAACGGAAAAGAGCAGAACGTTCTGGCAGGTGCTTTTTGTTAATGCTTGTGCGCGTAGAAAGCATTCTCCGGGCGAATCAAAGTGAAAGAGCGCTCTCCGAAATAATATCAGCGCTCTCCAGTTCCACGAGAGAGGCGGACCTTGCCGGCTGGTACCGAGCGGGCGAAATGCTTGGTGTCATCTTCACAGAGTTCCGCGAAGGGGACCGGAAGGCGATGGAGAGCTTGACGTCTGCCAAAGTAACCAAATCATTGCGGTCCACGTTGAGTCCTGAACAGCTTGAAATGATACACATCTCGTTCCACTTCTTCCCGGAGACGGTGGACAAATCCGGCCTCAGCCAGCCAGCAGACGCTGAACTTTATCCGGACTTGTTGGAGAGAGACGAGGAGAGGAAATTCTCTCGTTTTGTGAAGAGGTCGATGGATATTGCGGGAAGCTTAGCAGCCCTAATCCTTTGCTCTCCGCTACTTGTACTTATCTCCGTGGCCATCAAGCTCACTTCGAAAGGACCAATCTTATTTAGGCAAGAGAGGGTGGGCCGGTACGGCTCACGGTTCACGTTCTTGAAGTTCAGGTCGATGGAGTGCGGCAGCGATGCGCGCATTCACCGTGAATACGTCAAACAGTACATCGCGGGGGAAGCAGAGGCGGCTCGAGCCAGTCAAACCCAAAATGCAGTTTACAAAATTCAAAGCGACCCGCGTATTACCCGCGTAGGAAAGTTTCTGCGAAGAAGCAGCTTGGACGAATTGCCTCAATTCATAAATGTACTGAGGGGAGACATGTCTCTTGTCGGGCCGCGCCCTCCAATCCCCTACGAGTTGGAAGGCTACCAAACCTGGCATCGGCGTCGCGTGCTGGAGTCGAAGCCGGGAATCACGGGGCTGTGGCAAGTGAGCGGCCGCAGCAGGGTCAAGTTCGACGACATGGTTCGCATGGATTTGCGATATGCGAAAACGTGGTCACTTTGGCTAGATGTCAAGATCCTATTGCAAACACCGGCGGCTGTGCTTTTCGGCGCAGGTGCCTACTGAAGGGCTTTGGCGGTGCAATCGGGTTTTCACCTTTCACGCAAAGAGTTGAGGATCAGAGCAGCTTCTAGAACGCCGAGACAAACAGCAATACCTAGTTTTCCTGGAGAGGGCTAAATGGCAACCCAAACAGATCCCGTTCGCCATGGAATTCCACGAACGGTTGCGCCTGAGATTTCCAAGAGGTTGAAATCCTACGCGCACCAAAGTCCGTCTAATCTCGTTCGTCTTGGCGTTATCGGTTACGGTTATTGGGGGCCGAATGTTGTCAGGAATTTGCAGAGCCTCGAAAACTGTCAACTCGTTACAATCTGCGACAAGAATTCAGAATCGCTCCGACGCGCAAGCCGCGCTTATCCGGGCGTCGAACTAACGACAGACTACTCGGAGCTCCTGACTTCAACTCAAATCGATGCTATCGCCGTGGTAACTCCGGTCTGGACGCATTTCGAACTGGCCAAAGCCGCTTTGCAAAATGGCAAACACGTCTTTGTCGAAAAACCGTTCACCTCGACGCCGCAGCAAGCCGAAGAGCTCATCGAGTTGGCGGATCGCAAAAAACTCAAAATCATGGTGGATCACACATTTCTGTTCAGTGGGGCAGTCAGGAAGATCCGGGAACTCGTCGACGATGGCACCTTGGGAGATCTCTACTATTTTGATTCCACGCGCGTGAATCTGGGCCTCTTCCAACACGACGTAAACGTGGTCTGGGACCTTGCTCCTCATGATTTGTCGATCATGGATTACATCATCCGGGCGAAACCGGAAGCCGTCGTCGCAACCGGTGGGAGGCATTTGAACGGTCTTGCGGACGTGGCTTTCATTACCGTCTACTTTCCGCATGACGTGATCGCGCACATCAACGTCAACTGGCTTTCTCCGGTCAAGGTTCGAAAGACGCTGATCGGCGGCGAGAAAAAGATGCTGGTGTGGAATGATCTCGAGGCCGACGAAAAAATCAAAGTCTACGATAAAGGCGTGCAGATGACGAGCGGGCGAGGCGTGTACGACTTATTGGTTAGCTATCGCTCTGGAGATGTTTGCGCGCCAAAGATCGAACAGGCTGAGGCGCTGAAGGTCGAGCTTGAATACTTCATCGACTGCATACTAAACGACCGAACGCCAATCAATGATGGAGCAGCAGGTTTGCGGGTGGTCAAAATTCTGGAAGCGGCCGATCAATCGCTGCAAGGTCGAGGAAGGGTCGTCTCCCTGTGAACAAATATCACAGTATCGCTCCCGATGTGCAGTTGGGAAAGGATGTAAAGCTCTCCCAATTCATCAATCTCTATGGCTGCGACGTTGGCGATCACACTAAGATAGGCGCCTTCGTAGAGATTCAAAAAAACGCCAGAATCGGCAAAAACTGCAAGATCTCGAGCCATAGTTTTATTTGCGAAGGAGTGACCATTGAAGACAATGTTTTCGTGGGCCACGGCGTGACCTTCATCAATGATGCTTATCCCCGTGCCACCAATTCGAATGGCGAGCTCCAATCCGAAAATGACTGGAAAGTACAACCAACGCTGGTGAAAAAAGGTGCCTCTATTGGTTCCGGTGCGACGATACTTTCGAATCTGGTCATCGGTAAAAATGCTCTAGTCGGTGCGGGCAGTGTGGTAACTCGCGACGTGCCAGACAATGCCATCGTGGCTGGGAATCCAGCCAAGCTGCGTCGCTTGATCGCGCCAGAACTGAGGGTAGCGTCATAAACGCCAACCACAGAATTCCTTTCTTAGACCTGGTGACTCCCCATGTAGAACTGGAAGAGGAACTGGTTTCGGTCTTCCGGAGGGCGCTGAAGAGCGCCGGATTCGTCGGCGGACCGATGGTCGAACAGTTCGAAAAGGAGTTTGCACAGTTTTGCGAAGTCGAATATTGCGTAGGCGTAGGGAACGGCACAGACGCATTGCGGTTTGCTCTGATCGCCGCGGGAGTGCAGCCGGGCGATACTGTTGTTACGGTTCCGAATACTTTTATCGCGACCACGGAGGCTATCTCCCAGGCCGGCGCGCGGCCGGACTTCGTGGATGTCGAGGAGCGGACCTACAACTTGGATGCGCGAAAGCTCCGCGAATACCTTGAAACGCAATGCAGTCTCGACCGCGGGACTGGAAAATTATTGAATCGGAAGACGGGAAGTCCAGTTGTGGGGATCGTCCCCGTGCACCTGTACGGCCAGATGACGGACATGGACCCAATCCTGGATCTCGCAGAACGACATAACTTGTTTGTGATCGAAGATGCTTGTCAGGCTCACGGGGCGGCCTACTATTCACGAAAAGAGGGTCGCTGGAAGAAGGCAGGATCGATGGGCGTGGCGGCTGCTTTCAGCTTCTATCCTGGAAAAAACCTGGGCGCTTGCGGGGAGGCTGGTGCAGTTACGACAAATGATACAAAGCTTGCTGGAAGAGTTCGGATGCTGCGCGACCATGGTCAAGCGCAAAAGTATAGCCACGAAATAGAGGGATATAACGGCAGACTGGATGCAATTCAAGCTGGGATTCTGCGGGCTAAACTCAAGCATTTGGCAGAGTGGAACCAAAAACGCCGCAGATGTGCTCGGCGGTACGGCGAGTTGTTTCGGCCACAGAATGATAAAATCATCCTCCCGCACGAATCTCCACTAAACAAAGCTGTCTATCACCTCTACGTTATCCGCGTTAAGAATCGGGATCAACTTCAGTCGCATCTCGCCGAAGCTAACATCGCAACGCAGATCCACTACCCGACGCCCCTTCACCTTCAGAGGGCCTATGCGACTATGGGGTACAAAGAGGGAGATTTTCCCGTCGCAGAAAAGGCAGCGACGGAAATATTGTCGCTGCCTATGTATCCGCAGCTCGAACCTCAGCAGCAGAAAGTAATTGCGCAAGAACTAGTCAATATGCTCTTGGGAGTGACTGCCGGCATCGGGAATCGGAGTTTGGAGCCAGTCGCTGCGCCTGAGGGCCACGCTGACTGAGACAATGCACACCCCAGGGGAATCGATTCCGCCATGAATTTCAAAACCCCGATCCAGGCATTAAGTCCGGGCTCGACGCCGGCAAAGATAGAAATGTGTCCCGCGGCTCGCGCCAATGGAAAGATCTGGATCGATTTGGACAACTCACCCCATGTTCCATTTTTTGTCCCCATCATTGAAGAGCTCCAGAAGCGTAATTATTCGGTCGTGGTCACCGCACGCGATTGTTTTCAGGTACGCGAACTGGCAGATTTTTTTCATCTAAACTACAAGCTGATCGGCCATCACTCGGGGAAAGGCAAACTCCGCAAGGTTGCAGGGTTGTGCTTTCGTGCGTTGCAATTGATTCCCACGATCCTGAGGGAAAAACCGGACTTAGCCGTATCTCATTGTTCACGTTCCCAGTTGATTGCTTCTACCCTTTGCAAGGTTCAGTCTTTTTTTCTGGGTGATTATGAGTTTGCAACCCCGTGGGTGTTCATCTATCCCACCTGGCACATGCGCCCGGAAGTTATACCCGAGAGGACGCTCCCAAGGAGTCCGAGTCGAAACCTGAAATACCCGGGCATCAAAGAAGACGTGTACGTCCCCCGGTTTGTTCCAGACCCGAGTATCAGGTCCCAGCTGGGACTCCAGGAGCAGGACGTCGTGGTGACCATGCGTCCGCCGGCGCGCGAGGCTCACTATCACAATCCACAAAGCGACGAACTCTTCGAAGCAGCAGTTGAGTTTCTATGTAAGAGGCCGGAGCTGAAAATTGTGGTCCTTCCCCGAAATGAGAAGCAGGCGATGTGGTTGAGGGATCGCTGGCCTGAGCTCTTTTCGAACGGCAAGATGCGCATCCCCGAAAAAGTCGTAGATGGTCTCAACCTGATTTGGCATTCTGACTTCGTCATCAGCGGCGGCGGCACGATGAACAGGGAGGCCGCTTCGCTGAACGTCCCCGTTTACAGTATTTTTCGTGGCAAGATTGGCGCCGTCGATCAGTATCTGAGCAAGACCGGCAGACTGGTCCTGCTCCACAACGCCGAAGATTTGCAAACCAAGATTTTGCCGGGGCGGAGAGAGCGTCCATCGAGACCGCAGGACGGGCATTCTGCCGCTCTGAGCAGTATTGTGGAGCAAATGGTTGCCACCATGGAATCACAACACGTACGTTCGGGCGGCATGGAAGTGGCCACTGAGCGAGGCACAGTAGGAAGGTGAGGCTACAGGATGCAATGGTCTGAGGCTGGGGCAATGAAAATTCTGACAGTTGTCGGCGCGCGGCCCAATTTTATGAAGGCCGCACCGATCATCGCAGCGATCAATGCGCACAATAAGCACAATGAGAGGTTAGTGGCGGGTTTCGCCGGCCGGCCAGAACCACAAGTCGAAACGATCCAGCACATTCTTGTCCACACTGGTCAACATTACGACGAGCTCATGTCCGGGTCCTTTTTCAATGATCTTAATCTTCCAAAGCCAGATATTCATCTCGGCGTTGGTTCAGGCTCACACGCAACCCAAACCGCAGAAATTTTGAAGAAGTTCGAAGAAGTGTTGCTGGAGAAAAAACCGGATATCGTGGTTGTTGTTGGCGATGTGAATTCGACGCTTGCTTGCGCCCTGGTTAGCTCCAAGATTTCCTTTGATTCAGATGGTTCCAGACCGGTGATCGCCCACGTGGAAGCGGGATTACGTTCCTTCGACCGGTCCATGCCCGAAGAGGTTAACCGCATTCTTACCGATCATGTATCTGATCTGCTCTTCGTGACGGAAGAGAGCGGACTTCAGAATCTCCGTAATGAGGGTATCCCGGCCGATAAAATCCACTTCGTCGGCAATACCATGATTGACTCCCTCCTCCATTTCAAGGAGAAAGCCGAAGCATCGACAATTTTGGAGAAGTTAGGGTTTCTCGGCCAGGGAAGAAAGAACGGAGAGGCCAACTCTTCCACCCGATATGCACTGCTGACGTTACATCGAGCGTCCAATGTGGACAATCGGGATGTCTTTCTGAACATTATGACGGGGTTGGAGGAACTCGCAACGGATTGCCCCGTCGTATTTCCCGTGCATCCTCGAACGCAGCGGCGAATCCAGGAATTCGGATTCGAATTCAGCCTTGGAAAGGGTACAGGGAAACATGGAGCGAATGAACAAGGTCCTGGCATGATCGTGACCGACCCGCTGGGTTACTTGGACTTCCTTTGTTTGATGAAACATGCCTCGCTGGTTGTTACCGACTCGGGCGGCATCCAGGAAGAAACAACAATTCTTGGGATTCCCTGCGTCACCGTCAGAGAAAACACGGAGAGGCCAGTCACGGTCGAGTGTGGAACAAACACGATCGCGGGGACGAAAACAGACGCCATCAAGGATGCTATTCGCCGTCAGCTAGGCGGGAACAGAGACAATGGCGTGCCAAAGAACTGGGACGGACGGGCCGGAGAGCGCATCATTGACATTTTGGTTCGCACGCACCGCGAAAAGACTTCCTTTCGATCAGTCTTTATCCCACATACCGAGGCGCTTGAAGCCCGATACGCCCGTCCCTAAGCGCATGAATGGCTAAAGGCAATCATCTGGAAGCTAAGATCCTAAAGCTCTTGGCCTATTGTCAGGCCAACGATTGGGCGGGGTACGACCCGTACGATGCTGTCAACAGCCCCGTCTTTGCCGCCCTGCCATTCCTCAACTCGAGATTTCCTCGATTGTTCTTAACCCAGGCCCTGAAGCGAAGTCCAATCAATATTCGCAGGATGTTGGGTATTCCAAAGACCCAGAATCCTAAAGCCATCGCGCTGTTTCTGTCGGCGTTCCTCAAGCTTTCGAAAATCGGAGTGGCTAAGACCGGCGACTTGGTCGAGCCGATGATCCAAAGGTTGATCGCGCTTCGGTCACAAGGAGTTTCTCAGTGGTGCTGGGGATACAGTTTTCCGTGGCAGACGCGGACGATAGTGGTGCCGAGTGGGGTCCCTAACCTGGTGTGCACCACATTCGTGGGTGATGCGCTTCTGGATGCGTATGAGCAGCTCCAGGACCCGGGATATCTGGGCATGGCGACGAGCACAGCGGAGTACATCCTGGACGAGCTCTATTGGACCGACGGTAAGTCGGTCGCCGGTTTCAGTTATCCTCTTCCTAGACTCAAGAATCAGGTGCCCAACGCGAATTTCCTTGGTGCGGCTTTGTTATGCCGCGTGTACCAACATACGAACGATAGGAAATTCCTCGATCCAGCGCTTAGGGTTGCCCGTTACTCCGCCGCCAAGCAGCACGCAGACGGCTCGTGGGGCTACGGGGAGGGGCCGTCACAACGATGGATTGACAACTTTCATACCGGCTACAACCTGTGTGCGCTACGGTCCATTGGCCGCTATGCCGGAACAACGGAGTTCGAATCGAGAATCCGGCGCGGGTTCGAGTTCTACCGAGCCCACTTTTTCCGCGAGGACGGCGCACCCAAGTATTTTCACAACCGTACGTATCCAGTGGACATTCATTGTGTTGCGCAAAGTATCATCACGCTCCTTGCATTCAAAGATCTCGACCCGCGCAATGTCGAACTGGCGCGCTTGGTGTTCCAATGGGCTATGAATCATATGTGGGATGAGCGAGGCTTTTTTTACTACCGCGTTCTTCGCCTCTGTACCATCCGAACCCCATACATGAGATGGGCTCAGGCCTGGATGCTTCTCGCAATGTCTACGCTGCTATGCGAATCGGACGTGCCGGTGAGATCTCCAGAAACCCTCGATTCAGCAGCTTTGGTTGAGGCCCACTGACGCTTCGCAAGCAGATTCCTTTACGCCCGAACGGAATAAGGCAGACAACAGGACTTTCGTCAGCGGAATGAAGAAACTGCCCGGTCCCATGTCGAACCAAGTTCCAAAAGCACCAGCCGCATAGGTTCTCCCCCAACTCATAGCGTTAATGCGAGGTTGCCGTGGCAGTTTATACATTGAATCCGCTGCACGATTCGCGCTGGGTCGACTTTGCCGAAAGGCACCCACGGGGCTCCATTTTTCATACACCGGGCTGGCTGGAGGTGCTACGCCTTACCTATGGATATGAACCGATCGTGTACACGACTTCCGCCCCAGGAACGCCTTTGGTGAATGGAATCGTGTTCTGCCGCGTTAGCAGTTGGCTGACCGGAGACAGAATGGTTTCATTGCCCTTTACTGACCACTGCGAGCCTCTCGTCGAAGGCCCCGAGGACGGCAAAGAAATCCTTGATTCTCTGCAAGGTGCACTCGGTAGAGAAAAGTTCAAGTACATCGAGCTTCGCCCGCTGAGTGCAAACCTGCTGACAGAAACGTGCTTGCAAAAGAACAATTCGTTCTGGTTCCACGCACTCGATCTCCACGCAGAACTCGGGGAACTTTTTAAGAAGCTTCAAAAGGATTCGATTCAGAGAAAGATTCGGCGCGCCGAACGCGAGGATTTGCTCTACGAGGAGGGAAGATCGGACAGTCTTCTGAATAAGTTTTATCACCTCTTTGTCCAGACGCGCCGGCGACACAGAGTGCCGCCGCAGCCCGTTAATTGGTTCCGGAACGTCGTTACATGCCTTGGCGACCGAGTCAAAATCCGCGTTGCTTCGAAAGCGGGCCGTCCAATCGCCAGCATCATGACGCTGAAACACGGCCAAACCATGGTCTACAAATACGGCGGCTCTGACGCAAGTGCTCACAATCTGGGCGCCATGCCGTTCTTGTTCTGGAAGGCTATTCAGGATGCGAAAAAGGACGGAGTCCAGAAATTCGACTTCGGCCGATCGGATAGCGACAACGCTGGACTGATTACCTTCAAAGACCGCTGGGGTTCGCAACGCAGTGAGCTGACGTATTGGAGGCTGCCCGGCCGGAGTGCACAGGGCCCGGACCCGTGGAAGCTCAAAGTTGCCGGTCCGATTTTCGCATGCATGCCTGATCTATTTCTGGCGGCGAGTGGGCGAATCCTCTACCGCCATCTTGGCTAGCACGGAGGGTGAGGTCTGCGTAAGGGTATGGCAATAGATCTAGATGCGAAACCGGCTTCGACGCCGCTACGGTCGGTGTTTCCAACTAGGCGCAGCATCGGTGCCCTCGTTATGGACGCGGATTATCGTGGGCTCGCGGTTGTGCGCAGCTTGGGTCGCCACGGAATCCCCGTGTGGGTTCTGCAGCACGGTGATCAGTTGCTCGCAACTTTGTCGCGTTACAACCGCCGAACGCTGAGTTGGCCCAGTCAAGATGAAGAAGAAAAGGTAGATTTTCTTGTCAACTTGGCTGATCGCGAGAGTATTCGTCATTGGGTACTGCTTCCCACAGGTGATGAAGGCGCCGCCCTCGTTGCGCGCCACCATAAGACGCTTGGCGAACACTTTCAACTTACGACGCCGCCATGGGATGTGCTGCAATGGTTGTATGACAAGCGACTCACCTATCGACTTGCCGACAGAGTGGGCGTGGACCACCCATGGACTTTGTATCCCGCGAACGCCGAACAGGTGGCGGCGAGCGAGTGTCCGTATCCGGTCATTCTAAAACCGGCCTATTCCAGCAGCTTCAATCGATTCACGGCATCGAAAGCTTGGCGTGTAGATAACCGGGAGCAACTCCTCGCCCGGTACGAAGAGGCAAAGACGCTGGTTGACCAAGGTGCTCTGATGATTCAGGAGCTCATTCCAGGGGGAGGCGACTCGCAGTTTTCCTACACCGCTCTGTGCCAGGACGGGCGGGCGATCGCATCGCTTACCGCGAGACGGACCCGGCAAATTCCCATGGACTTTGGGCGCGCCAGTACATTCGTTGAGACCGTCGACGACCCAGCAGCCTCGACGACGGCGATTCGCCTCATCGAGGCGCTTCGATACACAGGCATCGCAGAAGTTGAATTCAAACGAGATCGGCGTGACGGGAAGCTTAAGCTGTTGGATATCAATCCACGCGTTTGGGGCTGGCACAGTCTCTGCGGATTCGCTGGGGTGGACTATCCGTATCTGTTGTGGCTCATGACGATCGGGGAACCGGTACCGGCGACGAAGGCAGCAGTCGGTGTTCGCTGGGTGCGGATGAGCACTGATACGCCCACGGCGATCCGTGAAGTTCTCCGCGGCCGTCTGTCATTGCGCGAGTACCTGCGCTCCATCCGGCCACCGGTTGCACCGGCAATTTACGCGTCCGATGATCCTGTGCCCGGAGTTCTTGAAATTCCCCTTCTTGCGTATTTATTCGGCAAGAGGGTCCTAAGCGGCGGCAGGATCGCATGAATAAATGGCCAATTGTAAGTGGCGCTTGGTACTAGCCGAAGCATTCAGGGTTCCATTCAAGCGGCAGCTAAAGGGCGCATCAGAACTCGAAGTTCTGGTTTGACTGTCCGACGAATGAGTGCAGGCAAGTGGGTTTCATTCCGAATCAGGAAAATCTAATGCTACGGAGGCGCACAGTTGAAAGCGAAATCTGACGTAGTGGTTGTCGGCGCTGGCCCTTATGGATTGTCAGCGGCCGCGCATTTAAATGCCTACGGACTGAACGTCCGGGTCTTTGGGGAGACCATGTCATTTTGGGACCGCAATATGCCTGAGGGCATGTGCTTGCGGTCTCCCTGGGAAGCGTCCCAATTGTCTGATCCCGCCAGGTCGCTGACGATTGACGCATTCCAAACTGCGACTGGCGTGCGTGTGAGTCGGCCTGTCCCCATCGAACACTTCGTGGCCTACGGCCGCTGGTTTCAGTCCCGTGCCGTTCCCAACTTGGAGCAGCGAAAGGTTCTCGAAATAGAAAAAAACACATCGGGCTTCCGCGTGGTTTTGGCGGATGGAGAAGCCGTACAATGCGGGCGCGTCGTTATCGCTGGCGGCATTGGACCGTTTGCTGTGCGACCACCGCAGTTTGCGGGCCTCCCCCTGGAGCTGGTGTCGCATTCGTCGGAACAGCGGGACATGACTCGCTTCCGTGGGCAGAGAGTTGTGGTGATCGGTGGAGGGCAGAGTGCGCTCGAGTCGGCGGCCCTGCTGCACGAATCCCAGGCAAATGTTGAACTACTGGTTCGTGAGAGCACTGTTCAATGGACTTGGCAGCGTCCGTGGCTGCACACTTTCCGGCCCGTCGGTGCGGTGCTCTACGCTTGGCCAGACGTCGGGCCGGCGCTCGTCAGTCATGCCGTGGCACGGCCGAATCTTTACCGACTGCTTCCGCGATGGCTTCAAGATTCCTGGCGAGCTAAGTCGGTCCGCGCGAACGGTGTGGGGTGGCTGAAACCTCGCCTGCGCGATGTGAGCATCTCCACCGGCCTCGCGGTGCTTTCGGCGAGCGCCCGCGGGAACCAAGTGGAACTCAAGCTGAGTGATGGCTCGCATGAACTTGTAGATCACGTATTGATGGCTACTGGCTATCGCATCGATGTGAGAAAGTATGAATTTCTTTCCGCATCCTTAGTATCTGCGCTCCGCCTTATCGGCGGGTGCCCGGTGCTCGGGCGAGGCTTTGAATCTTCAATTCCCGGGCTGCACTTTTTAGGCGCTCCGGCGGTATGGAGCTACGGCCCGCTTATGCGTTTCGTTGCAGGAGCCGATTTCGCCGCGCGTACGGTTTCCCGGTCCGTGGTGCGTGCTCGCCGAGGGGCCGTTGGTCGGCCGATGGCAGATGCGCTCCAGCGGCGACAGAGAGTTGCAGTGTCCCGTGGCCAGGAGGGATCATAAAAGAGACTTACACTGAGACTGATACCATGCAGGGTTCTGTTCCTCGCGGAATAACATAAGGCGCCAAGATGGCACGTGCATCTTCTTCTTGGGCGGGATGGCATAGGAGGATCGGTCCGGCCCCAATCACGGTGCCTTGCGATTCTCAAGCTCCGCCTAATGAATAAAACATTCATCGATTACTACCGCTGCCCCGAAGAGTTCGCCGGCTGTTTTCTGGATGGCGAGTTGTCGCGGCATTTGGGTCATTTCAGATTTGGACCCGATGCCATCTGTTATGGTTCTATCAGCAAGGGGGCAGTACAACCCAGTCCCGCTGGAGAGCTCCACGACGCGTTGAAGGACGTGGTGGTGGAACGCGGGGTGGTACGATTGTCGTTCGACCTAGACCAGGTCGTGGACAACCTCCGATATGAGCGCTACTACGGGGGCTTGCGAGCGCGCTCATTCCTCTCAGGAAGGCTTGCCAACAAGCTGTACTACTTGGCACGGCCGTTTTTAGGCGTCAGCGTCCGCCGGCACCTGCAGAAGCTGAGACTTGCGGGTTGGCGGACAATTGCGTTTCCACATTGGCCAGTCGATCGAACCGTCGAGCAAATTCACGAGACGCTGCTCCGTCTCTGCGTACAGGCTCATAACGGCGAAAAAGTGCCGTTTATCTGGTTTTGGCCGGAGGGGTTTCCAAGTTGTGTGGCGGTTACTCACGATGTGGAAGCCGTCAAAGGGCGTGATTTCTGTCCAGCCCTGATGGACGTCGATGAGAGCTTTGGCATAAAGAGTTCGTTCCAGTTGGTTCCCGAGAAACGGTATGCACTCAGCCGACCGTTCATTGAGAGCATCCGTGCGAGGGGTTTCGAAGTGAATGTGCACGATCTGAACCACGACGGGCGGTTGTTTGCCAACGAGACGGAGTTCTTCAATCGGGCCCGCCGCATTAACCAATATGGTCGCGCATTTGGTGCGCACGGGTTTCGTTCTGGCGCGCTTTATCGCAATCTTGCCTGGTACGGAGCGCTCGAATTTTCCTACGACATGTCAGTACCCAATGCCGCACATCTTGATCCACAACGCGGCGGCTGCTGCACCGTGATGCCTTATTTCATTGGGAAGATTTTGGAGTTACCCGTCACCACAACCCAGGATTATTCTCTATTTTTTATCCTTAATGAGTATTCAATCGAGCATTGGAAACGCCAAATTGCCCAGATCACAGAGAAGCATGGAATGGCCAGCTTCATCGTTCACCCAGACTACATTGTAGAACCACGGACGCGGGATACCTACAAATCACTGCTGGCCTATCTGGCCGACCTGCGGTCGAAGGGAAAAATTTGGAACGCTCTTCCAAGAGAGATCAATCAGTGGTGGCGAGCGCGCAGTCAGATGAAGCTGGTGCGTCAAGGAAGTAGCTGGGTGGTCGAAGGGCCGGAAAGAGAACGGGCCCGGGTTGCGTATGCCTTGCTTGACGGTGGCCGCTTGAGGTATGAGCTGGCCTGAAATATAGAGAGCGACGGCGGTTACCGCAAGCAGGTTTTTCCCGGACGCGCTCTTAGTGATTTGTACTGAATGGGATTCCTCTTTTTACCCTATTCCTTTCCGCACAGCACGGTGTTAAATCCATTTCCTAGAAAGGGCATATGTGACCCCAATGGCGGAGCTGTATATGGCTGTACGGGCTCTCGGGATTCAACATGCCGGTACGCCATTCAGACGTGCTCGCGCAGCTGTGCCAACGAAGTCTTGATCCCAGCGCAAGTGAGGAGTGCCCCAAAGGTTGAGGAGAGCCCTTCAGACAGAAGGTCACTTAGCTCGGAAAACGCCATCTGGCGTCAAGGCGAAGAACAATGAGCAAGCACTTTGAATTGATGAACCATGGGTCGCGCGATTCTGCGGCGGTGCAGCCCGCCACGAGAAGCGCGTCAATGTCCAAATCGAATCCATCAAACCGCTATCCCCAGTGGGTGGGAGCCGCGCCGGAGGAAATGTTCTTGGCAGGTCTGTGGCGCATCATCCGACACCGCCATCGGACAATCACCGCGTTTGCGCTGCTTGTTGTCGTGATAGTTCTGACCGCATCGCTACTGATGAAACCACGGTATGAGGCTGTCGGACAGGTGGTGTTTCATCGCGACAGCGACAGCGGTGTGCTGGGATTCAAGGGCGTGGATACGTCCCTGTTGGAGGATCCAGAAGACCGTGCGGCCATAGACACACAGATCGGCATCATGGAGACCGATGCGTTGGCCATGCAGGTCATCAACGATCTCCACCTTGACAAAAATCCGAAGTTCTCCGGTCATGTGGGGCAATCCGGCAACGAGGACCGGCTAGTGGAATTGTTCCGTAAGAGCCTCAAAATCTCGAAGGTGAAGGGCACACGGCTAATCGAGATTCGGTTTCGAAGCGTAGATCCGCGGCTGGCCGCTGATGTCGTAAACCAGTTATCTAATGCATATATTGATAAATTCTATAAAAGTCAGTTTCAAGCTAGCACCCAGATTTCTGACTTCCTTGCGAGCCAGCTGAAGGAACTCCAGACCAAGGTTCAAGAATCGCAGCAGAAACTGATCGACTATCAGAAAGAAAATGGAATCTTTGGGCTGGACGATAAGCAGAACATTGTGACGGCCAAGCTGGACGACTTAAATAGGGAACTTACAGCGGCGGAAGGCGAAAGGGTCCAGAAAGAAGTCAACTACCGATTGGCTCGCCTGGGTCAGCCGGAGCTGATTGCGAAACTGGGGCCCGACAACCTTGTCTCAAAGCTACGTGGACAACAGGCCGATCTGGAAAGCCAGATGGCGCTAGCGTCAGTTCAACTAGGCCCAGCACACCCGAAAATACTCGAACTTTCGAAGCAAATTGCTCAGGTGCGGCAGTCGGTAGCTGCCGAGACCAGGAGAACCGGCGAGCAAATAACCTATGAGTATAAAAGCGCGGCGCAACGCGAAGGCATGCTGCGAGCCGCCCTGGACGCGCAGAAACAAACGGCGGACAAGCTGAACGCAAATATGATCCAGTCCGACATACTGAAGCACGAGTTCGAGACTAACCGGAAACTCTACGAGGATCTGCTGCAGAAGCAAAAAGAAGTGAGCATTTCATCCAACTTGAAATCGAGCAACATCTGGATCGTCGATCCGGCCAGGCCGCCGAGGCTGCCCGCCGAGCCGAATATTCTGCGAAACTTTGCGCTTTCTCTTCTGTTCGGGCTGTTCGGTGGCGTGTTACTGGCATTCGGCCTGACCAAGGCGAACGAAAAGATCATTACTGTGGAGCAGGCAGAAATTGTGTCCCCGCTGCCTTCACTGGGCGTTGTGCCGTTGCTGGGAGCAAAGAACAAAAATGGCACGTCCGCCCAACTCAATGAAGTCAACGGCAGCGTGAAGCCTGAGTTAGTGAGCTCACTTCGGCCAATGTCGTTAGCCGCGGAATCCTACAAAGCCATTGTGACGTCGATCTTGCTTTCGCACCGGGCTCACCCTGCAGTGATCCTAGTGACCAGTTCCCTTTCGGGGGAAGGTAAAACCACAGTCAGCACGAACTTGGCAATTGCCCTCGCGAGGTTGCGGAGGCGTGTGCTACTCGTCGATACCGACCTCCGGCGTCCCAGTGTTCACAGTGCTATGCGATTGAGCCCTAAGACCGGTTTGGGCGCGCTACTCCGGAAGCCCTCCGCGTTGGATGAATTTGTAGTTAGCTATCCGGATGTACCCAATCTGTTTGTCCTGCCGGCGGGGCCAATCAATCTGTCGGAGGATACAGAATTGCTGGTGTCCAGCTTCAAGGACTTAGTGGACCGCTGGCGGATAGAATTTGACCACATCATTATCGATACCCCGCCGATACTGGCGATGACCGACGCGGTTCGCATGTCGGTCGAGGCGGATTCCGTGATTCTGGTTATTCGCGCTGGTCGGGTCGCAAAAAAGGAGTTCTTGCGCGCACAGGACTTGCTCCTCAGGGTAAATGCCCGCCTTACGGGTTTCGTATTGAATGGCGAAGATCTGCACTCGGCACAGTTCCAGAATTATTACGGCTACTACGGTCAGGATCAGTCGAAAGTCCTCGGCGAAGGCGCGTAACGATGAGGCATCCTAACTGGGAGCTTAAGGGATGATTCATTCTAAATAAATTGGGGTGAACGGCTATGACTGCAATCGGACAGACAACCATTTCTTTGCGCCCGGACGAAGCGGAGTTGCTTGAGCTGAAATTTTCGAACCGCACCGCAAACGTCGGAATCATTGGGCTCGGCTATGTTGGTTTGCCGCTCGCTCTACTCTTCACGGAAGCTGGTTTTCCTGTCACCGGCTTCGATGTTGACGCCCAAAAGGTGGGGAAGCTCTCCAGAGGTGAGTCCTACATCTACCGCGTGCCGTCCACCGAAGTTCAACTCGCGCGCGCGAAGCGGTTCTCAGCGACAGTAGACTACTCGGACATAGCCAGGATGGATGCGGTAATCATATGCGTCCCGACTCCGCTGAATGAGCATCGCGAGCCTGACCTCAGTTACATTATGAATACAGCAGAAGCGATTACCCCACATTTGCGAGCCGGGCAGCTCATCGTGCTGGAAAGCACCACATACCCTGGAACCACAGAGGAAGTCCTGGTCCCTATTCTAGAGAAAAACGCAAGCGGGCTAAGTGCCCAGCGCGAAAGTAAGGGAGTCGAGCGCGATCGCTTTTATGTTGCTTTCTCGCCTGAACGCGAAGATCCAGCCAATAACACCGTTGCGCGGTGCGATATTCCTAAAGTTGTCGGCGGGCTGAGCGGCAGAGCGACCGCGCTTGCCAGCGCGCTCTATCAAACTATTTTCCGCCGCACCGTACCGGTCTCCACTCCTGCCGCAGCGGAAATGACGAAGCTGCTTGAGAATATATATCGCTGCGTGAACATAGCGCTGGTTAATGAGCTGAAGCTGCTGTGCCTCCGCATGGGAATTGACGTGTGGGAAGTCATCGACGCTGCTTCGACGAAGCCCTTTGGTTTTCAACCGTTCTATCCCGGCCCTGGTCTGGGTGGGCACTGCATACCAGTGGATCCGTTCTACCTCTCCTGGAAGGCGAAGGAGTGGGACTTCCAAACTCGCTTTATCGAGCTCGCCGGTGAGATTAACGTTTCGATGCCGTACCACGTTGTGAGCGCGATCTCGACGGCACTCAACCGTGAGTCCAAGCCACTGAAAGGCTCGCGCGTCCTCATCCTTGGAGTGTCTTACAAGAAGGATGTCGATGATTTACGCGAATCCCCCGCGCTCACCATTATCGAGTTGCTTAAGCAACAGGGAGCGATAGTCAGCTATAACGACCCGTATTTCCCATCGCTGCTCAGAGGACGTCATTACGACTTGCAGATGGAACGCGTTCCGTTAGACAACATCGGCGAGTACGACTGCGTAGCAATTATCACGGATCATTCCGATTACGAGTACCCGGCCATCGTGCGCGATGCCCAGCTAGTCGTTGATACTCGGAATGCCACACGCGGCATCGATTCGCCGAAAATCGTGCGGTGCTAATCATTCCTTTTCCTTGTCCGGGACGATGCAGCGACTTCCGCTGGTTGTCCTGATCCATGGAGGTTGTCATGAAGTCAAAATCTGTTTTTCTCAGTGCCCTAGTGTTCTCAGCTCTGGCGACGGCCCATTGTCTCGCCCAAGACCGTGTTGGTTCAACAGAAGCTCGCATGCAAGCGCCCGCCTCTGCGCCTCAGGCCACGCCGGTTGACGCGAGTAATACCGGCTCCTCGCCAAACCTGCTGATAGGTACCGGCGATCTGCTCGAGGTCAGCCTGTACGGCATGCCTGATTTTAAGACGGATGTGCGTGTTAGTTCAGGCGGCGAGATTTCCTTGCCCCTGCTCGGCACTTCGGTCGTGGGCGGACTGTCGGTCGAACAAGCTGCAACGCAAATTGAACATAACCTTAGTCAAAAGGGCCTTTTCAACGACCCGCACGTTACAGTCTTCGTGAAGGAGTACGCGACGCAAGGGATCTCGGTTCTGGGCGAGGTTCAGAGGCCCGGCATCTATCCGCTGCTGGGCGAGAGAAAACTGTATGACGCCATATCCGCTGCGGGAGGCACTTCGCCTAAAGCCGGCGCGTCCGTGCTGATTACACATCGCAATGATCCACAGCATCCCCAGCAGATACCGCTTTTGACTGGTGCGGCGAAGTCGATGAAGAATAACGTGCCGGTTGAGCCGGGCGACACAATTGTCGTGAGCAAGGCGGGTGTCGTATATGTCGTCGGCGACGTCCACCAACCCGGCGGCTTTGTCATGGAAAATGGCAACGAAATTACCGTGTTGAAGGCTATCGCCCTCGCTCAGGGGACTAACCCGAACGCGAAATTGGATTCAGCCAGGCTCATCCGCAAGACTCCTGAGGGTCCCCAAGATGTTCCGCTTTCCCTTACAAAAATTATGGCCGCAAAGGCTCCCGATCCGCAATTGCAGGCAGACGATGTTGTCTTTGTTCCTAACAGCCCTGGAAAAAGTGCGGCTAAAAAGGGAGCTGAAACGATCCTGCAAATGGCGACTGGCATAGCGATCTGGCGCATACCATGAGTTCACCATTATTCAAGATCGTTCCAGTAGGTGTGCATCAAGAGGAAATGCTCGGGCCCGCGCTGTGAGCTCATTGATACTGGTCACCAATCAGAGGAACGAATGCTAGCACTTTTGACGGATAGAAAATCAGGTGAAGTTTCCACGTACGATGTTCCCGCTCCGGAGCTGCGTCCTGGTGGGATCCTGGTGCGAACCCAGTATTCGGCAATCAGCGCCGGCACCGAGCGCGCCACGCTTCAATTAAGCGCGAAGTCGCTTCTGGCCAAGGCGAAAGCACGTCCCGATCTCGTGAAGCAGGTTCTCGACTATGCGCGACAGAATGGGGTGAAAGCCGCCTACGAGAAGGTGCACGCAAAGCTGGATACCCTGACGACTCTCGGATACAGCTGCGCTGGCGAAGTAATTTTCGTTGGAGATGGCGTACATGAATTCCGCGTGGGTGACCGCGTCGCCTGCGGCGGTGGCACCTACGCCAACCACGCCGAGATCAACTTTGTTCCGCGCAATCTCGCGGTTCGCATCCCGTCCCAGGTGTCCTCGATTGCGGCCTCTTTAACCACCATTGGTGCCATCGCGATGCAGGGCGTTCGGCAAGCCGAAGTCGCTATTGGCGAAACTGTTGCGGTGATCGGAGCCGGGCTCGTAGGAGTGTTGACGATCCAGATTCTCCGCGCGGCCGGATGCCGGGTTGTGGCCATCGATCTTTCGCCCCAGCGCGTCAAGCAAGCAGCAGATTTTGGCGCACACCTCGCGGTGGCTGCCGATGACCCCACACTAGAGTCAAATATCAAGGAGTTCTCCAGGTACGGTGTCGATGCCGCTATCCTGGCCGCTGCGACCGACTCTGCTGAGCCGGCTGAAATGGCGGCCAAGATTTTGCGCGATCGCGGCCGCATAATTGTGGTTGGCGCCGTAGGCATGGGAGTCTCGCGCAACAACATGTACATGAAGGAGTTGTCGCTGGCACTCTCGCGCTCCTACGGGCCGGGAAGGTACGATCCGCAGTACGAGGAAGGCGGGACCGATTACCCCGTCGGATATGTCCGCTGGACCGAACGGCGCAACATGGAAGCCTTTCTCGATATGCTCGCCGCGGGACAGATAGACGTTACCCCGCTCCTCGAGCATCGGTACGCTATCGAAGAGGGTGCCAAAGCATTCGCCGATCTGAACAGTGGCCTGTACACTGCTATCCTCGAGTACAAGAACGCGCCCGCCGTGCCGCACAGGAGCTTGGCGGCCGTTGCTGTGGCACCACGGCCTCGCCTTGGTGATGAAGTGAGGGTCGGCTGCATCGGCGCCGGCAGTTTCGCAGCGAGCGTAATCCTTCCAAGTCTGCAGTCCATCAAGGGCGTGCGCCTGCAATCGGTAAGCACCATCTCGGGCGCGGGCGCTGCTTCGGCGCAGCGCGCCTTCAAGTTTCAGACCGCGGTACAACCCTCGGAACTGCTGCATGACCCCAATGTCGATGCTGTATTCGTCCTGACGCGTCATGACACCCATGCAGCCCTGACAGCCCAGGCACTGCAAGCCGGCAGGCCTGTGTTCGTCGAAAAGCCACTGGCGATGGATCGCGAACAGCTAGCGCAGCTGCAAGACGTCTATGCTGAGCAGTTGCAGGCTGGCCGTGCTCCGTTTGTGATGGCCGGTTTCAACCGCCGGTTTGCACCGTTCACCGATAAAGTCCGCCAGTTCTTCGCCGGCCGGCGTGAGCCCATGATGGTCCACGTGCGTGTAAATGCCGGATTCATTCCCCATGACCATTGGATTCACACTCAGGGCGGCCGCATCGTCGGCGAGTTCTGTCATTTTCTAGATTGGACGCGTTCTGTGATTGATTCTCCGATTCAAAGCGTGACCGCATCAGGCTTGCCGAACGGGACGAAGTTCGCGCCGGATAACGTCGCGGTCATGGTTAAGTTCGCCGACGGGTCTGTTGCCAATCTCCTTTATCTGGCAAACGGCGACCGCAGCATCCGGAAGGAATTCTTCGAGGTGTTCTGCCAAGGCGCCATTGCGCGGCTGGATGATTTCCGCACACTAGAACTTGCACGCGACGGGAAAGTCCAAACGTTCAAGAGCTCGCAAGACAAGGGCCACCGTCGCGAACTCCAGTTGACCATTGAAGCGGTCCGCGACGGCAAACCGTCGCCCATCTCATTTGAAGAGCTTGTAGAGGTGACCCGGGCAACTTTTCTCGTTGACCAGGCAGTTGCCACTGGGGAGGTCATCCAGTTGAAGGAGTCGCCGCCCTGCGCTGCTCCCGACGCGCCCCTTCCCGAATTACGCGACGCGGAGCGACAACTCTCTGCCGCCAGCGGGGAATGTGCGTGCGCCTGACTAGATCTCTGCAAATATCTGTCCCTTCTCATTCGATCTGGTGAGCTTGTTCTAGGCTGACAGAACAATTTTCATTTCCATGTTCAGTGGCATATCCATACCGGTGCAGCAGCGAACTCTCTCGTTGGAAGGTGTCTTTGTCCTCGTGGGTGCGATTGCCGTTGCCAGCTTTGTCTTGGTACCCGTGGCGGGATTGGCGGTTGTTGGCGGCTGCGTGGCCCTGTGGTTCCTCGTACTGGTCGGTGAGGCGTTTCGCGGAAAAATCGACGGAATACTGTTGTGGTGGGCCGCGGCTCTCCCGCTGGGCCCCTACTTCTTATCATTTCCTCGGGAGCAGTCAATCGTGACGCTGGACCGGGTGGCCATCCTCTTCGCGTTCGCCGGACTGTATTTCGGTAAGCACAGTACGATCGTCAAAGTGCCGAGGACGCTACGTCATGCCGGACTTGCTTGGCTGGCCTTCATTGCAGTTGCCGGAGTCACGCTCGGAAAATCGTCGACGGTTCTGAACACTGTACACGAACTTTTTGATGGTTTTTTACTACCTTTATTGCTCGGCTGGTGCATCATTTCACGGTTCGATGTTCGTCGCCGGCTCCCTACGCTACATACGGCCGTGTGCATCTCCTCAATCATCTGCGCAGCCGTGGCGGCCGCCGAAATCGTCACAGTGCAGGATTTGCTCCCCAATGGAAGTTCTGTAATGTTCTATGCGGGCGGCATCCCTCGGCCAAACGGGCCATTTTCCTCCAATGATGTCCTTGCGCTGATGGGTGCTGTCAGTTTTTTCTTTCTTCTGTTCCTTCGCGCGGCCCTTGGTCCCCATCTGAGCGCCACTCGCAGAGTCCTTCACTCCATTGGGCTGGCAGCGGCACTTGGCATGGCGCTGATGCCAATGTTCCGCTCCGTCATGATCACACTGTTGCTCGTGCTGATCATCGATACCCTCTGGGAACAAGACACGACCCGCCGGGCCTGGCGTGCTGTGCTCATGTTCGCTTCTGTCGGACTGATTTTCATCGCCCCTCTGTTTGCGCCCAAAGTGTTCGAAGATCGCAGCAGTTCAGAAAATGCCTTCGGCCGCATTGCCGAGTTCAAGCAAAGTCTTCAGGTATTTGTGGACCACCCTGTCCTGGGCGTCGGATTCCAGAACTTCAACAACTACGTGGTGGGAGAGCCTCGTTACTTTGCGTCTTATGCGGGCGTCTCTTCGCTGGACTGGCCACACAACACCTTTGCTGAGATCCTCACGGAGACTGGCATCCTGGGCTTCGTGCCGTATGTGATGGCGCATGTTCTCCTGCTTAGGGCAATGTGGCAATTGCGACAGCTTCCGGGTTCCGGTTGCTTAGCGTGGAAATATTACGTGTATTTGCTTCTATCCTATTGGATCACCGGGCTTACTGAGTCTTCAGGCTATGGCTATCTGAATCTATGGTTTGTGTTCGCCGCTACTGTTTTTTATAAGTATGTGATGACGGAACCTGACTTAGTGCAGCCCGCGGAAATGCAAGTACCTAGCGAAGTTTTCAGCGCGCCCACGCGAATTTCGTGGCCTGCCTTTCTCCGATAACACGAGAACAGATGTCAACGATGACAAAACTTAAGACCATCCATCTTTTAGTGCTTTCCGGTAACCCGGACGATGCGCATAAGTTTGTCACTGACCGTTACCCAGGACAGCCGATAAGCGTACTTTCGAAACGCAATCTCCGTGAGGGGGGCTGGAAAACACAATATCGGCAGTTGCGCACGATGCAGGGCGAAGCGCTGGTTATCTTCTCGAGTTCTCTGCTGGACCTGCGGGAGCCTTTGCTATTCCTCTGCTCAGGGTTCGTCCATCGCTGTCGTGAAACCGTCCTTGTTGACGCGAACGGTAGATTAAGAGTCTATGCGCGGTGGCGATTGGGGATTCTGGTCCCCTCAGTTCTTCTAAGTGCGTTCCTCGATATATTGGTTCTTGCTACCACATGGATAGGCGCCCGCATTTTGCTGCATTGTGTAAGAAAGGAAAGAAAGTTCCGACCACGCGTTGACGGTGAATTCGACATTGCGTTGCTCGACCCATCGTTTGAGCCGGCAAGTGCGGGCGGCGCCATGAGCTATCTCGATGGAACTTTGTCTGGACTGGCCAGCGAGCTGGTGAGTTGCGAAGTTTTTTCCGGGCGCCAACTTTCGCGTGATTATTATCCGGTCCAAGTTATCCCCAGCCGCCGGCGTTTGTATCTTTTTCGTGAATGCCAAACACTTTCCTATAATCTGCGCTTTGCTCTGAGCGTTTGGAAAGAACTCCGGCGCCGTGTGCCGCGCTTGCTGTACCAGCGGCACGGGCGGTTTGTTTTCGCCGGAGCGTTGCTCTCGTGGTTGACTGGTATCCCCCTTGTTCTCGAATATCAAGGCTCGGAGGTGTGGCTGGCAAAGAATTGGGACCCGGCAAGATTCTGGCCTTGGCTCGGCCTTTGTGAAAGGGTCTCCATCACGGCCGCCTCTCAGATAGTCGTACTCTGTGAGGCATTACGCGACGAGTTGTTGGCGCGCGGCTATCCCGCGCAAAGGATCATTGTTAATCCCGCCGCTGTCGATCCGGAACGGTTCAGTCCCGTCTGTGGCGGGGAGGAAGTGCGGGAGCAACTTGGACTGGCCCCGCACCATACCCTGATCACCTTTGCAGGCTCGTTCAGCTATTACCACGGCGTCTCGGTGCTCGCGCGCGCGATAACCACTCTGTTGAGGAGGCGTAATGAGGAGCCTGTGTTCCAGAATCTACGCTTCATGCTGGTAGGTGATGGTCTGCTGCGCGCTGAAACAGAGGAAGCGCTGAGCAAGGTGGAAGGCTCGGAATCGGTGATCTTCACCGGCTTGATACCGCACACGAGTGTTGCCCGTTATCTCGATGCGTCCGACATCTTGGTGTCTCCTCAAATTCCTAACGCGGATGGCCAGCCGTTCTTCGGCTCTCCCACAAAGCTTTTTGAATATATGGCGATGGAGAAGGCCATTGTGGCGAGCGATATGGATCAACTGTCGACCGTACTTAGTCATGGGAACACCGCTTGGATGGTCAAACCCGGCAGCGACACAGAATTAGCTGGCGCGATCGAACATCTGGCGCGTAGACCGGAACTCCGCAGCCTTCTGGGACGGAATGCGCGCGCCGCGGCCCTGCAGAGCCATACTTGGCGGCAAAACGCGATCCGGCTCCTTTCGGAAACAAACCTCGTCCTCGGAACCGATCGACGTGAGGGAGAGGGCAGCAATTCCTCCGCGGTCCCGCGCCGCGACCTGCCTTTCGAAACGACGCGACAGCGAAGCTGATTTAGCAGCCCCACAGATCGGAATAGAGCAAACAACATTTTTAAATGCGTGGAAACACAACTCTAAGGAGATAGTCCATGAGAATTCTCGTAACTGGGGGTCTCGGAACAGTGGGCAGTGCTTTGATTCGCCAACTGCGGGCGAGGAAACATCACGTAATTTCCTGCGATCGGTCACACCAACCGGATGAAGTTGGTTTTTCTCTCCGAACCGATGTACGCGACCCGCTATACGCCCGCTGCGATGTGGGCGAATTCCGGCAATTGGAACGTGTTCTTGAACGATTGGGGCCCTTCGATTACGTTTACCACTGCGCGGCTGAATTCGGCCGTTGGAACGGCGAAGACTTCTACGAAACGCTCTGGAGGACAAACGCCGTGGGCACGAAGAACGTAATTCGTATGCAAGAGCGGCTGAACTTCAAGCTAATTCATTTTTCCTCATCCGAAGTTTACGGAGACTGGCCCGAAATTATGGTGGAAAGTGTCATGGATGAGTATGAGATCAAGCAGCTCAACGATTATGCGATGACGAAATGGGTCAATGAAATGCAAATTCGCAATTCAGCTCAACAGTACGGCACTCAATCCGTGGTCGTCCGGCTGTTTAATACTTATGGTCCTGGCGAATACTATAGTCCTTATCGCAGCGTGAACTGTCGTTTTCTGTACTGTGCCCTAAATAATCTCCCTTGGACTGTGTATCGCCACCATTCCCGGACCTCTACTTATTTGGCCGACACGGTCAATACACTGGCGAACATCGTTGAAAACTTTAAGGTCGGTGAGACCTACAACATTGGTGGCAGCTGCTCTCACAGCATCGAAGAGCTTTCTGACGTCGTGCTGAAAGTCACCGGAGCCAATCCGCGCCTGGTGCAGTATCAGGATTCGGAAATCCTGACTACGAAACACAAGCGGGTCGATGTCTCGAAAGCGCTTCGTGATTTGGGACACAAAGACACCTACGGTTTAGAAGAGGGAATGCAGCTCACGGCTGAATGGATGCGTCAAGTGTGCAAGTTCCGAGCTGACACGATGACCTCTGCGGAGCCAGTGAGCTCTGCGGCCTAATTGGGCGTACTTGCAGCCATTACGAGGGAAACAAGTTGATCCTGAAACTCCACGCCGAACTCGGCTACAAAGCACGCGGAGCCGCCCCGACACGCTACCCAATACGCCAAAAAGGTTGCGCGTAACCTTGTTATTGGTCGGTCACTCGGCAGCAGCGGATGGAATCCGCGCTGCACATTGCCGTTGGTGCCTGCCGTTGCGACCCAGCAGAACAACTCTTGCAGAGCAGAATCTGTTATGAAGACTGTACAATCTGTCGCGGCTCATCTGTGGCGATTGGCGGCCGGCACCGAACTTCGCCGCAACGTCTTTGAAACCTATGGCGCGCGCCTGCTCGTAATAATCGCGACGTTTGCAACTGCCGTGGTGATCGCGCGAGAGTTAGGTCCTGCTGGTCGCGGGCTCTATGCCGTTGCCGTAGCCGTAGGCGCGATTGGCGTGCAGTTCAGCAATCTTGGCCTGCATCTCTCCAACACATACTATGTTGCGAAATATCGCGCAGTGCTGCCGGCTCTTATCGGTAATTCGTTAGCGGTGGTCTCTGCGTGTTGTGTCGTCATGGCCTTGATCGGAATTGGCTTTCTCTTCTGGCCGAAGCTGTCACCGTTTCACGGCACGCTTTTGCTTCTGGCGCTGGCTTCAGTCCCGGCCGGCCTCGCTTACCTGCTCACTCAGGGATTGCTGCTCGGCGTTAATGAGGTGCGAGCCTACAACCAGATTGAATGCGGCAGTAAACTTTTAGTGCTGGCGCTCATCTGCGTTCCCGTTTTGGTTCACCGTGGCACCGTGGAACTGTTCTTCGGCCTGACTCTGTCGTCCGTAATGGTCGGTTTCCTTTGGGCTCTTCTGCGGCTCAGACGAGTGTCGACGGACCCTCCTGAGCTATCGCTGGCCGTTTTCCGTCAGAGCATCAGCACCGGCATTAACGCGTACATGATCCTGTTCTTCGGTTTTCTTGTGTTGAGAATTGACCTGCTCATGGTCAAGTACATGCTGGGAGCGACGGAAGCGGGCTACTACTCGATAAGCCAGGTGCTCGCCGAGAACACCATGATGTTTCCGGTCGTCATAGGATCGCTCCTGTTTCCCAAGCTCTCGGCCATGGAGGAAAGAGAAGAAAAATTGCGGCTCGCCAACAAAGCCGTACTTGTGACTGCGGCCCTCATGTTACCGATAGTCGTGATTGCCGCATTGGTTGCGGCCCCAGTCATCTCGGCCGCATTCGGAGAAAGGTTTCTCCCGGCCGCCTCCCCTTTTGCCTGGCTAATGCCGGGAACCTATTTCCTGGGAATTGAAGCGGTGATGGTCCAACTCTTAAACAGTGAGGGCTTCCCGCCCATTATCGTTGTAGCGTGGATCGCGGATACAATAATCAACGTCGCCCTGAATTTCTGGGCCATCCCCCGCTATGGGATCGCCGGGGCGTCGATCGTATCCTCCGTTTGCTATTTTCTGATGTTCCTTATCGTCACTGCCGTCGTGTGGAAACGTAATTACGCACGAGATCAATCAGCGGTATGCGTATCGCAAGCAAATGATTCTCTATCAGCCTGACCGCAGAATGCAATACACATGGATGAGAAGCAAGGAATGAGGATCGAATACATAAGTCACGCCTGTTTGTCTATTGACACCGGAGACACGAAGATCGTGACCGATCCCTGGATCTACGGGTCCGCCTACTGCGGCCAATGGAACGTGTTTCCTAAACCAGTCAATACAAGAGTTCTCGACGATTGCCAGGTAGTCTTGTTGTCACACGGACACGAGGATCACTTCCATCCGCCAACAGTCGAAAAGCTTCCCAAGTCCGCCAGGGTGTTTTACCCGTATGCGTGGTATGGAGGCATCAAACCTTACTTGAACGAATTGGGCTTTCGTGACGTCACGGAGGCGCCTACAGATAAGACCATCCGGGTCACTCCAGAGACGGCAGTTACGTATGTGGTTAACAATCTAGATAGCATCATCGTTATCGAGAGTAATGGCCAGGTGTTTGTAAATGTCAATGACGCCTTGCATTCACACCCACCGAGAATTGTCGATGTTTTTGTTCAACACGTTCGGGAGCGTTGGCCGCGCATAGATACTGTCTTCTGCGGATTTGGCGGAGCAAGCTATTTCCCCAATACTATTCATTGTCCTGGGAAGAACGACCTGGAGATTGCTGATGCGAGAGAGCAGATGTTTGTTCATGCATTCTGCCGTATTGTCCATGCCTTGAATCCGAAGGTCGCGGTACCGTTCGCAGCGGATTTTGCCTTGCTGCACTCCAGCCAGAGGTGGATCAACGAAAGACGCTTTCCGCGTTCACGCATTCCGGACTACTATCGCCAGATCTACGGCGATTCGCCAGCCACACCTCAGATTCATGTGATGTACCCGGGAGACGCCCTGAACGACAATCAGTTGATGCCATACTCGCCTTATCGCGCCAAGTTGCGCGCGGGAACTCTTAATCACCTGATTGATGATCAGTACAAGGAAGAAATCGCGGCCATTGGGAAGAACCAATGGCTGACCGAGGCCGAAATCCACACCCTCGAAAAACAGCTGGTGCAAAATCTCGAACATAGGATGGGAATCTTCAATCCGGAAGTCTTGAGCAAGATTGAATTCTCGCTGAAAGTTTCCGATATCCGGGAAAATCCCTGCTTCGTCATCAGCATGAAATCTGGTGCGCCGCGCGTCCAACGCAGTGGCGCTCCTAGTCGGGAGTCCATCCTGCAAATCGAAATACCCAGTAGCATTCTTCGCCACTCCTTCGCCAGCGAATGGGGCGGCGATGCGATCACCATAGGCTATGGTTGCGAAATCTATGTTTTTCAACCCGGGATCCTCCAGTCCAACCTGGATGTGACCTGCGTCCAGTTGCTGACACGCATCCCTTCTGCCAGCCAACACTGGAAGCGCGAGCCGCTGCGCTTAGCGCGTCACGTTTTTTCCAGCCCCATCACACGGAGCTTGGTGGCCAAGGCCACGTGGAATCGCGTCCGGGGACGGCGTCCTTTCCCGGACGACCACAACGAAAAGATGCGCCCATGGCTTCTTCGAACCAAGTGTGAGGTATGCCGCGCTTGCGATCTTCCCGTGCTGGATGAAGAGTTCGCCAAGACGTTGTGAAAACCGTTTTGTGAAACAGAGCGGCACCTCGAACGCTGCCAGACGATGTTTTTCCGATGCTCGCCCCGAACGAATCCGAACTCGGGAGTGGCGTTGCTGCCGGTTCGACACCATCCCAGCACTGACTTAGCTGGGCAAACTCTGCGATGAAGGCCGGCAACTCAGCTGCGCGCCAATCTATCAGCCGAAACATAAATGCGAATCATAAAGATACTCAAACGGGAATCGCCGCTCCTGGTCGCTCGTGAGGTCTTGTGGCGGGCACGTAGGGACTGGAAAAAGAGACGCCTTCTTGCGCAGATAGAGGAGCGGCCCTGCCCAGTAAAGTTTCGCAATGTACCCTATTACAGGCCCGACATTTCCAGCTTCAGTAGAACGAGTCGAGAGCTTTTGATCACTTTTGCCGATGAAGTCTGCGAAGGGCGCTTCCCATTTCTGGGATATGGAACCGTGGGCCTGGGGCGGCAGCCGAGATGGAATGTTGATTTCGTCTCTGGCTTGGACTGGCTCCAGATTCCGTTGGAGAACCGTCATTGCATGAGGTTCGATGGCTCGGATGTGAAGGTTCCGTACGAACTGTCGCGCCTGCAATTCTTGCCTGTCTTGGGCAAAGCGCACGTAATTACCGGAGAGGAGCGCTATCGTGCGATGGCGAAAAACCTGCTCTCTCACTGGATTCGGGAAAACCCCGTCGGTATTGGTGTCAACTGGTCTCTTGCCATGGAGGCCGCGCTGCGTGGCATAAGCATTTGTTTCCTGTTGAACCTGCTTTCTCCTTTTAGAGAGGAAGAACAAACTTGGCTGACTGGAGTAACTTCCTCTTTATGGCAGCATCTGGTTTTCATCGAGGCGAATATCGAGTTTTCGCATCTGATTGCTAGCAACCATTATTTAAGCAATATCGTTGGCCTGTACTGTCTCTCTCTTTTTCTCGATGGCGGGAAGATGGTGCACAAACGAGGTTTCTATCGGAGACAGATTGAAACTGCGATTCTTCAGCAAGTTTACGAAGATGGAGGCGACTACGAGGCGTCTACTGGTTATCACGTACTTGTCACCCAGATGTTCGCTGTTGCGATGCTTCTCATGCGCGCAGGCAACGATGCTCCGACACCGCGTTTTCAGGAGAAGCTGCGAGGCATGAACCGCGTAATGACCGGACTGGCCAGCCCTTCCGGCGAACTTCCTCACGTAGGAGACTGTGACGATGGTCGAGTGGAACTTCTGCTGGACGACGTGGAACAGATGCTGTCGCCCTCGGTATCCGAGAGAAACGCGCTTCGCGTTTCCAATCTGCTCGGTTTGGGGAAGTGCCTGTTTGATGAAGGGTGCGGCTCGGTCGAAGACGCCAAGTGGTATGGCCTTACCCCCACCAATCGCACTGCACCTTTTCAGGCTCAGGCCAACGCCGGCCTTGGGGCCGTGGCGACAGTTTTTCCGAACTCGGGGATCGGCATCCTTCGCCATAGGTCTGCTGAATTGTTGTTTTTTGCCATTCCGAACGGAATCTTTGGCAAAGGAAGCCACACGCACAATGACAAGCTCAGCTTTGCCTTGCGCATGGATGGCCAGGAAGTTCTCTGCGACTCCGGCACTGGCTGCTACACGCGGGACATAGCAACACGAAACCGATTCCGCCGAACTGCGGCACACAATACTTTAATGATCGATGGCACGGAACAGAATCGCATCAGCCCTGGCCCACTCGGGCTTTTCATTCTTGGAGACGAGGCTGCTGTTAGTTCGATACAAGAAGGCAGGGAAGCGCAGGACTACTTCCTGCGCGGTTCACATACTGGATACAGCTCGCTTGGGGTGAAGCACACGCGAACCGTCCGCGCTGTCAACGACGAACACGCTTTCGTGATTGAGGACGAACTCGATGGCGATGGTGTTCACGACTTCGAGCTCAATTTCCAACTTGCTCCCAATCGAAATGCGGAAATAATCTCGCTTGAAAATGGAGTTATGTGCCGTGTGTTGGGCGATCCTCAAGTTGAGCTCATCGTCACCGGGTCTGTCCTTCTTCAGGGGGAAATGCGCCCCTCACTCGTCAGCACTACGTACGGAGCAACTATCGCGTCTTCGAGATTGCGCGTCTGGGGCCGAACCACTGTTCCCGCGCGCATCAACACGCAAATCTGGTGGGCGCTCGTGGCGGGCATAGCGAGTGACCAACAGGAATCCGCAAGAGAAATTTCATCTCGCAAGGCCGTCACTCAGGGGGTCAGCCAGGCATGAGCTCCGCTCGTTCCGTTCCCGCACAAATTCCGGTTAGAAGTGAATTAGCTGAGAATGTATCGTCCGCCGACTACCCCCTTTCCGGCGAGTCTATTGTGTGCTTTGCGGGCGAGGACTGGTGGTATCACCATCCGCATTCCAAGAACCACATCCTTAAGCGGCTGGCCAAACATAACCGCGTGCTTTTCGTGAACTCCATCACCTTGGGTCTGCCCTCGATCGGCAATCCGGATTTCTTTCATAAAATACGGCGCAAACTTCGCAGCTATTTGCGCTGGCTGCGCAAGGCGCCCGAGGGACTATGGGTAATGACGCCGATCAACGTGCCCATGTACGGCTCAGCTGCGATACGCGCATTGAATCGCCTGCTGCTTACAGTGCAACTCCGATTGGTGATGTTCCTCCTCAATTTGCGGCAGCCCATCGTCTGGGTGGCCATCCCAACGGCTGCCGACGTCGTGAACTCGCTCGGCGCCAAGCTGTTGGTCTATCAGGTTTCTGACAAATATGATGTCAACGAAGACAGCGCGCTGTCCCGCGCCGTCATCCGCGACATGGATTCCCGCCTGAAGGAACGCGCCGCGGTGGTGATGTATTCCGGGCGCAAGCTCTATGAAGAAGCCGAAATCGATCACCGGTATTTCCTCGAGCAAGCAGTGGACTACGAGCGGTTCGCCACCTTGCCCTCCGGAACACCTGCGGACATCGCGGCAATTCCCCGGCCCGTGCTCGGATACGTAGGCGCCGCCGACTGGTACACGATGGACGTCGCGCTGATCGAGCACGTGGCCAAGGCGCGGCCCGATTGGCACTGGGTTTTCATCGGCTCGAAATCGAACGTGGTGCGGCTCTCTGCACCGAATATTCATTTTCTCGGGTCCAAGCCTTACGCGGATCTTCCGCACTATTACCAGCAAATTGACGTGTGCGTGCTTCCGTGGGTGCAGGACAATGCGTTTACCAATTACGGAAGCGCCATCAAGGTGCGCGAATATCTGGCCACCGGAAAACCCGTGGTTATTTCTCCGCTGTACGAGTACCTGCACACGCCGGGCGTCAGAATCTACCGTTCGCCCGATGAATTCATCTCGCTGGTTGAGGAGGCGCTGGCCTACGACACGCCTTGGGAGCGCCAGGTTCGCCAGGACGCCGTCCGACACTGCACGTGGGATGTGCGCGCCCGAGAAGTGGCCAGCCTCTTCCGTCGCTTGCTGGATGGCCAAGACGACAGCAAGCCTATTCCATCCCGCGCTGGACAAGCAGATATTCAAGCGCGCTTGAGTGAGTCAGAAACCGGCCTCGTAGCCGTGAAAACAAGGCCAACACTTCAGTCAATTCGCAAAATCCTTTCCGATTCATCTCGAGAGACCAGCCATGAATGATGCAGTTTATTTCTACTCCCAGAGCGCCCGGAGATGGGAGTCCAATTACAAAAAGAAAGGGTTTTCAGTCCGCAAAGACGTCCTTCGCGAATTACTACCAGCTGACCACTTGACAGGCCAGAACTGGCTCGACGCGGGCTGCGGAACTGGGACGTTGGCTCGATTCCTCACCGAAGCCAAGGGGTGCAATACATTGGGCGTGGATGCTTCCGAGGAAATGATTGCCAATTGCGTTCCCGCCCGCAATACCGAGTTCCGCCAGATTAGAGATATTTGCGAGACTGGATTACCGGATGCCACCTTCGATGGCGTCGTGTGCTCCAGCGTGCTTGAGTATGTGTTCGATCCACGCGCTGCTCTGATCGAACTCCGGCGGCTATTAAAGCCGCAAGGATTGCTGCTTGTTTCCGTTCCAAATGCGCACCCAATTGCTCGCTGGCCGACACTGGCCATATACTGGCTTACAAAGCGCCTCGGTCGGCGGCGCTGGTTTCAATTTCTCGATTATTCCAAACACAGCTATTCAGAATTGCGTTTCCGCCGCTTGCTCGACACCTGCGGATTCCGTGTCGAGGCCGTACGCACGTTCGGGGTGACACTTGGGTTCGAGACATTTCTTGGCCAGGGCACCCTTATGATGTTCCGTGCCGTTAAACTTTAAATCCTTCCGTTCAGAAAGGGTTTAGCGCGAGGCTCCGTGGCGAGCCCACAAACTGGATTCAAGGATAGTTGGTCGTGTTCGAATTGGCGCCCGCAGTGGCCAGCGAGAAATGCTTTTCCACGCTAAGGTTCTACCACATTGAGTTTCCATTGGAGCTTCATCGAGACATGGGATGAGCACTCAAAATCCTAGGGAGTGCCCAATAACTTCCTAGTTGTTAAGGAGCTTTGTCGATGTGCGGTATAGTGGGAGTCCTTTCTTTCACAAACAGTGCTTTCCAAGTTTCGGAACCATATCTGACGCGCATGCGGGATGTGATGTCGCATCGCGGACCAGATGGCGCCGGTATTTTCGTCTCTGGGGATCGGCGGCTTGGATTCGGGTTTCGTCGTCTAGCCATCATCGACCTATCCGAAAGAGCGATGCAGCCGATGAGTAACGAAGACGGCACTCTTTGGGTGGTCTTTAATGGCGAGATTTATAATCACGCCGAAATCCGTAAGGAACTGGAGGCCCGGGGCGGACACCGGTGGAAAACGGACCATTCTGATACCGAAGTAATACTGCATGCTTTCGAAGAATGGGGTATCGACTGTGTTCACAAGTTTCGCGGCATGTTTGCCATTGCACTGTGGGACGCGAAACGGCGTCAGCTCTGGCTGATCCGAGATCGCATTGGGGTTAAGCCGCTCTACTACAGTATTCACCATGGCCGCATCACGTTCGCTTCAGAAATCAAAGCGTTGCTGGAAGACGAGGAGCAACAACGTAGCGTCAATGAGGAAGCGCTTTATCATTATTTGTCGTTCAATGCGACGCCAGCCCCGCACACCCTCTTCTCGGGCATTCAAAAGCTCGCCCCTGGCACATGGTTGAGAGTAAACGAAGACGGTCAAGTCCAACAATGCCGCTACTGGGACGTTTGGGATCACACCCAGCCATTGACGAATGCTTCTGAAGACGAGATTGCGGAACGCATCCTTTCCGAACTCCGCACTTCCGTTAAGCTCCGCAAGATCAGCGACGTTCCGGTGGGCGTTTTTCTTTCAGGCGGCATCGACTCAAGTACCAACGCGGCGTTGTTTTCCGACGGAGACGGCCAGCCCGTCAGGACCTTCTCGATCGGCTATGACCACGAGTATCCGAGCTATCCCAGCGAGCTTCCCTATGCCCGCAAGATCGCGCAGAAGGTTGGCGCGGAACATCATGAGCTGCTGCTTAAGGAAAATGACCTATTTGAGTCGCTTCCTCTGATCATTCGGCATCAAGATGAACCGCTGGCAGATCCGGTTTGCGTGCCGGTCTATTACGTTTCGAAACTTGCTCGCGATGCGGGCGTCAAAGTTTGCCAGGTTGGAGAAGGCTCTGACGAGCTGTTCTGGGGTTACAAATATTGGAAGGATTCTCTCCGGCTACAACGCTTTAGAGACCTGCTCCCAATTCCTGGCGCCCTGAGAAACTTGGGACTTGCGGGGCTCAATTTCGCGGAGCGGGGCCGAAAGGCCTCTTACGATCGTCAGTTTTCCTGTGAAGTTCTGCGCAGAGCTTTGTTAAACCGGCCAGTATTCTGGGGTGGGGCTGAAGTGTTTAGCGATTCGCAAAAGCAGCAACTTCTCTCACCACGTTTGCGCAAGAGATTCGCCGGATTGAGTTCTTGGGAGGCCCTCCGGCCGATTCGACAGCGGTTCGAGGAAAAAGCTTGGGAGCCATCGCCCCTGAATTGGATGAGTTATCTCGACTTGAATTTGAGATTGCCAGAACTGTTGCTCATGCGCGTTGACAAGATGAGTATGGCGGTGAGCCTGGAAGCTCGCGTCCCATTTCTCGACCACAAGTTCGTAGAGCTGGCGATGAGCATCCCCGAAGAAATAAAAACCAAGAGTGGGGTACTGAAATACATTCTGAAAAAGGCCGTCAGAGGAGTGATACCGGACGAGCTGATTGATCGAAAGAAGCAAGGTTTCGCCGTGCCCGTTTACGAGTGGTATCACGCCAAATTCGGAGAGTACGTTTCGAAGGAAATGAAGGACTTTTGCGAAAACACAGATCTCTTTCAGTTTGAGGGGACCTTGCCTTTCCTGAAGAGAAGAGGCTGGGCGCTTCTAAATGTCGCGCTGTGGTGGAAGCAGTATATCGGCTCGGGATCGACCCCGCCTCAACCATTCCTCGCACCAGCTCCCTTAAGAAGTGAGTCAAACACTCATCGAAGAGTCCCGTTAACTGTCGAACCCAGCATGGGAACCGCATCTTCCGGGCAATCGGGAGGACGTAGCTGAACAACAATCTCAGCTGTCCTCGTTTGAAAAGTTGAACTGATCGAAGTGAAAAATCCAGCGCACCCCGAGTTGGCTTGGGCCAGCCCATAAACGTGTTGGGCAAATCGTTGTCCTAGGAAAAAAAGAACACACCATTCAGGCCAGAGGGCAAGGGCAAGGGCAAGGCAAAGTTCGCCCGCCATACAAACATCAACCGGAAAGTCTGTCGTGAGCAGGAGTTCTTGTCATGACTGCAATCCAGCATTTCATTCATGAAGTTTCCGGATCTCAACTAACGCGACACCAAGAGTCGACAGCTGTCAGCTGGAGGCAGTTCGTATTCAAGAGATTTCTATTTTTTATGTTAGTCAATGCAAGCATAGCTCTTTCGGCCTTTGCGACGTGCACGGCTCCCAAAAACGCGATCGAGGCGGAGAATTGCTTGCCTGGCAATCCCGTAAGTGCCTGGTATGTCGACGGCGCAGGTTCGCCGAACATTCAAGGGTTTACCACGGACATTAGCGTGAACGTGGCCCAAACGGTCTTCTTCAAAATCGCAACGAATGCCACCGTATATCGGATCGATATCTACCGGTTGGGTTATTACCAGGGGAACGGTGCGCGCTTGGTGACATCTGTTTCGCCTTCGGTGCCATTGCCTCAAGTTCAACCTGCCTGCTTGAAGAACACCTCAACCGGGTTAACCGATTGCGGCAACTGGGCTGTATCGGCGTCTTGGACGGTGCCCAGTAACGCCACCTCGGGAGTCTATTTTGCCAAACTTGTGCGGCTGGATACCGGTGAAACAGGCGTAGTCGTTTTTATCGTGCGCAATGACTCCAGCCATTCGGACATACTTGTGCAGACATGCGACCCCACCTGGCATGCTTACAACGATTATGGTGGTAGCAGTCTCTATACTGGACCGACCACACGCGCTTTCAAAGTTAGTTACAACCGGCCGTTCAACGTGCCGAACCCGTCCACATGGCTTTTCAGCGCTGAGTATCCCATGTGGCAATGGCTCGAAGCGAATGGCTACGATGTAAGTTACATTGCCGGCGCAGATACTGACCGCAAGGGCGCGCTGATCATGCAGCACAAAATCTTTATGTCGGTCGGGCATGACGAATATTGGTCGGGCGGACAACGCGCCAACGTAGAAGCTGCTCGTGCGGCTGGAGTCAATCTTGCATTCTTTAGCGGCAACGAGATCTTCTGGAAGACTCGCTGGGAACCGAGCATTGATGGCGCAAATACGGCTTACCGGACGCTGGTGTGTTACAAAGAAACGCTCGCCAATGCGGTAATTGATCCCCAGGATCCCCCCACCTGGACAGGTATATGGCGCGACCCGCGCTTCAGTCCGCCCGCTGACGGCGGTCGCCCAGAAAATTCGTTGAGCGGCACACTTTTCTGGGTGGACGCGCCTCGCACCGACGCGATCTCCGTGCCTCAGGCTGACGGCAGAATGCGCTTCTGGCGAAATACCAGCGTTGCATTGCTGGCGCCGGGTCAAGTCGCGACCCTCCCAACGGGAACCCTTGGCTATGAGTGGGACGTGGATGCCGACAATGGATTCCGTCCAGCTGGGCTGTTCCCCCTCTCGACGACCACTTTGACGGTCCCAACGTGCATCGTTGGCTACACCATCGGTACTTGCACAGCCACACATCACCTGACGTTGTACCGCGCTTCGAGCGGGGCCCTTGTTTTCGGGGCTGGCACCGTGCAGTGGTCCTGGGGACTGGATGCAACACACAGTAACGCTGGCACGCCAACCGATCCCAACATGCAGCAGGCAACCGTGAATCTTCTCGCAGATATGGGAGTTCAGCCAGTAACGTTGCAAAGTGGCGTCGTTCCAGCAACTGCTTCCACGGACGCTACTCCACCTAGATCGACCATTGTCTCACCTGCTCCCGGGACCATAATGAGCGCGGGCTCTCCGGTAACCGTTTCAGGCACTGCACTCGACCTCGGCGGTGGCGTCGTGGGCGGAGTGGAAGTCTCACCGGATGGAGGTAAAACCTGGCACCCCGCCGTGGGTCGAGAGAATTGGAGCTACACACTTGTACCCACTAATGCCGGGCCCATCAACATCCAGAGCCGCGCGGTAGATGATAGCGGCAATCTGGAAATTCCAAGTCCGGGTACCATAGTCACCGCAGTTCCACAGATATGTCCATGCACCATTTGGCCGAGCACCTCGACGCCGACGACCACCGATACCGGGTCCAACTCGCCACTGGAACTTGGGGTGCAGTTCCGGTCGGATAGCAGCGGTTACATCACCGGTATTCGCTTTTACAAAAGTGCCGCCAACACCGGCACACATATAGGCAATTTGTGGAACGGTCTTGGCACGCTCCTTGCGAGTGCTACCTTCACTGGAGAGAGCGCTTCGGGCTGGCAGCAGGTGAATTTCTCAAATCCCGTGGCCGTCACTGCGAACACCGTGTATGTAGCCTCCTACCACACTAATGCGGGGCACTTCAGTGACGATCTGAATTACTTTGTGGCCTCCGGCGTGGACAACGCCCCACTTCATGCCCTTGCGAATGGCGCCGGAAGTGTGAACGGTGTGTATGCGTTCGGCAGCACGAGCGTCTTCCCTGCAAATGGCTACATTTCCTCGAACTTTTGGGTCGATGTGGTCTTTAATACGAGTTTCGGCGGGAGTTTCCCCCTCTCAGTCAGCACGACCTCTCTCCCCAACGCGACCCAATCCGCGGCCTATAATCAGAGCCTCGCAGCTGTCGGCGGCACTGCCCCGTATAGTTGGTCAATCCTTTCAGGGACTTTGCCGTCCGCTTTGACTCTGTCCACTGGCGGACAGATCTCCGGTACGCCGACTATTTTGGGGACCAGCACCTTCACTGTGCAGGTGACCGATTCGGGTGTGCCCGCGCAGACCGCCACTCAGGCATTGAGCATCACCGTTGTCGGACCAACAGGCAACCAAAACAACGCGGCGCTGAATGGCAACTATGCATTTAACTTTACGGGCGTGAGCGGGAATGGGGCGACTTCGTCTGTGTTTGGAGCCGTGGGAAGAGTCACGGCGGACGGGGCCGGCAATCTCACCAACGGCGAACTGGTCACCAACGGAGTGGGCGCCGGGGCCACAAGCCCGCAAGCGTTCACCGGGACCTATGTAATCGGTGCGGACAACCGAGGTGTGATGACCTTAAATATCGGCGGCGGCAGTGCGAAGCTGGCGTTTGCGATGATGGCCAACGGCAACGCGCAGTTCATCGAATTCGATGCCGCAGGCGGGTCAGGCACGATCGGCTCCGGGACCATGGAGAAAGCGGACACAACCGCGTTTAGCACCGCCAGAATCACGGGCGACTACGCGTTTGGCGCCGCCGGTTTGGATAACGTAAATAATCGCGCCGCCATCGAAGGGCGATGGACTTCGAATGGGACCGGCAC
>Ga0137403_10000242_pt1 | contig 69530 bp, 64 predicted proteins | sample CZOMad2_1_16fung_FD_122057 | JGI IMG/M metagenome (GOLD analysis project Ga0137403, IMG submission 122057) | Vadose zone soil fungal communities from Angelo Coast Range Reserve, California, USA - CZOMad2_1_16fungal (Hybrid Assembly) | ecosystem: Environmental > Terrestrial > Soil > Vadose zone...
GAAGCCGAGATGGCAGATCGACGTATCGATCGGCTGTGCCATGCGCACCGCTGGGCGATAGCGCCGGCAGCAGTTGGGCATGCACAGATACGAGCCGCCCTTCGTCACCTTCCGGGGAATGCGGACATTCGGCTGCCGGGCCTCTTCCGGATAATGCCGGTGGGACCCGATGCAAAACGCTCCGCCGATGATCCAGAGCACGCCCTCGCGACTCGCAGGATCCGGCGAGGCTATTGTGCCGCCACACGACGAAGCGACAGCGTGCCTACTCATACGGGTCTTCCATGGCATTGAAGCGGTAAGAGGACGCGGTAGAACTCACCGAGGCCATGTAGCGCGGGAAGATATTCGTTGCGGTCGCCGAGATGATTTTTGTCGATCTGCGCCGTCGCGCAGAAAAGCGCACGCCTGTTCATTGACATCCTCCCTGGAGTAATCGAGTTTTTGTTTGCGGCAGATTTTTTGCTTTTGGCGCAGTGTACGCAGCCCTCTTGAAGTGCATTACAATGCGTGTCGGGGTCCTATGTCGTGCCAACCGATAGGTCCCCCGCACGCGCAGGAGATTGGAATGATTTCAGAAAGCGACTCCCCGAGTCACGCCATGTGCGGCCCGTCACGCGCCATTGAAGAGTCGACACATTTCGCGAGCGTGCCATATTGTATGGAATCGTACACAAACCGCTATTGGACTTTGGTCCAATGAACGGCTCCGTCACCCCGCAGAACTGGCTATGCCTGTCGAGACGCACTTCGAGGGGAAACCAACAAGATTCATCGCGATCATGATTCGGTGAGACTGCAATGACAGTGAATTCGTAATCCGCTCGCTGGTGAAAATTGCACACTCCAAGTTGGAATCGGCTCAAGACACGACAATCGATCGTCAGGGCCAAAGCCTGTTATCGAGATAGTTGGCGTGAACAGAGTTCTGGATTCCCGCCATCGGCAAGTTCCAGGACAAGCCGTTGAAACCGGCGACCCGCGGCGGCGGCGATCTCGCCAAGATCAGCAAGGCCGACGGGGAAGAGGTCAAGAGCGAGACGACGGCGCCCGGCGTCGACAGTCTGGTCGCCATGTTCCGGCTGACGCTGAAGGAGGCGGTGAAGGACGTGCGCCCGTCGGAACGCCTGACGGACAGCGCGGTCTGCCTGATGGCCGACGAGGGCGACATGGGCATGCACTTGGAGCTCATGCTGAAGCAGCACCGCCAGCTCGACGCCATTTTCAAGCGCGTGCTCGAGCTGAACCCGCGCCATCTGCTGGTGATCGAACTCGCCAAGCGCGTCAGCGAGAACGGCAGCGCCAACGAGGTGGCGGAGGCCGTCTGGCTGCTGCACGACCAGGCCCGCATCGTCGGCGGCGAGCCGCTGCCCGACCCGGCGGCGTTCTCGAAGCGGCTGTCGGACGTGATGCGGCGGGCGCTGGCAGCGTAAGCTGCAAGTCCACCGTCCGGCGGGGAGCGCGGCGGCGGCAAATAAAAGCAAACGACTGTTCTGTGATCCAGCGCACAGGCGGCGCGGCTGGGAAGTAATTTAATGAGACTGCTTGAGTTGTGCCGGCGAATTACATGGTGTCTCGCCTCCAGCAGCCCTCCGGCACAACAGTCGCAGGCGATGACACCTCACAAGAGGTGTATTATGCGGCAGACAATTGCAATTGCGACTTTATGCCTGGCGCTTGCGGGTGGATTCGCCACCAGTGAAATCGCCGCCGCGCCGACCCCGCCGAGCTCCAACCGCAGCGGCGATCCCGTCACGCCTGTCCCGGCCCCGCCGCAGCGCTCGGCGCAATGGGCGCCGGCCTTCTACTGCATCACGCAGTTCGGCGTATGTCCGCTGCCGACCGTCGTGCCGGCAGGCACCCAGTGCTACTGCCTCAGCGTCTATGGGCAGGTGTTCGGATTCGCGGGATAGGTGATTCATGTGGCCGTTTCTCAAGGAGACGTGGAACGCCATCTGCGCGTTCGCCGGGAAGCATCCGTTTGCCGGAACGATCGCCGCATCCAACTTCGTCATGCTTCTTGCCTTCTACGGCATGGCGTACGGGCTCACGTCGTCCTCTGCGCCCTATCAACAGGTCGCATGGCGGATAGTCGATCGCATAGGGCTCGGCCGCACCCTCGATCTCCCGATGATCAGGGACCGCATCTTCGACCGCAAGATCGACACGACCTACGGAACGTCCTTCGTCTTTTCCGGCAAGGACAAGTACCAGTTGCGGGCGCTCGGCCAGCAGCCGGCGTATCTGCCCTTCTACGCAGCGAGCGGCCAGGACATTCGGCTGCTGCTGCGGGCCACTCCCGTCGCGGCCAAGAACTTCGTCATCGAGGCGAGATTGCATAGCTTCGATGGCTCGCTCGAAAGGCAGACGGGGAAGGGCGACACCTATGAGCTTCTTGCGAGCATGGCCTGCAGTCTCGATATCAATTCGCACAATCAAGCCAGTATCGAACCGGGAAGGGTGCAGGAAATGCTTCGCTGCATGCAGCGCGCCGAAGACGTCTCCAGCCACATCCCAAAGGATCCGGACTATGACGGCTCGCGCATCTATTTCATCGAGTTTGTCTTGACGGACCTGACCCCTGCGCCCTCCCCGGCAGCCGCGGTGCCGGCCGGACCCTCCGAGGTCATGTTGGAAGCGATGATCGTCGTCTCCAACCAGCACATCGACAGCCTCAAGATGGCCTGGCAATAAAACGACCGCTACCTTCTAGTGGACCGTCCAGGGACATAGCCGCGCTCGGGTGGAGTGAGCGTCCGCCTGCGTCAATCAGGCGGACGCCGGCCTCTGCCGGTGACAACTCTCCGCCATGTGCGTCTTGAAGCGGCTGTCGGTGGCGATGCGGCGGGCGTTGGCGGCGTAGGAACCGAGTCGCAGACTCTCACCCTCTCCCGCTCTGCAGGAGAGGGAGCTCGCGCTAAATCATGTCCCGGTCGATTGTTCCCTAACCTCGAGGCCGCGCCGGAGGTTGTAGGCGAGCAGCTGGCCGAAGCGGGCATTGCCGAGGGGCTCGCCGTGGGAGCGCTGCACGAGATCGAGGTCGGGGCCCTTGTTGCCCTCGACCAGGCGCGGGCCGTCCTCGAGGATGGCGATGTCCCAGCCGATGAGGACGTGGTCCGCGAACGCCGTGGCGTGGGCGCGGCGGGCGAGGTCGAGCACCTGCGGCCACAGCGGAAGCTTGCGGCCCAGGATCTGGCCGCCGGTATCGGGATGACGGTCACACCAGCCGGTGCCGGGACCGAGCGCCATGGCGCCGTCGGTCGCGCGCCCGAGGACACCGGTGCGGATGTCTACCTTCGCGAGGATGCCGCCGGCGTGGAAATTGTCGACCACCGTGTTGGCGCCCTGGGCCATGCGGAAGGCGGCGTTGGTGACTTCGTACTCGCCCTGCTCGTTGCGACAGGTCATGACGCGCACGGTCGTAAGGGCGCCATTGCTGAGGTCGCTGAGGTCGCGGTGATTCACCAGCCGTGGCTGCACGATGTAGCCCTTGCGGGCGAACAGCGTCAGCACCTGGAGGCGCGCGACCAGGGCCCCGGCGTCCAGGGCGTGGCCGTGGGAATCCTGATAGCGCCCGCCGCCCAGGTAGCTCCAGCGCTCGGCGCCGCGACCGCCGGTGCCGCGGATGAGCTTCACGAACAGGTCGATCGGGGGCAGCAGCGATCCGTTGGTGTCGCGCTGGACGATCCCGCCATCCTTCAGGACCATGAGGACGGGGACGGCCGGCAGCTGGTAGTCGCGGCAGCGCTCGCTGAACAGGGCCTTGTCGCTGAGCGCCTCGGTGCTGCGCGCGGCCGGCATGGGCTCGCCGCCGTTGGTGCGGCGCAGGAACTCGTAGGCGAAGCGCTTGGTCTCGAAGCGATGCAGGTATTCGCCGGCGCGCCGCCGCTTGCCGTCGTCATGCAACTCGAAGATGTAGTACCAGGGCGGCAGGATCGAGCGGGTGACCGTCATCGCTGCCTGCTCCCAGACCTGCCGCGCGATGCCCTTGCCGGTGCGCGCGCGCACGGCCGGACCGTTGCGCTGGGTGAAGAAGCCGATCATGGCGGGCAGGACGAAGGGCCAGGCCAGCAGCATCGCGACCGAGCCGAAGCGCGCCAGCGGCCCGCTCTCGCGCCAGAACTGACGGCGGAAGCAGCGATGCAGGAAGTTGGCGGGCGTGCCGTCCTCCGGCAGGCCGGCCCACAGGACGGCGGCGCCGCTGCCGAACTTGACGATCTCCTCGGCGCGCATGGCAGGCCTAGGCGAGCGGGCGGGCGCTCAGGCGCTCGAGCACGCGCAGCGGCGAGCGCTCGGGTTCGCGCATGGCCTTCACGTCGAGCCAGAAGGTCTGCTCGAAGGCATACTGGCCCTTGAGGGCGCCGTGCAACACGTTGTCGGTGAACAGCACCCAGGTGGAGCCGGTCGGGAATTCGACCACCTTGCGCGCGGTGTTCTTCTGATAGTCGGTATCGACCTTGGTGATGTTGCGCAGCTGGCGCATGACGTCGTCATAGGGGGTGCGGAAGCCCTTGGTGATGCCGAGCTTCTCCAATAGCCAGCCGCTGCCGGGGATGGGCTGGCGAACCTTCGGCAGCAGGCGGCCGGCGAACTGCTCGAACGGTTCGTCGCCGAACTGCCAGACGCGCGGGCGCCCTTCCGGATCGATGTTGGTGAGCACGCGCAGGACGCGCCGGCCCGCGGTCGGGAAAAAGAAGAACGAGTCGACGTGGAGGCGCTGCGGCCCGCTGCGCGGGCAGGGCCGGAAGGTCGCCGGCCCCGGCGTGAGCCCGGGACCGTAGGACGGCAGGAGATCCGCGACCAGGCTCTGCGCCCAGACCGAGAAGCGCACCATCATGGCCTGGAGTTCGGCGCGCGCGCCACCTTCGAGCGTGGTCTTCAGCAATCGCTGCGGCGCCGGCAGATAGATGATGCGGGCGCGACCCGAATGGCGGCGCGGCTGCTTCACGATGGCGGGATCGAGGAAGACGTGCTCGCGGTTGGTCATCGCGAAGGAGTCGTGCGGAAGATAGAGCACCTCGCCGTTCTCCAACGTCTCTGTCGCACGGCCGTTCGGCGCCGCTCCGGCAAAGCCGGGCCGGCGATCAATCTCCACCATCTCGACCATGACCTACCTCGATTGCTTCAACACCACACGCTCGCCGCCGCGAGATCCGGGTCCGCGCAACTCTTCGCTGCGGCCGCGCGGACTCGCTGCCGCGACTGAAATCCTCGGGCGTGAGATGAACAACTTACGGATCGGTAAGGTCCGCCTGCAGGCCGCGACATGGCGACGCAGCGCCGGGCATTCATTTGCCTGCAAAGGCACTGGATTGACAGCAACCCCGGCGGCAACGCGCAGTGTTCCCGGCGCATCACTCGGAGCCGCGAAAAATGCCACCAGCACTCTACGCCTATATCTGGCAGAACAGCCGCCGCGGACAGATCATCCTCTGCGTCCTGACGGTCGCCGTCTCCTTCCTCACCGCGGTGCCGCTGGAGCTGCAGCGGCGGATCGTCAGCGACGCCCTGCCGGCCGGCCGGCTCCCGCTGCTGCTGCTGTTGAGCGCCGTCTATCTCGGCGTGCTGCTGGTGCAGGGCGGCCTGAAATACGGCCTCAACGTCTATCGGGGACGGCTGGTCGAGGAGATCACGCGCGAGCTGCGCCTCACCATCTTCGACGCGACGCGGCCGCGCGCGGCCGGCGACCACGTCCATCACGGGCGCGAGCCGGCCGCGGCCGGCGCCATCGTCTCGATGGTGGCGGCCGAAACGGAGGACCTCGCGGGCTTCGTCGGCGACAGCTTCTCCTTTCCGCTGCTGCAGGGCGGCACGGCGGCCTTCGTCGTCGGCTACCTCTTGTGGGTGCAGCCGACGATCGCGGTCTTCGGCATCCTGCTCTACCTGCCGCAGCTCGTCGTCGTGCCCGTAGGCCAGGGCGCCATCAACCGCTGGTCGGCGCGGCATGTGCGGCTGGTGCGGCAGATCGGCGACCTGATCGCGCTGCGCTTCGCGGCGACGCGCGGCGGGGGACAGGCGGAGACGTCGCCAACCGCCTACCACCAACTGGTCGACGACAGCTTCCTCGCGCGCGTCACCATCTACCGCATAAAGTTCTTCCTGACATTTTTTGGCAACTTCCTGGACGCCATCGGGCCGCTCATCGTGCTCGCGGTCGGCGGCTGGCTCGTCATGCGCGGCGGCGTCGAGATCGGCACGCTCGTGGTCTTCATCTCCGGCTTCCAGAAGCTGGCCGACCCCTGGGACCAGCTCACGAACTTCTACCGCATGCTCTCCACCGCGCGCGTGAAGTACCGGCTCATCGCCGATACGCTGCCCGACGGACCTACGCCAGCCCGTTGAAATCGTCGAGCAGGGCGGCGATGCGGCCGGAGTCGGACTGGTCCATGATCTGGCGGGCGCAGCGGGCGGCGGCGAGGAGATCGAGGCCGCGGATGCGCTGCTTCACGCGCGGGAGCGCGGTGGTCGCCATCGAGAGCTCGCGGATGCCGAGGCCGAGCAGCAGGGCGGCATAGCGGGGATCGCCGGCGATCTCGCCGCAGACGCTGATAGGAATGCGGGCGCGCAGCGCCGCCTCGGTCGTGAACTGGATCAGCCGCAGCACGGCCGGATGGAGCGGGTTGTAGAGGTGCGCCACCTGCTCGTCGCCGCGGTCGATGGCGAGCGTGTACATGGTGAGGTCGTTGGTGCCGATGGCGAAGAAATCGGCCACCTGGGCGAGCGCATCGGCGGCCAGCGCGGCGCCGGGGATCTCGATCATCACGCCCAGGGGCGGCGGCGGATCGGCGATCCTGACGCCGCGGCGCTTCAGCCGCTTGGAGACCGCCGACAGGATCTCGCGCACCTGGCGCGCCTCGGCGACGGTCGAGACCATCGGCAGCAGGATGCGCACCGGCCCGTGGGCACCGGCGCGCAGGATGGCGGCGAGCTGGGTCTCCAGGAGGTCCGGCATCTGCAGCGACAGGCGGATGGCGCGCAATCCGAGCGCCGGGTTGGCGCCGCCCTGCTGGACGTCGAGCGCGGCCGCCAGCTTGTCGCCGCCGACGTCGAGCGTGCGCACGGTGACCGGGCGCCCGTCCATGCCCTTCAGGATGGCGCGCAGGGCCTGGTACTGCTCCTCCTCATCCGGCAGGTCCAGGCGGTTCATGAACAGGAATTCGGTCCTGAGCAGGCCGACGCCTTCGGCGCCGCCGGCGACCGCCGTCTCGGCCTCGCGCGGAAACTCGAGGTTGGCGAGCAGCGTCACCGCGGTGCCGTCGCGCGTCACCGCCGGCAGGCGCTTCATGCCGCCCAGCAGGCGCTCGGCGCGCGCGAACGCGCCGCGGCGGCGCTCGTAGTCTTCGAGCGTCGCCGGCTTCGGCCGCACCACGACGCGGCCGGCGCTGCCGTCGACGATGACGAGGTCGCCGGTCCGGACCTGGGCCATGAAGCCGGCGAGTCCGAGGACGGCAGGCAGGCCGAGCGAACGCGCCATGATGGCGGTGTGGCTCTCGGTGCCGCCGACGGCAGTGGCGAAGCCGCCGATGACCTCCGGGTCCATGAGCGCGGTGTCGGCCGGCGTGATGTCCTCGGCGATGACGATGCTGCCCGCCGGCAGGCGCGAGAAGGCCTGGTAGGGCGTGCTCGTGAGGTTGCGGATCAGGCGGTCGCCGACCTCCTGGATGTCGGCGGCGCGGGCGGCGAGATAGGCATCGTCGAGTTCGGCGAAGCTCTGCGCCACCTGGGTGATCTCGGCGCGCACGGCAGCCTCGGCGTTGACGCGCTGCTCGGCGATGCGGCGCTCGACCCCGCGCACGACGCGCGAGCCCGTCAGCATTTGCAGGCGGGCATCGAGCAGAAAGCCCAGCTCCTCAGCGGCGGTGCCGTGGAGCGCTCCCGATTTGTCCTTGAGCTTCTTCAGCTGGCGCTGCGACTTGGCGAGGGCGTCGGCGAAGCGCTGCTGCTCGGCCGCCACAGCATCTTCGGCGATCGCGTATTCCGGCACGTCGATGAAGCCGGCCTCGACCACATGGGCCGGGCCGACGGCGATGCCGGGCGAGACGCCCAGGCCGTCGAAGGCGCGCTCGGCGCGCAGCCGGCCGCGCCGCGCCGCGCCGTCGCGCTTGCGCTCAGTTTTCATCGAACTTGCGCTCGACGAGCTCGACGAGGGCCGCCATCGCCGCCGCCGCGTCGGGTCCGGTCGCGCGCACTTCGATCTCGGTGCCTGGTCCCGCCGCCAGCATCATCAGTCCCATGATCGAGCTGCCGGAGACGCTGACATCGCCCTTGATCACGGTGACATCGGCCGCGAACTGGGCGACCAGCTTCACGAACTTGGCGGCGGCGCGGGCATGCAGGCCGCGCTGGTTGCGGATCTCGAGCGTGCGGCTGATGACGCTGCCGGAGGCGGGCGTTAGGTCGGCAGACATGCGGGAGAGCGAGGCGTTCTATCGATCAGTTGCGGGCTTCGTCGAGCAGTTGGGAAGCGACGTTGATGTATTTGCGGCCGGCGTCCTGCGCCGCCGAGACCGCGGCCGCGAGCTTGGCCGAGTTGCGCAGCGACGCCAGCTTGATGAGCATGGGCAGGTTGATGCCGGCGATCACCTCGACATTGGCGCGGTCGAGCACGGAGATCGCGAGATTGGAGGGCGTGCCGCCGAACATGTCCGTCAACAGCACGACGCCGTCGCCGTCGTCCACCTTCTTGATGCTGTCGAGGATGTCCCGTCGTCGCGCCTCCATGTCGTCGTCCGCGCCGATGCAGACGGCGGCGACGCGCTGCTGCGGCCCGACCACATGCTCGAGCGCGGCGATGAACTCGGTCGCCAGACGCCCGTGGGTGACGAGAACCATGCCAATCATCATCGACCTTCCCTCTTATACTCGAATATGTCGTTACGACTCGTCGACGGCGAGGCCGACGGCGTCGCGGTGGCGGACGCCGACCATGCGGTCGTGGGCGGCGAGCCAGCCGGCCAGCCGCTCGGCGATGAACACGGAGCGATGGCGGCCGCCGGTGCAGCCGATCGCGATGGTGACGTAGCTCTTGCCCTCGCGCTCGAAGCAGGGCAGCAGCGGCAGCAGGAGCGCCGTGAGCGATGCGAAGAACGGCGCATAGGCGGGATCGCCCTCGATGAAGCGGCCGACCTGCGGATCGCGCCCGGTGAGCGGGCGCAGGGCCGGGTCGTAGTGCGGGTTCTTCAGGAAGCGGACATCGAAGACCAGATCGGCCTCGCGCGGCAGGCCGTGGCGATAGGAGAACGACACCACCGAGAAGGCCAGGCCCGGCCGCCGGTTGAGCGCGAAGTGGCCGCGCAGCACGCGGCGGAGATCGCCGACCGCGAAGTCCGTGGTGTCGATGACGAAGTCGGCGCGGTCGCGCAGCGCCGCCAACAATTGGCGCTCCTGGCGGATGCCGTCGGCGATCGGGCGGTCGAGCGCCAGCGGATGGCGCCGACGCGTCTCGGTGAAGCGGCGGCGCAGGCTCTCGTCGGCGCACTCGAGGAACACCAGCTGCACCTCGAACGGCGCCTCCGCCTTCACGCGATCGAGCCGGTCGCTGAGGGCGAAGGCGGTGAAGTCGCGGGTGCGGCTGTCGATGCCGATGGCGAGCGCGCGCGCGGCCCCGGCGACGTCGCCGGCCAGGCCGCTCAGGAACATGAGCGGCAGGTTGTCGACCGCTTCATAGCCGAGGTCCTCGAGAATCTTGAGCGCCGTCGTGCGGCCGGCGCCGGAGAGGCCGGTGACCACAAGGAGGCGCCGCCGATCGGTGTCGGTTGAATCAGAGTCCCCCGCGGCGGCATCGGCGGCCGCCGACGTCTTGTTGTCGTTCATGGCGGCGGGATTATAGACCGCGGACCGGCGCGCACCGCAAGCCGAACCTTGGCGGCCGCGGAAGGCTCCCCGGCGGAGAGACGGAGCAGCGGGAGCGCGACGCCGAGCAGCTCGACCGTTAATGGTTCCGGCAGCCGCTCGAGCGCATCCGCCGGGACGAGATCGATGATCAGATCGAGCGACGTTTCCGCGACCGCGGGCGCCGGCAGGATGCCCAGCCCGCGCAGCTCGATGCGGCCGCGGACGGAGTCCGGCGCGGCGGGCGGCGGGCGCGCGAACAGGCGATCGCCCTGACGGCGCAGTTCGACGCCGTCATCGGCGACCAGCCTGGCGCCGCCGTCGATCAGGCGCAGTGCCAAGTCCGACTTGCCGCTGCCCGATGGTCCGCGCAGCAAGACGCCCAGGCCATCGACCGCGACGCAGGTGGCCTGGATGAAGAGGTGATCGGCCATGATCACTTGGCTCTCAATATGAAAACGATTGTCATGCCCGGCCCCCGGGTCCGGCCTACGGCCGGCCCGAGGACAAGCCTTGAGCCGGGCATCCATCGTGCAACGGCACAATGGATCGCCGAGTCAAGCCCGGCGATGACAATTCAATATTAAGACGGCAATGAACTGCCGGATCCATCGCCCTAACCCGCCGGCAGGGTGACGGTGAAGACGGCGCCGAGGATGCGGCCATCCCCTGCGGTGCGGTTTTCCGCCGCGATGTGGCCGCCATGGGCCTCGACGATCTGCCTGGAGATGCTGAGGCCGAGGCCGGAATGGGTGCCGAATTTCTCGCCGGCGGGGCGCTCGGAATAGAAGCGGTCGAAGATGGCGGTCAGCTTGCCCGCCGGGATGCCCGGGCCGTCGTCGGCGACGGTGACGCGCACGCGGTCGCCGTCGCGCGCGGCGGCGATGCGGATGCCGCCGCCGGGCGGGCTGAAGGAGGCGGCATTGCTGATGAGGTTGCGCCAGACCTGGACCAGCCGCCCCTCGATGCCGTGGACGACCAGGCTCTGCAGGCTGGCGATCTCGATCTTCAGCGGCGGCCCGTCGCCCTTGGTCACTTCGTGCAGATCGGACAGCGCGCGCAGCATGTTGGCAATGTCGACCGGCCCCATCTCGGCGCGCGACAGCTCGGCATCCAGGCGCGAGGCGTCGGAGATGTCGCTGATCAGTCGGTTCAAACGCTCGACGTCGTCGAGGATGATGGTGATCAGCCGCTTTTGCTGCTTGGGATCCTCGAGCCGGGCGACGGTCTCGACGGCGCTGCGCAGGGAGGTGAGCGGATTCTTGATCTCGTGGGCGACGTCGGCGGCGAAGCGCTCGATGGCGTCCATGCGGGCCCACAGCGCGGCGGTCATGTCGCGCAGCGCGCCCGAGAGATCGCCGATCTCGTCGCGCCGGCGGGTGAAATCGGGGATGTCGATCTGGCGGCCCTGGCCGCGCCGCACGCGCTCGGCGATCTCGGCCAGGCGGCGGATCGGGCGCGCGATGGTGCGGGCGAGATAGAGCGAGAGCAGGATCGTGATGGCGAGCGCCACCCCGAACACCTTGAGGATATCGAAGCGCACGCTGCGCACGGCGGCGTCGATGGCGCCGCCCTCGCTCGACATCAGCAGCGCGCCCATGACCTGGCGGTAGCGCTGCACGGGAACGGCAACGTGCAGGACCACGCTGCCGCTGGTCCGTTCATAGACGGCGCGGCCGACCTCGCCGGCGAGCGCCCGGCCGACTTCCGGATAAATATCGGCGCGGTCCGGCGAATTCTCGCGATAGAGCGGCCAGCGGCGGCTCGACGGCAGCAGCTCAACGACCCAATCGTAGATGTCGTTGAGCAGGGCCTCGAACAGGCTCTGCGGCTTGGGCGGCTCCAGCGGCACGATGACGATCTGGCCCTCCGGGGTCAGCAGGCTCAGGCTGTCGGCCACCAGCGAACCATCGAGGGCGAACAGCCGCGCCCGGTTCTTGGAGATCTCGACCATGCGCCGGAGGGTGAGGCGCGCCGCCTCCGGCATCAGTTTCTCGTCGCCGAGGTCGCCGGCGGTGACGCCGGTCTCGCCGAGGGCGACGGCGAACAGCTGGCCCTCGGTCTTCAGGGCCTCGAGCTCGGCGGTGATGAGGCTGTCGCGATACTGGTCGAGATAGAGCAGGCCGACGACGGGAATGATCAGCGCCAGCACGTTCAGGGTGAGGATGCGGCGCAGGAGCGGCGAGGTCCGCCGCCGGCGGCGCACCCGCGGCAAGGGCGCGACGCGCTCGGCCCGCAGGGCCGGGGCCGGGCGCTCGCGGCGCAGCGTCGGCTGCAGCGCCTCGCGCTTCTCGGCCGCCAGCGCGCCGGTGTCGGGGGGCCCGAGCCGCGGCTCGAGGCTCAGCGTCATCCGCGGCTCACGGCGCCGCGGGGGCAGCGCGCGGGCGCGTCCGGACCTTAATGGTCGCGGTAGCGGTAGCCGACCCCGTAGAGCGTCTCGATCTGCGCAAACTCGCCATCGATCACTCGGAACTTCTTGCGCAGACGCTTGATATGGCTGTCGATGGTGCGGTCATCCACATAGATATGCTCACCATAGGCCGCGTCCATCAACTGGTCACGGCTCTTGACGTGGCCCGGGCGCGCGGCCAGCGATTTCAGCAGCAGAAACTCGGTGACCGTGAGATCGACCGGCTGGCCCTTCCAGGCGCATAAGTGGCGCGCGGCATCGAGCAGCAGATCGCCGCGCGTGACCGTCTCGGCGGTGCCGGCGCTGCCGTCGCGGGTCAGCGCCTCGCGCCGCAGCAGGGCGCGGATGCGCTCGATCAGCAGGCGCTGGGAGAACGGCTTCTTGATGTAATCGTCGGCCCCCATGCGCAGGCCCATGAGTTCGTCGACCTCGTCGTCCTTGGAGGTCAGGAAGATTACCGGCAGCTCGCTCTGCCGGCGCAGGCGCTCGAGCAGTTCCATGCCGTCCATGCGCGGCATCTTGATGTCGAGGATGGCGAGATCGACGGGATTGGCGGTGAGGCCGCGCAGCGCCTCCGCACCGTCGGTGTAGGCGCGCACGGCGAAGCCCTCGGCCTCCAGCGCAATCTGGATGGAGGTCAGGATATTGCGGTCGTCATCGACCAGGGCGATGGTTTGCGGCACGGTGCGACCCCTTTATGACCCGGACAAAGATTAAGAAATCCAATCGGTTGCAGGGGAGATTAGCCCCCAATAAGGCCGATTTGTGGCCGGAAGTTGGGCGAAATCTCGGCCGCCTGCGTCGCTTCTGGGATATAGAGAGCGCCGGCGATCTAGACAATGCGCGATCATCGCGGCGGCAGCGATTTCGCGGATCGGCCGTTGCGGCGAGCCGATAGGCCGCTGTTACATGCGGTTGGCGCTTCGACCGTTTCGCTCTCGGCGGCGACCGCCCGCGGTTGGCATCGCGGGCTGCGGTCGGCTAGTATCTTGCCCAATTCCGACATGATCTGGGGAATGTCGGTTGGATGAGCCGCGCGGCCGGCAGGGTGAGGAACGGCCGATCGCGTCCTCGATAACCGAAACCAAGGGAGACAATCCGAAAATGTCGTTCACGAAGTTGATGACGGCGACCGCGGCGTCGCTGATTGTCATGGCTGGAATCGCCAATGCCGGCGACCCCGCCTCCTGCCAGAAGGTCCGGCTCTCCGATATCGGCTGGACCGACATCACCGCCACCACCGGCACCATCCACGTACTGCTGACCGGCCTCGGCTACAAGCCGGAGATCAAGCAGCTCTCCGAGGAGGTCACCTACCAGGGCCTCAAGAACAAGGACCTCGACGTCTTCCTCGGCGACTGGGAGCCGAGCATGGCGAGCGTGATCAAGCCGTACATGGACGATAAGACCGTCGAGCAGCTCCCCGCCAATCTCGATGGCGCGAAATACACCCTGGCGGTGCCGAAATACGTGGCCGACGGCGGCATCCATGACTTCGCCGACATCGCCAAGTTCAAGGACAAGCTGGACGGCAAGATCTACGGCATCGAGCCGGGCAATGACGGCAACAAGCTGATCCTGGACATGATCGGCAAGGGCGCCTTCGGCCTGAAGGACTTCAAGCTGGTCGAATCGAGCGAGCAGGGCATGCTGGCCCAGGTCACGCGCGCGGGAAAGAAGAAGGACTGGATCGTGTTCCTCGGCTGGGAGCCCCACCCGATGAACGTGAAGTACGACATGGTTTACCTGACCGGCGGCGACGACTACTTCGGCCCCAATTTCGGCGGCGCCACCGTGCATACCAACGTGCGTGCCGGCTACACGCAGGAATGCCCGAACGTCGGCAAGCTGCTCGGCAATCTCAAGTTCGAGCTGAAGGCCGAGAACGAGATGATGGGCAAGATCCTCGATGACGGGAAGGACGGCCCGACGGCGGCCAAGGAGTGGCTACAGGCCCATCCCGACGTGCTCGACAAGTGGCTGACCGGTGTCACCACCTTCGATGGCGGCGACGGACTGGCGGCGGTGAAGAAGGAACTGGGATTGTCGAGCTGACGATCCCTGATCGGCCGGGCCCGGGACAGGCCCGGCCGCATCACCTCTCAAGGGGAACGGGGACGCCATGGACTGGCTCAACCAGGCTGCTGAGCTGATCAGCGGCAACAAGATTCCGATCGGCAAATGGGCCGAGGTCGTCGTCGGCTGGATCACCGACAACCTCAGCTGGTTCTTCGACGCGCTGTCGTCGGGTCTCGGTTTCCTCGTCGACAACACGGTGTGGCTGCTGGGCCTGGTACCGGCGCTGCTGCTGATTCCCGCGATCTGCGCCATCGCCTACTGGCTGCACCGCAACTGGATGCTGGTGGCGGGCATCGTGGCCGGCCTGCTGCTCATCCTCAATCTCGGATTTTGGGACGAGATGACCGAGACGCTGGTCCTCGTCCTCTATGCGACCCTGTTCTCGCTGCTGATCGGCATACCCCTCGGCATCTATGCGGCGCGGCGGCCGTGGTTCTATCGCGGCCTGCAGCCGGTGCTGGACATGATGCAGACGCTGCCGACGTTCGTGTATCTGATTCCGACCCTGATCCTGTTCGGCCTCGGCTCCGTGCCCGGCTTGATTTCCACCGTCATCTTCGCGGTGCCGCAGCCCATCCGATTGACCCATCTCGGCATCACCAGCGTGCCTCGACCCCTGATCGAGGCCGGCGAGGCGTTCGGCGCCACGCGCCAGCAGCTGCTGTGGAAGGTCGAGGTTCCGCATGCCATGCCGACGATCATGGCCGGCGTGAACCAAACCATTATGATGTCGCTGTCGATGGTCGTGATCGCCACCCTGGTCGGCGCCGGCGGCCTCGGCGTGCCGGTCATCCGCGCCCTCAGTTCGGTCAACATCGCGCAGGGCTTCGAAGCGGGCCTGGCGATCGTGATCGTGGCGATCCTGCTGGATCGCATCATGAAGCGGCCGGCGCCCGGCACGAAATCGAAGGGGGGCTGACATGCCCGTCGTAGCCTTCGACCATGTCGATGTGATCTTCGGCCCGTCGCCGCAGCAGGCACTGACGCTGCTCGACAAAGGCGCCGGGCGCGACGCCATCCAGGAGCAGACCAACAACCTCGTCGCCGTGCATGACGCCTCGGTCTTCGTCAACGAAGGCGAGATCCTCGTGCTGATGGGGCTGTCGGGCTCCGGCAAGTCGTCGCTGATGCGCTGCATCAACGGCCTCAACAAGGTCACGCGCGGACGCGTCATCGTCCATGACGGAACGACGGAGATCGACGTCGCCAGCTGCGACGCCCAGACGCTCCGCCGGCTGCGCCGCAACCGCATCTCCATGGTGTTCCAGCAGTTCGCGCTGATGCCCTGGCTGACGGTGCGCGACAATGTCGGCTTCGGCCTCGACATCCGCGGCGTCGACAAGGCGACGCGGGACAAGACCGTCGACGAGAAGCTGAAGCTGGTGCGGCTGGAGAAGTTCGCCGACAAATACGCCCACGAGCTCAGCGGCGGCATGCAGCAGCGCGTCGGCCTGGCGCGCGCCTTCGCCACCGATGCCAGCATCCTCCTGATGGACGAACCGTTCTCCGCCCTCGATCCGCTGATCCGCGAGCATCTGCAGGACGAGTTGCTGGAGCTGCAGCGGGCGTTGCAGAAGACCATCGTCTTCGTCAGCCACGATCTCGACGAAGCGCTCAAGATCGGCACCCGCATCGCCATCATGGAGTCCGGCAAGATCGTCCAGTTCGGCGTGCCCGAGGACATCGTCACCAAGCCGGTCAACGAGTATGTCCGGCTGTTCGTCGCCTCGATGAACCCGCTCACCGTGCTCAAGGGCGGCATGCTCATGCGTTCGATCGCGGAGCTTCAGCGCGACGGGCCGGACATCGTGCTCGACCGCGCCGGGCGCTGCCGCTGCCGCCTCGACAACCAGGGGCGGCCGCTCGAGCTGACGGTCGGCGGGGCTCCCGGCCAGTTCGTCAAATACGCCACCGAGCTGGACCTGGCCAAGCTGCCGCCAACCGCGATGGTGACCGGCGGCGAGCGCGTGCCGATGCGGGCCGCCGTCGTCGTGCGCCAGGTCACGCGGCGGCCGCTCGTGCTGCTGGCCGACGACGGCCAGCTCCTGGGCGTGGTCGGCGAGCACGAGCTCTATCGCGGCATGCTCCGGCAGACCGAGCTGGCGAAGTCGCACTCGGAAATATCGCCGCCGTTGGCCGCCAGCTAGCGGTCCTCTTCAAGCAGGACGGCACGCCGCCCCAATGAAGCGACAAACGCCGCTGCGCCCGGGCGATGCGGCCTGGCTGGCCGCGCTCGGCGAGGCCGCGCGCGCCATCGGCAGCGACGAGTTTCCGGCCCGGCTGCTGCATCTCTTCGCCCGTCTGATCCGCCACGACATGGCAATGGTGGTGCGCTATGCGCGCTTCTCCGCGCCGGATTTCCTGGTGTGCGAAGGGTTGCCCGACCATCAGGTCGAAACCTACCGTTCGGGCTTGTACCGCTTCGATCCGTTCTATGGCTATTGGCAGAAGCGCGGGCGCGGCGGGGTGGTCTCCTTGCGCGACGTCGCGCCGCCGACGCTTCTGCGCAGCGGCTACCGCGCCTTTCAGCGCCAGGCGAAGATCTGCGACGAGCTCGGAATGTTTCTGCCGGGTGTGGGCCGCGGCAGCATCGCGCTTTTCCTCGAGCGTTCGACGGGCTGGTTCACCCCGACCGAAAAGGAGCGCGGGCGCCGCGCCTATCCGGCCATCGCCGGCCTCTACCGGGCGCATATCGGCCACATCTTCGCAGCCCTCGGCACCAGCCCGGGCGCGCCCTCGTCCCAGCTGACGCGGGCGACCCTCCTGGTCGATCGCGACGGCGAGCGCGTCTACGCCAACAAGGAATGGCGCGCGGCCGAGGCCGATCCCGCGGTCGGCCGCGCGAGCGCAGACCTTGCAGGCGAAAAGAGCGGACAGGTCCGGCTGTCGGACAACCGCATGCTCCACGTGGCGCCGCTGGAGCCCGACTTCCCGCTGGCGCCGGCCGGCCGGATCTACGTCATCGAGCGCATCGGGCTGGCGCCGGCGCCGCTGTCGCCGCGCGCGGTCATCGCGCAGTTCGGCGCCGGGCTGACGCCGCGCGAGCGCGAGATCGTCGTGCTCGTGCTCGAGGGCCATCCGAGCGCAACCATCGCCAAGCGCCTGGGCATCGGCCGCGGCACCGTGAAGAACCACCGCCGCCGGCTCTACGACAAGCTGGACATCACGACCGAGCGCGAGCTGTTCCTGCTTTATCTGGAATGGCTGTCGCAATCCGATCCGACGGCGGCGACGAAAATTCCTGACCCGCCTGCAATCGCGGGGCGTTCCGATTGACGATCAAGGCCGTGTTCTTCGATGTCGGGGAAACGCTGGTCGACGAGACCCGCATGTGGGCGGGGTGGGCCGACTACATGGGGGTGCCGCGCGCAGCGTTCATCGCCGCCCTCCGATCCGTCATCGAACGGGGCCAACACCATCGCCAAGTCTTCGACGTGCTGCGCCCGGGATTCGGCTTTGAGGCAGCGATGCGCGAGCGGGTGGCGGGCGGCACTCTCTATCGCGTAGCCGCCGACGATTTCTATCCCGACGCCCTCCCCTGTCTGACAACGCTTCGCGATCGCGGCTATTTTGTCGGCATCGCCGGGAATCAACCCCAAGCCATCGAGCGCGAACTCGCCGCTCTGGATGTTCCGGCCGATGTCATCGCGTCATCGGCCGGATGGGGCGTCGAGAAGCCGGCTCCGTCCTTCTTCGCAAGGATCATCGAGGCCGCGGCACCCGCGGCCGCCCCGAGCGAGATCGCATACGTCGGCGATCATCTGGACAACGATGTTCTGCCGGCAATTTCCGCCGGACTAGTCGGTATATTCCTGCAGCGCGGACTATGGGGCGCTATCCATTCGCACCGCCCGGAAGCGGCGCGCGCGCATGTGCGCTTGGAGAGCCTTGCCGAATTGCTGGACGCGCTGACGTCGGTTTGACCGCACTGCGACCGGGACCAGCGCTGGACGCCCCAGGTCCCATCGCCGGGGAGCCTTCGCGAATCGCTTACTGTCGCGCCATGGTCACCGGAGGCACCATTGGCGGGCCTCGGCAGGTGGGCGTATCCTGCCACCATGAATGTCTCACCCAGGGTGGCCGCCATGCCCGAAGGACACATCGACCGCCGAGCGCCGGCGAGCAATTTCCATCGCGATCCCGAGCGTTCCTACACGCTGCCGGCGAGTCACTACTTCGACCCGGCGGTGTATGCGCGGGAGAAGGAGGCGATCTTCTACCACAGCTGGAACTTCGTCGGGCATGTCGAGCAGCTGCGCGACGCCGGCAGTTACGTCACCGGCACGATCGCCGACCAGAATATCCTGGTCATGCGCGGCAAGGACGGGAAGCTGCGCGGCTTCTACAACGTCTGCTCGCACCGCGCCCATGAGCTGCTCAAGGGCTGCGGGACCGCGAAGGTCATCACCTGCCCCTATCACGCCTGGTCGTATCACAGCGACGGCCGCCTGCGCACGGCGCGCGGCAGCGAGAAGGTCGCGGGCTTCGACGCCGGCGAGTTCTCCCTGAAGCCGGTGCAGGTCGAGGAGCTTTGCGGCTTCGTGTTCGTCAATCTCGATTCGCAGGCGTCCTCGCTGAAGACGCAGAGCGGCAACCTGGAGGACGAAATCCGCCGCTACTGCCCGGAGATCGACCGGCTGACCCTCTCGCACCGGCTGACCTACGAGCTGAAGGCGAACTGGAAGAACGTCGCCGACAATTTCCTGGAGTGCTACCACTGCTCGCCGGCCCATCCGGCGTTCGTCGACCTGGTGGACATCAAGAACTATCGCACGGTCACCCACGGCATCTATTCCAGCCACATCGCGCCGTCGGGGCGGACCGACAACACGGCCTATCGGATTCCGGAGGGAACGGCATCGGATTTCGCGGCCTGGTGGCTGTGGCCGAACGTGACCTTCAACACCTTCCCCGGTCCCGCCAACATGACGGTCCTGCATATCATGCCGACGGGGCCGGAGACGGTCCTGGAGCATTTCGACCTCTACTCCCTCGACAAGACGCCGTCGGAGTGCGAACAGGCGGCGATGAAGTACATCGACGAGGTGCTGCAGCCCGAGGACATCGGCCTGGTCGAGAGCGTGCAGCGCGGCCTGCATTCGCGCGGCTACCAGCAGGGCCGCTTCATCGTCGACAAGGACCGCACCCATCTGAGCGAGCACGGCGTGCACCACTTCCACGGACTGGTGCTGGAGGCGCTGAACGCCTTGAGCTGAGGAACTTGTTCTCGCGAACCGTCGAGAACGAGGTGGACTGTCGGGGTTAGGCCGGGACGGACACCAGGAAACGCGCGCCCTTCCCGCTCGGTTCAATCACCAGCTTTCCGCCCATCGACTGCAGGATGGACGTGATCAATCGAAAGCCGAGCCCTTTGGCTTGCGCGGGATCGAAACCGGCCGGCAATCCGATGCCGCGGTCTGCGACCCGGCAATGAATCCATCCTTCTTCGCGCCGACATTCGATCTCGGCCGCTCCCGGCTCGCCATCGGGATAAGCATACTTGAACGAGTTGGTCAGCAGCTCGCTCAATATCAGGGCCAACTGCACCGCCCTGTCCACCGGCAGCGCGAACGACGTCCCGCTCACACGCGCCTCCCGATTGGAGCCGGAGCCGGCCGCAATATCGGACGAAATGCCCCGCACATAGTCGAGGAACTCCACGGTGTCGATGAGATTGCCTTCGTAGAGTCGCGCATGCAGTCGGATGACCGCTGCAACGCGTCGCGAGGCGGCGCCGGCGATCTGGCGCTGCGCCGGATCGGCGGATGTCGTGGACTGCAGCGACAGGATGCTGCCGATCATCTGCAGGCTGTTCTTGACGCGATGCCGCATCTCCCGCAACAGCAACTCGGCCCGTTCGCGCTCGAGGTCGGCCTGCTGCATTTGCTCGCGCCGTCGGCGCGACTCGCGCCGCAATTCGGCGACCACCCAGGAGATCGTGACGCCCATGATCGAATAGACGACGAGGCTGGCCGTGCCGACGACCGGACTTGTAACCGCCGCTCCGCCGGCGGGAACGAAGAAAAACCAGGCCAGTACGCCGCCCAGAACCGTGGTCACCAAGCCGGGGCCGCCGCCGCCCAGGAGGGCGCTGGCGATCACCGAAAAGGTGAACAACAGTAGTGGCGGGAGGTAGGAGGTCAGGTCGCCGGTGCCGAACTTGAGGGCAGTCAGGACCAACGGAAGGGCAACAGCGAATCCATAGGCAAAGAGCGGGCGGCCGCGCAGCGGCGTCCGCGAAAACAGAACGCTTTTGATATGCATGAACGCCCCTCGGGAACAGACACTATCGGCCAGTCTTGGAACATGTCAAAACAAACGAAGGCCGATTTCGCCCAGGCATCGCCGATGCAGCGCACTGGGTTGACGAGCCCGATCCGTCCCGGCAAGAACCGCCCATGGCGAATGAAGGTACGAGCCCCGGCGCAGTGGCCCGAGGACTGTTGCGGGCTACGGATCGCGCGGCCCTGGCGACGAGTCTCGCCGGCCGCGAACCTGTCGGCGCGGAGGCTTGGCCCTACGCCTCTCTGGTGCTGCTGGCCTGTGATCACGATGCGGCGCCGCTGCTGCTGATGTCGGACCTGGCCGAGCACAGCAAGAACATCGCCGCCGATCCGCGGGCGGCGCTGCTGATCGACGGCACGGCCGGCCGGACCGATCCGCTGACCGGGCCGCGGGTGACGGTCCTCGGCACGGTCGAGAAGACCGAGGAGCCGCGGCTCAAGGCGCGCTTCGTCGCCCGCCACCCGTCCGCGGCGCTCTATGCCGACTTCGCCGATTTCCATCTCTATCGCGTCACGGTGACGCGGGCCCATTTCGTCGCCGGCTTCGGGCGCATTCACTGGATCGAGGCCGCCGACCTCGCTTTCGATGCCGGCGCCGCCGGCCTCGTGGAATCGGAAGACAGCCTGATCCAGCAGCTGGACGAAAAGGCCGATCGGCTGGCGCAGCTGGCGACCGGGCGCCGGGCGGAGGGCTGGCGCGTCACCGGCATCGACCCGGAAGGGCTCGATCTGCGCCGCGAGGGCGCGGTGGCCCGGGTCGAGTTTCCCGCTCCAGTCGGCGCCGCCGATGCGGCGGTGGCGACGATCGAGGCGCTGCTGCAGGCCGAGAAGGCGCGCAGAAAGAAGTGAACGCGCCGTGACAGACTCGCGGTCGACCGGCCTCACAGTCCCTTAAGCAATTTTCTGCAAGTCTGGTACAAGATGGCCGTCATCCGCCGGTCCGGGGGAGAGGAGAGAGTGCAATGGCTTGGCTCATCGGCTTGGGCGTGCTCGTGGTCATCGCCCTCATCGTCATCATGCTCTACAACCGGCTGGTCGCCACCCGCAACCAGACCAACAACGCCTGGAAGCAGATCGACGTCCAGCTGAAGCGCCGCCATGACCTGATTCCCAACCTGGTCGAGGTAGTGAAGGACTACATGTCCTATGAGCAGGAAACCCTGAAGCAGGTGATCGAGGCCCGTAACCAGGCCGTGAAGGCGCCGACGCCCGCGGCCGCCATGCAGGCCGAGAACGCGCTCTCCGGCGCCATGGGCAAGCTGTTCGCGGTGATGGAGGCCTATCCCGACCTCAAGGCCAACCAGAACGTCGGCCGCCTGATGGAGGAGCTGACGGGAACCGAGAACAAGATTTCCTTCGCCCGCCAGTTCTACAACGACAGCGTGATGAGCCTGAACAACATGGTGCAGAGCTTCCCCTCGAATATGATCGCCGGCATGTTCGGCTTCCAGGCGGGCACCTATTTCGAGGTGCCGGAAGCGGAGACGGCCGCCCCCAAGGTCGACCTGCGCTGATATCAGGCACGAGCGCCCGCCATGAGCGGCTCGGGTCCCTGGGATAAGACGCCGGTGGCGCCGCCGCCGCCTCCGCCGGCGCCGGACGGCGCGCCGCCGGGGCCTATCGCCATCAAGGCGACCGACTTTCTGGCCGCCCAGCGCGCCAACAAGCGTAACACCTGGCTCCTGATCGTCATCCTCCTGCTGCTCGGCGGGGCGCTCGGCTATGTCGGCGGCGCGCTGATCGAGTCATATTCCTATTCGCGCTTCGGGCCGTCGGCGCAGGTGGAGCCCGATTCCTATTCGTACTCCGGGCGGTCGGCGCTGACGGCGATCAGCGCCTTCGGCGTGATCGGCGGCGGGGCGCTCATTTCGATCGGGCTGATCGCCTCGGGCGTCACCTTCGCCTTCGGCGGCCGCCTCATGCTCGGGCTTGCGGGGGCGCGCGAGGTCACGGCCGACGAGGAGCCGATGCTGCACAACGTCGTCGAGGAGATGGCGATCGCCGCCGGCCTGCCCAAGCCGAAGATCGCCGTGATCGAGACGGACGTGCCGAACGCCTTTGCTACGGGCATGGATCCGCAGAACGCCGCCATCGGCGTCACCCGCGGCCTGCTGACGAAGCTCAACCGCGACGAGTTGCAGGGCGTGATCGGCCACGAGATGGGCCACATCCTCAACATGGACACCCGCTACATGACGGCGGTGGCGATCCTGGTCGGCCTCATCGCCCTCGTCTGCGACGTGGCGCGGCGGATGATGTGGTACGGCGCCGCCAGCGGCGGCCAGCGCCGCGACCGCGAGAAGGGTGGCGGCAATGTCGCGCTGCTCGTCATCTTCGTCGTCTTCGCGATCCTGGCGCCGATCGCGGCCCAACTCGTGCGCTTCGCCGTGTCGCGCCAGCGCGAATACCTGGCGGACGCCACGTCGGTGCGCCTGACGCGCAATCCCGTCGGACTGATCGGCGCGCTCGAGAAGCTGGCGGCCGAGCAGCGGCCGTTCGACGGCGCCAACCGCGCCACCCAGCATATGTTCATCGTCAACCCGTTCAAGGTCTTCGGCGCCAATTCGACGGCGCTGTTCTCGACCCACCCGCCGCTCGAGCAACGCATTCAGAGGCTGCAGAACCTGGGAATCCTGTAGGGGCGCGTCAGCCGTCGGCCTGACCGGCCGGCAGCACCGTCGTCGCGGGATGCATCACGATCACCTCGGCATCGCTCTCCGCGACCGAGCGATGCTCGACGCCGGCGGGCACGACGAACAGCTCGCCGGCATCGAGCACGACATCGCGGTCGCGCAGCTGCAGCGTGAGGCAGCCGCGCACGACCCAGAACAGCTCGTCCTCGCGGTCATGGCGATGCCAGGTGAAGCGGCCCTTGAAGCGGCCCACCTTCACGCACATCTCATTCAGGCGCGCGATCTCCGCGAGAGCATTGCGCGGCGCGCCGTCATCGAGCACCGCCGCAATATTGATCTTGCGCATGCATCGCCTCCGCGAAGAATTGCCGCAGCTCAGCGCGGATTGACAAGCTGCGGCAAATCACTCTTGGTTGCGGCGTGTTACGCGGAGGAGGCTTCGCATGGACTATGTCCGTTTGGGTACGACCGGTCTCAAGGTGTCGCGACTGTGCCTGGGATGCATGACCTACGGCACCTCGAAATGGCGGCCCTGGGTGCTCGATGAGGAAGCGTCGCGGCCGTTCATCAAGCGCGCGCTCGAGCACGGCATCAACTTCTTCGACACCGCCGACATCTATTCGCTCGGCGTCAGCGAGGAGGTGCTGGGGCGCGCGCTCAAGGATTTCGCCAAGCGCCACGAAGTCGTCATCGCGACCAAGGTCTACAACAAGATGGGCGAGGGGCCGAACGACCGGGGGCTGTCGCGCAAGCACATCTTCGATTCCATCGATGCCTCGCTCCGGCGGCTCCAGGTCGACCATGTCGATCTCTATCAGACCCACCGCTGGGACCACGGGACGCCGATCGAGGAGACGCTCGAGGCCCTCAACGACGTCGTGCGCGCCGGCAAGGCCCGCTATATCGGCGCCTCCAGCATGTACGCCTGGCAGTTCGCCAAGGCACTCCACGCCTCCGAGCGGAACGGCTGGGCGCGCTTCGTCTCCATGCAGAACCACTACAACCTGGTCTATCGCGAGGAGGAGCGCGAGATGATCCCGCTCTGCCGCGATCAGGGCGTGGGCCTGATTCCCTGGAGCCCGCTGGCGCGCGGCTTCCTCGCCGGCAACCGCACGCGTGAGAAGAGCGGCGAGACGCTGCGGGCGCGCACCGACGAGTTCGCCCAGCAGCTCTACTACCAGCCCGACGACTTCAAGGTCGCCGAACGCGTCCAGGAGATCGCGCGCGAGCACGCGCGCAAACCCACCCAGGTCGCGCTGGCCTGGCTGCTGTCGCGGCCCGCCATGACCGCGCCCATCATCGGCGCCAGCAAGATGGAGCATCTCGACGACGCCGTCGCCGCTCTCGGCGTGAAGCTCGGCGATGACGATGTGAAGAGGCTCGAGGAACCCTATAGCCCCCATCCCGTGCTTGGGCATTCATAGACTCGGATCGGGATCCCGCCGGTGGAACTGTCGCCATGTCATCCGTGAGATATCTGGTCCACGATGTCGATCAAGCCGTCGCATTCTATTCGAAGCACCTCGGCTTCTCGCTCCGGCAGCAGTTCGGGCCGAATATGGCGATCATGACGCGCGACGATCTGACGCTCTGGCTGGCCGGCCCGGGGGCGTCGGCCGCGCGGCCCATGCCGGACGGCCGCAAGCCCGAGCCGGGCGGCTGGAATCGATTCGTCCTCGCGGTGGACGACCTCGGCGCGCTCGTCGTCCAGCTGAAGCACCAGGGCGTCAGCTTCCGCAACGACATCGTCACGGGACCCGGCGGCCAGCAGATCCTGTGCGAGGACCCTTCGGGCAACGCGATCGAGCTGTTCCAGCCGGCGTGAAGTCTGCTCGGCGCACCGGGCCCACCCTCTGGCACTCGCTGTCATGCCGGCGAAGGGCATCCATAGTCACAGGACCGTGTTTATGGATTCCGGCTTTCGCCGGAATGACAACCGAAGCGATGCGCCCTATCGTTGCGAAAATGATCTAGTCGACACTCGTCGGCAGCAGGGTCTTCGTCGCCGGGCTGTAGCGCCAGTCGTCGCGCGTCAGATGCACGCCGCCGATCCAGCGGTTGATGCCGTTGGCGGCGACGAAATCCGCCTCGCCGGTGAGCAGCTGCTCGCCGAAACGCGTGAGCAGGACGAGCTGCTGCCAGGGCGACGTTTCCTCCCCCGACTCGCTCTTGATGAAGTGCAACGCCGGCTCCGCCGCCTCGGCGAGGCCGTCGGCATAGTCGAGAAAGACGACATCGCCGAGGTAGCGCGCGGTTTCCATATACGTGCAGACCCGAAACATCGCCGCCAGGTCGCCGCCGCAGGTCTTCACGCTCCACAGCAATTGCCGGCGGCTGCGCGCCAGGCCGTCGCCCTGCCAGGGATATTCCTCGAGCATGCGGGCGAGCGCCGCGCGCAGGTGCGGCAGCGGCGAAATATCCTGTTGCAGGAACTCGCCGAGCAGCCGCGGTTCGCCCGCCGCGAACGCCGCGAACCCGGCCTTGCCCACCGACAATTGCTGGGCCGTCACCGGCCGCTCGCGGCCGCGCAGGGTGGCGATCTGCTCCGGCTTGAGCTCGCCGAGGCCGCCGAAGTCGACGATGCCGGGAAAGCGGTCGATACACAGCATTTCCAGGCGCGCCCGGCCGCGATCATGGTCGGCGAACCAGGACAGCAGCTGCAACAGCTGCAATTGATCGAACAGGTCATGCTCGAACCACAGCACGACGCGCTCGAAGCCGGCGGCCGCGGCAAGCAGGCGGTCGCGAGCGATCATCTCCGCCTTCACGGCCTCCAATTCGGCCCAGCCCTTGTCGGCAATGAAGTGCGCGCGCAGATTCGACAGCGTCGTCAGCGGCAGCTGTGCCGACACCGGGCCTTCGTGCAGCGCGTCACGCCAGGGCAGGATTTCGCCGTCGAATCCCGCCCGCCGCATGACGTCGGCAGCGCTGTCGCCGTTGGTGATGTGGAGGGTTCCGCCCATGAATGCATTCTCGGCGCCAACGCCGTCCGGCGCAACCGACCGGGCAGGATGGTTTGGAGCACCGAAAAACGGGCGGCGCCGCCGCCCGGGAGGGGGAGCGACGGCGCTGCCGAGGTCCAGGGAATGGCGAGCTTTGGCCTACGACGGATTCAGGAGTCGCACCGTGCCGTCGGCCTGAAACTCGGCCATGGCGTCGAGGTCCGCTTCGGTCAGACCGCGCAGCTGGACCGTCCCCCGGCTGGCTGCGGAGGTGTCGACGCTCGCCGCATCGACCGCCACTTCGCGGGTGCCGATGCCGAGAAAACCGCCGGACGCAACGACTATCTTGGTCACGGCATGCGCGTCGACCGTGAGCACGGCGTTGCTCACTTCGCCGACGGTCTGGCCATTGGCGTCGACCACCGTCTTGCCGATCAGCTGGCTCGCGGCGAAGACACTCTGTGCGCTGCTCTGCACGTTCGTCTGCGCATCGGCCGCGACATCGGTCGCCGTCGAAGCGCCGGCACCCGGCGCGTTGCCAACGGCCCCTGTCGCCGCCGGGCTCGCGCCGGTGGCCGTGCCGGCGTCGACGGTCGTGTGGGTATCCGCCTGCAAGCCGACGCCGCCGCTCGTCCCGGCGCTGACGGAATTGCCGGCGACATCGGCGGCCACGCCGGCGTTCGCGTCGGCACCACCGACCTTGACGCCCGCGCCGGACAGCGGCGAACCGGCCAGGACCGGGCTGGCGGCGAAAGCCAGAACCGCCACGGAAGCAAGTAGCAGATTGCGCATCTGGATGCTCCTCCTCGACATCATCTCTTGAGCACCCGGCCGGGCACTCGACCCCGCAGCAATTAGGTAGCGGCGGCGCGGCAATCCAGGCGGGCGGCGCAAAAGCACGGCGATGTCACAGCCGCCGATTCCCGAGGATGCTCCTGTCAATTCAAGTCATTCCGTCGGCACGCGCGAAGCCACAAAAATGCCCGCGCGGGACCGCCGCCTCTCTTCACGCTGCGGTCACCCGGCGATCCGCCGTCGCTTTAATCGGCGGTTAACCATTGGCCTGATACAGCTAGCAGATGCTGAAACGACTACTGAATGCTTATCGACTCGTAGCGACCGACGCGCGCAACGCCGTTGCCGACCAGTATCACCAGGCCGTCGATCCCGACGCCGACGAGGACGCCGCCTTCTTCGCCGTCGCCACCAAGAAGCTGTGCGCCGGCGCCCTCTTCTGCGAGATGGCGATGGCCGACGGCAGGATCGCGCCCGAAGAGCAGGAGCGCGTCCGCGACCTGCTGCTCGTGCGCTTCGGCCTCGACGACACCGAGGCCGACGCCCTGTTCAAGATCGGCCAGCAGGCCATTGCCGACAGCGCGCGCCTGCCGCGCATGACCGCCTCGGTGCGCGACCACTTCAACCCGGAGGAGCGCATCGAGTTGCTGGAGATGCTGTTCGACGTATCCTACGCCGACGGCGAGCAGAGCCAGCGCGAGGTCGAGATCGCCGAGCAGGCCGGCGCCGCCATCGGCCTGCAGCCGCGTGACATCGCGCGCGCACGCCTGAAGATCGCCGAGCGCCGGCAGATGCTGCAGGCAGGCGCGAAGCTGAGCGCGGACTACTAGCCGGCATTCAGCTCACTCGCCGACTTTCCATCACTGTCATGCCCGGCCTTGAGCCGGGCATCCATCTTGCCGCCGCACTGTGGATCGCCGGGTCAAGCCCGGCGATGACAATGCATTCCGTTCGACTTCTCGTGACACGCCGCTAGGCGCTCGGCTGCCACGATACTTCCATGTCCGATTGGAACTTACCGATAGCCTTGAGCGCGGCATCTTCCGGAACCTCCAGCGCGGGAGCCAAGACTCTTTTGAGCTGCTCATAGCGATTGCGTTCAGCGGGAAGTGCAGGATGCGACTCCAAACCAACTTCACCTCGCTGAAATGCCGCTTGCCACCGAAGCCAGATGTCCCATTGCTCCAGTGCGAGCTGTAGAGTGTTCGCATCGATGGGCTTCAGTCGGTACAGGTTGGAATACTCGTCCTGCTGCTCGTCGAAAATGCACGCAAAGGAATGCGGAGTGCCGCGGAAATTCGCGGTGCCCCGCCGCGGCCAATCATGGTACTCCCTAACGGTGAAGACGGGCTCGAACCGAGCCGACATAACGATGTCGCCTTCCGTCAATGCGCATCCGCCCAGTTGTCGCCGATGCCGATGTCGGCGATCAGCGGCACGGACAGTTCGAGCGCGGGCAGCGGCGCGCCTTCCATCACCTTCTTCATGAGCGCTCCGGTCGCCTCGATCTCGGCCTCCGGCACCTCGAACAGCAGCTCGTCATGCACCTGCAGCAGCATGCGCGCCCTGAGCTTGGCCTTCGCCAACGCCGGCGGCACGCGGATCATGGCGCGCTTGATGATGTCGGCGGCGGTGCCCTGGAGCGGCGCATTGATCGAAGCGCGCTCCATGAAGCTGCGCCGGGCCGGGTTCTTGTCGAGGATGCCCGGCATATGACAGCGGCGGCCGAAGCTGGTCAGCACGTAGCCATGCTCGCGTGCGAACTTCTTGGTCCGCTCCATATAGTCGCGGATGCCCGGATAGCGCTGGAAATAGGCCTCGATATAGGCCTTGGCCTCGCCCTGGGGAATGCCGAGCTGCTGCGCCAGGCCGAACGGGCTGATGCCGTAGATGATGCCGAAATTGATGGCCTTGGCGCGCCGCCGCACCATCGGGTCCATGCCCTCTTGCGGCACGCCGAACACCTGGCTCGCGGTCATCGCATGGATGTCGGCGCCGCTCTTGAAGGCTTCCTTCAGCGCAGCGACTTCCGCGACATGCGCCGCTAGGCGCAGTTCAATTTGCGAATAGTCGACCGACAGCAGCTTGTGGCCCTTCTCCGCGATGAAGGCGCGGCGGATCTTGCGGCCCTCCTCCGTGCGGACGGGAATGTTCTGGAGATTGGGATCGGTGGAACTCAGGCGTCCCGTCGAGGTGGCGGCGAGCGCGAAGGAGGTGTGGACGCGCCCCGTCTCCGGATTGATCTCCTCGACCAGCGCGTCGGCGTAGGTGCTCTTGAGCTTCGACAGCTGACGCCAATCGAGCACGCGCGCCGGCAGGTCGTGGCCCTGCGCCGCCAGCGTCTCCAGCACGTCGGCGCCGGTGGCGTAGGCGCCGGTCTTGCCGCTCTTCTGGCCGCCGGAGAGGCTCATCTCGTCGAACAGAACCTCGCCCAGCTGCTTGGGCGAGCCGATGTTGAACTCGCGGCCGGCGAGCTTGTGGATCTGCTTCTCCAGCTCGGCCAGCCGCGCGGCGAAATCGCGCGACAGGCGCCTGAGCTCGTCGCGATCGACCTTGACGCCGGCCATCTCCATGGCGGCGACGACGGGCACCAGCGGCCGGTCGATGGTCTCGTAGACCGTGAGGAGCCGCTCGGCGAGCAGCTGCGGTTTCAGCGCATGGTGCAGGCGGAGCGTGACGTCGGCGTCCTCGGCCGCATAGTCGCGCGCCTTGTCGAGCGCGACGTAGTCGAACGTGACCTGTGACTTGCCGGTGCCTGCCACCTCTTCGTAGTGGATGGTCTTGTGGCCGAGATGGATTTCCGCCAGCTCGTCCATGCCGTGGCCGTGGGCGCCGCCTTCGAGCACGTAGGAGATCAGCATGGTGTCGTCATGAGGCGCGATGGCGATACCCAAGCGCGCCATGATCTCGGAGTCGTACTTGATGTTGTGGCCGATCTTGAGCACGCCGGGATTTTCCAGCAGCGGCTTCAGCCGTTCCAGCGCCTGGGCCAGCGCCATCTGCGGCGGCGGTTCGGCGAGCGCCAGCCCGCCTTGCGTGCCCGGCGCCCTGTGGCCGACCGGCACATAGCAGGCCTGGTTCGGCGTCACCGCCAGGGAGAACCCCACCAGCTGCGCCTTCATGGGATCGAGCGAGGTGGTCTCCGTATCGAAGGCGACCGCACCGGCTTCGGTGGCGCGCGCGATCCAGGCCTCGAGCGCCGCCGGCTCCTGCACCAGCTCGTAGCCGTTGCGATCGACGGGCGCGCCGACCGTCGCCGGCCGAGCCGTCGGCGCGCGCGGCGTGCTGTCGGCGACGGCTCTTGATTCCTTGGCGGCGGCCTGGCCTTCGAGCCGCGCGATAACCGAGCGGAACTGGTTCTCTTTCAGGAAGGCCATGAGTACGTCGCGGTCCGGCTGGCGGCGCGCGAAGGAGGCGAGCGGATGATCGATGGGCACGTCGTTCTTCAGCAGGACGAGTGCGCGGCTGACACGCGCCTTGTCGGCGTTCTGGATGAGGGCCTCGCGCCGCTTCGGCTGCTTGATCTCGGCGGCATGGGCCAGCAGGTTCTCGACGTCGCCGTAGGTCTTGATCAGCTCGGCCGCGGTCTTCACGCCGATGCCCGGCACGCCCGGCACGTTGTCGGTGGAATCGCCGGCGAGCGCCTGTACCTCCACTACCTTGTCGGGACCGACGCCGAATTTCTCCTCGACCTCGGCGGCGCGAATCGGCTTGTTCTTGATCGGATCGAACATGCTCACGCGATCATTGATGAGCTGCATGAGGTCCTTGTCCGAGGAGACGATCGTGACGTCGGCGCCGGCTTCCTTCGCCAGCTTCGCATAGGTGGCGATGAGATCGTCGGCCTCGTAGCCCTGCATCTCGATCGACGGCAGGTTGAAGGCGCGCGTGGCCTCGCGGATGAGGGGGAATTGCGGAATCAACTCCTCCGGCGGCGGCGGCCGGTTCGCCTTGTATTCCGGGTAGATGTCGCTGCGGAAGGTCTGGCGCGCGGTGTCGAAGATGACGGCGATGTGGTCGGCGTCGGTCTCGCTGATGAGCTTCATCAGCATGCTCGTGAAGCCGAGCACGGCGTTGATAGGCGTGCCGTCCGCCCGCGTCAGCGGCGGCAGCGCGTGATAGGCCCGGAAGATGTAGCCGGAGCCGTCGACGAGATAGACGTGCTTGGGGGCGGTTGAATCGGTCATTGCGCCGGGAGGATGCCGGTTTGTCCCGATGGAGTCGAGGGTGGGAACGCCGTGTCGATGGACTGGCGAACCGGAGAGGGCTGGCGTACCATCTTGCTGTTGATGTTGCGTAGAGAGGCGGCCGCACAGTGGGGAGACCGACGCCGTGACGGGGCGACGCTCAATGCAGGCTGCGGCGGCTCTCGCAGCAATATTGCTGACGGCCTGCGACGACAAGGCGAACGATGCAGCGGCGACACCGGCCCCACCGCCGGCCGTCAGCGTCATGGCGGTTGCCCAAAAGGACGTGACGCCGGCAACGGCTTTCGTCGGCCGGGTGGTGGCGACAGACAAGGTGGAACTGCGCGCCCGGGTGCAAGGCTTCCTGCAGAAGCGATCGTTCAAGGAGGGCCAGGACGTGAAGGCCGGCGATCTGCTGTTCGTCATCGAGCAGGAGCCGTTCCAGGCCGCCGTCACCCAGGCCGAGGCCGATCTGGCCAGCGCGCGGGCCGATGCGCAGAACGCCCAGCTTCAATTGGCCCGCGCCGAGGAACTGGTGAAGAAGCAGAACATTCCGGTCGCGACCCGGGATGACCGGGCGGCGACGGCGGCCATGGCAAACGCCCGCGTCCAGGAAAAAGAAGCCAGCCTGCAGGTGGCGAAGATCAACCTCAGCTATACGGAAATTCGCGCGCCGGTCGACGGCCGCATCGGCTTGGCGAAATATTCCGGGGGCAACCTGGTCGGACCGGATTCGGGGACCCTGGCGGTCATCGTCAGCCAGGATCCGATCTACGCGACCTTCGAGGTGAGCCAGCGCGAGATCCTGGAGGCGCAGCGCCGCATGGCCGCCGCCGGCAACGATCCGAGTTCGCTGGTGGTGCGGCTGAAGCTGCCCGACGGCAGCGACTATGCGGAGCCCGGCAAGGTCAATTTCCTCGACGTCCAGGTGAACCAGGGCACGGACACCGCGACCGTGCGCGCCGAGTTCCCCAATCCGGGGCGGCTGCTGGTGGACGGCGCCTTCGTGAATGTCAGCGTCGAACGCGGCACGCCGACGCCGTCGCTCGTCATTCCGCAGGCGGCGATCCAGGTCGATCAGGCCGGGCCGTTCGCGCTCGTCGTCAATGCCGAGAAGAAGGTCGAAGTCCGCCGGCTCACGATCGGCCGCGCGACCGGTACAGACATGACGATCGAGCAGGGCCTGAAGGCGGGCGACCTGGTGATCGTCGAAGGCATCCAGAAGGTGCGTCCGGGAGCAGTCGTCGAACCCACGGTGTTGCCGGCGCCGGCACCCGCCGCCTCGGCGAGCTGACATCATGCTGTCGAGCGTCTTCATCGATCGGCCGCGGCTGGCGATCGTCATCGCCATCGTCATGACGCTGGCCGGCGGTCTGGCGATCCTCGGCATCCCCGTCGCGCAGTTTCCGGACATCGTGCCGCCGCAGGTATCCGTGACCGCGGTCTATCCCGGCGCCAGCGCCGACGTGGTCGAGGCCACGGTGGCGCAGCCGGTGGAATCGGTCGTCAACGGCGTCGACAAGATGCTGTACATGAAGTCGACGAGCGGCAATGACGGCACCTATACGCTGACCGTCACCTTCGCCCTCGGCACCGACCCCGACATCAATACGGTCAACGTGCAGAACCGCGCCCAGCTGGCGACGGCGAAGCTGCCGCAGGAGGTCAGCCGCCAGGGCCTGACGATCAAGAAGAAGTCGTCGGCGCTCCTGCTCGTGATCGGGCTCTCCTCGCCCAAGGGCACCTACGACTCCCTGTTTCTCAGCAACTACGCGACGATCAACGTCGTCGACGAGCTGGCCCGCATCACCGGCGTCGGCGACGCCGGCATCTACGGGCCGCTCAACTACAGCATGCGCGTGTGGTTGAATTCCGACCGGCTCACCAGCCTCGGCCTGGCGCCGAGCGACATCATCCAGGCCATCCAGAGCCAGAACACCCAGGCGGCGGTCGGCCGCATCGGCGCGGCGCCGGTCGGCATCGATCAGCAGTTCCAGCTGACCATCCGCACCAAGGGCCGGCTGACCGATCCCACGGAGTTCGAGAACATCGTCGTGCGCGCCAATCCGGACGGCTCGATCGTGCGCGTCAAGGATGTCGGGCGCGTCGAGCTCGGCGCCCAATCGTCCGACTCCTTCGGCCGCTTCAACGGCAAGCCGGGCGCTATTCTCTATGTCGCACAGGCACCCGGTGCCAACGCGGTTGCCGTCGCCCAGAGCGTGCGCGCCGCCATGGACCGCTTGGCCGAGCGGTTTCCCGACGACCTCAAATATTCGGTCGTCTACGACACCACCGTCTTCGTCAATGCGACGATTCATGAAGTGCTGAAGACCCTGTTCGAGGCATTCCTCCTTGTCTCGGTGGTGGTGTTCCTCTTCCTCGGGAGCCTGCGGGCGACGCTGATTCCGATCATCGCCGTGCCCGTTTCGCTGATCGGGACCTTCGCGGTCCTCCTGGTTCTCGGCTTCTCCGCCAACACGGTCTCGCTGCTGGCCCTCGTGCTCGCCATCGGCATCGTGGTCGACGATGCGATCGTGGTGGTCGAGAACGTCGAGCACATCATGGAGCATGACAAGCTGCCGCCGAAGGAGGCCGCGAAGAAGGCGATGGGCCAGATCACGGCGCCGATCATCGCCATCACGCTCGTCTTGCTCTCGGTTTTCGTGCCCGTCGGCTTCATGCCCGGACTCACGGGCGAGTTGTACAAGCAGTTCGCCGTCGCCGTGTCGGTGTCGATGATGTTCTCGGCGGTCAATGCGCTCACCTTGAGTCCGGCCTTGTGCGCCGTGCTGCTGCGACCGCATCACGGGCCGCGACGCGGCCCGATGCGCTACGTCCTCGCCGGTATCGACCGCATGTGCAACGGCTATGCGGCGATCGTGACGCGCCTGGTGCGCAGGTCCGTGTTCGTCCTGATCGTGCTGGTGGCGGCCGTCGCCGGCATCGTTTTCCTGAACGGCAAAGTCCCCAGCGGCTTCCTGCCGCAGGAGGACCAGGGCGCCTTCTTCATGGAGGTGCAGCTGCCCCAGGGCGCCTCCAGCAACCGCACGGTGGCCACGGCCGCCCAGGTCGAGCAGCTCGTGGCGCCCATTCCCGGTGTCGTCGACGTCACGACCGTCGTCGGCTACAGCTTCCTCAACGGCCTCGCCCAGTCGAACAACGCGTTCTTCATCGTGACCCTCGCCCCGTTCGAGGAACGGCTCGATCCCGACCGCTCGGTGGATGCGATCCTAGCCAAGGTGCGCGCCGGCGCCGGGGCGATCCGCGAAGCGAACGTGCTCGCCTTCAGCCTGCCGCCGATCATCGGCCTCGGCACGACCGGCGGATTCGAATACCAGCTGCAGGACCTGACCGGCGGCACACCCACCGATCTCGCCGCCGCCATGCGCGGGCTCGTCTTCACGGCCAACCAGCAGCCGGAGCTGCGCAACGTCTTCAGCACCTTTGCCGCCAATACGCCGCAGCTCTATCTCGACATCGACCGCAACAAGGCGCAGACGCTCGGCGTTTCCGTCAGCGACATCTTCCAGGCGCTGCAGGCCACGCTCGGCGGCTACTACGTGAACGACTTCAACCTGTTCGGCCGCACCTGGCAGGTCAACATCCAGGGCGAGATGGCCGACCGCGGCAAGGTAACCGACATCTATCGGATCAATGTGCGCAACAAACAGGGCGACATGGTGCCGCTGCGCTCGCTGGCGGACGCGCACATCATCCTCGCGCCGCAGTCGCTGACCCGTTACAACAACTATCGCAGCGTCACCGTGAACGGCGAGAACGGGCCGGGCCGCAGCACCGGCGAGGCGCTGGCGACCATGGAGCGCATCTCGAAAGAAACGCTGCCGACCGGCTATGGCTATGCCTGGACCGGCACTGCGCAACAGGAAAAGGAAGCGGCGGGGCAGACGCCGAAAATCCTCGGTTTGGCTATCCTCTTCGCCTTCCTGTTCCTCGTCGCCCTCTACGAGAGCTGGAACATTCCGATTCCCGTCCTGCTGTCGGTCACCGTCGGCCTGTTCGGCGCTTTGCTCGCGCTGCTGGTCGCCGGTCTCAGCAACGATATCTATGCGCAGATCGGCATCGTCGTGCTGATCGCCCTGGCCAGCAAGAACGCGATCCTCATCGTCGAGTTCGCCAAGGAGGAGCGCGAGAAGGGCGTGCCGCTGCTCGAGGCGGCCGTGAACGGCGCGCGGTTGCGCATCCGCCCGGTGCTGATGACGAGCTTTGCCTTCATCCTGGGACTGCTGCCCTTGGTCATTGCCGTCGGCGCCGGCGCCGCCAGCCGCCGTGCGGTGGGTACGGCGGTGTTCGGCGGCATGATCGCGGCCTCCGCCATCGGTGTCTTCGTCATTCCCATGCTCTACGTCGTCTTCCAGTGGCTGCGCGAGCGCGTCAGCCGGAAGCCCGCGCCTCCGCAGCCCGCACAAGCCGCCGAGGCAGCGCACTGAGTTTCCGCCGATGGTTAAAAGGGCGACGTCCTCTGGAACGGGCCGCTTCGCGTTTGCCCGATTTTCGGGGATGGCCCGCCGTTCAGTGGCCCGAGCCGGCCATGGCTCCCGCCTTCAGCACGAACCGGCGGTCGCAATAAGGGCAGTCGACGAAGCCCTCCTTGCCGATGGTGAGGAAGACGCGCGGGTGGCCGAGGGCGCCGCCGATGCCTTCGCAGGCCACGGTTTCGCTATCTGTTTCTACGATTTCCGGCGGTTCGATCGGCATTGGTTAACTCGGTGCTGCTTGCGGCGGGGCGGCGCGGATGATACCCATGCGCCCAAACCATAATCAACCGCATGTCGCTCGCCCTCGACCACAAAGACCCCATGCCCGCCTCCGCCGGAATGCCCGACGATGCCGTGGTCGTGCGCGCGCTCAACAAGATCTATCGCGCCAAGAGCGGCACGGCTGTTCAGGCGCTGGTCGACATCGACCTGGCGATCCCGCGCGGCAGCCTCTACGGCCTCCTGGGCCCCAACGGCGCCGGCAAGTCCACGCTGATCAACATCCTGGCCCAGCTGGTCATCAAGACCTCCGGCACGGCGGCGATCTGGGGCCTCGACCTCGACCGCGACCCGCGCGCCGCCGCCGCCGCCATCGGCGTGGTGCCGCAGGAGCTGAACATCGACCCCTTCTTCACGCCGCGCGAACTGCTGGAGCTGCAGGCCGGCCTCTACGGCGTGCCGAAGGCCGAGCGGCGGACCATGGAGATCCTGGATGCGCTCGGGTTGGCCGACAAGTCCGAGGCCTATGCGCGCACGCTCTCCGGCGGTATGCGGCGGCGGCTGATGGTGGCGAAAGCGCTGGTGCACACGCCGCCCGTGCTGGTATTGGACGAGCCGACGGCCGGCGTCGATGTCGAGCTCCGCCAGCAGCTTTGGAGCTATGTCCGCAAGCTCAACGCCGCCGGCACCACCGTACTGCTTACCACGCACTATCTGGAGGAAGCCGAGGAATTGTGCGATCGTATTGCCATCATCAACCACGGCCGCGTCATCGCCTGCGAGCCGACCGCAGCGCTGCTGCGCCGGCTCGATAGCAAGGAGTTGGTATTCATCGTGGAAGAGGATCTGGCCAGCGTGCCGGTGCCGCTCGTCCGTTTCGACGCGCAGCTGCAAAGCCCGCGGCGGCTGATGCTGCGCTACCAGCCGAGCCGGACGCGTATCGGCGAGATTCTGGCGGCCGTGCAGGCCGCCGGCATCACCATCGTGGACATGACGACGCTCGAGGCCGATCTCGAGGACATTTTCCTGCAGCTGACGCGCCGCGACACCGCCGGCGCCGGACACGCGGCATGAAGCGTCTGGCACTCCTGTTCACGCTGCTCCTCGGCGCCTGCGCGCCGCAGCTGCAGCCGCCGGGCACGGACAGCGCGGCGCCGCGGTTGCTCGCCGACCGCATGATCATGAACGACGGCGTAGCGCTGCCACTGCGGCAGTGGCAGCCGGCGGGCGAACCGAAGGCCGTGATCCTGGCGCTGCACGGCTTCAACGACTACTCCTACTCGTTCGACGCGCCGGCGAAAACCTGGGCGGCGGCCGGCATTGCCACTTACGCCTACGACCAGCGCGGTTTCGGCGCGACGGCCTATCGTGGCCTGTGGGCCGGCGAAGACCGCATGATGGCGGACCTGCGCGCGGCGGCAGCGCTGCTGCGCGCGCGCTATCCGACCACGCCGCTCTATCTGCTCGGCGAGAGCATGGGCGGTTCAGTCGTGATGGCAGCAGCCGCCTCGACCGATCCGCCGGCGGCCGATGGCCTGATCCTGGCGGCGCCGGCGATATGGGGCCGCGAGACGCAAGGCCCGATCCAAAGCGGCGCCCTCTGGCTGGCCGCCCACACCATGCCGTGGGCGGAGCTGACCGGCGAGGGGCTGCACATCCATCCCTCCGACAACATCGCGATGCTGCGCGAGCTCGGGCGCGACCCGCTGGTCATCAAGGAGACCCGTGTCGACGCCATCTACGGCTTGGTCAACCTGATGGACCGGGCCTATGAGGCGGCGCCGCGCCTGCGCGGGCGCACCCTCGTGCTCTATGGCAGCCGCGAGGACATCCTGCCCGGCAGCGCGGTCGTCGCCATGCTGCGTCGCCTGCCGGCCGATGCCACCCGCCGGCCGTGCGTTGCGCTCTACCCCAAGGGTTATCACATGCTGCTGCGCGACCTCGACGCCGCCACCGTGCGTGACGATATCGTCGCCTGGATCGCCGATCCGGTCGCCCCGCTGCCCTCGGGCAGCGATGCCCTGGCCCAGCAGATATTGGCCACCGACAACGACGACAGCCTGAAGGCCGAGCAGCCGGTCATCGCCAGGAAGTGACGCGCGCCGGCGCACTTCGGCCCGAAAACCAAGCCATGACAGAACCATGGCGGTTGGCTATAAGCCGCCCGTCCTGCCACCGTTGATGCCGTCAGCATGAATCGAGACACCGGGATGACCTCGCCTGAGGACACCGTCGCGCCGCGCATCGCCGCCGTGACGGAGCAGGTCGTCGAGTTCTCGCGCCGTCACGCCCATGCCGTCGTGGCGGTCTGCCTCGTGCTCGCAGTGCTGTTCGGCTGGTACACGGCGACCCACTGGAAGATCGATGCCAGCACCGATCATCTGATCGATCCGACGCTGCCCTGGCGCCAGGCCGAGGCCGAAATGGCCCGGCTGTTTCCCCAAAACGAGGACACCCTCGTCGTCGTCGTCGACGGCGCCACGCCGGAGCTGGCCGACGATGCCGCCGGCCGGCTGGCGCAGCGGCTGGCTGCGCGTCCCGACATGTTCATCTCGGTCCGCCGGCCCGATGCCTCCGACTTCTTCCGCCGCAACGGCCTGCTGTTCCTGCCGACCGCGGAGGTCGAGCGCCTGACCGACGCCCTCGCCAAGGCCCAGCCGCTCATGGCCGCCCTCGCCGGCGATCCCAGCGTCCACGGCCTGTTCGGCGCCTTCAACCTGGCGCTCGAGGGCGCCGCCGCCGGCCAGCTCGACCCGGCCGAGCTCGACCGCTCCTTCGCGGCCATCGCCGACAGCTTGCAGGCGGCCCAGGCCGGCCATGGCCCGCCGCTCTCCTGGCAAAGGCTGCTGACCGGCCGCGAGCCGACGCATATGGAGCTGCAACGCATCATCCTGGCCAAGCCGGTACTCGACAATTCCCAGCTGCGGCCGGGCGCCGCCCCCAGCGCGCTGGTGCGCAGCACCGCCGCCGAGTTGGATCTGAATCAGGCCAACGGCGTGCGCGTGCGCCTGACCGGCGTCGTCGCCCTCAACGACGAGGAGTTCGGCAGCTTGCGGCGAGGCATCGGGCTCGCCACGCTGGGATCGTTCATCGTCGTGCTGTGCTGGCTCTTCCTCGCCCTGCGGTCGTTCAGACCGATCTTCGCCATCGCCTGCACGCTGCTGGTCGGGCTGATCTCGACCTTCGCCTTCGCGTTCGCGACGGTCCGCGCGCTCAACCTGATCTCGGTCGCCTTCGCCGCCATGTTCATCGGAATCGCCGTCGATTTCGGCATCCAGGTCTGCGTGCGCTATCGCGACGAACGCCACAAGTACGACGACCTCGCGATCGCCCTGCGCCGCACCGGCCGCAGTATCGGCGGGCCGCTGTTCCTCGCCGCCATCACGACGGCGGCGGGGTTCCTCGCCTTCGTGCCGACGGCCTATAGGGGCGTCTCCGAGCTGGGCATCATCGCCGGCGCGGGCATGCTGATCGCGCTCGTCCTCAACCTGACCCTGCTTCCGGCGCTGCTCATGATCCTCAAGCTGGGCGACGAGCAGGAGCGCGTCGGGTTCGGCTGGGCGGCCCCACTCGATCGCTTCCTGCTGCGCAACCGCTGGCGCGTGCTCACGCTGGCGGGAATTCTCGCCGCCGGCGGCCTCGTCCTGCTGTGGTACCAGCAGTTCGATTTCAATCCGCTGCATCTGAAGGACCCGCGGGCGGAATCGGTCGCCACCCTGCTGGAGCTGATGCACAACGAGGTGACGACGCCCAACACGCTGCAGGTGCTGACGCCGTCGCCCGACGCGGCGGCGGCCCTGGCCACACGGCTCGAAGCCCTGCCCGAGGTGAAGCAGGCGCTCACCATCCGCTCCTTCATTCCGGCCGACCAGGATGCCAAGCTCGCGATGATCGGCGATGCCGGCCTGTTCCTGCTGCCGAGCCTGTCGCCCTCCGCCACCGCCCCGACGGCGGACTCCGCGACCACGCTGCGGACGATCTCCGAGACGGTCGACCGGCTGGGCGCCCTGCCCAACGCGACGCCGGCGGCCAAGCGGCTGGCGGGGGTCCTGCGCAGCCTGACAGCCACGGGCGACGACGGCATCGCCATCATGCAGCGCGCCCTGATCGCGGGCCTGCCGGCGCAGCTTGACGGACTGCGCACCGCGCTGGCCGCCCAGCCCGTCAGTTTCGAGACCCTGCCCGACGATTTGAAGCGCGAATGGCTCACACCCGACGGCCGCGCCCGCGTCGAGGTGTATCCGCGCGGCGATTCCAACGAGAACGACACGCTCGTGCGCTTCGTCGATGCGGTGAAAAAGATCACGCCTGAGATCACCGGCACGGCGGTCAGCCTGCAGGAATCGGGCGCCACGGTGTGGCGCGCCTTTCAGCTCGCCGGCGTGTTCGCCCTGGTGAGCGTGACTATCCTGCTCATCCTCGTCCTGCGCCGCATCTGGGACGTGATGCTCGTGATCGCGCCGCTGCTGTTCGCGGCCCTGATGACGGCGGAGACCGCCATCCTGCTCGGCCTCTCCGTGAACTTCGCCAACGTCATCGCACTGCCGCTGCTGTTCGGCATCGGCGTCGCCTTCAGCATCTATTTCGTGGTGAACTGGCGCGCCGGTCGCCCCGATCCGCTGCAGTCGAGCACGGCGCGCGCCGTGCTGTTCAGCGGCCTCACGACCACGACCGCCTTCAGCAGCCTGTCGCTGTCGGGCCATCTCGGCATGGCCGCCATGGGCTGGCTGCTGACCATCGGCCTCGGCCACACCCTGCTGGCGTCGCTGCTGCTGCTGCCGGCCCTGATGGGGCCGGTGCCGGACCGGCGGTGAGCCGCCGCGGGCGTCAGCTGCCGGCCAGTTCCTCGTTCTTCTTCTTCAGCAGTGCGATCAGGCCGTCGACGCCCTGGCTGCTGATGATGCTGGCGAACTCGGCGCGCCGGCGCGCCAGCTCGCTGATGGTGCCGTCGAGATAGATATCGACGATCTTCCAGCCCTGGGACGTCTGGCGCAGCAGATAGTTCAGGGCGACCGGCTTGTCTTTCTTGAACACGATCCGCGTCTCGACGATGGTGCCGAGCCCGGGCTGGGCGCGGTCCTCACCGATCTCGAACTGCTCGCCGCCATAACCCGAGAACTCGCTGGCATAGGTGGAGACCGAGAAGCGGCGGAAGAGCTCGACCACCTGCCTGCGCTCCGTCTCGCTCAGCTTGACCCAGCGGCCGCCGACGACGATGCGGGTCATCTGCTCGAGATCGAAGGCCGATTCCATGGCCGGCTGGAGGCGCTGATAGCGGCCATCGAAGCCGAGCGGGCCGGCCTCCTTCATGGTGGCGAGCAGCGTATCCTGGAAGGTCGAGACGACGGCGCGCGGTCCGATTTCCTGCGCGCGCAGATTGCCGGCGCCGAAGGCCGACAGGACGAGAACGAGAATCAGACAGCGAATGGACCGGTCGAGGGAACGACTGACAATCCCCGACCGGCCGCGCAAAACATCGAGCATGCGAGGCCTTTCTACTGGTGTTATTTGCGGGCGGCCCGGAGGGCAGGAACGAGACCGCAGCCTCGCCTCCGCTCACATGGGGTCAGCCGCCACGGGATCAAGTTGCGACAAAGCGATGCCGTCGATAGCGGATCCCGGATGAACCGTTGCTGAACGGCGGGCCGGCCATGGCCGTTCCCGCCTTTACCTGAATAGCGGGTATACAGTATGTTGCAAGGGCTTTTTTCCGCTCCCGCCGGACCCGTAGCTCAGCTGGATAGAGCGCTGCCCTCCGAAGGCAGAGGTCGTGAGTTCGAATCTCGCCGGGTCCGCCATGATTTCAAGGGGTCGACTGGGAATTGAATATTTGCTCTGGCGTCGCGGAAGCACTCCTGCGTCCGTTCGAGCGTACGTGACGTTACTGGCCAACCACATCGCCGTTCGCCCGAACATTGCTAGAGCCTCTGGTCACAGACCATGGGCGATGATCCGGACCCGGACGGATGGAGCATCCTGGCTGCCGTCCGCCTCCGTCGTGACCTCCGGCATCGACAGTAAAGGAAATCGACGGTATCGATTTTCATTCTCGCTCTCTCCGATATAGTGCGAAACGGATTGGGGGCCGAAGCCGTCATCATTGCCTATCGGAAATCTCCGGGTCGTGCGGCGGCGTCGACCCGGCAACAAACCGGCGCACCCGGAGGAACCTCATGAAGATCGTATCAATCAGATGCGTCGGCCTGGTCGGCGAAACGCCGAAGGGCGGCTGGACCGTCGAGCTCAAACCCGAGGACAGCATTCATACCCTCATTGCCGTTCACACCGACGACGGCGTCGTCGGCTATGGCAGTGTCTTCACCAACCACCTGCTGGTCGAGGCGGCCTTGCGCGTGCTGGAGCCGCTCTATCGCGGCGAACAACCCCTCGAGCCCGAGCGCGTCTCGGAAAAGCTCGCCCAGAACAGCTTCTGGATGGGCATGGGCGGGACGCTGACCCATGCCATCAGCGGCATCGACATCGCCCTGTGGGACATCCTGGGCAAGGTGACCGCCCAGCCGGTCGGCCGCCTGCTCGGCGGCCGCTGCCGCGAGCGCGTGCTGCCCTATTGCTCGCTGCTCATGGAGGAGCCCGGCCCGATGCATGCGGCGGTGTCGCGCTTCAAGGCGCAGGGTTTCCGCGCCTTCAAGATCGGCTGGGGTCCGTTCGGCCGTCGCGGCGATGCGGGTCTCGACGAAGCCATCGTCGCCGCGGCCCGCGATGCCGCCGGCGCAGCCGCGCACCTCATGGTCGATGCCGGCGGCAGCGACGCCTATTGGCCGAATGGCCTCAAATGGGCGCTGCGAACCGCGGAGATGCTGGCCCGTCATGACGTCTATTGGTTCGAGGAGGCGCTGAAGCCGGAAGCGATCGAGGACTACGTGCAATTGAGGAGGGCGAGTCCCGTCGCGATTGCGGCCGGCGAAGTCCTGACCCGACGCCAGACCTTCCGCCCGTGGTTCGTCCAGGGCGCCCTCGATATCGTGCAGCCCGATGTCACCAAGGTCGGCGGCATCAGCGAGCAGCGCAAGATCGCCTGGATGGCCAACGAGTTTGGCGTTCGCTATATCGGCCATGGCTGGAACACCGCGCTCGGCGTCGCCACCGATCTCCAGCTGGCATCGGTATTCCCCGATACGACGTTCGTGGAATACATCGGCGGCTCGCCCTACGTCGACGGGATCACGAAGGGCGGCTTCAAGATCGACGCCGAGGGCTATCTGCAGATCCCGGTCACGCCCGGCCTCGGCATCGAACTCGATCGCGCCGGCCTCGCGAAATACACGCGCGATCCGACACCTTTGTTCGAGCCCTGAGCGAGCGGCGACGATCGCCGCCGTATCAGTACATCAGGAATCCGCCGGTGGTGTTGATCGTCGCGCCCGTGATGAAGCCGCCATGCTTGCTGGCCAGGAAGACCACCGTGCCGGCCATCTCCGCAGGCTCGGCGATGCGCTTCAGCGGCGTGGCCTCGATCATCGACTTCAGTACCGCGGGATCGTTGCCGGTCGTCAACATCGGCGTATTCACCTGACCCGGCGCGATCGTGTTGATGGTGATGTTGTGAGGCCCGTAGCTGCGCGCGAAGCTCCGCAGCAGGGAGACCATGCCGCCCTTGGTCGCCGCATATACCGCGCCGCCGCCGAAACTGCCGGTCCACCAGGCCTGCGAGGTGAAGGCGATGATGCGGCCGCCCTGGCCCTGCGCCTTCATGGCCTCGGCCACTGCGCGGCACAGGAAGAAGGTCGCCTTCAGATTGACGTCGATCTGGATGTCCCAGTCTTCCTCGGTGATGTCGGTCAGCGCCGGCCGCCGCCGCAGCACCGCCGCTGCGTGTGCGAGCACGTAGAGGTTGCCGAACTCCTGCCGCGTCCGCTCGATCAGTGCCGCCTGAGCGCTGATGTCGCGCAGGTCGAGGGCCGCCGCCGCATGACCCTTGCCGGCCAATCCGGCGCGCACGCTCTCGACGGCCTTTTCATCGAGATCCACCGCCATCACGCGGGCGCCAGCCATCGCGAATGCCTCGGCGACGGCCTTGCCGATGCCGCCGGCGGCGCCGGTGACGATCACGCCCTTGCCTTCCAGACCCGCTCCCACGCTCCAGCCCATCTTGAATCTCCTGCCGGCCTCGATGGGCGTGACCGTATCCGCCCAGCCACATCGGCGCAAACGCGCGTCGGCATCGAATTGGCCATGCCAGACTGTGACGCTATGCTGACGGCGCGCATGGGATCACGGGAGTTCGCATGATCATCGAAGGCATCGAGGCGTTTCCGCTGCACTATCCGGAGCCGCACGATAGCGGCAACAGCCGCTACGTCACCATCGTGAAGCTCACGGCCAGCGGCGGGCACATCGGCTGGGGGGAATGCATCTGCCAGTTCCCGGAGGCCGCGCTCGCCACCAAGGTGATCGTCGACGCCGGCCTCGCCCCGCTGCTGAAGGGCCAGGATCCCCGCGACACCGAGCGGCTGTGGCAGGCGATGCGCGACCGCTCCTGGTGGTACGGCAACGGCGGCATCGCCAGCTTCGCCATCAGCGCCATCGACATGGCGTTGTGGGACGTGAAGGGCAAGGCGCTCGGCGTGCCGCTCTACGAGCTGCTGGGCGGCAGGCGCACGGCCAGGCTGCGGGCCTGCGCCAGCGTCATCTTCGATACCGAAGACCTGCAGGCCACCCACGCCGAGTTCGCCGGCTACGTGGCGCGCGGCTACACCGCGGTCAAGGGCGGCTGGGGCAAGAGCCGGGCAGCCTCCTTCGGCCTCGACCCCAAGCGCGATCTGGCGGTCGTGTCGACCATCCGCAAGGCGATCGGCCCCGTCGTCGATTTCGTCGTCGATGTCGGCACCCACGTGAAATGGACGTCGGGTCACGCCATCAAGATGGCGCGCGCCTTCGAGCCGTTCGACCTGTTCTGGATCGAGGAGCCGCTGCCGCAGGACGATATTCCCGGCTATGTCCGGCTCCGCCAGGCGGTGCCGACGCGCGTGGCGACCGGCGAGAAGGAATGGACGCTGCGCGCCTTCAAGACGCTGATCGAGGCCGGCGCCGTCGACATCGTCATGCCCGATGCCGGCAAGGCCGAGGGTGTCACCGGCTTCAAGAAGGTCATCGACTTCGCGGCCGCCCACGGCATCGGCTTCACGCCGCATTCCTGGTCGAGCGCCATCAACACGGCGGCAGCCGCCCATCTCTTCGCCAGCGCCGCCAACGGCGTGGTGTTCGAGTTGAAGCCCAACCCCTCGCCGATGCAGCACGAACTCATCACCAAGCCGATCGAGCAGCGCGATGGCTATGTCGAAGTGCCGGCGGGGCCGGGCCTGGGGATCACCGTCAATGAAGACATCATCGCGCGATACCTGATGCGATAGGGCAGAGCCGGTCCGACCGCCCCGTCCGGCAACAATTCGTCGCGGGGCAAGCCCATGGATATCCAACCCCCTGACTTGTCATTCCCGCGAAAGCGGGGGTGACAGCTGAGTTGTTGGTCTGCAAAGCGTCAAACCGTCTTCATGCGATTGCCCTGCAGTTCATCCGCGGTGACCTTGTTGGCCGCTTGCAAAGGGCGCACAGTTCCATAGTGGACGCCCGTTACCTGGGCGCAACCACACGAATCGATCGTGAGGGAGAGGCCAGCCATGGCGGCAACTTCGAAGCTGCAAGACGACCCCGCTCCCGAGCAACTCGGCGGTCCGCTCCCCGCCGTGTTGCAGCCCGAGGACGGCGTCTCGTTCTGGCGGCCGCAACCGACCAACGGCCACGTCACCGTCAAGACCAGCCCGTCCTATGGCGGCCCGCCCGGCATCACCATGGGAACCCAGACCATCCCGCCCGGCTGCTTCGTCGCCGAGCACAGCCACGATCGTCAGGTCGAGATACTCTTCTGCTACGCCGGCAGGGGCACGATCGAGGTCGACGGCGCGACGCACCGCTTCGAACCCGGCACCACCGTGATCGCCACGCCCTGGCTCAAGCACAAGATCATCAACCCCGGGCCGGACGACCTCAAGATGACCTGGACGATGATGCCGGCCGGGCTCGAGACCTTCTTCCGCAAGATCGGCCGCCAGCGCCGGCCCGGCGAGACGCCGCCGGCGCCCTTCGATCCGCCACGCGCCGCCGCCGACATCCAGCGCGAAACCGGCTTCGGCGACCTCCAGAAATAGGGGCGATGTCAGCCTCGGCGCAGCTCCTGCTGGGCTGCCAGCCAGCCTTCGAAGTCGACCATCTCGGTGTGCTGGACGATGTGCTCGTCGACCGCCTTGTCGACGGCGCCGAGGTTGGCGCGCTTCAGCACGGCAAGGAAATCGACATGTTCCCTGTAGATGTCCTTGAGATCCTTCTGCAGCGCCGACAAGCCGACGATGATGGTCAGCCGCCGGGCCAGCGTCTCCCAGACCTGTAGCAGAACGTCGTTGCCGCCGATCCGGCAGAGCGCGCGGTGAAAGGCGGTGTCGGCCTCGGCGAGCGCAAAGCTGTCGCCCCCGGCGGCCGCACGTTTCATGCCGAGCAATGCCTGCTCCATGGCGGCGAGGACGCCGGGATCGCGCCGGTAGGCGGCAACGGCCTCGCGCGCGGCGACCCGCTCGAGGCTGGCGCGCACGACGAGAATCTGCCGCAGATGCCGCGCGTCGACCTCCATCAGCCGCATGCCGCGGTAGGGCGCGTTGGTCACGATGCCCTGACTCTCCAAGAGCCTGAGCGCCTCCCGCACGGGCACGCGGCTGACATCGAACCGGCGGGATATCTCGGCCTCGACCAGCCGTTCGCCCGGCAGGATCTTGCCCTCCGCGGCGGCGCGGACGAGCGCCTCGACGATCTGATCGACGAGCGTGATCGGACGGACGGCGCCGACCAGCCCCAGCCCGGGCTGATCCTCGACGGCGCGGCCGCCACGACTCGACCTCTCCGACGTCATCCGCTTCAGCGAGACCGGTGACGACATCTGGCGGTTCTCCTTCCGGCCGGCCGGCACTCTCGCCGGCCGCGCGCATCCGCATTGACGGCCTATGTCTAATCCTCTAATCGTCTAAACGTATACAATTTTGTTGATCGACCGCAGGTCGGCGCGCGCGTCGGAGTCGGCCGGCGTTCGGTGGGGCCAACGGGAGGGACATCGAACTGCATGTCGTTCGTGCGTGGGAGGTCTCACGCCGACGCAAAACCCGCGCGATACCCGGAACGGTCCCGGTATCGCCGGAGATAAACCAGAGGAGGAGGCGACACGTCATGAGAGGTTTGTTGGTATCGGCAGTTGCCGTCGTCGTTCTTGCGCTTACCGGCAGCTCGGCGTTTGCCGAAAAGAAGTACGAAGCGCCGCCGTTCGTCGGCGACTGCGGCGACAGCTCCTACAAGGATGCCATGGCGAATGGCATCACGCTCGGCATCAGCCCGAGCCCGCCCTACAGCTCGATCGATCCGGCGACCAACGTCGCCAGCGGCATCGACGTCGAGATCCACCAGGCCGTGCTCGACTGGATGGGCGTCAAGACCATCAAGTACGAGATCATGCCGTTCGGGCAGCTCATCCCCGCGATGATCTCCAAGCGCATCGACATCGTCGCCACCAACATTCACGTGACGCCCGACCGGCTCAAGGTCGTGAGCTTCACGGGACCGGCCTGGTGGTATGGGCCGGCGATCATCGTCGAGAAGGGAAACCCGATGGGCATCAAGGCCCTCGAGGACCTCAAGGGCAAGGAAGTCGGCGCGGTCGCCGGATCGGCGCAGGACGAATACGCCCGCCACCTCGGCGCCACCACGATTCCGTTCCAGACCGACGCCGAGGAGTTCCCCAGCATCGTCCAGGGCCGCGTCAAGGTCGTGCTCGAGGACAACGTGCTGTTCTACAACTTCATCAAGGCGAACCCGACGGCGCCGATCGAGATCGTTCCCAACGTCTCGCTGCCGCAGGAGCTCATTCTCGGCTACGGCTACGGCTATGCGCGCTATGCCACCCGCAAGGAGGATTGCACCCTGCGCGCCGCCTATACCCAAGGCCTCGCGGAATTGCGGGGCGACGGCACGGTCAGCGGAATTCTCAAGAAGTACGGCCTGGACCCGCTGAGCAACCTGATTTACTTCCAGCCGAAGTAGCAGCCGGCAACAATGTTGCGGCCGGGACGTCCGCCGTCGGCGGGCGTCCCGGTTGCAGGTCTGGGCCATGGATCTCCTGAATTTCGAGGTTGCACAGGACTATATCGGCGTCCTGCTGCAGGGACTCTGGATCACAGTCGCCCTCACCCTCAGCGTCATCGTGATGAGCGCCGTCCTCGCCGTTCCGGTGGCGCTGGCACGGATGGCGACCAACCGGTTGATCCGGTTTCCCGTCGACGCCTATGTCGAGGTGACCCGGGCGACGCCTCTGCTGCTGCAGCTCATCTACATCTACTACGTGCTCCCGAGCATCGGCATCCGGCTGCCGGGCATCGTCTGCGCCGTCATCGGCCTCACCTTCAACTACACCGCCTATATGAGCGAGGTCTATCGCGGCGGCATCAAGGCGATCGCGCAGGGCCAGTGGCTGGCGGCCGCCGCGCTCGGCATGACCGACTCGCTGGCCTTCCGCCGCATCATCCTGCCGCAGGCGGTGCGCATCGTCATTCCCGCCCTCGGCAACTATTTCATCTCGCTGTTCAAGGACACCGCGCTGTGCTCGGTGATCGGCATCCAGGAGCTGCTGTTCAAGGGCCAGATCGTATCGGCGCGCTCCTTCCAGTACTTCACGATCTATACCTTGACCGCCATTCTCTACTTCTCCGTCGGCTATCCCGCCGCGATCTTCGTCCGCTGGCTGGAGCGCATCTCGTCGCGCGGCTACAGCCGCCGCAAGCGTGCATGATCGAGCTTACCGACATCCATAAATCCTTCGGGCCGCTGGAAGTCCTGCGGGGCGTGTCGCTGCGGGTCGGGGCCGGCGAGGTCATCTGCATCATCGGTCCTTCCGGCAGCGGGAAGTCGACGCTGCTGCGCTGCATCAACCATCTCGAGGTCCCCAATCGCGGCGCCATCCGGGTCGCCGGCGAAGCCGTCTACTACGACCTCGTCGACGGCGTCCGCCGGCCGCACACCAAGCGGCGGATCGCCGAAGTCCGCGCCAAGCTCGGCATGGTCTTCCAGAGCTTCAACCTGTTCCCGCACCTGACCGCGCTCGAGAACATCATCGAGGCGCCCGTCCATGTGCGGCGCATGAGCAAGGAAGCGGCGACCGCGAAGGCGCTCCAGCTGATGCGCCGCGTCGGCCTCGAGGACAAGGCCGACTATTACCCCGAGGAGATGTCCGGCGGGCAGCAGCAGCGCACCGCGATCGCCCGCGCGCTCGCCATGGACCCCACGGCGATGCTGTTCGACGAGCCGACGAGCGCGCTCGATCCCGAGCTGGTGCACGAGGTGCTCGAAGTGATGCGCCAGCTGCGCGACGACGGCATGACCATGATCATCGTCACGCACGAGATGAATTTCGCCCGCCAGGTCGCCAATCGCGTCCTCTTCATGGATCGCGGCGTCATCGTCGAAGAGGATGCGCCCGACCGTCTGTTGGGATCACCGCGGGAGCCCCGCACCCGCGCGTTTCTCAAGAACGTGCTCGATCGTTGATGATTTGACACCATCGAGGGAACGAACCGACATGCTCGCCAACGACATCACCCAGGCCCGGATCGATCTCGCCGCCGTCCTCCGTTGGTCGGCGCGGCTCGGCTACCAGACCGGCACTTGCAACCATTTCAGCGTCATGGCGCCCGGCCGCGATGACTTGTTCCTGGTCAATCCGGAAGGCTATTTCTGGTCGGAGCTGACGGCCTCGAACCTGGTCCTCTGCACGCTGGATGGCGAGGTGATCGAAGGCAGCGGCACGGTCGAGCGCACTGCCTTCAGCCTGCATGCCCCGGTCCACCGGCACAATCCGCGCGCCCGCGCCTGCTTCCACGCGCACATGCCGCACGCCACCGCGCTCTGCCTGCTGAAGGGCGGGCGCCTGCTGCCGGTGGTGCAGGAGGCGATGATGTTCCACGACCGGGTCGTCTATGACGACAATTATTCCGGACTCGCCCTCGACACCGCGGAGGGTGAGCGCGTGGCGCACCTGCTCGGCGGCAAGGAAGTGATCTTCATGCGCAACCACGGGCCCATGATCGTCGGTACGGATATCGGTCAGACCTACTACAGCCTCTACTACCTGGAGCAGGCCTGCCGGCTTCAGCTCCTCGCCATGCAAAGCGGCCAGCCGCTCGATCCCGTCCCCGACCGCCTGGCCCGCCCGGTGATGGAGGCCGTAAACTCGGTCCACGCTTACGGCGACACGTTCCTGACCGCCATCAAGCGTGTCCTCGACAAGGAGGAGCCGGACTACAGGCTCTAGTGGGTGTCCGGTTCGACGCAATCAGGCGTCGGGGTGGCCGCGACATCATGCTACCGCCGTGCGGCAGACGTCGTGGATGCGACGGTAGGTGCGCTCGAGGACCGGCCAGGGCTGGCCATCGACGGAGAGGCAAGGCCGCGGCGGGGCGCCGCTGCGGTCGCTCGCCACGGCGCCTCCGTCGATGACGGCGGCCTCCAGCAGACGGCGCCCGAACGCCGGCGTCATTCGTTCCAGCATCGGCGCTGTCCAGCGCGATTGCAGAAGCGCCACGGCGCCCAGCAAGGTCGCCCCGGCCCAGTTCGAAACGCCACAGACGATCGGATGGTCGCAGGCGACCTGGCACCACAGCTGGTCGCCGCGCGGAACGCTGCGGGCGACCAGCTCGTAGGGCAGGCTGCCCATGCCGATCTCGTTGCCGAGGTCGCCGATGCCGATCGTGGTCCACGACCCCGCCATGAACAGCCGCTCGAGCGGCGCGTTGCAGCTGGTCATGTCGCCGCCGCCGGCATTGCGGGCGCGGCCGTCGCGCGACGGTCCGCAGCGCTCGATGGCGATGACGTGGCTGATCGGCGGATCGGTTGCCAGCCAGAGGCGCTCGACCTCTTCCAGCGGGGTGCCGCCGTCGCCGCCGGCCGCACGCATCGAGACGATGTCGATCGGGATCTGTCCGTCGGGATCGGCCGCCGCCGCCGTGGCGCGCAGGACCCGGGCATTCACCAGGTCGGTCGCGATCCGGCAGGGGATGCCGGCGGACGCGAAACCCGCCGCCAGCATCGCCGCGCCCGGCGGTCCGTCGGTCTCGCAATTGGGCGGCTCCGCGTCGCCCAGGAAGAATCCGGTGATGATGGCGACGCTGGGCGAGGGGTGGCGGGCAATCGACGCGGCGGCGACGGCGAGGTTGCCGCGCACATGCTTCACGAGCGGGCCGATGTTGCGTTCCTGGACGTCGTGACCGGCAAGGTCCTCGATTTCGGCGATCGCACGTTCCGCAGCGCCCATGGAAGAAACTCCCGGCCGCCCATGCTGTGATGAAGAGGAAAGTTGGCAGCCCCGCCGATTACAAGCAGAGCCCGCGCCGATGTCAAATCGGCGGCGGCGCGCTACTTCAGCCTGCCGCGCGCCGCGATGGGCCAGATGGCTTCGACGCGGCCGCGGCGGATGCCGACGATTTCTTCATGCAGATGCACCGTCGTGTCGGAATAGCCGACGACGAATTCGACGCGCTCGCCGATCCGCGGCCGCTCGCTGGGCGCGTCGAGCTCGATCGTCGCATGTTCGGCCGACAGGCGCAGATTGCGGACAGCCGGCAAGTCGAGCGGGTGCGGCATGGCGGCGTCGCCGCTCATCGACTTCTTGCCGGCATCGACCACGATCCGCGTCGCCGTCGGCCGGCTCGTGACGGTCGTCATCAGCGTGAGCGCGAACGGGAAGTCGGTGTGGTAGTGGCTGCGATAGTGCATGTCGCTGAAGATCGCGCCGCCGACCTGTACGTCGGTCACGCCCGGCTGCATGGCGCAGTACGGAAACGTGCCGGTGCCGCCGCAGCTCACGATATCGACGGCATGGCCGGCCTGCCGGCAGGCCGTCGCGCTGGCGGTGAGCAGGCCGACCGCGGCGGCGACCGTCCGCTCCTTCTCGCTGGGATCGGCAAGGGTGACCGCATGGGCCTCCCAGCCGATCAGCCCGCGGAACCGCAGGCCGGGACGCTCGCCGATGGCCTTCGCCAGCGCCACAACGGGAGCCCCGGGAGCGACGCCGGCCCGCTTCATCCCGATATCGACCTCGATCACGACGGGGAGCGGACGCCCGCGCCCGACGGCAGCGGCGGCCAGCTCAGCCACGTTCTCCATGCTGTCGACCGCGACGATAGGATCCGCGCCGGCGGGCAGCTCCATGAGTCGGCGAATTTTTGCCGCTCCGACGATCTGGTTGGCGATGAGGATATTCGGAATCCCCACGGCCGCCATGACCTCGGCCTCGCCGAGCTTGGCGCAGGTGATCCCGATGGCGCCGGCGGCAAGCTCCTTGCGCGCGATCTCAAGCGTCTTGTGGCCCTTCATGTGCGGGCGCCAGCCGACGCCATGCTCGCGGCAGATCGCCGCGATGCGCGCGATGTTGGCCTCCATGACGTCGAGCTCGACGAGCAGGGCCGGCGTGTCGAGCGCCGTCTTGGGCAATCCGATCATGGCCGCCGTGGGAATCATCGGTCATCGCTCCCCTCGTTCGCCGTGGCGCGGCCCGCATCAGCGGCGGCATAGGCCTGGTCGACGAGCCGCAAGGTCTCGAGATTGTCGAGAACGTCAGTCTCGAAGGCGCCGCCGCTGGCAAGGCAGTCGACAAAATGCCCGATCGCGCCATCGAAACTGGCCTGATAGTCGCGCTCGAAATCAAAGCTCTCCTGCCGCGGGGCCGGCCCCAGGAGACTGAGCTCGGCGCCGGCGAGCAAGGCGCTCGCTGCGCTGCCGACGATCTCCAGGCGATCCCCCGTCCCGGCCCCGAATCCGGGGGCCGCGAGCGTGCCGCCGACGATGACCGGCGCGCCCGTCGCAGCTTCGAGGAAGATCGCGGCAAGGTCTTCGCCCGCGACCTCCGGCACCCTGTGGGCAGTGCGGGCCGCCACCAGCCGCAGCGGACCGAACAGCCAGCGGACGACGTCGAGGTGATGGATCAGCACCTCGGCGATCATCAGCCGCTTCTCGTTGGCCATGAAGGGTTGCCGCACCAGGTCCGGAAATCGCCCGCTCTCGTCGCGGACCAGGCCGGACGATAGCATGGTCATGGTCGCCCACTGCACCTGGCCGAGATCGCCGCGCGCCAGCCACTGCCGCAGCGTCCGATACCACGGCCGGAAACGCCAGTTCTCATGCACCATCAGGCGGCTCTTGCCCGCCACGCGGGCGGCCAGCGTCTCCGCCTCCGCCAACGTCGGCGTCAGCGGCTTCTGGCAGAGCGCGTCGATGCCTCGCTCCGCCGCAATCTCCACGAGGCGCGCGTGGGTCTCGCGCGGCGATGCGATGTCCACCGCATCGATCGTTTCCTTGTCGAGCATCGCCTCGATCCGATCGTACGCCGCAGGGATGCCGAATTCCGCCGCCCGCTGCCGGGCCCGCTCGATCTGCGGATCGCAGACCGCGACGACCTCGGCGCGCGTTTGCCGCGACCAGGCAACGAGATGGTGGTAGCTGATCATGCCAGCCCCGACGAGGCCGACTCGCAGGCGCTCCCCGCTGCGGAAGCGGGGGTGGGGCGCGGGTGCAGGGGACGGCGCCATGGCGATCACGCCCCGAAGCCGAAGAGACGCACCGGGTTCGCCCACAGAACCCGCTTGCGATCGGCCGGGTCGGGCAGCCAGCGCATGATCGTCGCGGGCAGCTCGGCATAGTCGATCCGGTCGCTGACGGCGAGAAACGGCCAGTCCGAGCCCCAGACGCAGCGCCCGATCCCGAACGCGCTCAGCAGGCCCTCGGCAAACGCGTCGAGTTCCCGATAGCCGCTCGCCGATGCCGCGAGGCGGAAGGGTGCTGACAGTTTGACCGCTGCATTTCCCCGCCGCCCCAATTCGAGCACCGCTTGAAAGCCGGCGGCCGCCACGCCCGCGCTGATGTCGCGAACGCCGAAATGATCGATGAGAACTTTGACCCCATGTTGTCGCAGGACCGGTTCCAGCGCCGGCCATTGCTGGTCGTGCGCATAGATCTGGGCGAACATGTCCGCTGCCTTGAGCCGGTCGAGCAGGCCGGCTGTCGCAGCTTTCGTGAGCGCATCGCCGTCATAGCTCACGAGATTGAACCGGACGCCAACGACACCCCGGGCGGCGAGCGCGGCGAGCGCCTTGTCCGTGATGTCCGGCGCAACCACGGCAATCGCCTTGAGGCGGCCGGGCTCCCGAGCCACGGCGTCGAGCATCGCCGAATTGTCGGTGCCGTAGCAGCTGGGCTGGACCAGCAGCACATGCTTCACGCCATGCGCATCGAGCACTGTGTTGAAGGCTTCCCGCGTCCCCGTTTCGTGGGGCTGCGGACGGTAGCCCGGACCGTCGGCATAGGCGAAACGGCCGGGATCGATGACGTGCGCGTGGCAATCGATGATTTCGTCGGCCGTCATGCGACCCTCGCGATGGCCTTGGTTGTCGTTGGATCGAAGAGATGCAGAGCATTCGGATCGAGGGCAATCGTCGCGTCGCCGCCGGTGCGCAGGTTGGTGTCGCGTCCGACGCGGGCGATGATCTCGGGGCCGGCACCGCCGATCGTCAGCATCAGCAGCGTCTCGGCGCCGAGCGGCTCCACGGCCAGGACGCGCGCTGCGATCTGCAGGGCCCGCGATGCAATCGCGGGCGGCGGCACCTCGTAGAGGTCCTCCGGCCTCACGCCGAGCGTGACGGGCCCGCCGACATAGGGCTTCAGCGCCGATATCGGGTAGGCCGTGAGCTCCACGGCGACGTCGGAAAACCGCGCGATTGTACGATCGCCGGCCTGCTCCAGCCGCGCGGGCAAGAGGTTCATGGGTGGGTTGCCGAGGAAGCGGGCGACGAAGGCGTCGGCGGGATTCCGGTAGACCTCGAGCGGCTTGCCGATCTGCACGACCTCGCCCTTGTTCATGATGCAGATGCGGTCGCCCATGGTCATCGCCTCGACCTGGTCATGGGTGACGTAGATCGTGGTCGTGCCGAGCTCGTGCTGCTGCTTGATCAGTTCGTTGCGGGTGCTGACGCGCAGCGCCGCGTCGAGGTTGGACAGCGGCTCGTCGAACAGGAAGACCTTGGGATCGCGGACAATGGCGCGCCCGAGCGCCACGCGCTGGCGCTGGCCGCCCGAGAGCGCGTGCGGCTTGCGTGCCAGGAACGGTGTCAGCCCCAGCTTCTCGGCGACGCCGCGCACGCGCCGGTCGATCTCGTCGCCGGGCACGCTCCGTCGCCGCAGGCCGAAGGCGAGGTTGGCGTGGACGGTCATGTGCGGATAGAGCGCATAGGACTGGAACACCATGGCGATGTCGCGGTCCTTGGCCGGCACATGGTTCACCGGCCGGCCGTCGATCGCGACGGTTCCCGCGGTGATCGGCTCCAGGCCGGCGATCATGCGCAGCACCGACGATTTGCCGCAGCCCGACGGTCCCAGCAGCACCATGAATTCCCCGTCGGCGACGGCGAGGCTCACGGCCTTCACGGCCGGCTCGCCGCCGCCCGCATAGCGCTTGCTGAGCTCATCGATCGTAACGGTCGCCACGTCGCCTCGATTCGGGTTGGCGGATTCGGCGCTAACGCACCGCGCCCGCCGTCATGCCCTTGATCATGGTTTCGGAGAACAAGGCATAGAGCAGTATTACCGGCGCGATCGCGATCATCAGGCCGGTCGCGATCATGCCGACGTCGAGCTGGTGCCCGCCCATGAAATGCATGATGCCGAGCGGCAGCGTCCGCTTCTCGTCATCGGTCAGCAGCACGACCGCATAAAGATACTCGTTCCACAGGAGGATAAAGTTGAGCGTGACGGTGGTGAAGATCGCCGGCAGCCCGATCGGCAGGGTGATGCGCCAGAAGATCTCGAAGTCCGCATAGCCGTCCATGCGCGCGGCGTCGAAGAGGTCCTGTGGCAGCTGCGCGAAGAAACCCTCGAGGATGTAGACGGTCATCGCCAGCTGCGTGGCCACGTAGACGATGATCAGGCCGGCCAGCGAATTGTAGAGCCCGTAGTCGAGGAGGATCTGGAACAGCGAGAGGATGAGCAACTGCGGCGGCAGGATCATGCCGCTGAGGATGACGAAGCGCACCAGCCGGCTGCCGCGGAACCGGTAGCGCGCCAGGCAATGGGCGGCCATCGCGCCGATGAGCGTGACCAGCGCCACCGCCGTCACGACCACGATCAGGCTGTTCCAGAAATAGGTGCCATAGTTCGAATTGGTCCAGGCGTTGGCGAACTTCTCCCAGTGGAGCCGGACCGGGAGCGCGTAGGGATCGTCGAAGATCTCCGGCGTCGTCCGCAGCGACATGGACATGACCCACAGGAAGGGGCCGCCGCTCACGATCGTGTAGAGCACCAGGAAGAGGAGGAGCGGCGTGCGCCGCAGATGATTGAGCCAGAGCCGCATCGTCTTTCCCCGCCCAGTGGCCGCCTAAAACTCGACCCGGTCGCGCTGCCGCAGGAGCCGCGTCATCAGCGTCACGAACAGCAGGATCATGAAGAACCAGAGGACGGCGATCGCCGACGGATAGCCGAGGTCGAACGTGTTCCAGTTGAAGGCTCGCTTGTAGACGTAGGTCGAGACGGTTTCGGTCGACCACAGCGGCCCGCCCGCGGTCATGATCCAGACCAGGTCGAACATCATCATCTTGCCGATGAAGGACAGGACGAGCAGGTTCACCAGGGTCGGGCGGAGCATGGGGATGATGATGTAGACGAGCTTGGCGAACCAGCCGCAGTTGTCGAGCTCGGCGGCGCCGAGGACCTCTTCCGGCAGGGCGTGCAGCGCCGCCAGGCAGATGATCATGTTGAAGCCGAGCCACTTCCAGAGATGCGTGACCACCACCGCCCAGAGTGCCGTCGCGGGATCGCCGAGCCAGGAATGCTGCAGCGACTCCAGTCCAAGCCAGCCCAGGACCAGATTCACCAGCCCCCAGTCGTAGTCATAGAGCCACACCCAGATGATGCCGACGATGACGTAGGACATGAGGACGGGCGTGAACCAGATGACCCGCATGGCTCGCGCCAGCGGCACCTTGGCGAACAGGCAGAGGGCGAGCAGCAGGCCGCCGAGCACGTCGGCGACCGTGCCAACGACGGTGAAGATCGTGGTGTTGGCGACGGCCTTCCAGAAGACCCGGTCCTGCGTCACGAGAGCGACGAAGTTGTCCAGCCCGACGAAGGTCTGGACGTTGTGCGGTCCGATCGTGTGAACGCTGTTATAGAACGTGCGCAGCACCGGATAGATCGTGAAGCCCGCATAGACGAGCAACGCCGGCGCCAGGAACAGCAGGATCGTGCGCGCTGGCGCCTGCCGCGAGTCGGCGACGGAATCGCCCATCAGCCAGGCGACGATCCGGGTGCGGGGTGGGGCTGCAGGCTCCGCCATGGCGGTCACCGACGATGGGACGCGGGGAAAATACGGGTCGGGCGGGGCGCCTGCGGGGCGCGATGCCGCCCCGCAGGCCGGTCAGAGTCGGAGTTCGAAATCAACCTTTGAAGCAGCCCTGGTTCATCGTTTTGACCGCCTCATCCACGCTCATGAGGCCGCCGGGGAAGCCGGCGTTCATGACCTGCACGAAGGTATCCTTGCACTGACCCTGGAGGATGTCGATCGGCATTCCCGTGAAGTACTTGGCCCCTTCCTGGCGCTGCATCAGTTCCTTGAAATAGCCGGCGTAGGGGCCGCTGAATTCGGAAGCACCCGTCTTCACCGCCGTCTGCAGATAGATCGTCTCGATCCACTGCTTGCCGATCTCCGGCGTCGACAGCGCGTTCAGATATTCGGCGGCGAGGTCCTGGTGCTTGCTGGCGGCATTGATGGCGAAGCTGGCGCCGACGGCGATCGTCTTGCACTCGTTGCAGGCGCCGCCGTCCATCGCCGGGAACTGCATGACGCCCAGCGGGAAGTCCGGCGCCTGGCCGCCCTGATCGACCGGCACGAAGGCGCGTCCGGTGTAGAAGCTGCCCATCGGGAACATGAGCGAGCCCGGCTTCTGATAGAAGTAGTGGTGCGACTCGCCGAGCTTCAGCGTCATGAAGTTCTTCGGATAGGCGCCGGCGTCGACCAGCTCCTTGACCCAGGTGAACACGGCGACGACGCGCGGATCCTCGAACGAGAGCTGGCCGTTGAGGAGCTTGCCGTAGTCGTCGGTGCCGAGCTTGCGCAGCAGCGACTCGGCCAGCACGTAGGCGCCCGGATAGGGCCGGTCGCCGACGCCCTGCGCGATCGGCGTCATCCCGGCCGCGCGCGCCTTCTTCACCAGGTCGAGAAACTCTGACTGCGTGAACTGGGCGTTGGCCGGCAGCGCGACGCCGAGCTTCGCCAGCGTATCCTTGTTGTAGTAGAGCTCGACCGTGTAGGCCTCCTGCGGCATGCCCCAGGCCTTGCCGTCATGCGTCCATACCTGCCGCGCCCAGTCATAGATGTTGTTCCAGTCGACCAGCTTGTCGAGCGGAACGATGTAGCCGCTGGCGATGTAGTCGGTCTGGTCGGGCTCCAGATAGAAGACATCCGGACCCTGCCCGGCCGGCAGCGCGGTCTTGAGCGCCGCGGAGAGGCCGTCCTTCTCGTACCAGGTGATCTTGACGTGGACGCCCGGATGGCTGGCCTCCAGGTTGCGGGCCGCCTTCTCGCGCAGCGCCACCTTGGCCGGTTCGTCGGCCTCGTGGCTCCACACCGTCAGCGTGACGTCGTCGGCCCTGGCCGTCGGCCCGGCTCCCAACGCCAACAGGAGGGCGGTCACGGCGAATTGCATTTTCATGAAGTGCTTCATCATTGTCTGTCGTTCCCTCACAGCAGCGCGCGCCCTGCCGATTGCCTGTTCGCGGCGCGTCGCACATGTTCACGTTAGGCTGCCGCTTTGATTGGGACAAATTGAAATCCTTGTGCCCTTCTGATAGGAATCCTCAATCTATGAAAGCGACGTTGAGCCAGATCGAGGCGTTCTACTGGATCCACCGTCTGCACGGATTCCGTGCCGCGGCCATGCGGCTCAATCTCACGCAGCCCACGGTCAGCCTGCGCATCCGCGGCCTCGAGCAGGCGCTCGGCCTGCAGCTCTTCGAGCGCTCCGGCCGCAAGACCCGCCTGACGGCCGATGGCCGTGACTTGCTGCCGCAGGCGGAGCGGATGATGAGCCTGGCGGAGGAGCTGCACGCCAGACACACGGATGCCGATCCCTTGCGGGGCCGGCTGCGCCTGGGGGCGCCGGACAGCGTCGGCCTGACCTGCATGCCGGGACTGCTGGGCTCCCTGAAGAAGCAGTATCCGGAACTCAACGTCGCCCTGACGATCGACAACAGCAGCGTGCTCAGTCAACGGCTGAACGACCGCGAGCTCGACGTCGCCATACTCGCCGACCCCGAGCTCCAGGCGCATGTGGCAGTAGAGCTGCTCGGCACGATCGAATGCGCGTGGGTCGCCAGCACGCGGCTTCGCCTGCCGCGGGGCGCGGTCCGGCCGAAGGATCTCGCGCCGCACCAGATCTTCACCAATCCGGAACCGTCCAATTTGATGACGCTGGTGCGGGATTGGTTCAGCACCGCCGGGCTGGACGTGCCGCACCTCAGTACCTGCAACAGCCTTTCCGTGATCCTGCGCCTCACCTTGGCCGGCGCCGGCGTCAGCCTGCTGCCCACGGCGATCCTGCCGCGGCCGCGCGCCCGCGGCGCCTTCCGCGTGTTGCATGCGCAGCCGAAGATAGGTCACCCGCAGTTGTTCGCCGCCTACCAGCTCGACAAGGCGGGCCGTGGGGTCGAAGCCGTTCTGGATACGGCGCGCCGGGCGATCGCGCGGTCGAACCTGGTGGCAGCCGCCTGACGTTCGGCGAAGCTGCAGCCCGCCATGCCCCCCATCGCTGTCGGCCTGGTGCCGCGCGAATGCGCCGGCCGATGCTGGGGATCTAAGCAGGGATTCGTTCATCACGACACACTTACATTGTCATTCCCGCGAAAGCGGGAATCCAGGGCAACCGCTCCATCGCTTGCCCTGGACCCCCGCTTTCGCGGGGGTGACAAACTCAAATGTGGCACCTTCAAAGCAACGCTGCTTAGGGTGTGGGCGCGCGCGTCGATCCTGCCGGCTCCAATGGCAGCCCCACATAGTTCTCCGCCAGCGAGCGCATCGCGGCCTCCGATCCCGTGAGGTAATCCAGCTCGACGAGCCGGCGGCGACGATCGAACGGCGAGTCGTCGGGATGGCGATGCAGCATGGTCGTCATCCACCAGGAGAAGCGCTGCGCCTTCCACACGCGCCGCAGGCAGCGCGCCGAATAGCCGGCGAGAAGATCCGTCGAGCCCGAGCGGTAGTGGGCCGCCAGCGCCTGCGCGAGATAGTGCACGTCGGCGATGGCGAGATTCATGCCCTTGGCGCCGGTCGGCGGCACGATATGGGCGGCGTCGCCGGCCAGGAACAGGCGGCCGCACTGCATGGGCTCGGCGACGAAGCTGCGCATGGGCGTGATGCCCTTCTGCAGGACCGCGCCCTGCGGCACGCGAAAGGCGCCATCGCTCGTGGCCGCGCGGCGTTGCAGCTCCTCCCAGATGCGATCGTCCGGCCAATCGCCGATATCGTCCTCCGGCCCGCACTGGACGTAGAGCCGCGACAGCGTCGGCGACCGCAGGGAGAGCAGCGCGAAGCCGCGCTCATGATGCGCGTAGATCAGTTCCTTCGAGGCCGGTGGCGCCGCCGCCAGGATGCCCATCCAGGCGAACGGATAACTGCGCTCGTAGAGCGTGAGAACGCCGGCGGGAATGCTCGGCCGGCAGATGCCGTGGAAGCCGTCGCAGCCCGCGATGAAGTCGCAGGCGATCTCGTGCGCCGCCCCGGCGCTGCTGTATCGGATGATCGGAGAGTCGCCCTCGAACCCCTCGACAGCCACATCCGACACGTCGAAATGGAGCGGCCGCCCGTCGGCCAGCCGCGCGGCGATGAGGTCTTTCACCACCTCATGCTGGCCGTAGACGGTGATCGCCTTGCCCGTCAGCGCCAGGAAATCGATGCGATGGCCGCGGCCATCGAAGCGGATCTCGATCCCCCCATGCGCCAGTCCCTCGCGCCCCAGGCGCCCGCCGAGGCCGGCCTCGTTCAGCAGGTCGACCGTGCCCTGCTCCAGCACGCCGGCACGGATGCGGTTTTCGACATAGTCGCGGCTGCGGTTCTCCAGCACGATCGAGTCGATGCCCGCGCGTGCCAGCAGGCAGGAGAGGAACAGCCCGGCCGGCCCGGCGCCGACGATGCCGACCTGCGTGCGATGCCTCACGGCGGCGCTCGCCTGATTCGCCTTGCCCTTGTCAATCTGCTAATACCGGGTCCGACAGGAGCTGCGCCAGCCTAGACCCGTGAAGGTTTGGAGGCAAACCAATTGCCGGATCGACTGCCCCTGGTTCAAAGGAGGACGAGAAGGGCCTCCCGGGCTTCGCCGCGACCCGAGCGCAACGGGGATGTCCGCCTCGGCGCTCTCGCGGATTGGATCGGCTTCCATCTCCGGCTCGCCCAGGACGCCTCGTTCCGCGCCTTCGCGAAGCATTCCGGACAGCCGCACCTGAGGCCCGGCCGCTTCGCCGCGCTGATGGTGATCAATAACAATCCGGGCATCACGCAGGCCGCCCTCGGCCGCGCGATCGCGCGCGACAAGTCGACGGTGACACCGCTGGTCCAGGAGCTGCACCGCCACGGCCTGGTGCGGCGCAGTCCCTCGGCGGTCGATCGCCGCAGCATCACCCTGACGCTGACGCGCGCCGGCGTGGCGGCGCTGGCGGACCTGCTGATCCACGCCCGCGCCCATGACCGCCGCCTCGATGCCATCGTCGGCAAGCGCAAGGCGGCGTTCATCGGCCTGCTCCGCAAGATCACGGACGCACTGGGGTAGCCGCCATGTATACCGCCAGCACGGCACTCTTGGAGGCACTGGCGCAAGCCGGCGTGTCCTGCATCTTCGCCAATTTCGGCAGCGATCATCCGGCGCTGATCGAGGCGATCGCCGAGGCGCGCGCCCATGGCGTGACGATTCCCGCGGTCATCACCTGCCCCAACGAGATGGTCGCCCTCAGCTGCGCCCACGGCCATGCGCAGGTGAGCGGCCGCGCCCAGGCCGTTCTGGTACATGTGGATTGCGGCACCCAGTCGCTGGCCGGCGCCGTCCACAATGCGGCCAGGGGCCGCGTGCCCGTGTTCATCTTCGCGGGCATGTCGCCGTTCACGCAGGAGGGCGAGCTCAGGGGCAGCCGCAACGAATACATCCATTGGCTGCAGGATGTGCCGGATCAGCGCGGTATCGTTCGCCAATACATGAAATACGAAAACGAACTGCGCACCGCCCGCAACGTGAAGCAGATCGTCTTCCGTGCGTTGCAGTTTGCCCACAGCGATCCGCGCGGGCCGGTATATGTCGTCGGCGCGCGCGAAGTGCTGGAGGAAACGACCGATCCCACGGCCGTCGATCCGGCCGGTTGGGCGCCGGTGGCGCCGCTGCCGCTGCCGGGCGACGGCGCCGCCGAGATCGTCGCGGCCATCGCTGCGGCCGAGCGGCCGCTCGTCGTCACCTCCTATCTCGGCCGCAAGCCCACGGCGGTCACCGAGCTGATGCGGTTCTGCCGCCGCCTCGCGGTCGGCGTCCTTGAATCCGTGCCGAGCTACGTCAACTATCCCCACGACGACCCGCTCTACCAGGGCAACCATTGGAATCACCCGGTCCAGAATCCCGCCCTGGCCGCGGCGGACGTGGTTCTCGTCATCGACAGCGACGTGCCCTGGGTTCCGAAGGTCAACAAGCCCGCGGCGACCGCCGCCATCTATCATGTCGACATCGATCCCCTGAAGCAGTCGATGCCGCTCTGGTACATCAAGGCCCTGCGCAGCTTCCAGGCCGACGCGGCCACGGCGTTGCAGCAGCTGAATGCCCATCTCGACGGCATGAAGATTGATGCCGACGCCGTGGCCGAGCGGCGACGCCACTACGCCGGCGAGCATGCCAAACGCGCCGCCGAACTGGCGCGCCGCGAGGCGGAGCCGGAGGACGCCATCACGCCGGAATATCTGACCGCGTGCGTTCGCCGTCAGATCGGTGCGGATGCCATCGTTCTCAACGAAGGCATCACGAACTATCACGTGATCTCGGATCACATCGCGAAGACGACCGCCGGCACGATGTTCGCCAGCGGCAGCAGCTCGCTCGGCTGGAACGGCGGCGCCGCCATCGGCGTCAAGCTGGCGAACCCGGCGGCGACCGTGGTGGCGCTCACCGGCGACGGTTCCTACATGTTCTCCCAGCCCTCGACCGTGCACTGGATGGCGCGCAAGTATAAGACGCCGTTCCTGCAGGTTGTCTACAACAACCGCGGCTGGAAGGCGCCGAAATTCTCGGCCCTCGCCGTCCATCCCGACGGCTACGCCAGCCGCGCCGCCGATATCGACGTGAGTTTCGATCCGCCCCCCGACTACGCCGCCATCGCCGTCGCCGCCGGCGGCACCCACGGCCGCACGCTCCGCCATCCCCGCGAGGTCGAGGACGCCATCGCCGAGGCGTTGCGCGTGGTGCGCGACGAGGGCCGCTGCGCCGTCCTCGATGTCTGGCTGCCGTCGCTGTGAGGACCCTGTCGAAGGACGCGCAATGTTCATGCAGCAATCGCGGCGCGTCGTTCCGGGCGTCCCCGCAGCCTATGGCGAGCGGCAAGTCGCTGGGCTATAGTTTGATCCAAAACCATCTCGTCGACGCCAACGGCGGGAGTTCGAGATCGGCGTTCCGCTGAACCGGTATCGGAAGGGAGGAAGGAACATGTTCAACCGCAGGCAATTGCTGAGCGCAGGCACCGCCGCCCTGGCAGCGCCGTTCGTCCTGCGCGCGGGTCGCGCGCAGGCCGCCGAGTTCAACCTCAAGCTCCATCACTTTCTCGGCCCCAAGGCGCCCGCCCAGACCAAGATGCTGGCGCCCTGGGCCGAGCGGATCGAGCAGGATTCCAACGGCCGCGTGAAGATCGAGATCTATCCGTCGATGTCGCTCGGCGGCACGCCGCCGCAGCTGTTCGGGCAGGTGCGCGACGGCGTCGTCGACCTCGTCTGGACCGTGAACGGCTACTCCGCCGGCCTGTTCCCGCGCTCGGAAGTATTCGAGCTGCCGACCATCTTCACCAACGACATCGTCGCCACCAACCTCGCCATGCGCGAGATGTTCGCCCAGCATCTGGCCGAGGAGTATCGCGACGTCCACGTCGCCTTCCTCCACGTGCATGCCGGCCAGGCGATCCACATGGCCGATACGCCCGTGCACCATCCGGCCGACCTCAAGGGCAAGAAGCTGCGCGTGCCCGGCCCGACCGGCATCGCCGTCATCCTGCAGCTCGGCGCCACGCCCGTGCCGATGCCCGTGAGCGACCTGCCGCAGGCCCTCACCACCCATGCCGTCGATGGCGCGCTCATCCCCTGGGAGATCATCCCCGCGCTGAAGCTGCAGGATTCCACCCAGTATCAGATCGAGGGCGAGAACAATTGGCGCCTGGGCACCACGACCTTCCAGGTCTCCATGAACAAGACGCGCTGGGAATCCCTGCCTGATGATCTGAAGGACGTCTTCGACAAGGCCTCCGACGAGGCCTGGCTGCGCCAGATCGGCGAGCTCTGGCGCAATTCCGACGATGCCGGCATCAAGATCGCGACCGATTCCGGCAACGAGCACATCGTCCTCACCCATGAGGAGACCGCGGAGTTCGCCGCCGCCCTGACGCCGGTCGTCGACAAGTGGGTCGCGGCGTCATCCAGCAGGCTCATCGACGGCAAGACCCTGGTGGAGACCGCCCGCGCCACGATCGCGAAATACAGCACGTGACCGCCGTTCACGGCCCCGGAGCGAACGGGGAGGGTGCGCCGCGGACGAGGCCGTCCTGGGCCGGCCTCCTGCGCGGCATCATCAGGATCTGGGCACTCGCCGGCGGCCTGATCATCGCCCTGCTCGTGCTGATCACGGCGGCGAGCGCCCTCTCGAACCTGCTGTTCAACGCCCCCTTCTCCGGCGAATACGAGCTGGCCAAGCATTTCGTCGGCATCGCCATCTTCACCTTCCTGCCCTATTGCCAGCTCAGCGGCGCCAACGTCACCGTCGACATCTTCACCCAAGGCTTCGGACCGCGCGCGAAGGGCGCGATGGCGCTGCTGTCGTCGCTGCTTGCGGCCGCCTTCGCCATTCTTCTGCTCCGACAGATGTCGCTCGGCTTCGGCGACTACATCCGCTATCCCGAGGAGACGGCCGCCCTCCACATCCGGCTATGGACGGCGTTCCCGCCCATCCTCGTCTCTCTGGCCCTCCTTCTCGTCGCCTCCCTGCTGACCGCCCACGACGCCTGGCGCGGACTGCGTCGATGAAACGCACCGGCCGTGTCCCCTCTACCGCGAAGCGGGAGAGGGCTAGGGTGAGGGTGTGTGACTCGATTCCCACGGCTCGCACGCCGAGTCGAGGATCGAACCCATGCCTCATAGACCGAGCCACGGACCCTCACCCTAACCCTCTCCCGCTTCGCGGTAGAGGGGACACGAATTTACTGGCCGCTCCGCAGCATCGCCTTAACAGCAAGAGCGGCGGGCAGTAGGGCCCGCCATGGACGCAGGCTTCGTCATCGGCGTCCTCGGCTTCGTCGCGCTGCTGGCGCTCATCGCCATCCGCGTGCCGATCGCCTACACGATGATCCTGGTCGGGCTGATCGGCACCAGCATCCTCTCCGGCCCGGCGATCGTCTTCAGCCAGCTCAAGGACCTCGCCTACGCGCAGTTCTCGAACTACGACCTCACGGTCCTCCCGATGTTCATCCTGATGGGCGGCCTCGCCTATCGCTGCGGCCTCAGCTACGACCTCTTCCGCGGCGCCAATGCCTGGATCGGGAGGTTCCGCGGCGGCATCGCCATGGCGGCGGTCGCCGCCTGCGGCGGTTTCGGCGCGGTCTGCGGCTCCTCGACGGCGACCGCCTCCACCATGGGCCAGGTCGCCCTCCCCGAGCTGAAGCGCTATGGCTACTCGCCGGCGCTGGCGACCGGCACGCTCGCGGCCGGCGGCACCCTCGGCATCCTCATCCCGCCCTCGATCGTGCTCATCGTCTACGCCATCATCGTCGAGGCGAATGTCGTCACGCTCTTTGCCGCCGCGCTGATCCCGGGCCTGGTGGCCGTGCTCTTCTTCATCGTCACGGTCGCGATCTACGTGCGGGTGGTCCCGGATGCCGGCCCGGCGGGCCAGCCGGTAGCGCTGCGCGAGCTTCTCCTGGCGACGCTCGGCATCGTCCCGGTCGTCATCATCTTCGGCGTCGTCATCGGCGGCATCTATGCCGGCATCTACAACCCCACGCCGGCCGCCGCCATCGGCGTGTTCCTGGTCGCCCTCTACGGCTACGGCATGCGCAGGCTGTCCTGGCGCGATACCATCGAGGCGCTGCTGGAAACGGCGCGCACCAGCGGCATGATCTTCCTCATCCTGCTCGGCGCCGAGCTCCTGAAGATCTTCATGGCGCGCGCCGGCGTGCCGCAGGCCGTCGCCGCGATGCTGCAGGACAGCGGCCTCCCGCCGATGGCGATCATGGCGCTGATCATCGTCATCTTCCTCGTCCTCGGCTGCCTGATGGACAGCCTGTCGATGATCATCCTGTGCACGCCGTTCTTCTGGCCGGTGGTGTCCGGCCTCGACTACGGCCTCGGCGAGGACGACCTGAAGATCTGGTACGGCATCATCACCCTGATCGTGGTGGAGCTCGGCCTGATCACCCCGCCGGTCGGCCTCAACGTCTTCATCATCAACTCGCTCTCCCCCGACGTCCCCATGCGCGAGACCTTCAAGGGCGTGATGCCGTTCTTCTGCTCGGAGATGATCCGCATCACCCTGCTGGTCGCCTTCCCCGGCATCACCCTGATGCTGCCGCGATTGCTTGCGTGACGCCGCCGGCGTGGCCGTGCATGATCGCCCGATCCTGCAGCGGGCATTCGCCGTTCAGCGCGCCACTGCCGGATCGGAAGTTGCAGCCAGCTCGTGTCGCCTTGGGTCCGGCGAATCGACCGTCAGGCTGGCGATCGTCGCCAGAACGGCGAAAAACACGGCGAGCACAGCGGCGGCCGCAGCAGATTCGATCATCCCTGTCGATTCGCTGCGTGCGGTTTCATGCTCATGTCTGCCGCGCAAATCCCGGCTTTCTTGTTCCTCGCAGGCGGCAAGGGGGAACGAGCGTGCGCCTGGCCGACCTCGCCAACGAGCCGATGGTCTCGATGCCGCCCGACTCCGGGCTGCGACGGGTGCTCGACACGCTTGCCCAGGCGCAGGTCATCGTGCTCACCCATAGCATCATCACCAGCCAGTTCACGTCGCTCTTCGATTTCGTGGCGAAGGGCCTCGGCGTCGCGATCGTTCCGCTGTCGGCACTCCCGCCGACCTTCGAGCGCCGGCTCGCGACCCGCACCCTGCGACCGGCCGTGACGCGCCGGGTCGGCATTCTGCATCTCGCCGACCGGCCGTTGTCGTCAGCGGCGGCCGGCTTCCTGGACATCTTCCGTCCCATGCTGTCGGCGGCGACTCGCGGCCGGGACTAACGTATGCCCTTCACCGCAGTGATAGGCAAAGCGGGCTTCGAATTGCTGAAGGATCGCATGTTGAAATTCCGGGCTCGCTTCCGACCAGTCAGCGCAACCCGGGGGCCGGCGCTCGCCACACGGATGCCCGCGATCCATCACCCGGGGCCGCCGGCCGCACTCAATTTGACTTGGCTGCAATGCTCACCCTAACATTCGACCCGGTCCACTCAGGTGAGGATGGTTCAGCACGATTATTGAGGCCCTGAATTGCGATCAATTCTGCTGAACTCGAAGTGTACCCAAGAACGAATATGAAGGAATCAGAGGGAGAACGTCATGCAGCGCTACTTTAAAATCCTGCTCGCCGCCGCGGCGAGCCTGTTCTTTGCCTGCGCCCCGATCGACGCGCAGGCGGCCGACAAGATGCGGGTGATCTTCATCACCCACGGACAAGCCGGCGATCCCTATTGGAACGCGATCAAGAACGGCCTGGCCGAGGCGGCCAAGGACTACAACGCCGACGTCACCTACGAATCGCCCGACGTCTTCGACATGTCGGCCATGGGGAAGATGATCGACGCCGCCGTCGCGACGAAGCCGGACGGCATCGTCGTGTCGATCCCCGACGCCGACGCCTTGCGTGCCCCCATCGAGTCGGCACTGGCCGCGGGCATCCCGGTGATCGGCATCGACTCCGGCCTGACCAAGTTCAAGGAACTCGGCATTTCCGCCTATCTCGGGCAGGATGAATACGAGGCCGGCGTCGCCGTGGGCAAGCGGCTGAAGGACGCGGGCGCCACCCACATTATGTGCATCAACATGGAAGTGGGTAACACCGATCTCGACAACCGTTGCCGGGGCGTCCTGGACGGCTCGGGCGTCAAGCAGACCATCGTTCCCGTGACGATGACGGATCCCGTCGATGCCAAGTCGCGCATCGCCGGCGCCCTGCAGAAGGATGCGACGATCGACGGCATCATCGCGCTCGGCCCCACCAGCGCCGCGCCGATGCTGGCCGCGGTCGACGAACTGGACGCGAAGGGCCGGCTGAAGGCGATGGCCACCTTCGACATGACGCCCGAGATTCTCGAGAAGGTGGCGGACGGCACGCTGCTGTTCGCCACCGACGCCCAGCAGTTCATGATGGGATATCTCCCGGTCGTCCTGTTCAAGAACTACCATCTCTATGGCGTGATGCCGACGACGGCCTGGCCGACCGGACCGGGCTTCATCACCAAGGACACCGCGAAGGGCGTCATCGATCTCAGCCGCAAGGGCTTTCGTTGAGATAGATCCTGCAGGGACGTGGCGGCGGAATTTTAGGCCGCCACGCTCCCTGCGCTTCGTGATGATGCGCGAGACGGGACCGCGTCGTCGGCGGCCCATCCGGCATGGTGTTCACCTTGCCCGGCGCCTGGGCCTTGAAGCGGTGGAGGGGCGATCGACATGACTGTACAGCAAGCGATGGGGGACGAACGGGTCCGCTCGATCTCGACCTGGCGGCTCCTGCTCGGACGTCCGGAGTTGGGGGCGGTCGCGGGCACCATCCTGGTCTTCCTGTTCTTCCTGACCGTCGCCGGCGACTCCGGCATGTTCAGTGCGAGAGGCGCGCTCTCGTTCCTCGACGTCGCCGCTCAGGTCGGCATCCTGGCGGCGGCCGCGGCCCTGCTCATGATCGCGGGGGAATTCGATCTCTCCATCGGATCGATGATCGGCTTTGCCGGAATCGTCATTGCCATCCCGGCGGTCCAGTGGGGCTGGCCGCTGTGGGCCTGCATCCTGCTAGCCTTTGCGACGGCCTGCGGCGTCGGCTTCATCAATGGCTATCTGACCGTGCGGACGGGCCTGCCGTCCTTCATCGTGACGCTCGCGAGCCTGTTCGTCCTGCGCGGGCTGACCTTGGCCCTGACCAGGGCGCTGACCCGGCTGACGGTGGTCTCCGGCCTGGGCGATCTCGCCAAGCAGGATTGGCTGGCGCCGTTCTTTTCGGGCTACGTCTTCCGGGGGCTCTTCCAGTGGATGGGCTCGCTCGGCTGGCTGCAGATGCGCAGCGACGGGACGCCGCTGGCGCCCGGCAT
>Ga0137403_10000243_pt1 | contig 69505 bp, 61 predicted proteins | sample CZOMad2_1_16fung_FD_122057 | JGI IMG/M metagenome (GOLD analysis project Ga0137403, IMG submission 122057) | Vadose zone soil fungal communities from Angelo Coast Range Reserve, California, USA - CZOMad2_1_16fungal (Hybrid Assembly) | ecosystem: Environmental > Terrestrial > Soil > Vadose zone...
TTTTTTCAGGTTTTTGCTTGGCAGCCAAAACCTGCTTACACCCTCCCTCTTTTACACACAAGAATTTACGTCACCCTGTAAGCCTTTTGCTTTCCGAGAGATAGAGGAAACGACCTAGCCGAGGAGGGCAATTCCCGCCGTCTCGCGTGGAGGCAAGGCGGCCTCGTGATAAACTTGCCGGTTGAAAGGATAGTTCGCGCTCTCTTCCTTCCGGGCCCCTGCGAACCCCAACCCCATCTAATTCCTTGCCAAACAAACCCAAGTACAATGGTCCTCACAAAGAAAACGGACCGGACGAGGAGATTCGCATGACTGAGCTAGCCACTTTCGGTGCCGGATGCTTCTGGGGCATCGAAGCTGCGTTCCAGAAAGTGCCCGGCGTGATCGACACCGCCGTAGGCTATGCCGGCGGCCACACCGCCAATCCGACGTACAAAGACGTGTGCACCGACGAAACCGGCCACGCCGAAGTCGTGCAGGTCACGTTCGACCCTGGCAAGGTCAGCTACGACGAACTGCTCAACACCTTCTGGCAGATTCACGACCCCACCCAGGTCAATCGCCAGGGGCCGGACTTCGGCTCGCAATATCGCACCGCGATTTTCTTCCATTCGCCGGAGCAAGAAGCCGCTGCCAAGAAATCCGCAGCCGCCGCGCAAGCCAGCGGAAAATTCCGCCGCCCCATCGCCACGGAAATCACCCCAGCCGGCACGTTCTACAAAGCCGAGGAATACCACCAGAAGTATTTGCAAAAGCGCGGTGCTGCCAGTTGCCATTTCTAACGAGAATGACGAAGGTTTTCTGCGCGATTTTTTGAAGTTCTTAGGCAGTTTCTTTAGGAGGCATGGCTTCAGCCCCTGCGAAGAATAGGGGGTCGGAGCTTTAGCTCCGACATTCAGCGAATGCATCAATGGCTTTAGCCCCTGAAGAAAGTTTTGCGAACGGACAATGTTGACGAGAACTGCGATGAGGAACTATTTGTTACCGAGCAGCGAATCCAGCGTCTTCTCCGCTTGCTCATGCATATCGGGAGGAGCGCCGAACGTCGCGCGCGCCGTTTTCCCACTGGGATCGAAAATGTACATCGTCGGCACGGCCACCACATCGCCAAACGCGCGCGCCGCTTCCGGAGTGGCCATCGCCCAACGCAGCTCCTGGCTCAAGCTCGCGGTCAGCTTGCGCACGTCCGGCTCCTGCGATTCGACGGCCAGGGCCACGACGGCCACGCGGTCGCCATATTTCTTCCGCAAACCGCCCAGCCACTCCAGCGTGGAGCGGCACGGCGGACACCACGTCGCCCAGAATTCGACCACGACGACACGCCCAGCCAAATCTTTCTGCGTTAGCGTTTTCCCGTCCAAATCCATAAGCGTGAACGCCGGCATGGCCGCAAGATCTTGCTCTGCCGGCGCGCCGGCGGCAGCTTGTGCCGCGGCTTCTTCTTTCTTGCCTCTCAAAACTAAATCGATCATGCGCGTCAAATCACCCTGGAATTTTTTGTGGCTGGCTTCGCTTTTCCAGGGAGTGTACCGGCCGTCTTTTTCGCCTTCGCCGAAAAATCCAAAATCGCGTGGCGTGGCCACGAGCACGTCATCGACAAACACAGCGGGATAACGGGTAATGCCGAATTTTTCAGCCAGTTTTGATTCGCCGTAATTTTCGCTGATGAACTGCGCGCGGCCGGAATATTTTGCGGTGACTTCTTGCGCCAGCAAACTTGCTGGATCGGAAAGGTTTCAAGTGTAGGGCCAGCGCACCAACGTCACATTGATGATGTGACCAGCCGGCACCACCGCAGGCAGCGGCTTTTCGATAGCCGCCAAGTACGCGGGGATCACGGTTTCAATCGCTACGCGCGCGGCTTTTAGCTTGGCGATGTCTTTGTTATCCTCGCGAAATGCGTCGAGCGCGGCGTCGGCGCGCTGCACGAAGATTTCACCAATCGAATCGTCTACGGTTGCAGCAGCAAAGTCCTTGCGCAAGCTTGATGCTTCATCCGCGAGTTCGCTGGCGCTCTGGGTATCCGGCGTCTTCGCATCGAGTAGCGCCAACATGCGCACCGCGTCGAGATATTTGTAGAGCGAACCGAAATACAGTTTCGCGGCGTCGAGTTCTTTCGCGGTCTTGATCGCGGCATTGAGCTGAATGAATTCCTGATGATGATCGATGGAAGCCGGTGGTTGGTACGCCGCGATCACGCGGTTTTGCAGGACTTCGATCTCAGGCGCAAGTGAGCGGTAGGTCGGCGCTGGTTTCGCGGAAGTCAGATTAAGTCCGAGACAAAAGAGCGAATACTCGGCGTTGCCGCGGCTCCGCCCAAGATAGTAGAGACCGTATTGCACTTGGGTGGCTGCGGCGTATGGCTTACTTGCTTCGTAGAGCGCGCGACTTTCGACCCAGCTTGCTTCGGCGACCGCGCGCAACGCGGCAGGCTTGCCATCCCAGCGGCCATCGCGGTAGCGCTGGCCATATTTTGCGAGGTCGAGATCGGCGCGTTTCCATTCCTTCTCGAAAGCGGCGGTGCCGCCGCGAACAATTTCCGGATTGCCGCCGATACTTTCGAGTCCAGTGAGATCGGTGACGACGACATTTAGCTGGATCAGTCCGAAAAGCATGCGGCCGGAGGAAACGCTTTCGCGCGCAGCGGCCAGCGTCTTCAGCAGATTGGGTTTGGATTCTTTCCAGTTTTCGTCGGAGTCCGGCCCGCTCTGGATGCGTTTCTCAGCCCGGTCGATTTGCTGAGTAATCTGCTGCTTCGCGTCCTGCGCGTCCGCTGAAGGCAGAAACGTGAGGGTGGCGAACGCCAGTAGCGCAAGTACGCACACACACCGATGAATGAAGAATCGCATCAAGCCCCAGTTAGGGGTTTCGACGCGGCGCATCAAGAAACGTAATCAGAATCAGGGAGCGGAGCTAAATCATAGTTCATGCTTCCTGGGTGCATAGGGGTTCCGTAATGCTAGCGCGCTGCAACTCTCAGGCCACTATTCGTTCCAGAACAAACAGACGAGCAATCTCGATGGAAGCTACGCCAATACCGCATGATTTCGCAATCATGCTACGGTCGGCCTCAAGAGGCCGACCGTAGCAACGAGAAGAGCAGAAAGAAAGAAGGCCGCCCAAAGAGGACGGCCTCTACAATTGGATTCGCAGACGTCGATATCCGATTCATGATCCCCTATGCTGCCGTTGCGTTTAGGATATAGATATCGTGGGCAGACGACTTTGGGCTTTTTCTTGAATGGTGGGGCAAAGCGGGAGACGGCATTTGAATCCTCAAGGAATCTCACGGCGGGAATGGTTGAGACGGGTTTCGTTTGCAGCGGTGAGTGTTCCGCTAGGTCAGCGGTCGGCCGAAGTGGCATGGCTGTCGTCGTTGGCGCAGGATGACACGACAAGCGAAGGTGCGCTGGACCCGCGAGTCGCCAAGCTATTTGGGCGCGACCCTACGAAGTACCGGTTTACTTCCAGCGAAGAAGCATTTATCGAAGAAGTGCAGCGGGCAAGCTTCCAGTTTTTCTGGGATAACGTAAATCCCTACGCGGGTCTGGTGAAGGATCGCTGCCAAGCGAACGGACCGGACGCGCGCCGCGTTGCCAGCATTGCAGCAACGGGGTTCGGCCTGACGGCGTTGTGCGTCGCAGAGAAACGAGACTGGCAGGACAGCCGCAAGATTCGCGAGCGGGTTCGCAACACGCTGCGCTTTACCACCAACAAGATGGAGCACCAGCACGGTTATTTCTGCCACTTCATCGACATGCAGAACGGCGAGCGCGCCTTCAATTCCGAGGCTTCGTCGATCGACACAGCCATCTTCATTTGCGGCGCGCTGACCTGCCGCGGCTATTTCAACGATGGGGAGATTCAGGACCTAGCTGGAAAACTATACGAGCGCGTGGACTGGCCCTGGCTGCTGCAAGGCAAGAAAACGCTGGCGATGGCTTGGAAGCCAGAGGACGGTTTCACAAAGGCCCGGTGGGACAGCTACAGCGAGATGATCATAGTGCTGCTGTTGGGCCTTGGTTCGCCCACCCATGCGCTGCCGGCGGAAACCTGGGACGCGTGGGAACGTCCGGAGTTCGATTTCGAAGGGGTGCGGTTCATCGGAGCGCACGCCCCGATTTTCGTCCATCAGTATCCGCAAGCATGGTTCGATCTTCGCGGACAGCGGGACAAGTACGCAAATTATTTCGTCAACTCGGTGATAGCGACGAAAGTTCACAAAGCCTGGTGCCTGGAATTGGCCAAGAAGTTTCCGGACTACCGTGAGAATCTTTGGGGCATTTCGGCGTCAGACTCGGCGCACGGTTACGCGGTGTGGGGCGGGCCGCCTTTGATGGGACCTATCGACGGGAGCGTGGTGCCTTGCGCGGCTGGGGGCTCGCTGCCGTTCATGCCGGAGGAAGCAATTCGCGTTCTGAAGAACATTCGCGAAACGTATGGACAGCGCGCCTGGAAGAAATATGGGTTCGTGGATGCGTTCAACCCGCTGAACAGCTGGACTGGCCCGGACGTCCTGGGGATCGACGCGGGAATCACGCTGGTCATGGCGGAGAATGCGCGGAGCGGATTCGTTTGGGAACAGTTCATGAAGAACGAAGCAGCGCGGAGGGGCATGAGGCGAGCCGGATTCACGCCAGACTGAGCCGGGCGTTGCGAGAACGAGGCAGCACCGTGTCGCGGACCAAGCTCAGCGGGAGAGCTCGATGAGCGCCAGCGCATGCGGCTCGAGTGTCAGCGAAAGCGAATCTTGCGAGACCGGAAGCGTTTTAGGCTGGGGCATGGCTCCGGCCTTGCGGAGCTCGGCGATTTGTTCGCGGCTCGGGAAAGCAGGGCGTCCCATTTTCTCGAATGCGGCTAAGGGCGAGCCGTGAAGGGCATCGACGATGGTTACGCTCGCGGATTTGGCGGCCAGCGATTTAGCGAAGTGCAAAGTGAATTTTTTCGGCGCGCCCTTTTCTTCCGGTAAAAACAGGTTCCAGACAGCGATGGCGAGCGAGCCGTCTTTGCGGCGGGTGACAAGCGCCGAGTCGGACTTTACGTCGAGGCGCGCGTCGCCCAGCCGGTGAAGCAACGCGGAATCGTTGAACGCGGCTTTGGCAATGCCATGCTCGGCGAGCAAACCGAAGCCTCCGTAGAAGGGTGTTTTTACGACGCCTTGTTCTTCGAAAACGTCGGAGAAGGTCCAGTAGCTCATCATGGCGGTGAGGCCGTCGCACTGGCGAATGGTGTCTGCGAGCCAGGGGCCCATGAAGGCCGTGTCGGTGACGGCCGGCTCATTCATGTAGCTGGCGTTGTATTCGCTCCAGATGAGCGGAGTGTTTGGGAAAGCGGACGCGGCAATCTGTTCGTGGACTTTTTTTACGGCGCGGCAAACCATTTGGGTTCGGGGAATGTTCTCGTGCGTGCCGAAGACATCCTCGGCCTTATCGTTGCCGTACACGTGGGTGGATGCAAAGTCCACGGGGACGTTTTTCTCCTTGCAGTGGGCGAGGAAGCGGTCTACCCAGGCAGCTTGTGCCGTGGCCGGGCCGCCGACGCGAAGGCGAGTGCTGACGCGCTTGATGGCGCGCGCGGCGCGATCGTAAAGCTCGTAGTAAGTGGATTCTTTCGGATCTCCGGCCCAGAAGTCGAGGTTCGGTTCATTCCAGACTTCAAAATACCATTGCGCGACTTCGTCGATGCCGTAGCGATCAACGAGATGACGGGTGAAGGCTTCGATGAGGCGCTCCCACTTGCCCCAATCTTTTGGCGGGGCGACGTTTTGCTTGTACCAGAAGGGATGCAGCGCGTTGGGATCGGAAGCGAGCTTCTTGGGCATGAAGCTGAGTTCGATGAATGGACGGACTTTGTTCTCGAGCAAGCCATCATAGATCTGATCGACATAAGAGAAGTTGTAAAGCGGCTTGCCGCCGGGAGTTTCGTCGTACAAACCAACTTCGTCATGGAAAATGGCGTGGAAGCGAGCGAACTCGAATCCTGTGATGCGCTTGGTTTCGCGCAGGTCGTTGCGGTAACTTTCCCGCAGCGTGACGATGCCGCGCCCGGAGCCGAACATCTTTTCCCAGAAATGGGGAAAGGGATGCGCTGGAGCGTTCGGATCAATCTCGATGATTTGGGCCGAGCTAGCTGACTGCGCGTGAAGCGTCGCCATTGGCGTGGCGGCAAGCACCACTATAAAACCGAAACGACGAATCAGCATCCCAAAACCAAGCGCACGCATACCGGTGTCCTCGAATCACGGGATCGTAGAGAGAGCGGAAGGCGAAGAGCCCTCTCCACTAGCTGCTAGAAGCTGAAGCGCGCCTGGAACTCGATGACGCGGCCCGCCAATCCGCCTGGGGTCTCCCCGAACTTAGGATTCTCGATTCGGGATTGGTCTGTACCGAAGCCGATGGGCTGCAGATTGAGTTTGTTGAACGCATTGAAGAAGTTGCCGCGCAATTCGAGCTTGGCGCCTTCTCCCAAGAATTTCAGACTCGGCAACCCAAATTGTTTCGACACACTCAAATCCAGTCCGAAATAATTCGGTCCGCGGAAAGAGTTCCGGCCAATTCCCGGAGGGCCCTGGGTGCAGATGTCGAAAAAGGGGAAACCGGGCCGCGTCGTGGGACTGGCATTGGAACACTGAGCCGAAATCGTCGTCCCCGGATTAGCTGGGTTAGGCACCTGGTCTCCCTGATGGATGATGCCCGGAAAATTGGAACTGGCCGTCGTGAAGGCGCCATTGGATGTATCGCGCCCGGGTGGCATCAGCAAGGCCGAGGGTCGAGTGGGGTTGATGTTAAAGGCATTGGTGATAGCCACTGAGCTGATTTGGCCGGTTACAGGCGTCCAGGGGAAGCCGGTGTGGGCGCTTATGATGCCGTTGACTTGCCATCCGCCAACGACTTTGCCGATCCAATCGGTGCGCGTACGAAAGATGGGGAGGTCCCACAGCGCGCTAGCGGTGAACGAGTGCTTGACGTCAAAGTCCGAAGGGCCGTGCTCATTCTGCGGCCGCGCCGGATCGGTCTGATTGGTCTGCGCGCCGGGACCTTCGCTGGAAAGCTGGTCAATACTCTTGCTGTAGCGATAGTAGAAGTCAAACAGCAATCCGCGATCAAATTGCCGGCGCAGGCGCAGATTCAAGGAGTTGTAATTGGAGTTGACGTCGCTGGTTGGTATGAAAACAGCGCCGAAGGCCGGACTGGGCTGTTGCAGAAAGTTCTGGTTCACCAGCCGGGTCAGTTTGTGGCCGACGCTTCCCTGATAGCCCGCGGTGGCGATCAGTCGCCAAGGCAAGCGGCGCTCCACGTCGAGAGAGTACAGATAGACGTAGGCGTTGCGGAAATTGGAAGTGCCGCCGTAAATCTCCACGGGTAAATCGAAGGTGCAAGCAGCATCGCCGCAGACACCACCGTTCTTCGGATCGATGCCAAAGGCCAGGGCGGGATTGACGGGATAGCTCGTGGCGGAGTTGCTCGAACCCAACGCGTAGATAATCTGGCTCGCGGCGGGGTCGGTCGCAGAGAAGGCGCAGCAGATGCCGAGCCGGGCAAATGCAGGCGGGTTGCCGCGGGCGTTGCTGAAGAGAACGTCGTCGGTACGGTTATAGGCCACGCCAAAACCGCCACGAACGACGGTGCTGTCGTGGAAACGCGTCGGGCTCCAGGAAAAACCAAGGCGCGGAGCGAAATTATTGCGATCGGGTTGAATGAGCGAGTTAGCAAAACCAACTGTAGCGTTCACAAGACCACTCGCCGGAATGGTGATGTTGGAGAGTTGGTTCTTGGTGTCGCTGAACGGCGGATAGTATTCGTAACGTAGACCCAAATTGACGGTGAGATTGGATCTCACCTTCCAATCATCCTGGAAGAACGCTGCCACGGCCTTGGACCGCAAATAGCGCTGCGCCGCTGCCGGGCCGCCCGTTCGCGGATCGGCGTTGATGCCCTCAAAGAGCGGCGTGCTGTTGGCAAAGTTCCAGAGCCGGAAGTTGCTGTAGATCGGGCGAGCGCCGCCGAGGAGATTGTTGTTATCCTGCTCGGCGCTCAGGTCGAAGCCGAATTTCAGCGCGTGGGTGCGAATGACTTTGCTCAAAGTGTCGCGGAAATTGAAGGTGTTCTGCGTGAGTACGGCCGGGGTGGTTTCATTGCGATCCGCCCCAAAGCGAATGCGGTCGAATCCGTAACCCTCGATTTCCACGCGCGGAATGCCGAAATTCACGTTGCTGTTAGCGGTCACCTGATTGAAGGAAAAGCGCGTGAAATTGAAGCGCGCTTCGTTGACCATGGTCGAAGAAAGAATTCGCACCCAGGACAGCGATTCGGTTTGGTTTTGCGGTTTCTGCGAGAGGTCGCCTTGCGGGCGGCTGCGGCCGCCGGCGTCACTGGTAAAGCCATTGGCCCTGGTCAAATAGGTACTGAACGCGAATTGATCTTTCCCACGGTTGTAGTCCACTCGCCAGTTGTACTGATTTCCGTTGGTCGAGCTTGGGAGGGCGAGTTGAACGAACTGGATATCGGGCTTGCCATCGAGTCCACCGCCGGTAAAAAGACCCGGGGAAACAAACTGGCCAGTGGCGCCGGTCGGGGAGCCTATGTCGAGGCCACCAGAGACAGCCTGACACTGTGTCGGATCAGCAATTTGGGCACTGGCGCAAGTGGCGGTCGCGAGGACGTTGGCGATTCTCGGTGTGACTCCGGGATCGGACAGTATCGCCGCCACGACGCTTCCGGGCCGCGCACCGATGACCAATTGCCGAAACTCGGGCGTCTCAACCCAGGTACCATCGGAGACGCCCAGATTGTTGCTGCGAAGGCCCTCATAAGAGAAGAAAAAGAACAGCTTGTCTTTCCAAACGGGCCCGCCCAGGCTCGCGCCAAACTGGCGGAAATTCGTGTTAACGCGAGTAGGTAACTCTCCATTAGCGCCGTGGAAATCATTGAAAGCGTTCCAGTTGGGATCCTGGTATTTGAAAAAGCCGCTGCCGTGAAACTGATTGGTGCCGCTCTTCGAGACTACCTTGACCTGGGCGCCGGAGCCGCGGCCGTCTTCCGCGGAATAAGAGCTGGAAAGGACGGTGATTTCCTGAACGGAGTCCTGATTCGGGGTAATCACCGCAGTGCCGCCGAAATTAAGGCTGTTGACGCTGACGCCGTCGATGGTGAAGTTGTTTGAAGCAGCCCGCTGGCCGTTGGCGGAAACCTGCACCTGGTTTTCGACCTGGAAGACTGAGGAATTAGAGCCTCCCGGACCTGAATTGTTCGGAAACAGAGAAGCGTTGCCGTTTCCCTGGCGCGCCCCGTCGCCAAAAACCCCTGGAGTCAAGCGCAACAGTTCGTACGGGTCACGCCCAACCTGTGGCAGGCGCTCAATCTCCTGGGAAGAAATCGAGCCACCCATATTGGCGTTCTCGGTCGAGAGGGCGTCCGTATTGGCCGTGACCGTCACCGATTCCTGGGTCGTGCCGAGTTCCAGCGTAACGTCAAATCCGCGGGGTAGCTCGGCTTGAACGATGACTTCATTGAAGATTGATTTCTTGAAACCGGAGACCTCGACAGTGATCGTGTAGTTGCCGGGTGGAAGTTCAGCTACACGATAAAACCCCTCGTCCGAGGTGACGGTACTGCGCGAGACACCGGTCGCTTCGTTGGTCACGGTCACCTTGGCGCCGACGGCAGCATTGCCCTTGGGATCCATCACGGTACCTTGAAGGCTGGCCTTGAACTGGGCGTGGGCGGCGGAGACGACGCACAGGGAAAGGAGAGCGGACAGCAGGAGCTTGCAGCGCATGGTCGTTCACCTCGAGGAGCTGTCAATAGGCCGGGGCGCGGTCTATTGAGAAAATGAATTTAGTAAATCGATTTACTTAGACTTCTGGCCAGCATCAGACACCTGCTGTGCCGTTATTGTCAAGGGCATATTTCCGGCTAGAAGGGGCTGACCGCGAAAGTGATGAAAAGGGTGGCAGCCCGGGAAACAACTTGTCTGTTCGGTTCGGTACACGTCGCCGCTATTCGATGCGTCGACGTGGCAGCTTGCCCGGCCCAGTTCTGTGTGCCAGACTACGCGCATTGAACACCCCATGACTCGTGCTAAAACGGGCGCAGCTACCCGGCCAAGCGGAGGCCAATCCGCGCAATCCGTGAGTTTGAAATTTCTGGCGGAGCATCTCGGCCTTTCGCCGGCCACCGTGTCGCTGGTCATCAACCGGTCGCCCTCCGCAAAATCGATTCCCCAGCGTACCCAGGAACGCATCCGGGCCGCTGCACGCGATTTGAACTACCGGCCGAGCTTCGTGGCTCGGTCGTTGCGGGCCCAACGAAGTTTCACCATTGGCGTGGTCGTCCCGGAGATCAGCGAAGGCTACGCCGCGCTAGTCATGTCCGGCGTGGAGGACCACCTGCTGCAGGAAGGCTATTTCTATTTCGTGGTCAGCCATCGTCATCGCAGCGATCTAATTGAGGAATATCCGCGCTTGTTGCAACAGCGGGCTGTTGAAGGACTGATTGCGGTGGACACGGCATGTCCCGAGGGGCTAAGCATCCCGGTCGTAGCCGTCTCCGGACACCGTGACGTTCCCGGAGTAACGAATGTGCTGCTAAATCATGAAACTGCCGCGAGGATGGCGATCGAACATCTTGCCGAACTAGGGCATCGCCAGATCGCGTTCATAAAGGGGCAGGAGTTTAGTTCTGACACCGAAGTCCGCTGGCAAGCCGTCCGTGCCGCCGCAAACGCACGAAGCCTGACGATCGACCCGGCACTGACGGGACAGCTGCAAGGCGAATCGTCATCGCCGCAACTTGGCTATGAAGTCGCCCGTAAATTCCTGGCGAGCGGCAAGCGCTTCAGCGCGTTATTTGCGTTCAACGATATTTCGGCGATTGGCGCGATCAGCATGCTGCGCCAGGCGGGCCTGCGCGTTCCAGAGGATGTATCCGTCATCGGCTTTGACGATATTCAAAGCGCCGCGTTCCAGAACCCTGCGTTGACCACGGTCCGCCAGCCGCTTCGCGAGATGGGCGTGATTGCGGCAGAGACGCTGCTGCAACGAATCGCTTCGCCACGCAACAAGCCCTATCCGAAGACCATAACAATTGAACCTGAACTGATCGTGCGGGCGAGCACTGCTCCTGGACCGGAGCAGGCTCCGGCGGCTTGAAACCACATTCGCCTGTCCGCGTTCTTGGGAGTAACTGAGTTGGCAGGGCAGTCCAGGCGGAGGCAAACAGGGCTGCATTCTCTCTGCGCCGTTCTTACCGGTACCCATGGCACGGCGTTGTAAAGAAGACGACGCAATAGCACGATGCATCATAAATAAGACAAAGAAATGGCGGAGAGGGTGGGATTCGAACCCACGGTACGGTTTCCCGTACGCTCGCTTTCGAGGCGAGTACTTTCAACCGCTCAGTCACCTCTCCGCGGCAGCTGTGATGGTTATCGTAGCAGAGGGCCGCGAATATCGGCAATGCTTCGGGACCGCAGCGCCAGCGAGAAGAGAGAAGGAAAGCGCGGTCTGCACGGGGCCGCGCAGCGTTGAGAAACACCGGCACAGCGCCACGAACGCGAGACTGAACGACCATCGAGGAATGCTACGTTATTGAATGTCGACGACGCTGGTCGTCAGCGGCGCGGGGCGAAGAAGGCTTGCAGCAGGGCGACGGATTCAGGGGCGAGAATTTCCGGCGTGAATTCGATTTTGTGATTTAGGCGGGCATGCGAAAGCACCTCAAAACAGCTGCGAGCAGCGCCCCCTTTCGGATCGTCAGCGCCATAGACCAGGCGCGCAATCCTGGCTTGAATCATGGCGCCGGCGCACATGATGCAGGGTTCCAGTGTGACGTATAGAATCGCGCCGCTGAGCCGATGATTGCCGATCAGGCGCGCCGCTTCGCGAAGCACGACGATTTCGGCGTGAGCAGTGGGATCTCCGTCGCGGACGGTGCGATTGCCGGATTGCGCGATCAGTTTGCCGTCGAGCACCAGCACCGCCCCGATCGGCACCTCACCGGCGGTCGCCGCCGCGCTCGCTTCGTCGAGAGCGGCTTGCATGAAATGAATGTCGGAGGGCATACGCGAAATCTAACACGGAGGCCCCGCCGAAACAGAATGAAACCAGGGAAGGGAAGTGCTTGAGCGAAAAGTGGCCCAGTTGCTTGACAGGAGGAAGCTGGGACAAGAAACTACAACGCAGCGCTTATGGAACTGAGAAAAGATCCAGTAACGCAAGCTTGGGTTGTAATAGGCCAGCGCGAACCACTCGGCGAGCGCTCAACCGATTGTCCGCTAGAACCCGACAAAATTGAAGGAAAGCCAACGATCCTAAGCTGGCCGCAGGAAGGTCCGTGGCAGATCCGCGTACTGCCGCATCCCCGGCCCATTTACCGGATCGAAGGCGAAGCCGGACGACTGCCCGACGGCATCTACGACAAGATGGGCGCTCTGGGCGCGCATGAAGTGGTCGTTGAGACGCCGAAGCATGACAGGCGACTCTCGCAGTTCAGCGATGAGGAGATCGAAAGCGTCTTGTGGGTCTGGGCTTCGCGGACCGCCGATCTGAAAAGAGATCCGCGCTTCAAATACGTGAGTGTGTTCAAGAACCAGGGTCCACAGGCCGGCGAGGAATGGCCGCACGCACACTCCGAGATTGCCGCGACCATGTTTGTGCCGCGCCGCCTGAAATACGAACTAGCGGCGGCGCACGAATGGTTTCGCGAGAAGGAACGCTGTATTTTCTGCGACACGGTTCGCCAGGAAGAACGCAACGGCAAGCGCATCGTGGACGTCCAGGGAGACTACTATGCGCTTTGCCCTTACGCTTCGCGCGTTCCTTACGAAGTCTGGCTGGTGCACCGCCGCCACAATCATCTCTTTGAACAGCCGCGGCCCGGCTCGAACCGCCGGCAATTGGCGGCGCTACTGGGACGCGTGCTACGGCGTCTCGAGAAGCTGGCTCCGGACTATCACCTGGTAGTTCACACGGCGCCCAATACCCGCAGCAAGAAGGGCGAGTTGGCGGGCTATTGGAAAACGTTGGCCGACGACTTTCATTGGCACATCGAAATCCTTCCTATCGTTGAGAAAACCAGTAAGTCTTACAGCATCAAAGAGGTGTACTTCAACACAGTCTTCCCGGAAGCGGCGGCCGCCGAACTCCGCGCGCTCGATCCCAACTCATGACCCGTCCTCGATTGTTGGTGGGAAGAAGGCGCGAACGCGGCGGAATCTTCGTGAATCTGATCGTGCTCCTTTGTTTGGCGCTGCTGTGCTTCGGTCTTTATCTCGTCCGGCACCCCCTGATGCGCTGGACAGCCAACGCGTGGATCGTGGAAGACCAACTCGATAGAGCGGACGCCCTGGTGGTCCTGAGCGACGACAATTTCTACGCGGACCGCGCCACGCGAGCTGCGGAGCTTTTCCGCCAGGCCAAAGCGCCGCTGATTGTGGCCAGCGGAAGGCGATTGCGGCCAAGCGCCGGCATCGCCGAACTCATGGAACATGATTTGATCGAGCGAGGCGTCCCAAAAGACAAGATCGTAAGGCTCGTCCACGATGCTGACAGCACCCGCGATGAAGCGGAAGCACTGGTTCTCCTTGCGCGGCAAAGAAAATGGCGCAGTCTGATCATCGTGACCTCGAACTATCACACGCGCCGCGCGCGCTACATATTCGGCGCAGTTTTTCCGCGCGAGGTGAAGATAAGCGTTGCGGGTGCGCGGGACGCCGACTTCGATCCGGATCAATGGTGGACAAACCGTAAGTCTGTTAAGGCGTTAACGCGGGAGTTTGCCGCGATGTTGGTGGCCATGTGGGAACTACACGGGCAACGCGAGACACGCAAGACATCGCAATTGGTGGTGGTGGGCCAAGACTGTCAACTACAAGGGGTGGTGTAGCCTGTCACGCAACACCCAACATCTGCCGCCCTTGCATTCTCCTTTACACCTGCTAAGTCCTGTACTATCTTCACCTTTCTAGTCGCCGTTCTCCACCCTGGCCATGAAATGCGACTTGGAAAATACAAATAGGGTGTCGAGGTGTCTCGATGTGGAAGAAGGAAGACGGGAAGCCGCAAGGTGTAGCAGAAAACTCCACAGCTCCAGTTCCAGCGCAAACGCCGGCTAGTCCGGTGACTGCTATGGCGGCTGGTACTCCGCTGGCCACTCCCGTACGCGGCGGTGCCAGCATCAGCCAGGGAATTCGCATCAAAGGTGAAGTCACCGGCAGCGAAGACTTGTTCATCGACGGCGTTGTCGAAGGTAAGTTGAATTTGACCAACGGCAGCCTGACCATTGGACCAAACGGCCACGTAAAAGCCGACGTCAACGCACGCGAGGTGATCGTCCGCGGCCAGATCGAGGGGAAAGTTTCCGGGCGCGACAAAGTGCAACTCCTCGGCACAGGGCAGGTGACCGGTGAAGTCCAGACCGAGCGCTTGGCCATCGAAGAAGGCGCGACGCTTCGGGGTAAGGTTGAAGCCGGGAAATTGAACACTAGGGCCGGGGAGGCGAAGTCAGCTGCAGCCGGCGCTGGAACAGTGGCTAAGGTTGCAGATGCTTCTGTGCGGCCGATTAGCTCGGGAACGGCGAACTAACTCATGGGCTTCCTCAACAAGCTCGGTATCGGTCTCGGCGCGGGTACCAGCCGCGAAGTCTCCCGGCCTGTTCATGGCAATGGGCATTCCCGCGTTCCTCCCGCGACGTTGGCGGCTATCGGTGCTGCGCGGCCTCCCGAACGCGGCGAATCGTCTCGCCAGTCCAACGGCTTGAAAGAATTGCTGTGGAACCTGGATGGTCTGGGCCGCGGCACGCTGCTGGATCTCGGTCCGGCTTGGCAGACCACTCTGAGTTTCTTTATCGAACGCGGCTTCCGAGTTTCCTCCGATGATCTCTTGCGCGATTGGAAGGCATTCTTGACCGAAGAAGAGACCCGCCTCCGCGAAGATGCTTCCGTCCGCGATTCCCAGGATATGACTCCCACGGGCAGAGCCACCAGATTTCTGGACGGGAATCTCGCGTATCCGAAGTCTTCGTTCGACGCCATTTTGTTGTGGGATGTGCTCGACTATCTGGACCCAACGCTGGCCAAGCAGGTGGTCGCGCAACTCACCGAATTGTTGCGTCCGGGCGGCGTTGTGTTCGCCATGTTTCACAGCAAAAAGCCGGAAGGCTTTCAGCGCTATCGCGTGGCGGATTCCAACACACTGCAAGTAGTCTCTGCAGCGGCGATCTTTCCTGCGCAAAAGATCTACCAGAACCGCGAAATTCAAGACATGTTCGGACGTTATCGCACCATGAAATCGTTCGTCGGCCGCGATCAGCTCCGCGAAACGCTGTTCATCAAGTAAGTCGCCGTCCGCATTTTTTTGCCGCTGCGTAATGAGCGCGCTTTAGGGATAAGCGCCCTGCGTCAGGCTGCCTGGCTCTGAGCCTGTGATTCTCCAACTTTGCGCTTGCGGCTAACGAAACCAAGGCGTGCAAAGAAGGCGTGAGCTCGTAGAGCTCCGGAGGGGACAATGACTCCACCGGGCTTAGAGCAGAACGAAAGCTGAGCACACCGCTCTCGCGGTGCGGGTCGCTCGCGAAACATGCGCAAGCCGCGCGCTTCCGAGTCGACGCAGCAACAATAAAAAAGAGGGAGCCGCCTTGGCTCCCTCTTTTTTATTTCCGTCGAAATTGGTGGTAAAGATTTGCGCCTACTGGTTCGTTGCGTGCTTGTGCCGTCGATGATGGCGCCGTTTGCCGTGCGAACTATTCTGTTTGTGGTGCCGCCGATCATGCGATGAAGCTGCGTTCGAGCCTTGCGCGGCCGCATTTGCATTTGGCGAGGGTTGCGAGGCGGCCGTTTCTTGCGCGCCAAAAGCAACCGCAGGCGCTGCTGCGAGCAACAACCAAGACAAAATACGTTTCACTGTAGATCTCCCGCGAACTGAAATCCGCTGTGAGGTTATTGAATCACAAGATGAGCGAAAAGTCGCGACGAATTGCTATGCCCATTTCCGCGCCAGTTAGCACGAGTCATCGCCAAATGGGAGGGAGCGAACGCAACGCTTGCCCAAACGCCACGTTCAACTGAACTTGAGAAACCACTGAATGATCGAGCGCTGCTCGGCGATGATCTGTGCCTGCCAGACCAGCGCCACGGACATGAGGCCCAGCATCACTGCGCTTACCGCGAGCACGATAGCCATATTGTTCTCGCTGGTTGGAACTCGAAGCCTGTTGATCAGCCAAGTCATGGTCTGGGGTCTCCTGATACTCGGTGCGCTTGCTACAGGCGGCGCACAAGGGGGCCGAGATAGACGTTCACCGCGGGCGCCGAACGTCAGCCATGGATTGGCAATCGGAGGCCCATTCCCGTCGTATCGACGCCCAGGCCCATGCTCATGAAAACACTCGCTTTGATCAATGCGGTACTAGAACTAGCTCCAAAGCTGCCACGTCGCACGTGTGCAAACTTCCGCGCAAAAGCGACACTCTGTTTCCAGTTTCGTCACGCCTTGCGGGGCAGGAGAAACTCGGACAGTTGCTCCCACAGGTCCGGCGCAGGCAGGTAGACCTCGCGCCCGTGCGCAGCGGTCGTCGCTTCGGAGGTTGCGTCCTCGTCGCGCTCGCGGGGCGGCGTCTCGGTTAGCAGAATTCGCCGGTCGCATGCCGGAAAAAGTGTTTGTGCATCGAGCGAGGTAGCAACTGCGATGCTCGCCGCGTGATAGCGCAGCGCCCGGTCGTAAAGTTTCGTCAATTCCTGCACGCAGGACTTCATGCTGGCTCCTACGGCGAGAGACCAAAGTACACCGTGCTCCCGCAGTTGCCAGTTGCGTCCTTCTGCCTCGGCTTTTAACCTCGCAACATCCGCGTCCGAAGCTCCCGCTAGAAAGAAACGCTCGTCGAAGTCCGGCTGCCTCAGCAACTCGGCCTCTCGGGAGGGCAACCCCGAATTCTGTGCCAGCTCCCGGGGTGACAGCGAGCGCAAGGGCACCGCCTCTACACCTGCGGCCTCAGCGAGATCCTCCAGGGCGGTTTGCGCCGCTGGCTGTTGCTGAGCCACCGGGATGCAGGTGAAGCGTCCCAGACGAATGGTCTTCCCCGGTTTCAGATGGAAGTAATCTTCGGGGAGATATGCGCCGCAACCGTCTTCCGCGATGAAGGGGTGCGTATGCCCAGCCCTCCGCCGCGGGTCATCGAGTAGCAGCCGCGTGCGGCTGGACACCCAGACCACCGGAATCCCCGCGTGGTCCAGCGCCGCCATAAACTCATCCAAACCAGCGATCGCCTTGCCCTTTGCAGGGATGATGGCATCGACGGCGAGATACAACACGCTGGAAGTCTGGCGCAAAGTGGGCTCCCTAAGGCCTACCGATTCTATCAGTAGCATCGCCTCAGAACCGCACGCGTCGGGCAAGCCGAGGCAAAAAAAGAGGCGGGCAGAAGTTCTGCCCGCCTCTTGCGCACAGCGCAGCCAAATGCTGCGCCTCCCTCTATTTGCCTATTTACCGGAAGTGGTGCTGGTGGCCTGCGATTGCGAGTTCGCCTTCGGAATGCTCACATACCCGCTAACCGTGTTCTTGCCCACCTTGTTGATGACCATCTCTTCGGGTAGTTTAGTCCCGGAGAGGTAGAAGAAGATCGGCTCGTTCATCGCACGGTTCTTCTTCTCGAAGCGCTTGTCTTCCACGGTCATCGCCACGGTGTACTGATTCCTCTTGTCGTTCACGTTCTTCAGCTCGACGGTAACATTCCCGATCTTCTGGGGCTTGTTTTTGCCGGCGATGGTGAATTCGACGTAGTCGCGTTCGCCTAGGCGGCGCAGTTGGTCGATTTCGTCATGGTTGCGCGCGATCAGCGTACCCATCTCACTGCGAGCCATTTTCAGGTCCTCGCGGGTCGAGTCTAGGTCTGTGCGTACGCCGCCAACCTTAGTGTCTACGTTCTTCAGGTCATCCGAGGCTGCTTTGGTGGCCAGTTCGGTGTGCACGGAGGTATCCAGCGCCGTCAGCTTTTGCGAGGTCTCGTCAACCGCTTTGACTGCTTCCTCGCGAGCCTTCTTGAGCTGTCCTTGGGTGATCTTGAGCTTGCTGGTGACCACCTTCAGATCGCCTTGCAGATCTGTGTTGGCCTTTTCGTCTTGAGCGATGCGATCCTTCAGGGACGTCACATCCTGCTGTACGGCTTGCTCGGTCGTCTTTAGCTTCTGATCCACTGCTTGTTGTGTTGCGTCCAGCTTGGAGGAAGCATTCCACCCGAAGAACAGTCCACCTGCCGCTACCAAACCCAGAACGATGATCGCCGGCAAAGTCCAAGCGGGCGATTCGGTTCTTGTTTCCAAGATTCTTTCGTCGGACATAATTTTCCTTATTTCTCCTCACCCCAGCTTGGGCATCAGTTGATCTGCGAAGTTCCCAACGGGTTCGTACTCGGAAGAATGCATCCATCGAGCCAAAAGGTGTCTGTCGAGGAGGCCTGTAAGCGATTGAAAAGAAGCGGGGTGCACACCAGTCGAAAAAGAGGGGCGGTACTAGTCCTAGCAAAAGTTACGCGAAGGTGAACGCCGCAGCATACTTTTTGCGCGGCTCTCGCAAACAGCACATCAATATGCTGGTCGCACCGCTCAGCGCTTCCCCAGCGCCCAGAGGTCGGCCGCCGACGGCCCGGCCCTCTTCAGAGGGCGTCAGGGCGACAACCGCTCCCGAGCGGTCAGCGATAGCTGGAAGCTATCAAAGCCCGAACCATGCGGCCCGTCGCCTCGTGATTTTCTCACGCTCAATTTCGGGCTGCCTTTCAACCGGCCGTTACGCCAAGGTCCGCGAGGTCCTCGATAAGCTGATCCGGTGCCGTAAACACCACTCCGTGCATTCCCAACTGCTTTGCCGCATCCACATAGGCCGGCACATCATCGATGAAGACCGCTTCCTGCGCCGACACTTTGCATCCACGCAATGCTTCGCGGTAAATCAGCGGATTCGGCTTGCTGACGCCCACGCTATAGGAGTAGATACGCACCGGAAAAAAGCGAAAGAACGAGTAGCGCGCCTCCTCGTTCGCCATATGGATCGGGTCGGTATTCGAGAGCACCGCCATCTTGTATTTCCTCGCCAGCCCGCTCAGAAATTCTTCAGACTGAATCGGCTCCGGATCGAGCGCACTATTCCACGCTGTGCTGAACTCATCGAACGACAACGCGCCGCCCAGCCGCTTGCTGACATGCAGATACCAGTCGCGTGGCGAAATTCGACCTTCCTGCCAGTCCATCCAGTGCGGATCGTTTTGCAGCGCTTTCCACAGTTCGCCTGGAGTAAGCGGGATGCTCTGCGAAAGGCCAGCCATGGCCCGCGAGAGATCAACACGAATCAGCACGCGGCCGATATCGAAAATCACGGCGCGAATGCGGGAACCGGCGGGCACGGCGTTATTCACCTTCGGCTAACAAATGAATTCTCATGCTGGAGCTTTGCTTGCGCTTCGCCCAGATTTGCGTGCGCGCAGGATGCCGATAATCGCTGGCAACAGCGACAGCACCACCACTACCGCAATCACATAGTGAATGCGTTGGCCGATATTCGGCACCGAGCGCCCTAGAAAATAGCCACCCAGAATCATGCTGCCCACCCACAAAATCCCGCCACAAATGTCATACGTAAGATAGCGGGAATACGGCATTCCGGCAGCGCCGGCAACCACCGGGCAAAACGTCCGGATGATGGGGATAAAGCGCGCCAGAATGACCGTCTTACCGCCATACTTCTCGTAGAAATCATGAGCCCGCTGCAAGTGGCTGCGCCGAAAAAAGAAGGAATCCTTGCGGCTGTAAAGAGACTTCCCAGCGCCTCGCCCGATCCAGTAGCCAACTTGGTCGCCCACAATGGCGCACAGCATTACCGGTATAAGCAGCGAGTAGAGCGACAGGTGTGCCTCTGGCGCGGCCGCGAACACTCCAGCGGTAACCAGTAGCGAATCACCCGGCAGGAAGAATCCGACGAAAAATCCAGTTTCAACGAAGACTATTCCGCACACCACGAGAGGCAGCATCGGACCAGCCCAGCGGACTAGTTCTTGTACGTTGAAGATGAAGTGGAACAGGTGGCGGATGGATTCGAGCACGCGATGCGGGTCCTCACGGGGCGCCCAGAATCAGCCCGCCAAGCCGGCACGGGAGCCAGCGCGCGCGAGCGCACCGTGGCAAAAGCACCCACTCCGATACGGTAGCAGAAAAGCGCCGGGTTCTCTCCGCATTCCTGCCAGAGCACCAGCATAACCGCAACTGAGGGAAGCAGTGTCGCCAATCGATTCATCGAAGGGTCTCCGCAAGCCACAGATAAGCTTTGTCTTCCGCTTCCAGCTTCGCCGTGTTGGCAGCCCCATCGGGTGCCGCCAGTCCAAGCAGTTTCTCGATGCGCGGCAGGGCGCGGCGGGCCGCGAGTGCTCCAGCCTCGATGGCTTCGTCCGCGCGCCCGAAATCGTCCCAAGCCAGCGATTGTACATCCGGGCGCAGCACCAGATCCGCATGCCGCTCCCAAAGCTCAATTTGGTGTTTCTGCGCCGCGCTGACCGCTCGCGAGACCACCTGGAACACGTTCGTGGGAGCGCCACGGTAGCCATCCTGCATGCCTACCGAAACGCCAATCACTATTGGTGCGCCGATGGAGCGTGCGGCTTGCGTCGGAACCGGCGCTACCAGGCCGCCGTCCGCCAGGCAGCGTGTGCCGATTTCCACTGGCTCGAAGAGTCCGGGAAAGGCGCAGCTTGCACGGATCGCATCCACCAGATTGCCTTGCGTGAAAATCACGGGATCGCCCGACGTCAAATCCGTCGCGACAATCGCGACCGGAATCCGCAGATCCTCGAATTGTCGCGATTCAAATACCCGCTCAATCAAGCCAGCCAGACGCTGGTTGCTGGCCAGTCCCAGCCGCGAAACCCGCCACCTGGCGATGTCGCGAAATCGCAAACTTCGGCAGCACGCTATGATTCGATCCAGCGGAGCGCCGCTCGCATAAGCCGCGCCAAGAATGCTTCCTACGCTTGAGCCTGCAATGTGCGTGACAGAGATATTGTGCTGCTCCAGGACGCGCAGGACACCCAAATGCGCGAATCCGCGGGCAAAGCCGCCACCCAACGCCAGCCCGATGCCAGGCCGCCCAGTCCCAGCGCGCTGAATCTCCGGGCCAGCCTGCCGCTTTTCCCGCTCGAGATGTTTCTCGCTAGTCACGTTAATGTTAATAAGGATGCCGGAAACGCCCGCTCAACCCTATGGACCGGCCGTCCCCTTCGGTCAGTACTGACGTACTTCCACGACAATTTGTGCTGTTTTGTGGCAGGTCAGAGCGGACAGTACGATCTTACTAGTCTGGTACCCTCGCTGTACCATTGTGACCGGAGGCGCGCGAAGCGATTCTCTTTGTGTAAGGCAGATGTACTTGAGGGAGGGGCGATGGACAGCGCGTATCAACCGTGGATCGGGCAGCCGGTGATCCTGCAAGTAGCACTGGGAGACATCAAAGTGCCCCTGCGCGGCAAGCTGCTGAAGGACGGCGGAGAGACGGTCCGTATGCGGATCGGCGATGGTTGGGACGTGGACATTTATAAAGTCATGATTTTGGCGGTTGAGCAGGATGCCATGGCTCTGCTTCCAGCGTGAGGAGGACGACAATGAAAAACCAAGAGCTCAAATTCGTTACCACACGGCGCGCCGCGGTGCTCCTCGGAATGTCCGAAAGCGAACTGCGACAGATTTCTTCCGAATCCGGCTTTGGCCTCACGGAACATGCCGGTGAACAGGAAGAGACCTTCTTTACTTACGAAGAATTGCGTCAGATTTGCCAGCTAGCGGTGCAGACCGTCCACTAACTCTGCATCCTCCACGAGTTTCCTCCAGGCCCCCTCAGGCTGTACCCCCCACCCCGGATCGCTCCCCCCAGCGATCCGGGGTTCTTCTTTGCCCGACGCAGGCTACGCTGCAGTGGTGAAGCTGTGTGGCGTTTCGCACCCTTTCGCAGGCTACCGTCGCGGCAGAACCTCTCGCGTTCCGCTCCCGAGAAATCGTTTGACAGCGCGCGGCGTGGCGACGAAACTTGGCGCGGCAAAATGCACCTTTTGGGGGTGACATGGTCGATTCTCCGGTACGAATCGCGGCGCGGTTTGTTGTGGCGGCGCTGGCAGTCGCGGCGCTGGTATTCGCGGTGCGGACTGTTCTGGCGCGGTCAGGTGCGGACGCGAGCTATGACACCGTCATTGTGAACGGCCGGGTGATGGATCCGGAATCAGGACTGGATGCGCTGCGCAGCGTCGGGATTCGCGATGGAAAGATTGCCGCTATTTCCGAGGGCGCGCTAATTGGTAAGAACACGGTTGATGCCAAGGGAATGGTCGTGGCGCCGGGATTCATCGATCCGCACGAGCATGGACAGGAGCCGCGCAATTACGGATTTCAGGCGCGCGACGGAGTGACCACTTCTCTGGAACTCGAGGGCGGCACCGACGACGTAGACAAATGGTATGCGGAGCGGGAAGGGAAGGCGCTGATCAATTTTGGTGTGAGTATCGGGCACATCCCGGTGCGCGGAACGGTCATGGCCAAGGCGCAGACGTCAGCGGTGGTCGAAGAGGCGAATCACCGGCAGGCGACTCCAGAGGAATCGGCGAAGATCATGGAGCGGCTGGAAATCGGGTTGAAGCAAGGGGCGCTGGCCGAAGGCATGGGCATCAACTACACGCCGGGCGCTACGCGATGGGAGATTGTGGAAGCGTTTCGAGTGGCCGCGAAGTTCAACGCGCCGGTGCACGTGCATTTGCGCTATGCGGGACTGATTGAGCCGGAGACTGGTTTGAACGCGATCGAAGAGGTTATCGCTGCGTCCGCCGCTACTGGCGCTCCACTGCAAGTGGTGCACATTACCAGCATGGGTTTGAAGAATACGCCGCAGTTGATCGCCATGGTGGAAGGCGCGCAGAAGCATGGCGTTGACGTGACGACCGAGTGCTATCCCTACACCGCGGCGAGCACGTCGCTTGAATCGGCTATTTTCGATCCTGGATGGCAACAGCGCATGAGCATCGACTTCCACGACATTCAATGGGCGGACACCGGCGAGCGGCTTACCGCGGAAACGTTTGCGAAATACCGGAAGCAGGGCGGCATCGTGGTGATTCACGCGATTCCAGAAGCTGCGGCGCGGGCTGCGGTGTCCAGCCCCATCGTGATGATCGGGAGCGATGGCATGCCGATTACCGGGCCGAAAATTCATCCGCGCGGGCAGGGAAGCTTTGCGCGAGTGCTGGGGCACTACGTGCGCGAAGAAAAAGCGCTGGACTTGATGACGGCGCTGCGCAAGATGACGCTGATGCCAGCGCAACGGCTGGAGAAGCGCGCGCTGGTCTTCAAGAACAAAGGGCGGATTCACGTCGGCGCGGATGCCGATATCACGATTTTCGATCCCGATCGGGTGATCGACAAAGCTACATTTGATGAGCCGCTGCAGGCATCCGAGGGAATTCCGTTTGTGCTGGTGAACGGAGTTCTCGTGGTGAAGGACAGCAAGCTGGTGGACGGCGTTTTGCCAGGCCACGCTGCGCGCGCTGCCATTGCGAATTAGATCGGTGCGAACCAGCTAAACGCGAACTGGTTGCGCTCGACATGCGACATATTGGTTTGGTGGCGGGGACACGCAAATCCACACGAAAAATTCAGCGATATGAGCGGACCGCAAACCGCAGGCAAAAGCCATCACGCGATGCTGGCCGGATTTCTCGGCTGGACGCTCGACGCATTCGATTTCTTCGTGATTGTTTTTCTCTACGATACGCTGGCGCAGCAGTTCGGCGTCACCAAGAAGGCCATTGTCTTCACGACCTTCGCGACACTGGCGTTTCGCCCGTTCGGCGCTCTATTTTTTGGTCTCCTCGCAGATCGTCATGGACGCCGGATTCCGCTCATGGCCAACGTGATCTATTTTTCGATCATCGAGCTGCTGTGCGGATTTTCCACGAACTACACGATGTTTCTGATTTTGCGCGCTCTCTTTGGCATCGGCATGGGCGGCGAGTGGGGCGTGGGCGCGTCGCTAGCGCTCGAGTCCGCGCCGAAGCGCTGGCGCGGCGTGCTCAGCGGCATTTTGCAAAGCGGATACTCGAACGGATATTTGCTCGCAGCGCTCGCTGCGCGATTCGTCCTGCCGCATTGGGGCTGGCGGCCGATGTTCTGGCTCGGCGCGCTTCCGGCGCTGCTCGCGCTGTACATCCGCACCAAAGTTCCAGAGTCCGCTGCTTGGAAAGAAAATCGTGCAGCCAGCACAATGGAGGTGTTGCGCAGCGTTGGCGGGCAGTGGAAGCGCTTCACGTATCTCGTGGTACTGATGACGTTCATGATGTTCCTGTCGCACGGAACGCAGGATTTGTATCCGGACTTCCTGAAGGAAGTGCACAAAGTTTCCGGCGCGATGGTGGCGAATATCGCGATTATTTACAACTGCGGCGCCGTCGTGGGCGCGATCGCGTTTGGGTTCGTCTCGCAGGCCGCCGGGCGCCGCAAAGGCATGATGGCGGCCCTGGCGGTTTCACTGCTGTCCATTCCGATGTGGGCGTTCGGTGGCAGTCTGCTGGTGCTGGTGCTTGGCGCTGTGATGATGCAGATGGGCGTGCAGGGCGCGTGGGGCGTGATCCCGGTGCATTTGAATGAGATGTCCACGGATGTGGCGCGCGGGCTGATGCCTGGCCTAGCGTATCAGTTGGGAATCCTGCTCGCATCTCCTACCAATTCAATCGAATACGCTTTGCGGAAGCACGCCGGGGGCTACCAGTGGGCACTGGCCAGCTTTGAGATCGTGACCATCACGGCGCTGGTAATTCTGCTGCTGGTTGGGACCGAAGCGCACGGGAGGAATTTTAGCCAGGCCGAATCTACCCCATCTGATGGGGACTTGGGAAAGCGCTATTGAGTACACCCCCGGTGTTTTGTCAAAAGAGTGCGTAAGCTGCTGAAAATACGACAGATTTTCTTCGCTCTGGTGGTCGGAAGCGCACAAGAGCTTCTCTCGACTCTGGGGTAAGAGCCAGGCTGCTGAGCAGCGGACTTTGTCTCGGCAAAACGCCCAGCCAAGGTCTCTCGCGTCCAAGAGGCCGGAGGGGTCTACACCCATGAAACGAGCTGCTTCATTCTTATTTCTGGTGGCGTTAACGGGTTCGCCCGCTTTCGCGCAGGACAAGGCACCTGCGACGCTGAAGAGCATCCTGCTGACGCAATTGCGAAGCACGCACAACAAGAAGGAATGGTTTGTACCGGTGAGCGTGGCGCTGGACGGCGTGACGGTGGAACAGGCCAAGTGGTCCGATGGCAAGGGGAATCACTCGATCGGACAACTGGCGTATCACCTGCTGTTCTGGAACACCCAAGAACTGGCGAAGCTGAAAGGCGAGAAGCCCTCGCCGTTCAGCGGGAACAACGAAGAAACATTCAACAACTTCGACGACAAAGCCTGGAAGGAAACGGTGCAGAAACTGGACCAGGTCTTGAGCGACATGGAGAAGGCCATCGAAGCAATGGATGACCCGAAACTCCAGAAGCTGGCCAATGAGATCGCGCACACCGGGACGCACAACGCCTACCACATCGGGCAGATTGTAGTGCTGCGGCGGCAGCAAGGATCCTGGGATCCGGAGAAGGGCGTTAAGTAAGGCGCCTCCGGACCCGCTCTTTTCGCGTGGACCGGCGCTCCGCGCTGCGCTCAATTTTTGTGTTCCGTGATGGCCGAGCGGTGTAAGATGCCGGTCCATGAACAGGAAAACGATTGTTGGTCTCTTGTTGTTGGCTGCTTCTCTGACGATTGCGTTGCTTCCTTCGCGTTCGGCTGCGCCGAGCCGTCCGGAATTCGATCACACGACTGTGCATGCGCGCGATTTGCAGAAGAGCGCCGAGTTCTACGAGAAAGTGATGGGTCTCGAAAAGATTGCCGAGCCGTTCAAGGACGGGCGGCACATCTGGTTTCGCGCCGGCGCACACGAGCAACTGCATGTGGCCGGCGGTGCGACTGAAGCGGTGCGGCAGGACATCGACGTGCATTTTGCGTTCCGTGTCGCGTCGCTGACGGACTTTATGGCGCACCTCGATAGCATGAACGTGAAATACCGCAATTTCGCGGGCAACGGCAAAGTAACCGTTCGCGCCGATGGAGTGCGCCAGACCTACTTGCAGGACCTGGATGGCTACTGGATTGAAGTGAACGAGAACCGGTTCTGAGTAGCCGATCGGCTAGGCCCTCCCCAGCTTTTTGTGCAGATGTTGATTCGTCGGGCAAAAACCGCCCGATGGCGCAGAGTTCTAAAAGGACTAAAAGTCCTCTGTTCTCATACACTTTTGTAAGTGCTCATTCTCAACAAGTTAGCTTGCGGTGAATTTTGGGCCCACCGGACCGCCGCGAGCGGAGCGAATTTTGGAGTTCGTTGCAGGATCTTGGATGGGTGGAACGGGGAAGTGAGGCTATGTTATTCTTCTCACGCTGCAAGTTTGTCCTGCGCGCCCGTAGCTCAGCTGGATAGAGCGTCTGGCTACGAACCAGAAGGTCGGGAGTTCGAGTCCCCCCGGGCGCGCCACTTATATTGAATTCTGAAACATGGTGTACTTGACGCCGTCCGCGTATCGGCGCGGAGGAAATCCCGGAACGGACACCGCCCTAGCAAACCACGTGACGCCCTCGGAGTTGCATCACGCCGCATCGAATGATCACGGCCTTGCCATGAAAACCTGGCCATACCGGCACAGACTTAACTGACCTGCGAAAAGGTAATGTCCTGACTCCCGTGCCAGAGCACGAGTTCACCTACTTTCGCGAGCTGCTGCTTTCCTTCGACTATTGTGAGGAAATGATTTCCGGCCAGCGCTCCATACTTGCTGCGAAACGCGGACTCTCCGTACGGAATGAGAATCTCGCATTCGCTGTGGTCGGCGGGATGGAAGAGGATCTCACCCACTTCCGGACTGCCCGTCGCACTTTCCTGTCCAACTCGCAGGTCAAAGTCAGCCAACGGAACCCACGCAGCCTCGCCGCTCCAGCGGGCTTGGAGTAGCTTTGCGGAAAAGGGCAGCACAGCGCAGAAGGCCCTGCACGTCATCGGTGCCAATGAGTGTTCAAGCCGCGCTGTGAAATGCAAATTCGCGATGGTAATTCGGATCAACTGAATCGTTGCGGCCTCTACCACTTATTGTGGCCTCCCGGTCTGCGAGCGTTCCGCATATGCCTTACCAGATCAGCAGCGCTTCCGTGAAACCGGCTTGTCCGCCGCGGAAGGTTGAGCCGTTGCGCGAGCGCCCAGTATACTTTGCCAATGGATGCCAAGACGACTATTGCTCTGCCCGCTTGGTCAATTCGACTGATCAGCGAGCTCGATGCTGCCGATCAGCGCGCTGAAGAACTGGTCAGTCCACTCACGGTTGAGCAACTCAACTGGAAGGCTGCGCCTGGCACGTGCAGTGTTGGGTAGTGTCTTGAGCACCTGTGCGTCACCAGTGAGGTTTATCTGCCGGCCATCTCGGCTGCGCTAGCGGGCAAGACTACGGCTGCCGCGGAGGAAATCACGCCGGGATGGTTCGGGCCGCTGGTTTATTCGCAGCTATTGCGAGCCCTTGGCCGATAGCAAGCGCGCTTCGGCGCCAAAGAAGATTGTGCCGGGACCGCGAGTCGAACCCTCCGTTCTCGATCGCTTCCTGTCGAGCAACCGAGCCGTCCGCGAAGTTATTCGTCGCGCCAGCGCTGATGATGTGAACCGTATTCGGTTCAAGAATCCTTTTATTCCCGGCGTTTGCTTCACTGTGGGCACAGGACTGCAAGCCATCTGCAGTCACCAACGCCGCCATCTGCTGCAAGCAGACCGAGTACAAACAGACCGGGCGAAAAGTTCGTTGTAGGAATCTTTCAGGGTGCGCTAAAACGCCAGCGTTCGAAAATCGTCTCTAGGGCGCCATTCTTAAGTCTGCAGGTCTTTACATCTGTTTCGGGAAGCTCTGTGCGTTGCACGGATTGCACACGGTCGCGCAGGAAAGATGGCGATGTACGGGAAATAGAGTGTGCGGCCGCGTTTTCCCTAGTGCTGAGACGACTGGCTGGCCGCGAATCTTAAGCCGTGCCGCACGCTACGCCTTGAGAGGGACGGACCGCTGCGCGACGATCAACGTCGACGGAGAGGCGCTGATCGAGGGCCACGGCGACGTAGCGTGAGCAAGCCCTCATCTCGGCGGACGCCCACTTGGCGACAGCGGGCTGAGCAGTCCGGAAGGCCTTCTCCAGCTTAGCTATGACGTGATAGTAGCCGGTCAGTTCGCGCAGCCACGGAGTGCTCTTCTTCAGTCCTGGCGACAGTTCGTCACAAAGCCCCAAGAGTTCGCGGAAATCGCCTGGGCTGATGGATTCGGCGTCGATGCCGGTAGCCGCGCGCAGCGAATCGGAAAGGGGTTGATTCGCAGTGGTCAGCCAGATCATTCGCCACTGAGAAATGGCGAATCGCAGTAGCGCCATCGCGGATATCCCGAGAATGAGGACTGAAGTCATTTCCAGCTTCTCGGGGAATAGTGTGCCAGCGAGACAGGCGGCCTCCAATAGGACCCCCGTACCAAAGTACAGGTACTGGCCGCGCGAGCATTCGGAGTGCGTTTAGGGCGCGTGCTGAGCGAGCCGGCGAACTTCCGCACGCCTTCGAGTCTCTGGCGGATGGCCTGCTGAGTAACCCTTCTGACGCAATAGGGACTGAACGGCCTTGACCCGCAGTGCCGTCCGTTCTAAGTTTAGAAGACGGTTAATCCTAGAAATTGCAACTAGATGAGCGACAAATACAGCTCTCCTAATCAGCCTCCTGCGCCGGCGCGGGATCAAGAGATCGTCGCCAACCTCCGCAGAATCGAAAAACGCGATTGGTGGGTCTGGGCGAGCACGATCCTTGTGACCCTCCTTCTAACGGGAGCGATCATTTCTCTTGCGTTGCCCTCCTTCATCGAAGGCACAACCACTTTCCTGAGAATCAATCTCGCCGAAGCCGTTTTCGGGTTGGTTGCTCTGGTCGTCCTCTTTAATCTCTATACGATCTATCAGCAGGTGCTCATCAAGCGGCTTCGGCTGCAGCTCGCGGAAAAGCAGGACCATTCGCAGGTGCTGCGCGATCTGGCGATGGTGGACGCGCTGACGGGCTTGTACAACCGGAGATTTGGCGAACAGAGGCTTGCCGCGGAGGTGGCCCGCTCCAGCCGCAAGGGGCATCCACTGACGGTGGTGCTGCTGGACTTGAACAACTTCAAGCAGATTAACGACACCTATGGGCATCCGGCCGGCGATCTCGTGCTGCAAGCATTTGCCACTAGTCTCATCGACGCCATACGTGCCGGGGACCTTGCGGTTCGGATGGGCGGCGACGAATTCCTATTGATTCTTCCGGAATGCAATCTTGACCAGCTGCAACTGGTGCTTGGCCGCCTTGGCCCTGTTGAAGTGTCCTGGCAAGGTCACAAAATCCCTGTCACGCCATCAGCAGGCTGGAAGGAATATGTGTCCGGGGATCTGCCGGATAGCATGCTGGCCGCGGCGGACCAAGCCTTGTACGCCAACAAACGCGCCAGCAAAAAGTCTTCAGTCCCTGGCCCCGTTACTGCTTGATTCGAGTTCCGTGGGTGCAGATAGGAATTCGAATGCCCAAAGTAGAGCACATGCACAGGTTTGCGCTGCTGCGGCTAGATTGACAGGCGGTCAGCGCGCGGTCTTGTGAGGGCGCGTGCGCGGCTAGCGTTGGCGTGGGCGCTTCACACCGTGGGCCAAGCCGACGGTCTCGAGCGCGTAAATGAAATACCAGCCGATGTCCGGCTGCCACCAACGGAGGCCAAGGCGTGCTGAGCCAGCGTTGTGATGATGATTCTTGTGCCAGTTCTCGCCCCAGGCGGTGAGCTGCAGCGGGCCGAGCCACCAAACGTTCTTGCTCGAATCGCCTTCCTCGTGACCGAGGTGCGTGAGGCTGTTGACAAAACACTGCATGTGCAGCGAGTAGACCAGGCGGATGCCGCCCAGCCACAGCAAGCCTTGCCAGCCGAAAAACAGTCCCGAGACGATCGAGAGGAAGAGCACCGGGCCTTCCGCGTAAGTCCAAAATCTGTACGAGCCTTTGGTCAGCTCCGGGCACCACTTCAGTTTGTTGGCGGGTGCGGATTGATACAGCCAGCGAAGGTGTGCCCACCAGAAGCCGCCATGCTTGGGGCTGGAAATATCGTCAGGCGTGTCCGTCAGCGAATGATGATGGCGGTGATAGGCGACCCAGCTTGCCGGCGCGCCCGAGCCATTGAACATGGCCCAGAAAATCAGGAAGTGCTCGACCGCTTTGTTTACCTTGAACGTGCGATGCGCGAGCAAGCGGTGATAACAGACGGTAGTGCCGAAGCCGCCGAGCGCGACGAAACCGATCGCCATCGCGACCACTTTCCAGCTGGGGATAGGGAAGAAGATCAGCGCGGCGACTGCCAGCGCGTGGATCAAAACAAGGTAGAACAGCACCCAGAACTTTCCCGGAGCGGGTTGCCAAAACGGACGCTCCCACGGGCGGATTTCTGGACTGGCGGCACTCTCGGTCATCGTGGCTCCTCAGTTTGCTTCGACTACGCTACAGGACTGCGAAGGTCCGTTTTGTTAGCGGCGTACTCCTGCGTGACCTCAAGAGTAATACAAAAGCGCGTGCGGCGGGAACAAATCGTGAGGTGAATTTTCTTATCGATGAACGCTCGTTCGCGCTGCGACGTGCCTGTTAGCCGTAGTGAAGTAACGAAGTCGTGCTGTTCAAAACAGCACACCAACACTAGGGCTGCGCCGCAAAACGCACCACGTCGTTCTCCAGCGGAATCTCGCTTGTATGTTTCACTGGCGCGCCGCTTGCGCTCGATGGCTTCCACGTCCAACCGCTGCCCTCCACCTCGAATGACGGCAGTGCATACGGCAATCCCTCCGACCCCAGCGGCGAACTTCCATTCGAAATGTGGAAGTGCAAATGCGGCTCGGTGGAATTTCCGCTGTTGCCCACCAATCCGACTACTTGTCCGCGCCGCACTTTTTCGCCCAGCTTCACGCGCAGCGAACCCGGCTGCAAGTGCGCGTAAAACGCAAAATTTCCGCCGCCGATATCGATGATCACGTGATTTCCGCCCACCGTTTCCAGCGTAATCGGCACCGCGCGGGAATTTTCGCCGGGAATATTTTGCGGGATGCCGTCTTTCACTTCGGTCACCACGCCGTCGGCCACTGCGAGAGCGTCCACGCCGTACGCGTAGTAGTTCTTGTTGTCGAGTTTGTCGTCGTGATACGTCTGCGCCTCATTCCCCAGCTTCACCCAGTCAATCGCAAAGCGCTGGGCAATTGCCGCTCGCGCATCGATCGGAATCAGCGCTCGCCGGTGCCCCGAACTATTCGACGGACCATTGCCGGCCAGCCAGTGGTCTCCGCGCAGTGGCGAACTGATCGTTGCTACCGCCGTCGAGACCGGCAGTGCCACCGAATCCACGCTCAACTCCTCCGGATAATCGCCAATCTTCACGCTAAGCCGGTGTCGAATCGCCGCAGGCACATTGCTTGCCTTTTCCAGCGTCGCCCACAAATAAACAATTCCCTCGCTGCCCGGCGCTAGCCGCGCTTTCTCAGTAGCCTTCACCCCAGGCCGCGCCATCATCCCCTCGAGCTTCGCCCCAGCTGCAGAATCCAGCGAACGTGCAGCCGCATCGGCCGACAAAACCTCGACGCGCGTCAGCAAACAATCCCATTGCCCCATATTGATCAAGTGCAGCTCGTAGACCAGATGCGTCTTGCCGTTCGCCTGAAACGCCCTTGGCGGCGCCGGCACCACCAAATCCAGTGGAATAATAAATGGTTTCGTCGTTGGCCCAGGATTCGCGGCGGCCGTGCCTTGCGGCGCTTTTGCGGCAGCAGAAGCATCCCGCTGAAACGTCAAAGCCTGCGCTGGTACATTCGTCTGCGTCCACGTTCCGGCGATCTCGGTGTGCGCATCATTCAGCGTGCCTTCGAACACGCCGCCCACCGGCTTCACCTCAAATCGCAATTTCGCGCCTTGCACCGTCACTGCATCCATCGGCAGAACCGTGCCCTGGTCTACGCTGTTCAGCTCTCCGGAATAGTCCCCGTTCGCCAGCTTGGTTATCGTGAGCATCACATGCAGTTGTGTCGCGCCTGAGCCAAGCGCCCCGCGCCACGTTCCGGTAACGTCATCCTTCGCCGCAGTCTGCGCGGAGGTCAGCCCCGCTGCAAAAAGCAGCGCCGCGCATAGCGCTGCGACCAGCGAAGTGGTACTTCTAAACCAATGTTGCGTCGTATGGACACTCTTGAGTATCTCAACGCTCTTCACGTGTGCTCTCCTCTTTCCGCAACGCCGGTGAAACGCATGTTTCATTTCACTGGCAGTCCGGCCAGTCCGTAAAATAATAGCTTGCGCTTCCTTTGTCAATACGTGCGCGCGTTCCAGAATGTTCCCTGCACTTCCGATGAAACATTCGCTACACCCTCCGTTCGCCCAACCTGGCCCTGCCGCCGCATTCCATCGAGTCAACTTGACAAGTGACTCCATTTTGCCTGATGCTCGCCGTTCTATGCCTAAACCGAAAGTTGCCAAGGAATCTCCTGCCGAAAGCGTCAGTCTATCCAAGATGTTAAGCCGGCTCAGCCGCAAACGGCAGGAAGTCATTCGCCCGGTTCTCGAGAGTCCTCGCGAATTCGTGCTCATGAGCGTGCGCAGCATGGCCGAGCGCCTCAAGTCCGATCCCGCCACCACCGTCCGTATCGTTCAGGGCATGGGTTTCCCCAGCTATCGCGACTTTCAGAAATTTCTCCACGATCTTTCCGTCGCCCGCGCCACCTCGCTCGACCTCATGCAAGCCAGTTCCGTCCGCGATGCCAGCATTCCTGCCTACGTCCGCGAAGCTTTTGAACAGGAGGCCCGCAATCTGCAGGCCCTGCGCAATAGCCTCGATTTCAGCCGCCTCGAAAATCTGGCCCGTCGCATCTATGCCGCGAAGCGCATCGTGCTCATCGGCAGCGACCTCGCTGAAGCGCTGGTCATCTATTTCGAATACCATCTCGGCTTGCTCGGTTTTTGCGCCCTGCGCGCCACCATGGCCGGACGCACTTCGCACCTCTCGCGCATGGTCGGCAAGGGCGATCTGGTTTTCGCGCTCAGTTTTCGCCGCGGATTGCGCCAAACGGTCGAAGGTTTGCAGCAAGCCAAGGAACATGGCGCTTACTGCATCGGCATCACGGACACATTTCTCTCGCCAATCGCGCGTTTCGCCCACGAATCCATCCTCGCCTCCGTGGAAACCACTTCCTTCGGCGCCTCCTACGTTGCTCCCATGGCGCTGATCAACGTCATTCTCGTAGCCTGCGCCAACTACCGCCGTTCGCGTACCCTCACTCAACTTCAGGAGGCCGACCGCGAGCAGCGTCTGGGCTTCCGCTGGTACGAGTAACCGCGGGCCGTAGCGCCAGGAGCCGCAACCCGCTCCCCAAAAGCGTAGTCAGCCAATCCAGCGCATCGTTCGTTTCACAATCCACAGATGCCTCTATCCGCCCTAGACACGTACTTGACATTCGGCCCGCATCTTCATAGAGTGCATCAGGCGGTGCAGCCAGAGTGCGCATCTGTAACATTCATTTCACAGTGGAAACAGGCGGCTTGCCCCGGTTCCAAAATCGATGACCCAACCGGTTACCACGGACTTTGTAATTCGCTCCTGCGATACCCTCGCCGAACTCGAAGCCTGCCTCGAACTGCAGCGCCAGGTCTGGGGCTACTCTGACGCCGACGTCGTTCCCGTGCCCATCCTCATCGTCGCTAGAAAAACTGGCGGTCACGTCCTCGGCGCCTTTGACGACGACCGTCTGGTCGGTTTCACCCTCGGTTTCTCCGCTCACCATTCCGGAACGCCCTACGTTCACTCTCATTTTCTCGCTGTGCACCCGGAATATCGCGATCGCGGCGTCGGCCGCGCTTTGAAACTCCGGCAGCGCGAACATTGTCTCGGTCAGGGTATTCAAGCCATCGAATGGACCTTCGATCCCCTCGAAATCAAAAACGCGCGCCTCAACATCGTTCGTCTCGGCAGCATCGTCCGCAAATTCATTCCCAATGTCTATGGCGTAACCAGCAGCCGACTGCACGGAAATCTCCCCACCGACCGCCTGGTGGCGCAATGGCATTTGGATTCGCCTCGCGTCAAAGCCACCCTCGCGGGAAACCCGCCGTCACCTGCAGCCTCTGCCGTGAACATCTCCCTCCCGCTCGACATTAGCCAAATGCGCCAGGACGATCCCGCCGCCGCCCGCGCCGTGCAAACCAAGCTCCGCCGCGATTTCGAGCACCATTTTTCCCGCGGCTACGCTATTACCGGATTTCAAATCGAAGGCACAAACGCCTCCTACCTGCTGGAGCCTTATGAACATTGAAGAACTCACCATCCGCGAAATCAGCATTCGCCTCACCAATCCCTTTGAAACCAGCTTCGGCACGACTTGGGATCGCCGCATCCTGCTCGTCGAAGCGCGCTGCGACGGCGTCACCGGCTGGGGTGAAGTCACCGCCGGCGAAGGCCCGTTCTACAATTCGGAAACCACGGACACCGCTTGGGCCATCTTCCGCAAATTCGTCGCGCCGCTCGTTCTCGGCAAGTCCATCGCCACCGCCGCCGACGTTCTCGATTTGCTCGAACCCATTCGCGGCCATGAAATGACCAAAGCCGCCCTCGAAAACGCTTTGTGGGACATCGAAGCCCAGCAAAAAGGCATTGCTCTTTCCAAACTCCTCGGTGGAACGCGCACGGAAATCGCTTCCGGTGTCTCCCTCGGTATTCGTCAGGATCCGGCGCAGCTTCTCGCGGTCATCGAAAAAGAGCTGGCCGATGGCTATCAACGCGTCAAAGTCAAAATCAAGCCCGGTAAGGATCTCGCTTTCATCGAAGCCGCCCGGAAGCGCTTCCCGGATCTGAAGCTCATGGTCGACGCCAATTCCGCCTATCGCCTCGAGGACGCTGCATTCCTCAAGAAATTCGACGCCTTCAACCTGATGATGATCGAGCAGCCGCTCCAATGGGACGATATGTACAATCACTCCAGGCTGCAACCCATGTTGCAGACGCCCATCTGCCTCGATGAATGCATTCACAACCCTGCCCAGGCTGAAGCAGCCGTAAACATGGGCGCATGCCGCATCATCAATATCAAGCTCGGCCGTGTTGGCGGTCATGCCGAAGCCAAGCGCATCGAATCTTTCTGCCGTAGCAAATCCATTCCGGTCTGGTGCGGCGGCATGCTGGAGACCGGTATTGGCCGCGCCCACAACATCGCCATGTCCACCTTGCCCGGCTTCGTTCTTCCCGGCGATGTTTCTGCCAGCCGCCGCTATTGGGCCGAGGACATCATCGAGCCCGAAGTGCAAGTTACGTCGCAAGGCACTATTCGCGTGCCCACTGCGCCTGGCATCGGCTACCAAGTTCGCCGCAAGCGAATCGATCAGCTCACTACGCGGCAGGAAACCCTGCGCGAAGACACGGTGACTGTAGCAGTCGCGGACTGAAATTCGCAATCGTTCGTCTGCGTAGGAACGTGGCGGAGGCCATGATGACAATTCGCAAATTGCTGCTCGCATTCTCGTTTGTGTTTCTTTCCTGCACTTCGCTTCTCGCGCAAACCAAAACCGCTCTCGCAACGCAATCATCCGCTGGCGCCGCGGACAAACTGCGCGGTCTCGACGACCTCGCCGCCAAAGCCATGCAGGAATGGAAAATTCCAGGTGTCGCCCTGGCCGTCGTGAAAGACGGCCAAGTGATTTACGCCAAGGGTTACGGGTACCGCGACATCGAGAAGAAACTTCCGGTCACGACGGATACGCTCTTTGCCATTGGCTCCATCACCAAATCCTTTACCTCGCTCACCTTTGGCATGCTCAACGACGAAGGCAAAGTCGAATGGGACAAGCCGGTTCGCGAGATGCTTCCCGAGTTCGCCATGTTCGATCCTTTCGCCAATGAGCACGCCACTCCGCGCGACTTCTTCTCTCATCGCACCGGCTTGCCGCGCCACGATCTCCTCTGGTACTCCTCGGACTTTTCCCGCCCCGATCTCGTCAATCGCATTCGTTACCTCAAGCCCACCAAGGACCTTCGCAGCCTCTTCCAGTACAACAACCTCACCATCATGACCATGGGCTATCTCGAAGGAAAAATCACCGGACTCGGTTGGGAAGGCACGGTCCGCACGAAGATTCTCACTCCGCTCGAAATGACCCACTCGAATTTCGCCGTTGTGGACATGGAGAAGTCCGAGAATCACGCGCTGGCCTATGAATGGCGAAAAGAAGCTGTCAAGCTCGTTCCCTATCACAACATCGATTCGATTGGTCCAGCCGGCTCGATCAATTCCAGTGTCGACGACATGTCGCACTATCTGAGGTTTCAGTTAGGCGACGGCACCTGGCAGGGCAAGCGCCTCGTGTCCGAAGGGAATCTGCGCGAAATGCATGGCCCTCAGACGGCCCTTGCCGATGCGCCGCCCGCCGTGAGCTTCTCGGAACTCGGCCACCATGCTTACGGTTTCGGCTGGGTCGTTACCTCCTACCGCGGCCACAATCTCGTCTGGCACAATGGCGGCATCGACGGCTTTTACGCCCTCCTCTCCATGCTTCCAGACGACCACATGGGCGTCGTCGTCCTCACCAACCTGCCTCATGGCAACATTCCCGATGTGCTCGCCTACAGCGTCTTCGATCGCCTGCTAGGCCTCGACCAGTTGCCATGGTTCGACCGCTTCAAGGAGCGCGAAGCCAAACAGAAAAAAGAGCAAGACGCGGACAAGAAAACGAAATCGCTGGACAAGAAGCCCGGCACCCATCCTTCTCATCCGCTCGCGGATTACGTCGGCGAGTATCAGGATTCGGGCTACGGATCGATCAAGATCACGCAGCAGGGCGACGCTTTCGAAGCCGCTCTCAACACCATGAAGCCGTTCCCCTTGCAGCACTATCACTACGATATTTTTCAGGTTCCCGACGATGCCGAAGATACTGCCGCCGCTGGCCAGCGCTTCCAATTCAACATGAACAAGCAGGGCGATATCGAAACGGTTTCTTCCGCGCTCGAGCAGGCCCTTGGCGAGGATATCGTTTTTCGCCGCATTGCCAAGCTCTCGCCCGAGGATTTGCAGCCCATCGTGGGCGACTACGTGCTTGGTGAATTGACCGCCACCGTGACGCTCACGGATGGAACGCTGCGCCTCTCGCTTCCAGGCCAGCCACAGTATGAATTGCTGCCGAAGCGTGGTCTGACGTTTGACGTCAAGGGCATGGCCGGTTTTGGGGTTGAGTTCAAGAAAGATCCCAGCGGCAAAGTAACCGAAGCCGTTTTCAATCAACCGAATGGCGTATTCACCGCCAAGCGGAAATAGCCGCGAAAATCTTGCTTACTCCAGATGGTCCCTGAGGTGCTAACGCAAATGACGAAACTCGTACAGGTTGGGAAAAGTGCTGCCTTCTCTTTGAGCCTGCTGAGTCTCGTGGCTGCGCCGACGATCGCGCAAGGCAGTCACAGCGTTCCCAGTTCGGCTACGCCGCTCTTTTCTCAAGGCAAGTCCACGCAGACAAAGGCCGCTACGCCGCAAAAGCAGGCCGCGCCGGTCGACAAGCTACAAGGCCTTGACGCCCTCGCTGCCACCGCCATGCAGGAATGGAAAGTTCCCGGCTTAGCCATCGCCATCGTGCAAGACGGCAAAGTCATTTACTCCAAAGGCTACGGCTATCGCGACGTAGACAAAAAGCTCCCTGTAACCCCCGATACGCTCTTTGCCATCGGCTCCATCACCAAATCCTTCAACTCCATCACCTTTGGCATGTTGAATGACGAAGGCAAAGTCGATTGGGACAAGCCCGTCCGCGACTACTTGCCCGAATTTGTCCTCTACGACGAAGTCGCCACCCAGCGCGCTACTGCCCGCGATCTCTTCTCGCATCGCACCGGACTCCCGCGCCACGACCTCGTCTGGTACGGTTCCGATTTTCCCCGCGCCGAACTGGTCCGCCGCGTCCGCTTCCTCAAGCCCAACAAAGACTTTCGCACCACTTACCAGTACAACAACCTCATGATGATGACCATGGGCCACGTCGAAGAGAAAGTCACCGGCCAATCCTGGGAATCGCTCGTCAAAGCGCGCATTCTCGATCCTCTGGATATGTCACACACCAATTTCTCCGTCCGCGATCTCGCGCAATCGCCGGACCGCGCTCTCGGCTACGACCTGCGGAATGAAGTCGCCACCAACGTGCCTTACCACCACATCGATCCCATCGGTCCGGCCGGTTCCATCAACTCCAGCGTTGCCGAGATGTCGCACTACGTCATCTTTCATCTCGGAGACGGCACCTGGCAGGGCAAACGCCTGGTATCTGAAGCCAATCTCCGCATGGTGCACAGCCCACAAACCGTAGTCCCCGATCCGCCGCCCGATCTTCGCTACACCGAACTCGGTCACGCCGCCTACGCTCTAGCTTGGGGCGCTTCGTCCTATCGTGGCCACAGCCTTGTTACTCACAGCGGCGGAATCGATGGATTCTCCGCGTTGCTCTCCATGCTTCCCGATGATCACATCGGCTTGATCATTCTCACCAACCTGGGCGGCCAGCGCGCCGCGGAGATCCTCACTTACAACGCCTTCGATCGTCTTCTCGGCCTCGACCAGATCTCTTGGATCGACCGCTTCAAGGAACGCCGCGCCAAATTGAAGCAGCAAGAGGAAGAAGCCAAGAAAAAGAAAGCCGCCGGCAAAAAATCCGGCACCCATCCTTCGCACGACGCCAAAGACTACGCCGGCAATTTCGAACATCCCGGCTACGGCGCTCTGAAAGTCACATTGAACGGCGATAAGCTGGAAGCCTCCCTCAACGGCGTCCTCGGCCCATTCACTCTCGAACACTATCAATATGACCAGTTCCAGGTTCCAGAAGATGCCAATACTCCGGCCGCTGGCCTGATCTTTCAGTTTCAGATCGATAGACTGGGCAACATCGGCAGCGTCTCGGCTCCTTTCGAACCGGCCCTGCCCGAAGATATAGTCTTCAACCGCGTAGTGGAAAAGCAGCAGTAGCGGCCGCAATCATTTTCAGCTTTGATCCGGTATCTTCGAGGTGTCACCGATATGACGAATCACCAGCAGACTTTCCGAGCCGCGTTGTTCCTCGCGAGTGGCCTCGCGTTGGCGATTACACCCGCCGCCGCGCAGCAAACCCAACAAGGCACCGCTCTCGACGCCCGCATCAAGGAAATCGCCGGACGTCCCGAATTTAAGCACGCTACGTTCGGCGTGGAAGTCTACTCGCTGGATGACGGCAAGGTGGTTTACTCGCTGCGCGGCCAGCAACTCTTCACCCCCGGCTCGACGACCAAGCTTCTCACCGAAGGCACTGTGCTTGCACTTCTTGGTGCGGACTATCGTTTCCACACGCGCGTCTATCGCACCGGACCGATCGCTGCCGACGGCACTTTGCAAGGCGACCTGATTCTCGTCGCCAGCGGTGATCCCAATCTTTCCGGCCGCATTCAAGCGGACGGTACGCTCGCTTTTGAAAACGAAGACCACACGTACGCCGGAAGCCCAGACACCAAAGCCGTTCCCGGCGATCCGCTGCTGGTCATCCGTGAACTCGCCGCGCAAGTCGCTTCGCACGGCATCAAGCAGATTCAGGGCCGCGTCCTCGTCGACGCTTCGCTTTTTCCCGAAGGCGACAAGGAACTCGGCACCGAAGTGGTCATCTCGCCTTTCTCGGTCAACGACAACGTCGTCGATCTCACCGTTTCCGCTGGCGAAAAAGAAGGCGCGCCGATTTCGCTCAACGTTTCGCCAAAAACTTCTTACGCCACTTTCGTCAGTAACATCACCACCGGCCCGCGCGGATCGAAACCAGACATTCAGCCCCCCGCCGATGTCACCAATCCTGATGGCTCTCACACCGTTACCCTGAACGGCAAGTTTCCGCTCGGAGGCCCTTCGATCCTTTACGCTTACGCTGTGCCGCAGCCCAGCCGCTTCGCGCAAGTCGCCTTCTTCGATGCCTTGAAAGAGAAGGGAATCAAAGCCACCCTCCCGCCGAATGCGCCGGCCGCGGATTTCAAACCCGTGTCCGCCGCGTATGTCGATGACAAAGTAGTTGCCGAGCACGTCTCTCCGCCGCTCTCCGAAGAAATCAAAGTCACCTTGAAAGTCAGCCACAACTTGCACGCCTCCATAACGCCGTTCATTCTCGGCGCACTCGTCGGTCACAAAACCCAGCAGATCGATCAAGGCGGTTTCGACGCCGAACATGACTTCCTCGCAAAAGCAGGACTCGATCTCGCCGGAGCCTCGCAAGCCGACGGCGCAGGCGGCGCACAATCCGCCTTCTATACCCCGGACTTCATGGTTCATTACCTGGCCATGATGGCCCAACAAAAAGATTTCGCGGCCTTCAAAAAAGCTCTCCCGGTCCTCGGTCGTGACGGCACGCTCTTCAAGATCCAGGTCAATTCTCCCGCCGCCGGAAAAGTCTTCGCTAAGACCGGCACTTACGGTGCGTACGACGCTCTCAACAAAAACCTGATGATCACCGGGAAAGGACTCGCCGGTTACACGACGACGCCCGACGGCCGTAATCTCGCTTTCGCGGCTTACGCGAATCGCGTCTCCGTTTCCCTGGACGATCCCGAAGCCGCGCAAACCGTCGCCGGCCAGGCCCTCGGTGAAATTGCCAACGCCATTTACTCGATTCCGCCCACCGAGGCAGCTCCCTTTGACGTGCTCATCAAGAATGGCCGCATCCTCGATGGCAGCGGTGGCCCCTGGTATAACGCCGACATCGGCATTCGCGGCGACCGCATCGCCGCCATCGGGAAACTCGGCGACGCGAAAGCCGCAAAAACCATCGACGCTGGCGGCCATGTCGTCTCGCCCGGTTTCATCGACATGCTCGGCCAATCCGAGTTTTCTCTCCTCGTCGACAATCGCGCCATCAGCAAACTCTCTCAAGGCATCACCAGCGAAATCACCGGCGAAGGCGGCTCCATAGCTCCGCAAACCGAAAAGACGCTGGCGCCGATGAAGCCCATGCTCGACCAATTCCATTTCACCGTTGACTGGACCACGCTGGACGGTTTTTTCAAGCGCCTCGAAAAAGGCGGCACACCGATAAACCTCGGCACCTACGTGGGCGCAGCGCAGGTTCGCGAAGCCGTGATCGGCGATGACAATCGCGCGCCTACGCCCGCCGAACTCGACCAGATGCGCGGCATGGTCGCCCAAGCCATGAAAGACGGCGCGATGGGGGTTTCCACCGCGCTGATTTATCCTCCCGGCCACTACGCCAAAACCGAAGAGCTGATCGAACTCGCCAAAGTTGCCGGGCAGTACGGCGGCCTCTACGCCAGCCACATACGCAGCGAAGGCGCCAGCGAAATGGAAGCACTCGACGAAGCCATTCGCATCGGCCGCGAAGGCGGCTTGCCCGTGGAAGTCTTCCACATGAAGGTCAGCGGCAAACCGCGCTGGGGCAACATGGTGAAAGTCGTCGCCAAAATTCAAGCCGCGCGCGATGCCGGGCTGGATATTCGCGCGGATCAGTATCCCTATATTGCCGGCGGCACGGCCCTGGCTTCTTCGCTTCCGCCTTGGGTCGCTGATGGCGGCATGGCTAAGCTGCTCGAGCGCATCAAAGATCCGAAAATTCGTGCGCGCATCAAAACCGAAATGGCCGTCGACCACAAAGAGTGGGAAAACCTGTTTGCCGATTGCGGCGGCGGTGCTGGCGTGCTGCTTTCCGGCGTCGAAAATCCGGAGCTGAAAAAGTTTAACGGTAAAACCGTCGCCGACGTTGCGAAAGCGCAGGGCAAATCTGAGCTCGACGCGCTGATGGACTTTGTCATCGCGGACAAAGGCCAAACCGGCGCGTTGTACTTCATGGCCAGCGAGCAGGATCTGATCACCGGCTTGAAGCAGCCCTGGACTTCTATCGGGCTCGATGCCGGAGCGGCTTCGCTTGACGGTCCGCTGTACGAAGAGCATACGCATCCGCGCACGTTCGGCTCGATGCCGCGCTTTCTTGGCAAGTATGTGCGCGACCAGAAGCTCATGCCGCTGGAGCAAGCCATCCGCAAAATTACGTCGATGCCCGCGCAGCGCGAGCATCTGACGGATCGCGGTTTACTCAAAATAGGTTTCTTTGCCGATGTCACCATTTTTGATCCCGCGACGATCATTGACCGGGCTACGTACACCGAATCGACCAAGCTTTCCGAAGGCGTGGACTTTGTCTTGGTGAACGGCAAGCTGGCGTATGACCACGGCAAGCTCACCGGCGTAAATTCCGGCCGCGCGTTGCGCGGGCCTGGTTGGACGGGTGCTGGCGGGCAATAGGCCCGGCGTCGGACCATGCTGGCGCAGCAAGCTGCGCCACTACAAAGAGTTTCGGTCGCGCGGTTTGCGGGCTCTCTGAAGACCAAGTCTATTCGCACGAAGACCGATAAGAGGTGTTCATGAAACGAATCGTTATTCGCAAAGTGTTGATGCTTGCTGCTTTCGCTGCAGCTTCCGCCGTGCTTGCTCCGGTTGCTTTGTGGGCGCAGGAAAACCCCGGGCCGACGGACTTCAGTACGATCTTTACCAAGACCGACGCGATGATTCCGATGCGCGACGGCGTCAAGCTGCACACTGAAATCTACGTGCCGAAAGACGCTCCAAGTGATGGAAAGACCGCGCTGCCGTTTTTTCTTACGCGCTCGCCGTACGGCCTCGGCGACGACGCTAAGGGTTTCACCGGACTGCTCGGCCTTTACAAGGAGATGTTTGCCGACGGCTACATTTTCGTGTTTCAGGATATTCGCGGGAAATATGGTTCCGAAGGCCAGTTCGTGATGCAGCGGCCGCCGCGCAATCGCAAAGATGCGAAATCGATCGACGAAGGCACGGACACGTACGACACCATCGACTGGCTGCTCAAGAACGTGCCGAACAATAACGGACGCGCCGGCGAAGCGGGGATCTCGTATGGCGGATGGCTCACCGCCATGTCCATTCTCGAGCCGCATCCCGCGCTGAAAGCTATTTCCGAGCAGGCGTCGCCCGTCGATATGTATATCGGCGACGATTTTCATCACAACGGCGCGTTTCGCCTGAGCTACGGCTTTGAGTACGCCGCGATGATGGAAGCCGGCAAGGAGACGCAGCAATTCAATTTCGACAAGTACGACACGTATGAGTGGTACCTGGCGCTTGGGCCGCTCTCGAATGCCAACGCGAAATATCTGCACGGCAAGATTCCTACCTGGAATGACTTTGTGAATCATCCCAATTACGACGAGTTCTGGCAGACCCAGGCGTTTCCGCGTTACTTCCGTGACCTGAAACTCACCGTGCCGAACCTGAACGTGGCCGGCTGGTGGGACCAGGAAGATTTCTACGGCCCGGTGAAAATCTACGAATTGCTCGAGAAAAACGACACGAACCACTTCAACTATCTGGCCGCGGGACCGTGGCGGCATGGCAGTTGGGCGGGCGGCACTGGGCAAAAACTGGGCAACATCGACTTTGTGAATCACACCAGCGAATACTTCCGCAGAGAAATCCAGGCGCCGTGGTTCGCGTACTGGCTGCACGACAAAGGCTCGCGTCCGGCGCACGAAGCGACTACGTTTGAGACTGGCTCGAACACCTGGAAAAACTGGGACGCCTGGCCGCCGAAGGACGGTGTCACCAAACGCAAACTGTATTTCCGCGCGGATGGAAAGCTTGCGTTCGGTGCGCCTACCGATGCGACGGCCTTCGACGAATATGTTTCCGATCCGGCGAATCCGGTGCCGTACCGACCGCGTCCGGTGGAGGAGACGTATTCCGAGGGCAGCCGATGGGGTACCTGGCTGCTTGAGGATCAGCGGTTCGTCGACCACCGTCCGGATGTGCTGACGTGGCAGACCGATGCGCTGACCGATGACATTACGGTTGCGGGCGATGTGGTGGCGCATCTTTTTGCTTCGACCAGCGGGACGGATAGCGATTGGGTGGTGAAGCTGATCGATGTGTATCCGCAGAGCGTTCCGGGCGACCGCAAGATGAGCGGCTACGAGCTGATGATCTCGAACGAGGTGTTTCGCGGGCGATTCCGCAACAGTTTTGAGAAGCCGGAGCCACTGGTAGCCAATCAGGTGACGCCGTTCGCGATCGATATTCACACCACCGACCACGTTTTCCTGAAAGGGCATCGCATCATGGTGCAGGTGCAGAGTACGTGGTTCCCGATCATCGACCGCAATCCGCAGAAATACGTGCCCAACATCTTCAAGGCGGAAGCCGCGGACTATCAGAAGGCTACGCAGCATATTCATAGGTCGAAGCAGTTCCCGTCGAATGTGGAACTGCCGGTTGTGGCGAAGTAGCGAAGCACGGAAACAGGGAAGTAGGAACGTCAGGCCGGACGGGAGTTTGCGACCTTGGTCCGACAGTGACCGCGCCGGTTGTCCACAGTCGAGATCGTCTGAGCACAGGCAGGAGTGGCTGTGCACTGTTCCTGGCTGGCATGCGCGCGTCCCCCTCCCCCCACTTTTTCGTAAGTGCGGATTTCAAAGGACTTACAAAACGATTTCTTGCAAGTGCGGAATCTAAAGGACTTGCGAACGGACGACTTCGGCCAAAACCCGATGAAACGCGGCGTTCGTCTATAAGTGTTGATTCGAGAGGACTTACGGAAGGAGTCAAAGAGACTGTTGAAGAACTCAGGGAACGCTCTTGGTGACACCCCCAGTGTTTTGTCACAGAAGTGCGCAACGGATTGAAAAGGAAGGAGATGGCTTTCGCTCTGGTGCAAAAGAGTGAAGAAAAATGACGAAAGAGTGGGCTTGGAGAGTGAATTGGGGCGGGTAAGGCGGAATCGGCAGGGCGGAACTGGAGCGCCGGCACGCAGAAAGAGAAACCACCGACGATCATAAAGAATGGTAGCACGTATTAGATTTATTGTCAAGTAACAATTGCGTTAGCATTCGAACGCTTGTGGATAAGCGGCCCTTCGAAGGTCAGGGTGCACGGAAGTGAAAGAAGGGAAAGGGGATAGGGGGAGACTTCGGCAAGGGGGCTTAATTTGGTCTTGTGCGGCCGTGATGACGGAGCAGAAGCCAAGATCACGGAAGCCCGGAGCAGAGAGATTCCTCCCTGCACAAGCCGACCGGTTCGCGGGAGCGAACCGGGAAGAAAGAGCGTCGGCTTGTTGCGGTCGGAATGACGGTTGGAGGTAGTCGCAAGGATGTGTGTGATGGCGCGGTCACGCCAAGGTCCTCCACTGCGCGGCCCGACCCTCCAAAACCGCAGGAAGGAAAAGCGTCGGGCCGCCCGCCTGGAACCTGCGGGCAAGCTTCGGTCGGGATGACAGAACAGGCGGATGGCGGCGTAGGAGCCGCCTGTAAATGAGCAATTGCAAGCACTCTTCAGGGCGGAAGCCCGATGGCTTCGATTCGCGTCTTTAGGGGTTGAAACCCTGCCCTCTAACGGGAAGGCAAAAGAAAGATGGCGACGTAAAGTCGCCTACCAAGGCTCGGAGGCCGCCCTCAAAGGACGGCCTGTACATCGGGTGTTCAATCTTTGTCATTCTTGGCCTGGACGAACTTCTTACAAGGGCAGCCGTCGATTCTGCACGATGTTCGTCTGCCAACGGCTCTCAGGCAATGCAAGCCGCTGACGTGGCCACAACGACATCGCTTCGGTTTTCTTAACCAGCCCATGCAGTTTTTCTCCGCTAAGGCGAATCGTTAGCGGGCGTTGTGTCAGTTGGGGTTGGCTGAGGTCAATCCAGTGGGTGATTCTACTGCGGAGCGCAGTGAGAGGCCTTCTGGGGCTATAGCCCGGTGGTTTCGGTTCGCGCCAGGCAGTTCGCCACGACGAAGGCAACAAGGCCGCACTAGCTAAAGATACATCCTCTTGCCAGGCTAAAACCTGGCGCTACATTTCTGCTGCGTTTCGCGGGCTGCGCGCGCCCTAGTCGCGGGTGATCAGGTCGACGTGGAAATGGGCGTCGTTGAAGGTGGAGTCTACGAAGGCGTCGGCGCTTTGCCAAGCGGAGTAGGGGCACATTTGGTGGCCGTCCCAGCCGGAGAGATGGATGACTTTGTCTTCGGCGAGCTTGGCGAGTTCGCGGCGGGCGGATTTTTCCGGGACATGGTAGAAAGCAGAGATGCGCTTGGCGCTGATGCAGGCGGGATGGCGTCGCGCGCCGGCCAAGCGGAGAAGTTCGCGTCGAAGAGTTGCGGAAGAAGTCATGATTGCACCTAACCGATATCCAGGGATTTGGAGAATTGAAGTTGGGCTATTCCAGGTTCGCTCTAGGGCCCGTTTCGGGACGGGGAGAGTGTACCGCTGGCAAGCGCAAAAGAAAAGCGCTTACCCTTTGCGCCGAGTGGCGGCGAGAGATGGTTGAATTGCGGCGCCGGTCCAGACGAGTTGGTGGTAGAGCGTGTCCATTTGTTCTGGCGGCAGGGGCTTGCCGTGAACAATCCACCAACGGAGAAGAGAAAACAGGGCGCCGGCAAGGGCCTGGGCGAGAACTTTGCGGGAAATGTCGGTTGAGGCGGGCGCGGCCGGCTTTGGATTCACTGCGCGGGGCGCGGATACGCCGGCGCGGTTGAGTTGCCCGAGGCGCTGCTCGATGGAGCGCGCAAAATGGCCTTCGCCGAGTTCCATGACGTCATGAACGCGGCCTGAGGCGACGAGAGCATTGTAAAAATCGCGAACGTCGGCGACGTGGGACAGAAGTTCGCGAACCGGGGCAACGCGGTTGGAGTTTTCGTCGAGTCGCCAGAGGGATGAGGAGGCTTTTTCCCAGAAGTCATCGACATCGCTGAAGAAGAGATCGTCTTTGTCGCGATAGTGAGAGTAGAAAGTGGAACGGCCAATGCCGGCGCGGTCGAGAACGTGCTGGACGGTGATGGATTCGAACGGCTGTTCTTGCATGAGGGCGACCATGGCGTCGCCGAGAGCGTCGCGCGTTTGCAGAATGCGGCGATCCTGTTTGCGCTTGGGGGCGGGGTGATGGGAATTGAGCGGTGGCGCAGCGGGCTTGCGTTTTGCAGGCGGTGACGAAGATTTTGTGGACACTTTTCCGGACATAGAGCGCCTCTTTGTTCGGAATCGCTGCGGTTTGCAGGAATCCGCGTTGACGGTTCGATAGTTCCTACCTACTTTCGACGTATGAATGATGACAAGTGGAGCGGCCTGGCGCTGATTGTTGGAACGGTGGGGATGATTATAACCATGAGTCTGCACCCGACCGGGCACGATCTATTCGTGCCGGGGCGGCTGGGGGCGGTGGCGTTGTTGACGCGGGCGACGCATGGGCTGGCGCTGGTTAGTTTGCCGGTGGTGTTTCTTGGGGCGATGGGGCTGGCGCGGCGGTTGGGCTGGAACGAGCGGGTTTCCGTGGCGGCGCTGGTGTTGTATGGATTTGGATTGGCGGCGGTGATGAATGCGGCGGTGGCCAGTGGGTTGGTTGCGCCGGAGATTGGGCGGCGGATTGTTGAAGGGGATGCGGCGGCGGGTGAGCTGTGGCGGACGGCCTTTCGCGTGAATGGGCTGGTCAATCAGGGATTCGCGATGGTGTTTGTGGTGGCGGCTTCGGTGGCTATTCTGTTGTGGTCGATGGTGATGGTGCGACGCGGAGTGCTGGGGCGCGGCGTGGGGATTTATGGTTGCGTTTTAGGTCCACTGACGGTGCTGGCGGTGATTTCGGGGCATGTGCGGCTGGATGTGCACGGATTTGGGGCGATTGTGCTGGGGCAGGCGATTTGGTATGTGGCTGTGGGGGCGGCCTTATGGCGCGGCGCTTCACGCGATTCGGAGGGTTCTGCGATGGCAAAAGCATGAGCAACGAAACTGCAACGGTGGCAGCGGCTAAGCCGGACGGAGGCTACGCGCGGATTGCGCATCCAGTGCATACGATTGTCTTGCTGGTAGCGCTGGGGGTGTGGGCGTACTTCGGGAAAATTCGCGCGGAACATATGCGGGACGCGGCGGAAGTGAACCGTGTGTTTATCTATTTGCGGACGATGATTTTTGAATGGCTGACGGTGGGCTATATCGTGCTGGGCGTGCGATGGAACGGTTCATCACTGGCGACGGTGTTTGGGGAGCGTTGGCGGTCGATTCGCGAAATGGGGCGGGATTTGGGAATCGGCATGGTGTTTCTGGTGGTGCCCATCGCGATCGGCGCGGTGTTTGGCGGGCATGGAGCGGGAGCCGATCGCTCGGTGTCATACCTGCTGCCAGTGACTGGCCAGGAAAAGCTTTTATGGATAGCGCTATCGCTGACCGCGGGAATCTGCGAAGAAGCGGTTAACCGGGGATATTTGCAGCGGCAATTTACAGCGATGACCGGCAATGCGGGAGTCGCGATCGTGCTGCAGGGAATTGTTTTCGGCGGACTGCATTTGTATCAAGGCGCGCGTAGGGCGATACCGATCGCGGTGCTTGGCATAGCGCTGGGTGTTTTGGCGCATTGGCGGAAGAGTGTGAGGCCGGGAATGTTCGAGCATAGTTTCCAGGATATGATGGCGGTTTTTGTGCGGCACTGAGAGACGTGCAAACAAGGCTTCGACTGGCCGCCCTGAAGGACGGCCGCTACAGTGGGGCTGAAGGACGGCCCCTACAGGTTTAGGGACGGTCATTGCAGGGCTAATGGATTTGTTTTGTTTTGCGGGACATGTAGTCCATCAGCAGGTATTCGCCTAAATTGTAGGGCGTGGTGAAGTAGGCTTTGCCGCGGCACATCTCGGTGATTTTCTGCACGAAATGGACCAACGAATAGTCGCTGGCGAGCATGAAGGTGTTGATCATGATGCCGGCGCGCTTACATTTGTTGACTTCTTCGAGGGTTTGGCCGACGACGAAGGGATCGAGGCCGAAAGCGTTTTTGTAGATGCGGCCGTCTTCGAGGGTGAGGGCGGAGGGTTTGCCGTCGGTGATCATGACGATTTGGCGCATATCTTTTTTTTGACGGAGGAGAATGCGTTGGGCCATGCGCAAGCCTTCGCGGGTGTTGGTGTAGTAGGGGCCGACTTGCACGCGGGCGAGTTCGGCGAGCGGAACTTCTTCGGCGGAATCGTGGAACAGAACCAGGTTCAGTGTGTCGCCGGGATATTGCGTGCGAATCAAGTGCGAGAGAGCCATGGCCACGCGTTTGGCGGGCGTGAAGCGATCTTCACCGTAGAGAATCATGCTGTGGCTGCAGTCGAGGAGCACTACGGTGGCGCAGGAGCTGTGATATTCACATTGATGGACCATGAGGTCGGAATAATTCATCTCGATGGGAACTTTTACGCCTTCGCGACGGACGGCGTTGAAGAGCGTGGCGCTGATGTCGAGATTGAGGGTGTCGCCAAATTCATATTGGCGCGAGACGCCGCCGGACTCGACGCCGGTTGAGAGATCGCGGGTATCGTGGCGGCCAAAACTGCTGCGGCCGAGCGAGCCGAGCAGATCCTGAAGGGTTTTGAAGCCGAGGAAATCGATGGTTTTGTCGGTGATCTCGAAGCGCACTTCTTGTTGGCGCTCTTGCGGCTGGCCGATTCGGCCGCGCGCGGAAGTTTGCGGCGGCGGGGTGACTTGGGGCGGCTGTTGCGGATTAATGAAGCCTTCTTGCGCCAGACGTTCCATGATTTTTTCGATCAGGTCTTTGACGGCCTGATTGTTCATGGCGTTCGGCTCTTGCAGCATTTTGCGAAGCTCTTCGCTCATGGCGCCTTCGGGCATGAGGTCGCCATCCTGCAAGGCTTGCAGGATGGCTTCCTTCAGCGCTTCCATGGAACGGCTAGAATCCATTTCGGACATGCCGTAGTACTGCGACTCGAAGCCGCTCTGCAGAAAGAAATTGCCGAGACGCTTGATGAGATCTTCGAGATCGACAGCGTCCGCGGGTTCTCCGACGTATTTGGCGTATTTGATGAATTTCATGTCAGTTGTACTGGCGGCGCGGCGGCCGGTTGGGAGTTTCGCGCTCGCGCGGATCCGGCTGGCGGGGTTTCTCGGCGTAGAAGCCGCGCTCTTCGCTGCGGCCGATGCGGCGATGGGCCCACAAGCCTTCCAGGACCATTTCGGCGGCGGCGGAGGACTCAGCGGCGTTCTTGCGATCGGTGGCGCCGAGACGGCCGAGGTGATCGAAGAGGCTGGGAATATTGGCGAGTTGCCGGTGGCGCTCGGAGGTTGAGGAAGCGTCGGAGATTTTGAGTTCACCGCCGTTCTCGAACCATTGAATGATGGGCTGGAAATTGGTTTCTGCGAAACGGCGGGAATGGACGCGGCCGACGGCGTTGCGAATCAATTCGCGAGCGATGGTGTCCGCGCCTTTCAGCTCGCCCTCGTATTCGAGTTCGAGCTTGCCGGTGATGGCGGGAAGCGCGGAGTAAATGTCGGCGACGCGGGCGACGCTGTGGGTTTCGCTAAGGCGGGCAGCGCGCTGCTCGGCGCTACTGACCACGCTTTCAAGGGTGGTAATCGGCAGGCGCTGGCTGACGCCGGAGCGCTTGTCCACGCGTTTGTCTTCGCGCGCTTGAAAGGCGATTTCTTCAACCACTTCACGAAGGTATTGCGGAACCTCGATTTGGTAACCGGCATCGCGGCCAGTCCAGGCTTCCTGCGTGGTGATGGTCATGCCTTCTTCGATGGTCGACGGATAGTGCGTGCGTACTTCCGCGCCGATCCGGTCTTTTAGCGGAGTGATGATTTTGCCGCGCGCGGTGTAGTCTTCCGGATTCGCGGTGAAGACCAGAAGAACGTCGAGAGGCAGGCGCAGCGGATAGCCCTTAATCTGGATGTCGCCCTCTTGCATGATGTTGAAGAGGCCAACCTGGATTTTTCCGGCGAGATCGGGGAGTTCGTTGATGGCGAAAATGCCGCGATTGGCGCGAGGCAGCAGGCCGTAGTGAATGGTGAGTTCGTCGGAGAGATCACGGCCACCGCGGGCGGCGCGAATGGGATCGACGTCACCGAGAATGTCGGCGATGGTGACGTCGGGAGTGGCGAGTTTTTCAACGTAGCGATGGTCGCGGGGCATCCAGGCAATCGGCGTGTTGTCGCCCTCGGCGGCGATTTTCTCGCGGCAAGCCCGGCAAATCGGCCGCAGCGGATCGTCGTTGATTTCGCAACCCGCGACTACGGGAATCTCCGGATCGAGCAAGCCAACCAAACCGCGCAGGATGCGGCTCTTTGCCTGGCCGCGGAGACCTAGCAGAATAAAATTGTGGCGTGAGAGCAGCGCGTTGATGATTTGCGGAACCACCGTGTCTTCGTAGCCATGGACTCCGGGAAAGAGCGATTCGCCGTTTTTGATGGCGCGCAACAGATTCTGGCGAATTTCGTTTTTCACCGAGCGCGAAGCGCCCGGGGCATCGAAGTCCGGTATACGCTTGAGCTCGCCAAGAGTTCGCGGCCTGGGATGCGCCGCAGAGAATTGCGTTCCGGTGGTGGCCGTCATGGGGTCCCGTTCCGCGCGTCGAATGCAAAGACGCGCCACTTCAGGTTCGATGCCAATTCAAGTTCGATGCCAATTCAAGAAACCTAGTTCAAACCATGCCCGTTGCCATCCGCGCGGAGGCGAAGTTCTTCCGTTTTCTGTAGATGCGGCGCCCATTCGCGAAGGTATGCCACCAGCCGCTCCTGGCGATCCGCTTCAGTCCGCAACTCCAGCATCTGCTGCTTCCAGAGCAGATCCAACGGAAGCGTGCCGGCGACGTGAAATGAGAGGCTTTCCGGTTCGTGACCATCGACCGCTCTCGGGTAATCGCCGAAAACCAAGGTGTGGCAGGCTTCGTAAAGTTCGGTTAGCTCGCGGCGAAGTTTCGGGTCGACGGGAGAGTCGCGATCATCGAGATAATCCACGAGGCCTTCCAACAGCGGATTGTCCTCCAGAAATTGCGTCACGCGAAACGGGACGCGGCCGATTGTGAGGATGTCCATTCGTCCGTCGTCATAGCGTTTGACAACTTCAATGATTTCCGCGGTGCAGCCAACGTGCGCGACGCCCTTGGGAGAAGCGAGCAACATGCCGAATTCACTTTTCTGCTTCAGGCAGGATTTCACCATGGCGCGATAGCGCGGCTCGAAAATATGCAGAGGAACATCAGCGCCGGGAAGAAGAACGACGTTCAGTGGAAACAACGGGATGCGATCTGGCCGCATAGGTCCCAGTGACTATGATACCAGATGAAGCAAGGCGCGCAGGTGCGGCAGGGGCTATGGCTTTACAATTCTGCTAGAAGCGATTCCATTTCGGAACGCGCATGGCTGTCGCCTCTTTGGGACGCGGCGGCAATACCCGAGGCAAGAATCTGCTTAGCCTCCGGCTCGCGCTTTTCGCGGGCGAGGAACTGAGCGTACATAAGGTAAGCGGGAACATAGTCGGAATTATTCTGCAGCAGCGCGCGGAAGTGGGTATCGGCGGCCGGGGCGTCGCCGGAGTTCATGCACTCCATGGCCAAGCCGTAGCGTGTGAAAGCGTCGTTCGGTTGCCTGGCTACGAACTCTTCGAGCATCTGGCGGCGCGTTTTCTTTAGGTCGGGCATGACGGTGCTCGTATTATACGGTGCAGACGAACCGGGCCCAAAATGGGTGAGGCAGCCAGGCCGACAGGGTGGTGAGGAGAATCACATTCATGAAACGCGGAGCAAGCGAAGGAGTGGCCAAGAATAATCGGGAAGCGAAGCTCGTGGGAAAACCGGCCAGCGCGTCAAGATCGGAAATGGCGGAAGTCGTGCTCCCCGCGCAGACCAATCCCTTGGGTAAGTTGCTCGGCGGGCACGTGATGCACCTGGTAGACGTGGCCGCGGCGATGGCGGCAAGCCGGCACTCGAACAGCTACGTGGTCACGGCTTCAGTGGACTCCATCGATTTCCGAAATCCGATCAACGTCGGCGAGTTGGTGATTCTGAAATCGCAAGTAAACCGCGTGTTCAATACGTCGATGGAAATAGGGGTGAAAGTTTTTTCGGAGAACACTCTGACCGACGAGCGCCGCCACACCACCACAGCCTATGTGACTTTCGTGGCACTGGATGAATTCACGCGGCGGCCGAAGCCGGTGCCACCTCTGATTCTGCGAAGCGCTGAAGAAAAACGCCGCTGGCGCGAAGCCGGCGAACGCCGCAAAGTGCGTCTCGCACTGCGCTTCAAGAAAAAAGACCGCGAGTAATTAGGAAACCGCGCCGACCCAGATCGGAGCGGATGTGGGCTGCGCGCTGCCTTGCGCGGGTTCTTCGGTTACGGCCAGAGCCTTTACATCCTGCATCGATTCCGGCGGATTGGCGATCAGCTTGGCTAACCTGCCATCGTGCTCCGGCCAGAATGTGATGGATGGCTTCGGCTTCGCGTCCTTATCCTTCGGAATCAACCAGAGCTGCAAAACACGGTTGCCGGAGAGCTTGGGAACCTCATAACCGGTAACTACCAGACCCAACTGCGAATGCCACTTGGCTTCCAGCGTGGGCATATCCTTTTTGGAAGGCATGAGCATGATCCTGGTGGATTCCGGGTTGGTGACAATGGCGCGCATGGTGGCTTCCTGCTTAAAGGCCACCAGGTCCCGCTCAAGCTTTTCCCGCTTTTGAATCTCCGCGCGAGCTTGCTCGTTTATCCCGCTGATTTGCTTTTGCAGGTCATGAGCCTGCCAGGAAGAGTAGACCGCCAGAAGAACAAGCGCCGCGACGGCAGCCCAGAGCCAGAAGGGGATGGCGGACTTTTTCGGCGCGGCCATCGGCAGGACTCGCGCTTCTCCGCTGACGCCGCGCAGGAGCCGCTCCTTCAAGCTCTGAGAAGGCGCAGCGTCCGGCGCAAGGTACGCCAGTTGGCTCACCAGCCAACGCGCTTCGGCCAGCTCCTTTTCGCAACCGGCACAGCCCGATGCGAGATGCGCTTCAAACGCGGCACGCTCCTCGACGTCAAGCGAACCTAGAGCGTACGCTTCGGCAATCTCCCGGAATTGGTCCAAGTTGCTCAAGTCGTTGCCTGCAATCCTTCCTTCAACCGCAACAGTCCGTTGCGAATCCAGCTTTTTACCGTGCCCAACGGCTCGCGCAATGCGGCGGCGATCTCCGTGTGGCTCAATCCTTCGAAATAAGCCAGTTCGATGGCGCGCTTTTGCTGCGGAGCCAGGGCAGCCATCAGCGCGCGCACGCGCTCGGCGCGGCGTCTCTCGTCCAAATCCCTCTCGTATTCCGGCGCCGTGGTTATCGGCGGAAGCTCTTCGGTCTGGTCCTCACGTCGTCGTTGGCGTTCGCTCTTCAGGCGCAGCGTATCCAGCGCGCGATTGCGCGCCAGCGTCAGCAGCCAGGGGACGAAGGGGCCGCGCTCTTCGTCGTAACGGGCGGCATTGCGCCAGAGCTGCAGGAACACATCCTGTACCACCTCTTCCGCGGTCCCGGCTTGTTGGAGGATGCGCAGCACCAGACCGTAGACCACGCGGGAATGCCGGTCGTAAATCTCCTCGAATGCCCGCACGTCTCTTTGCAGAAGCCGGTGCACTAGCGCCGCGTCAGGCGGAGCACTGCCGTAATCCCCGGTTGTCAGGGCCGCTAGGAACACAGGTCAGGCTTTCCCGTCTCCGTATGGATATACGGGATGCCCAGCAGATTGGATGAGGTCGCGGGGATCATGGATTGAGCCTGCTGAGCACCTGCGAAGCCACTTCCTGGGCTTGCTCGATACAGGAGCCGATGGCCGGTCCGCGCAGGTAATTGCCGGCGAAAAACAGCCCGGGGAACCGCGCGGTGGTGGTGTGGAGGGTCTTCATCCGGTTTGCGTGGCCGAGATTGTACTGCGGGATGGCGCGTTCGTACACGGTGGCCTGGGAAAAGAGGGGTGGCTGGGCGATCTTGAGAATCGGGGTGAGCTCGCGGTGCACCAGGGCGACCAGTTGATTGGGGCTGAGGCGCGCCACTGCGGGATTTGTAGCGCCGCCGACGAAAGTCGTGAGCAGTACCTGGCCGTCGGGAGCGCGGCTCGGAAATAGGGACGAGTTCCAAACCGAGCCGAGAATTTGCAGGCCGGCGGAACGCGGCACCAGAAAGCCGAAGCCTTCCAGCGAGTGGCCGACGTCGGATTTGCGGTAGCCCAACGAAATGACCGCAACCGGTGCGTATTCGATTTCGGTGAGCGGCGGCTGAAAGTCGCGGGTTAGCTCGGAGAGCAAGGTTGCGGCGTCGTCGGCCGGCGTGGCCAGAATCAAGTTTTGCGTCGCGAAGACGCGCTCTGAGCCGTCAGTCGATGTTGTTACACGAAACTGCGAGGGTGCTGAACAATGAATGGTGCTGACCCGAACGCCGAGATGCAAAGCGGTACCGAGTTTTTCCGCCAGAGTTCGCGGCAGAGTCTCGTTTCCGTCGCGGAAGCTCAAGAGTTCGCGACGTGGTTGTCCCGCTTTTTTGTCGCGTCTTGCGGCCCGAATCATGCCGCGCAGCACACTTCCCGCCGATGCTTCCGCTTCGTGTAGTTGCGGGAACGCCGCACTCAGGCTCAGTTTTTCCGGATCGCCCGCGTAGATACCGGAGACGAATGGCCCTACCAGTTTGTCCAATAAGTCCGGGGAAAACTTGCGGCGAATGAACGCGCTGATGGACTCCTCGGCGGCCGGCGGAGTGGTGCGGCCGAACATCTCTCGCAGGATCGTCAACTTTGTCCCGATGCCGACAAAGCTCGATAGGAAAAAAGCGGGAGGGTTGAGTGGAACGGGCCGCAGCGCTCCGTCAATCAAAACGAATCGCGGAGCGCGTTCAGGGGCGTACTCCAGTTGACTCGCAATTCCAAGTTCGCGGCAAAACTGCAGCAACGGCGCCGTGCCGCCGAAGCTTTGCGGTCCCAGCTCCAATAGAAACCCATCCTGCCGAACCGACCGGATGACGCCGCCTGCTCGCGGCGAAGCTTCCAGCAAGTGCGCATCAACGCCGGACTTGCGCAGCACATACGCGCAGGCCAGGCCGGAAATTCCGGCGCCAATGACGAGAGCGGAAAAGGAGTCAGCCATGCGTGCGGCTACGTGTGTTGCAAGAAACTTTCAGAGCGTTTTCGAGAAGAGCGGCTGGGCATTGAGATGCTGCCTTTCGAGATAGGGATCGAAGGACATGGCCAGATTGCGAATGAAAATGCGGCCTAGCCAAGTGGCGCGAACAGTATTTGCTTCGAGCAGTACGAGGCCGTCTTCGCGGGCGGGTTCGAGGCTGCGGAGTTCGGCGGCGAAATAATCGTCAAAATCGATGGCGAATTCGCGCGAGACTTCGTCTTTGAAGATGACGGTGTGGCAGAGCAAGCGGCCGATCACGGCGCGGCGCAGGCGGTCATCATCGGAGAGGCGATACCCGCGCATGGTGGCGATGCCGCGCTCGGCCACGGCTTTTTCCCAGGCAGGCAAGTCGCGCTGATTTTGCGCGTACGCGTTTTGTATTCCGCTGATGGCGGTAACGCCCATGCCGTAAAGATCGGCGCCGGCTTTTGTCGTGTAGCCCTGGAAGTTGCGATGCAAAGTACGATTCTGTTGCGAGACGGCGAGCTCGTCGCCGGGCTTCGCGAAATGGTCCATGCCTATATAAAGGTAGCCGGCCTCGATAAACTTCAGCAGGCCAGTGCGGAAAATCTCGAATTTCTGCATGCCCTCGGGGAGAAAAGCCGCGAACGAGCCTTGCTGCTTCTTGAGCCAGGGTACGTGCGCATAGCTGAACAGAGCGATGCGGTCCGGCTTGAGCTGCAGAATCTGATCGACGGTATTCGCGAAAGACTGCGCGTTCTGATGGGGTAAGCCATAAATCAAGTCGACGTTGATGGAATCGAATCCGAGCTCGCGCGCGGCAGCAATCAACTCGCTGGTCATTTCAAACGGCTGGATGCGGTGAATCGCTTTCTGCACTTCCGGCTGAAAATCCTGAATACCCATGCTGAGCCGGTTGAAACCCAGTTTGCGCAACGCTTCTAGATGCGCACGCGAAGTGACTCGCGGATCGACTTCGATGCCAATCTCTGCGTCTGAACCGAAGCTGAAATGTTCGCGCGTGAATCCGAAGAGATCTTCGATCTGCGCGGGCGAAAGATAGGTTGGTGTCCCGCCGCCCCAGTGAAACTGCGTGACTTGCCGTTGCGGCGAAATTGTGCCGCCGACGTGGGCGATCTCCCGTTTCAAGACATCCAGATACGGCGGGGCTACATCCTTGTTTTTCTGGATGATGACGTTGCACGCGCAAAACAGGCACAAGCTTTCGCAAAACGGAATGTGCATGTATACCGAAACCGGCGAGTTCGCGCGATCGGCTTCTTCGTGAACTTGTTCGAGATCGTCGGGCCCGAATGCGTCGTTCCAGACCGGGGCCGTCGGATAACTCGTATAACGGGGGCCAGGCCGGTTGTAGCGCGTCAGGAATTCCTGATCGACCTGAAGCTCCGAACGTGCTTGCTGAAGTGTTGGATTGTCGAGAGTCACGGCCGGCCTCTCAGCCCTTGCTCGCCGCGGGTTGCGCAGTTTGCGCGAATGGCTGCTTACCCGCCTCTACAAAGAGTTGCGCGTTTTCCACCGGCGTCGCCGGCAAAATTCCATGGCCGAGATTCAGAATGTGGCCAATACCGCCGAGCGTGGCCAGCGTCTCGCGCGTAACCGTCTGAATTTCCTCGCGCGGACCGAACAGAACCGCCGGGTCCACATTGCCTTGCAGGGCGATCTTTGGCCCGAGTTGATGCCGAAGCGCCGCAAGGTCTGCACGCCAGTCGACGCTCAATACATCGGCTCGCGACCGCGCCACGGCTGACATCAAGTGGCTCGACGCTTTGGTGTAGTAAATCACCGGCATCGTGCCTGCCAGCCCCGCGATCAGTTCCTGCACCGCAGGCAGCGCGTAATCTTCGTAATCGCGAACGTGCAACTCGCCGCACCACGTGTCGAAAAGCTGCACCGCTGCCGCACCCGCCGCGATCTGCGCCTTGAGATAGGGAATCGTTGCCCGGGCAATTTTGTGCAGGAGCTCGCGAAATGTCTTCGGCTCGTGATATAGAAAGCTCTTTACTGTCGCAAAGCCTTCTCTGGTTTTGCCTTCGACCATATAGCAAGCCAGCGTCCACGGAGCCGCGGCAAATCCCAGCACGGGAACCTCGGGTCCAACTTCGCGCACAATCCTCCGAATTGCTTCCGGCAAGAATCCCGTCTCGGTCTCCGGATCGAAAATCTTCAGCCGATCGACATCCGCCTTCGAGCGCACCGGCTTCGGCAGGTTCGGACCAGCGTCCCCCAATTCGAGTGCCAGGCCCATGGCCTCAGCGGGAATCAAAATGTCCGAGAATACAATCACCGCATCGACGCCTACCCGCCGAAACGGCTGCAACGAGACTTCCACAGCCAGATCAGGAGTTTTGCAAACCTCCAAAAAACTGTGTTGCGCCCGAATCTCCCGATATTCCGGAAGGTACCGGCCGGCCTGCCGCATCATCCACACCGGCACGCGCGGCAATTCTTCTCCGCGGCACGCGCGCAGGAACAGGTCTTTGCGGTTGATTTCGTCCGGCTGTTTGGCCATGAGCGTCTGACTGCAAGGATAGCAAATCCGCTGGCGCCCGCCGAATGCCATGTAACAGTGCGCCAGCAAGATGCGAGCGCCAAAGCGGTGGGCTATACTGGAGCGGCTATCAGCCATTCCCAGCGAATGCCCGGCGAACCCGCGAAGAAGGCGCAGGTCACAGAGGAATGTCTCATTTGTTCGTCATCTTGACGGCCGTCATCTACCTGCTGAGTCTCGGCGCGTATGCGGCGTTCCTGACTTCCGGCAAGGAAATCGCGGGCCGAGTTGCAACGCTGCTCCTCGCAGCCGGCCTGGTGGCGCACTATTTCGCACTGCTCGAGAGAGCGCGTGGCCTGCACACCGTTCCATACCACGATTTGTACGGATCGATGTCGCTCTTTGGCTGGCTGCTCGGTCTGACGTATCTTGGCCTTGAGATTTATCACCGCCAGCGCTCCGTCGGCGCCTACGTTCTGCCTTTCATGCTGATTTTCTTCCTCGCCGCGCAGGCAGCTCCTCCCGATAAGCTGGCTCCGCCGCCGGCCCACGGCCCTATTTTTGCGTTTCACGTTACGCTCAGCATCCTCGCTTACGCCGCCTTCGCCCTCTCGTTCGTCATCAGCCTGATTTTTCTCATGCAAGAACGCCTGCTGCGTTCGCACCGGATGGGCAATTTCGTCTGGCGATTGCCTGCCCAGGAATTGTTAGAGCGGATGAGCCAATCGAGCGTGCTGGTCGGACTGGTTTCCATCGCCATCGGCACCGCGATGGGATTCATCTGGGTCGATCGCCTGCAAGGCCAATACTGGTATTACGATCCCAAGTACGTCGTCACGCTGCTCGTCTTGCTGTTGTACTTGTTATATTTTCAACTGGCGCGGACGACCGCCTGGCGCGGCGCCCGGGCCTCCAGGCTCAACATTTTCAATTTTGCCGTGGTGGTGCTGAGTTTTACCGTGGTGAATTTCTATTTTTCGCATAGTCATCGCTATTTTTAGGTGAGCGCAACCGAACGCATGGAGATTGTTCTCGTCGGACTGAATCACCGAACAGCCTCGGTCGAGGTTCGCGAACGGGTGTCCTTCACCGTCGAACGCGCACGCCTGGCCGCTGAAGAACTGCGCACCCGCGGAATCCTCGAAGAAACGCTGGTGCTTTCCACCTGCAATCGCAGCGAAGTCTACGGCGTACCTCCGGAAAGTTCGCGCGAATGCGCCCCCGGCCTCTCCTCTTTCTTGAGCGAGTTTCATTCTGTTCGCCCGGATGAACTGGGCTCGTCGCTCTATCATCGCTATGATCGCGAGGCCATCCGCCATCTCTTTCGAGTTGCCGCAGGGCTCGATTCGCAGTTGCTCGGCGAGGCGGAAATCCTGGGCCAGGTCCGCGAAGCTTATAAATCGGCGCACGAACTCGGCGCTACCGGTCCGGTTCTCAATCGCCTTTTCCAGGGCGCGCTCGAAGTCGGCAAACGTGTCCGCACCGAAACCGAATTAGGCACGCGGCCAATGTCCGCAGCCGCGGCAGGAGTGAAGCTGGCCGAGCGCATCTTCGGCAAGTTGAAAGATCGCAGCGCACTGGTTCTCGGCGCTGGCACCACGAGCGAGCAAGTCATTTCGCAGTTGCGCGACCGCGGCATCAAGCAGCTCCTGGTGATGAACCGCTCGCACGACCGCGCTCTCGATCTCGCCAACCGATACGGCGGCCAAGTCGTGCCCTGGGGTGAATGGGACCGCGCGTTGCAAGGCGTCGACGTGCTGGTATCGTCGGTTACTTCGGATGAGCCGGTGCTTCGCCGCGAAATTCTAGAGCGCGCCATGTCCGCGCGAGGAAATCGCGCGCTGCTGCTCATGGATCTCGGCGTCCCGCGCAATATCGATCCTACCGCGCGTGAGCTCTACAACATTTATCTCTACAATATGGAAAACCTCACTGACATCGTCGAGCAAAATCGCGGCGCCCGCGAAAGCGAAGTTCCGCGCGCCCAGGCTATCGTCGAAGAGCACGTCGGCAAATTCCTCTCCTGGCAAGCCAGCGTGGAACTAGTCAGCCTGGTGCATGCATTGCGAGCTCGGGTACGCGAAGAACGCGCCGCCTTTCTGCGCGAGCGCATCGCCTCGTTGAAATCGGCGAGTTCGATCAGTCCAGTGGAAGTCGAACGCGCGGAACTGTGGATGGACGAGTTGCTCGAAAAACTGCTCATCGCGCCCGCCGAAAAACTGCGCGGCGAAAAGGAACTGCGCCGGAAAATCCAGAACGCCGAAGCCATTCGCGATTTGTTTCTCGACCGGCGAGAGAAATCATGAAGCCGCTGCGCATCGGAACCCGCGGAAGCTTGCTGGCGAAATGGCAGGCCGAGTTTGTCCGCAAGCAGCTCTTTGCGCTGGCCGGCGTCGAAGCCGAAATCATCATCATCAAAACCGCCGGCGACAAGCTGCAGAATCTTCCGCTCACGCAAATTGGCGGCAAAGGTGTTTTCGTCAAGGAACTCGAAGAAGCGCTGCTCGAGGAAACTATCGACATCGCCGTGCACAGTGTGAAGGACGTCCCCACCGATGTGCCGGCCCGCCTCAGTTTTCCAGCTGTGTGCCGTCGCGATGATGTGCGCGACTGCCTGGTCTCCGCAAACGGTGCAACGCTGGCGAATCTGAGGCAAGGCGCGCGTATCGGCACCAGCAGCCTGCGCCGGCAAGCACAAGTGCGCCATCTGCGACGCGATCTGGACGTCCGCGACTTGCGCGGCAACGTGGATACCCGTTTGCGCAAAGTCGAAAGCGGCGAGTACGAAGCGATTTTACTAGCAAAAGCGGGACTCGATCGCCTGGGCCTCAGCCAGCGAATCACGGAAGTGCTGTCACCGGAAATCTGCTTGCCCGCGGTTGGACAAGGCGCTATCGCCGTGGAATGCCGCGTGAAAGATACGGACGCCGCCGATATTTTGTCGCGCCTCGACGACGAAGAGTCACGCAACGCCATCATCGCCGAACGCGCCTTGCTCAAAGCGGTGCAAGGCGGCTGCCAGGTTCCGCTGGGCGCGTGGGCGCGCATGGAACGCGATCAGATGGTTATGGACGCGTGCGTCTGCTCGGTGGATGGGGTGCAATGCATCCGCCAGCGTGCGACCGGGCTCGCAAAAGAAGCCGCGGCACTCGGCGAGCGCATGGCCAATCTGCTTTTTGAAGCCGGCGCCCAAGCGATTCTGGAAGAAGTAGGGCGCGCGCGTGGCTGACCCCGTCAAGTCCGCGTTACGTCAGAAAATCATCTTCGTCTCGAGGGCGCGCGAAGAATCCGCGGAATTATGTAGTGAGCTGGAATCCCGCGGCGCGCGAGGGATCGCCTCACCGCTGTTACGCTTTGAGTCGCCTGAAGATCTCGTTCCGCTCGATGCGGCGCTGCAGGGTCTCGGCGAGTTTGACTGGTGGCTCGTGACCAGCCGGCACACCATTGAATTCGCCGCAGTCCGCAGCCACGCGCTTGGCCTCAGCCTGGCCAAATTGAGCCGCGGTGTTTGCGTCGGCGTCGTGGGGCCTGCTACTGAGAAAGCGGCCCGCGAAGCGGGCCTCCAAGTCGAGTACGTGGCCAGGCAGCAATCGGCTGCGGGTTTGGCTGAAGAACTGGCGGCACAGGTGGCTGGCCATCGTGTCTTGCTCTTGCGCAGCAATCTCGCCGATTCGTCATTGCCCGTTTTGCTGGCCAGCCGCGGAGCAGAGGTCACCGATGTAATTGGCTACCGAACGCTGCCGCCCATTGACGAAGAGCAGGGATGCTTGAAACTGATTGCTTGGGAATCTGTGGACGCCGCTATATTTTTCAGTCCATCGGCGATTCGCCATTTGGTGGAAATTATCGGCGCGGACAAAATGAAAACGCTATGCGCGAGTGCGGTGTCCGTCGCGGTCGGTCCCACAACCGCCGAGGCTGCGCGCAGCCACGGATTCGAGCGCTGCGTTCAAGCAGAGGACCCATCTGCTAGCGCGATCGCGCATGCTCTGGAAGAATGGTTTGCCCATCGGCAGTCGCACAAAATGACCGGAGTTCAGCGAGGTTGAATTTGAGGTTCAGGCAGAGGTTCCGATCGAGGACGAATCAGGAATGAAGTTTCCGGTGCAAAGGCCGCGACGATTGCGTCGCAGTGAAGCGTTGCGCGGCCTCGTCCGCGAAACCCGGCTGAGCGCAGCCGGCTTGATCTATCCGATGTTCGTCTGCCCGGGTAGCAAAGTGCGACGGGAAGTCAGCTCCATGCCCGGCGTGCATCAGCAATCAGCCGATCAGATTGCGGAAGAGTGTAAGGAAGTCGAGCAACTCGGCCTTCCGGGAATTATTCTGTTCGGCTTGCCTGAAACGAAAGACGCGACCGGATCTAGTTCTCTAGCTGTGGACGGCGTGGTGCAGCGCGCCATCGCGGCGATCCGCAAAGCCAAGCTGAAGCTGCTCGTGCTGACCGACGTGTGCCTTTGCGAATACACCGATCATGGACATTGCGGCGTAGTTAAAGATGGCGACGTGCTAAACGACGCGACGCTGCCGATTCTCGCCGAACAGGCGCTCTCTCACGCCCGAGCCGGAGCGGATATCGTCGCGCCTTCGGACATGATGGACGGCCGAGTCGCTGCGATTCGCGAAACTCTCGATCGCCATCATTTTGAAAACATCGCCATTCTTTCTTATGCCGCGAAATACTCCTCCGGCTTTTACGGGCCGTTTCGCGAAGCCGCAGAATCCACGCCGCAATTCGGCGACCGGCGCAGTTATCAGATGGATCCGGCCAATGCCCGCGAGGCCATGAAAGAAGTCGCGCTCGATCTGGAAGAGGGCGCGGACATGGTCATGGTCAAGCCCGCCCTCCCGTATCTCGACATTATTCGGAGGGTGCGCGAGCGTTTCGATGTGCCAGTGGCGGCGTACAACGTGAGCGGCGAGTACGCCATGGTCAAGGCCGCCGCGCAAAAAGGCTGGCTGGACGAGCAGCGCGTGGTGCTCGAGATCTTGACGGGGATTCAACGCGCCGGTGCGGACGTAATTCTCACGTACCACGCGAAAGATGCGGCGCGCTGGCTGAAGGGAAGCTGAATGGACGGGCATAGCGCGAAATCAGTGCAAGCCGTGGGTAAAGTTGACCGTCGACGTTCGCGCGAGATTTTCGACCGCGCGCAAAAAGTGCTGGTCGGCGGCGTCAACAGCCCAGTCCGGGCGTTTCGCGCGGTCGGCGGCGACCCGCTAATCATCGACCATGGTGGAGGCCAGTATCTCTACGATGCCGATGGCAACCAATTGCTCGACTATGTGTGCTCGTGGGGAGCATTGCTGCTGGGCCACGCCAATCCTGCGGTCGTGGCGGCCATCGGTGATCAGGCAAGGCGAGGCACAAGCTTCGGCGCAACCACCGAGTTGGAGTTGGAACTCGCGACGCTGATTACCCAAGCGGTTCCGTTTGTCGAGAAAATCCGTTTCGTCTCCAGCGGCACGGAAGCGACCATGAGTGCCATCCGGTTGGCCCGCGGCGTGACCAAGCGCGATTTCATTCTAAAATTCGAGGGCGGCTATCACGGGCACGCGGACAGTTTTCTCTCGCAAGCAGGCTCGGGGCTGGCAACGCTCGGAATCGCGGAGTGCCCCGGCGTGCCGCAAGCTCTTGCGGAGCTAACGCTCAATGCGCCGTACAACGATTTACCGGCAGTCGAGCGCTTATTCGCGCAATGCAAAGACAAAATCGCCGCCGTAATCGTCGAGCCGATCGCCGCCAACATGGGCGTGGTTCCTCCCGCGCCAGGATTCCTGGCGGGACTGCGCGAAATCACGCGTAAAAGCGGTGCGCTACTGATCGCCGATGAAGTTATCACGGGATTCCGTTTGCACTACGGCGCAGCGCAGCAAATCCTGGGCGTTGAAAGCGATCTCACTACCTTCGGCAAGATTATCGGCGGCGGCGTTCCCGTCGCGGCCTACGGCGGCCGCGCTGAGCTCATGAATCAGGTCGCGCCGCTAGGCGCGATCTACCAGGCGGGCACGCTCTCTGGAAACCCGCTGGCCATGCGCGCTGGCATTGCCACGCTGCAGCAGTTGCGCGCACCCGGATTCTACGAAAAGATCCAACTTTCCGCGGATCGTCTGGTTGCTGGTCTCCGTCAAGCCATCACACAAACGCGAACCAGTGCTGGCGTCAGCGCGATCAGTTCGCTCGCGACGGTTTTCTTCACCGGCGATCCGGTGCATGATTACGCGGGTGCCAAGCGCGCGGACGCTCCGAAATATGCCGCCTTTTTCCGCCAAATGCTGGATCGCGGCATTTTTCTTGCGCCGTCGCAATTCGAGGCCGCTTTCGTTTCCGCGGTGCACACAACCGAGGACGTAGATCGCACCATTGCCGCCGCGGCTGCCTCGCTCGAAGTGATTGCCGTCGCCTAGAGTTTAGAGTCTGCAAAAAGGAGAGACACCACTATGGCGGAAGGGTTTGAAGTTCCCGGACACGAACACGGTCATGCAGGTCACGGCGGTCATGGCGAGGAGAATCCACTGGTGCTGCCGGTTTCGCTGACGATGTCGATTTTGGCCGTGGTTCTGGCCGCCATAACGCTGATGGCGCACCGCTCCAGCACCCACGAACTGCTGCTGCAATCGCAAGCCACCGACCAGTGGGCGTACTATCAGGCCAAGAACATTCGTCTGCACGAAATGGAAGCGAACGTCGATCACTTCAGCACGCTTTCCGCGAAGGACCCGGAAAAAGCCGAGAAAATGGTGGAGAAGTACGAAAAGCAAGTCAAGAAGTATGAAGCCGACAAGGAAGACATCAGCGAGCAAGCCAAAGAGTTAGAGAAGGAGCGCGACATCTATGGCCATCGGGCCGACCGCTTCGAGGGCGGCGAAGTGCTCCTGGAAGTCGGGCTGGTGATTTGCTCGATCACCCTGCTCACTAACAAACGTGCTTTTTGGTTCGTGGGGATAGCAGCTGCGGTGGCAGGCTTGGTACTTGCGGTGACTGGCTTCCTGATTCACTAATCCGCGGCTACCGTGGCCGCTACTGCGCGGCGCGCAAACGGCTCACCTCATCGCGTAACTGTCGCAACTGCTCCAGCAGTTGTTCATGCCTGCTTTCGTCCGTGGTCGGTTTTCTGCCGACGAAGGTCAGCGTTCCACCCGGTTCGAGTACACACCGTTGCACTTCGCTGAGGGTCTCAAATCCCTGTTTGCGCGCCGCTGCTTCGAGTTGCGGCATGGTGATTAGTTCGTGCTTCAGCGCCCGGTCTTGCAGCTTGCCTGCGTCGATGAGTACGTCGGCTTTGCCTTCCACGAATTGCTCGAGCTTGCGATGGTCGTACAGAAAACGGACAACGAGATAGTTCACCACCAGCAGGGAAGTAGCGCCGATGACTCCGCCGGTCACGCTGTTATCGTCTCCGATGATGGCGTTCTGCACGGTATTTGACAGCGTTAACAAAACGACCAAATCAAAGGGGTTGAGCTGCACCAGTTCGCGTTTTCCAGACAAGCGCAGGCTGACCACCAGAAACGCATACACCAGAATCGGCCGAATAATTTTTTCCAGTATGGGCAGACCCAGGACGAACATATCTTTCCATGTGTCGTGCATTGACGAACGCTCCTCTTTGAGTTTCTCCGCAGCGAACCTTCGACCTGGCCTGACCATACGCCGATTGACGATGGAGCCTAGCACGGCGCATATCGAACGCCAAGTAAAGCGCCGGTTCATCGCGACGCATGCCAGTGTGATCTGTACCTTAGGGCAGTGGCCGTTACGCGACATACCTATGCGTATGGGCCGTCCAAGAATTGGAAAAGTCTTATCCTACTGTTGCTTGACTTGCCCAATCCGATCGGTCGTTGAAAAGAAAGTACGTTCAGCGGAGGCTGCCAGGAATTCACCGTTGCCCGCGGCGTTCGTTGGGCAGGTCGGACTCGTAACAGCGACCCTTAATGCCACCACGCGCACCTTCCGAAGCACAAATTACCTTCGGAGCCGAGCAACTTGCTTCGCTCCTGGGCACACTCCATGAATTGTTGGCGATTCTCTCGCCCGACGGAAATATCCTTTTCACCACCTCCGGATTTGAATCGCAACTCGGATACGCATCCGGCGAACTGATCGGGCGCGCGCTTCTGGAATTGGTCTATGAACAGGACGAGCAGGTCATGCGGCATTACTTGCTGACGCCTTCGCAGCCTGCCGCCGAAAGAGTGCCCGCGCGCTGCCGGCTTAAAATGAAAGATGGCGATTTGCGGTGGTTTGACGCTGTCGCGCACAGCCGGCTAAAGGACCCTGCAATCGAGGGAATCGTCCTGGTTCTGACCGACGCATCCGCCGCGCATCGCATGGAATCCGAGCGCCGGGTCATTTCCGAAGTGGTACACGCGCTCAACGAAACCGCCAACCTCGACCAGTTGCTTTCCCGCATTCATCAGGCGCTCAAAGCGGTCCTATACGCCGAGAATTGTTTCGTGGCGCTCCACGACCCGGAAAACGACTATTTTCATTTTCCGTTTCTGGTGGACCAGTTTGACGCCGCGCCACCCCCGCGAAGAGTAGACCGTAGCTGTACAGCGCTGGTGTTCCGGACCGGGCGGGCCATGTTGATCCCGCAGTCCGAATTCGACCACTTGGCGGCCAAAGACGAAGTGGAACTCGTGGGGTCGCCCTCTCCGGCATGGCTCGGCGTCCCGCTAAAGACTCCATCGGCAACCATCGGCGTATTGGTGGTGCAGCATTATTCAAATGAAGGCGCCTACGACCGGCGCGATCTGGAGTTTCTGGATTCCGTTGGCGGGCACATCGCTTTGGCCATCGAACGCCGCCGCGCCGAAGACGCCCTGCGCAAGAGCGAATTCATGTTCCGGCTGCTGTTTGCGCACACGCCACTACCTACCTGGGTTTTCGATGTCGAGACGCTGCGGTTTCTACAAGTGAACGAAGCTGCCGAGCGTTTGTACGGTTACACCGCCGACGAGTTCGAGAAACTCTCGATTTTGGATATTCAGCCGGAAGGCGAACGCGCGGGCTTTGCCGATCATCTGAAGCGGATCGAAGCCGGGCGGCACCAGGAACAGCGCAAGCATAGGAAAAAGGACGGCAAGGTATTTGACGTCGAAGTTGTGGCGCATTCGCTGGACTACTCGGGACGCCGGGTACGCCTAGTCGTGACGCAGGATATGAGCGAGCGCCATCTTCTGGAAGAGCAGTTGCGGCAAGCGCAGAAGATGGAAGCGGTGGGACGCCTGGCCGGCGGAGTCGCCCACGACTTCAACAATCTTTTAATGGTCATCAAGGGGCACACGGAATTGCTGCTGGACATTTTGCCGCCTACCGAACACGTTACGCGAAAAATCGAGCAAATCGATCGCTCCGCGGATCGTGCTACTTCGCTGACGCGGCAACTTCTAGCCTTCAGCCGCATGCAAGTGTTGCAGCCGAAGGTAATGAGCTTGAACAGCGTGGTGGAAGACATGGGCCGGCTGCTGCCGCGATTGATCGGTGAAGACGTCGAGTTGGTTATCCGCGGCGCCTCCGACCTGGGAATGATTCGCGCGGATGCCAGTCAGATGGAACAAGTGATTATGAATTTGGCGGTGAATTCGCGTGACGCTATGCCCTCGGGCGGCCGGCTGGTGATCGAGACATCGAACGTGGATCTCGATCAGATGTACACCTCGGCGCACCCGGTGGTGCGCGCGGGGAGATACGTGCTGCTGGCGGTTTCCGATAGCGGCACGGGCATGGATGAAGAGACGCAAGCGCATATTTTCGAGCCTTTTTTTACGACCAAGGAGCAGGGCAAAGGCACTGGACTGGGTCTTGCGACGGTCTATGGGGTGGTCAAGCAGAGCGGCGGATTCATCTGGGTGTACAGCGAACTAGGCAAGGGGACCTCCTTCAAGATCTATCTGCCTCGGGTGGACCAATTGGAAGAGAAAACGGGAATGCCGCTGCCTACCTCGGAGGCGCCGCGGGGGACGGAGACGGTTTTGCTGGCCGAGGACGAGCAGGATGTGCGCGAGGTGGCGCGGGAATTCCTGGAGTCTGGCGGGTACACAGTGCTGGAGGCTCGCGACGGAGCCGAAGCGCTGCAGATTGCCGCCCGGCATGGCGACTCGATCGATTTATTGGTGACGGATATGGTTATGCCGCGAATGACCGGGCAAGAGTTGGCCGGGCGGTTGCAGCAGAGCCGGTCGGAGCTGCGAGTGATTTACATGTCGGGTTACAGCGAACACGCTGCCGCGGAGGTGGCACAGGGAGTTTCATCGATGCGACTGCTGACCAAACCGTTCAGCCGGACGGCGATCCTGCGGCTGGTGCGGCAGACGCTGAATGAGCGGTCATGATCCGAGTTTCGTGCCTCGCGCCCCGGCGTTCAGGCGAGACGGCTGGCCCCTTGACTGACGGAAGTACCCTCCAGTTTTCTCGTAAGTGTTGATTCTAAAGGGTCTTAAAGTCCTTTGTTTTCATACACTTTTGTAAGGGCAACAACATACTAGACGCACAAAGCCTTGGTATGTGATGCTTGCCTTTGCCGTGACAGGGCTACTCCTCTTCGGGGTCTATTCCCGTATAAACAATACACGCCTTAAATCTGATATCGCCGGAAGGGTCGGACACAGTGTTATAGCACCACCGTGTGCAATGCTCCTTTCCGAAAATGTCAGTGTAGACGGCTTTACCGAATACTCTGATGGTCTGATCTTTTCGCAGACTATCGAGAATATCTTGAGGTATGGCTGGGCGAATCTTGGCCTTGAGATAATCCGATTGTCCGGGCAGCAAAAGAGCGGTTCGAGGGCCCATGTATGGTGCAATAAGAGAATCAAGATCAGGGTCATCTCCGACTTTGAACAGGCCGACATTCAATCCAGAGCTCATAGTTTTGGCTGGAGTTTTCCCGAAATTGTGCACAGGTACGATGATTTCAAACGGCCTATCTCTTTCGAGAACATA